>Ga0207706_10004597_pt1 | contig 12951 bp, 14 predicted proteins | sample KBSC53metaG_FD_184318 | JGI IMG/M metagenome (GOLD analysis project Ga0207706, IMG submission 184318) | Corn rhizosphere microbial communities from Kellogg Biological Station, Michigan, USA - KBS C5-3 metaG (SPAdes) (version 2) | ecosystem: Host-associated > Plants > Roots > Rhizosphere > Soil ... | reverse complement strand
CCTTCGGCCAAGGCTTCCGCGAAGTTCGCGAACAGCACGGTGAACCACAGCCAGATGGTCACGGCCAGCACGAAGGCGGGCTTCATGCCGGTGTCACCGGGAAAGCTCAGCGCGTGCACCCAGAGCAGGCTGGTGAGGATGCTCCCGATGTAGACGATGAACATCACCGGGTTGCGCCACTGGGTGCGCGGATTCAGCTTGGCGAAGGCGCCCCACAGGGCGGGCTTGACCAGCGCTGCGTCGAACAGCGAAAGAGATGTTTTGGTGTGGACAGTCATGGTGCGCTCCTTATTTCCAGAGCACGAGGTGTTCGACGATCGGCCCGAGGGCCAATGCCGGCACGTAGTTGAGCAAGCCGACCAGCAGCACGGTGCCGATCAGCAAGGAGACGAACAGCGGGCCGTGCGTGGGCAGCGTGCCGCTGGTGACGGGCAGGCGCTTCTTGGCCGCGAGCGCGCCGGCCACGGCGAGCACCGGCACGATCATCGCGAAGCGGCCGAGCCACATGGCCAGCGCGAGCAGCCCGTTGTAGAACGGCGTGTTGGCCGACAGGCCCGCGAAGGCGCTGCCGTTGTTGTTGGCGGCCGAGGTCAGCGCGTACAGGATTTCGGAGAAACCATGCGCGCCGGGGTTCGCGATGCCGGCCTTGCCCGCGTCCGCGATCACCGCCACCGCCGTGCCGGCCAGCACCAGGATCGGCGTGACCAGGATGGCGATGGAGATCAGCTTCATCTCGCGCACCTCGATCTTCTTGCCGAGGTACTCGGGCGTGCGGCCGATCATCAGGCCGGCGATGAACACAGCGAGCATCGCGAAGATCAGCATGCCGTACAGGCCCGAGCCCACGCCGCCGAACACCACTTCGCCGAGCTGCATCAGCACCATGGGCACCATGCCGCCGAGCGGGGTGAGCGAGTCGTGCATGGCGTTCACCGCGCCGCACGAGGCGGCCGTGGTGATGGCGGCGAAGAGGGCCGAGGCGTCGATGCCGAAGCGCACTTCCTTGCCTTCCATGTTGCCGCCGCTTTGCAGCACGCTCGACACCTGGTCGACGCCCAGCGGCGTCAGCAGCGGGTTGCCGGCCTGCTCGGCAGGGGTGAGCACGACCACGGCGATGACGAAGATCACCGTCATGGCCGCGAGCACGGCCCAACCCTGGCGGATGTCGCCGACCACGCGGCCGAAGGTGAAGCACAGCGCCGCCGGGATCACGAAGATCGCGAGCATCTGCAGCAGGTTCGCAAACGCCGTCGGGTTCTCGTACGGATGCGCCGAGTTGGCATTGAAGAAGCCGCCGCCGTTGGTGCCGAGCATCTTGATGGCTTCCTGCGAAGCAACCGGGCCCATGGCGAGCGTCTGCGTCTTGGTGGTGGCGTCTTCCATCACCGGCTGGCCCTTGTCGTCCTTCAGCGGCTGGCCGTTGGCGTCGTTCTTCGGCTGCTGGAAGGCGGTGGTCTCGAGCGTGTCCACCGTCTTGTAGGCGTCGAAGTTCTGGATCACGCCCTGGCCCGCGAGGAGCATCGCGAGCACGAAGGAGATCGGCAGCAGCAGCCAGGTCGTGATGCGCGTGACATCGACCCAGAAGTTGCCCACGAAGCCCTTGCCGTCGGTGCGGCGCGCCGCAAAGCCGCGCACCAGCACGAAGGCCACTGCAATGCCCGTGGCGGCGGAGAAGAAGTTCTGCACCGTGAGGCCGAGCATCTGCGTGAGATAGCTCATGGTCGATTCACCGGCATAGCCCTGCCAGTTGGTGTTGGAGACGAAGCTCACCGCGGTGTTGAAGGCCGAGTCGGGCGACACGGCCGTCATGCCCGCCGGGTTGAACGGCAGCCAGCCCTGCAGTCGTTGCAGGCCATAGACAGCCAGTGCACCGACCGCGTTGAACGCGAGCAGCGCAAAGGCGTAGCTGCGCCAGTGCATGGAGCTGTCGGGCGAGACCCCGGCAAGCTTGTAGAGAGGTGCTTCGACGCGTTGAGTCCAACGCGGCATATGGCCATTGCACATCGCCGCCAGGAAACGTCCGAGCGGCCATGCAAGCAACAGCAGCACGACGAGATAGAAGGCCAGAAGCCCCCAGGCCGAGCTACTCATGATCAGAACTCCTCGGCGCAGATGAGCGCAAAGACGAGGTAGGCGAACAGGATCACGGCGATAAGCCCGGCGAACCCGTAGAGGACTTCAAGTCCGATCATGGCCGTTCTCCCTTGGGCGTATCGAGCTTGTGCAGCCCGACTACCAGTTCGGCCACTACGACCCACATGACCGCAATGGCGGCAATCCACACGATGTCCATTCATCACTCCTGCAAACGAAACAAGTCAGTGAGTCTCTGCAGGCGCGCGTAAAAACAGGGATAAATCTTGGGAGCGGGCTGTAAAAAGAATATAAAAATCCGGAGAGCGCGGTATGCGAAGGAACGACGCATCGCTTTGAAACAAGCGAAAGCACGTGCCCCTTGACGAAAAGCCGGTGCTAGACTGCGCCGCTCCAACCGGAACGCCCTGGCGCCGAGCCTGAAGGCGAGACAGATTGCCTAAGGGGCTGCCGGTAGGCCAAGGCTGCGGTTCGCCGCAGTGACAGCGCTCGAGAGACCCCACAAAGGACCCCGATGAACGCGATCAAAGAAGCACGCCAGATCATCACGGCCGACCCGAACGGCGAGGAGTCCCTGACTCTGGCCCGACTCGTGCTGGCCCTGGAATCCGAGGGCGACTTCCCTCTTGCCAGCCTCTACACGCTTAGCCTCGGCACCTTCAGTCTTGCGATGGAAATCCTGAAGGAGTGGCGGATCGACCGCTACTACGCGAGAAAGGGAAAGCTGCTGGATGTGTCCTATCAGGCGCAGGTCCTGGCAGCACACTGAAACACCGCCTGAGGCCGCACCTTGGAACGCACCATGGTCCCGGCAAGCCAGCTCCGGGTCATCATCGGCGAGGTTGAACCTCACGCGTTTTCCTGGACGCTCATGGAGCGCAAGGAGACGGACATCATCGATGTGCAGGTGGCGCGCTCTCCGAAGAACTTCCCTGAATTCGATCTTGCATTGGAAGACGGCTTTCTCGCGCTGAAGGAGTTGGCGCGCGAGCACAAGCGCTGATTGACGGCGACGTCGTCAGCCAGCGAGATGGAAGCTGTTTTCCGCTCTTGAGGGTTGACGGCAGCCGCGTTGGCGGGGATGAAAGTGACGCACGAAATTACGGCCGTCGGCACCTTGCGGGCGCGGACGGCCGTAATCTCGTGCAGCAGCGCGAGTCTTGGCTTATGCCTCGTAGTGGCTGAGGAACAGGTCTACCGCCGCATTGGCGATCTGCCGCTGCGCCCGTGGTGCCAGCTTGGGCTGGCCCAGCGCGACCTGCGGCCAGAAGGCCACGCCCTTGACCAGGCTCTCCAGTTGCTGCGCGGCCAGTGAAGCGTCGCCTGCCTTCAGGCGGCCATCCTTCTGTGCGGCGCGAATCCAGCCGAGCACCCCGCCTTCCTTCTGGCCCAGGCGATTCATCATCTCCTGCACGCGTTCGGGCGAATGGATGGCGGCCGCGATGGCCACGCGTGCGAGGTCGAGAAAGTTGTCGTCGGCCAGCAGGGACATTTTCTGCATCAGCAGCGCGAGCAACTGCTCGCGCACCGGCGCATCGGCGCGATAGGGCAGCTCTTCCTGGCTCGCGGCGCTTTCCCACAGCACGCGCAGGATCTCGGCGAAGAGTTCGTCCTTGCTCGGAAAGTGGTTGTACAGCGTGCGCTTCGAAACCTCGGCGCGGGCGGCGATCTTGTCGACGCTCGTAGCCTCGAAGCCGCTGGCGCGGAACTCGGCGATGGCGGCCTGGACGATCGCCTCGCGCTTGCGGTCGGTAAGACGTATAGCCTGGGTCATAGGTGGATTTTACACCGCTGAGTTTACTTTTTTGAATTTCGCTGTACACTCCGAAAAATTACACCGCGTGGTGTACTTTTTATCCTCCCTCTTGATCGGAGTGCTCCGCATGACCAACCAGTCCCTCTGCCTTCGCCGCAGCGAGCCCGTCGTTCGCGCCTCGTCGCCGCGACAGCTTGACGGCAAGTTCCGCAACGTCGTGCCGCGCGAAGAACCCGGTTTCGCCAAGACGCTCGCCATCGCCTGGCGCATATTGACGCAGAAGCCCGACACCACGGTGCCGCGCGCGCCGATTCCGGTGCAGCCCCTCAGCGCGGCAGCACTGGCCGCCGCACCCGACGCAAGCCTGTTCCGTCTCGGGCATTCCACCCTGCTCCTGAAGCTCGCCGGCGAGTTCTGGCTTACCGACCCGGTGTTCTCCGAACGCGCATCACCGTTCCAGTGGATGGGGCCGAAGCGCTTTCATGCACCGCCCATTGCCATCGACGATCTGCCGCCGATCAAGGGCGTGATCCTGTCGCACGACCACTACGACCATCTCGACCACGCAGCCATCATGAAGCTGGCGCCCAAGGTGGATGTGTTCATCACGCCCATCGGCGTGGGCGACCGTTTGATCGCCTGGGGCGTGGACGCGGCCAAGGTGCAGCAGCTCGACTGGTGGCAGCAGACGGCTGTGGCGGGCGTGCGGCTGGTGGCGGTGCCGGCGCAGCATTTTTCCGGGCGCAGCCTTACCGACAGCGACCGCACCCTGTGGGTGTCGTGGGTGATCATGGCCGGCGACCTGCGCCTGTTCTTCAGCGGCGACACCGGCTACCACGCCGACTTCAAGACCATCGGCGAGCGCTTCGGCCCCTTCGATGTGACGATGCTCGAAACCGGCGCCTACGACGCACAGTGGCCCGAGGTGCACATGCAGCCCGAAGAAACGCTGCAGGCCCATCTCGATCTCAAGGGCCGCTGGCTGATGCCCGTGCACAACGGCACCTTCGACCTGGCGATGCACGCCTGGCACGAGCCCTTCGACCGCATCCAGGCACTGGCTGAAGCAGCCGGCATCGAACTGGCCACACCGGCCATGGGCGAACAACTGTCGCTGGCCCAGCCGCACACGGGGCGGCGCTGGTGGCGCGAGCTCTAGCAGCAAACTCCGCATCGAAGACACCCGCACAAAATAGAGAATGATTCTCATCCGTACGCATGAGATAAACTTCGCGTGAATTCTCTTTGAGTACTGCGCGCTTGCACGCGGCGCGGGCTCGCACGCTCCATGCACAAGCTCCTTCTGGCAACGCCACTCGCGCTCGCGGGCGCCGTTTCTTACTCTCACGCACAAACGCCCGATCCCGCCTCCGATGCGTCCGGGCAACTCAGCACAGTCACGGTGCAATCCAGCGCGACCAACGGGTTCGTCGCGAACACCGTGGAGGCCGGCACATTCCGGGGCGCCAACATCCTGGAGGTTCCCGCGACGGTCAACACGGTCACGAGCGACGTGTTCGAGCTCCAGGGCGCGACAGGTATCTACGACGTGCTGCGCAACACCGCCGGCGTGACGCGCCAGCAGAACGGCGGCGACACCTTCGACCAGCTCGTGATCCGCGGCATCGCGGTCGAGAACCGGACGAACTACCGGCTCAACGGCTCCCTCGCAATTCCCAACGTCTCCGAGATCCCCATGGAGAACAAGGAGCGCGTCGAGGTGCTGAAGGGCGCCTCTGCGCTCTACTACGGCTTCACCACGCCGGCCGGCATCATCAACCTGGTGACCAAGCGCGCCGGCAGCACGCCGGTGACTTCCGTCGGCCTCACCGTCGACGACAAGGGCTCCTTGCAGGCCTCCACCGACATCGGGCGCCAGTTCGGCGACCAGAACCAGTTCGGGGTGCGAATCAACGCGGCCGGCGGCCGCGTCGGCTCCAACATCGACGGCATAGACGGCAATCGCCGGTTCGTGTCGGCCGCTTTCGACTGGCGCGTCAACAGCCGCCTCACCCTCAAGGCCGACGTCGAAAACTACCGCAAGCGCATCACCGAGCAGGCCGGCATCACGAGGCCGGCGGCCGTCAACGGCGTGATCACCCTGCCAGCCCTGCCCGACCCGAACAGGCTGCTGGGCCCGGCCTGGGCGGTCTTCGACGCCGAAGTCACCAACACCCAGCTGCGCGCCGACTATTCGCTCAGCGACAACTGGGCGCTGACGGTGGAAGCCGGCCACTCCGAAGCCGAGCGCGACCGCAGGCTCGCCAGCTTCAGCAACTACAACGTGCTGACCGGCGCTGGCCGCATCACCGGCAACGACCAGAGCCTGAAGCAGACCTCCGACCTGTTCCGCACGGAGCTTTTCGGCACCTTCTCGACCGGCAGCGTGCAGCACGAACTCACCATCGGCGCCGCGCAGAGCAAGAAAACGCAGGATCCGATCTACCAGCGCAACTACGGCGGCGCGAGCACCGCGCAGAACCTGTACAACCCGGTCGTCATCGGCTACCTGCCGCTGACCGCGCTCCCGACCCGGCCCACCACCGGGGCACAGGACAGCAAGGAACTGGGTCTTTACGCACTCGACCGCATCACCTTCTCGCCGCAATGGCAACTGGTGGTCGGTGCGCGCCATACGCACTTCGAGAGCACGCAGGGCGCGAGCGCCACGATCCCCCTGATCGCATTCGACGTGCGCAAGACCACGCCGCTCGCGGCGCTCAGCTACAAGTTCACGCCGGACCTGGTGGGCTACGTGTCGTACGCGCAAGGTGTCGAGGAAGGCGAAATCGCACCCGCCGGCACCACCAACCAGAACGCCCACATGCCGCCCGGCGTGAGCAAGCAGAAAGAAATCGGCCTGCGCTGGCTCACCAGCGGGGGCATGCTGCTGTCCGGCGCCTTGTTCGACATCGAACGCCCGGGCGCCTACACCAACAGCGCCAACACCTTCGTGGCCGACGGCCGGCAGCGCTACCGCGGCCTCGAACTCTCGGCACAGGGCCGCCTGACCCGCGCACTCGCTTGGCAACTCTCGGCCCAATCGCTCGACGCAGAGTTCCGCGACATCAACGCGCAGTACAACGGGAAGATGCCCGAGAACACCGCCAGGCAAACGGCCAGCGCCTTCCTCTCGTACGACATCGCGGCAGTGCCGGGCCTGTCGGTCAATGGCGGGGCCTACTACACGGGGCGGCGCCCGGTGGACGACCTGAACCAGGCGTTCATCGGCGGAAACACCATCTTCGGCCTGGGCGCCCGCTACGTCACGCAGCTGTTCGGCAAGCGCACCCTGTGGCAGATCAACATCGACAACGTCGCCGACAAGCGCTACTGGGCGGCGGCCGGCACGCGGCTGGCCGTTGGAACGCCGCGCTCGGTCAAGGCAACGCTGAAGATCGATCTCTGACACCAACAACAACCCAGCCGCGCCCACGGCGGCCTCAACCCCACTTCCCGACATGGCCCTCCTGAGGCGCGCCTGGTTCCAGATCCACTGGTTCATCGGCATCACGGCCGGGTCCGTGCTCGTGCTGATCGGGCTGACCGGCGCCACGCTCTCCTTTCGCGCCGAGATCATCGACGCAATCAATCCCGAACTGCGCCACGCACCCAACCCGGGCGGCGCGACGGCGCTGTTGCCCGCGGCACTGGCACAGCAGCTGCAGGCGGCGCATCCGAAGCGCCGGATCGTCACGCTCACCGTGTTTGCCGAACCCGGGCGGCCGGCGCGCGTCAATTTCGCCCCACCGGAAGGCCAGCGCCAGGGCGAAGTACGGCTGGTCGATCCATGGACGGCCGAACTGCTGCCCGAGCCGAAGGGCGACGCCTTCTTCGAGTTCGTCGAAAGCCTGCACCGATGGCTCCTGCTGCCCCGCGACACAGGCAAGCCCGTCACCGGCACCCTGGCCACGGGCCTGTTGATCCTGGCGTTGTCGGGCCTCTATCTGCGCTGGCCGCGCCGGCCGCTTGCCTGGCGGGCCTGGCTGAAGCTGGACTTCGCGCTCACCGGTCGCGCATTCCTCTGGAACCTGCATGCGGTGGTCGGCACCATTGCGCTGCTGGCGTACCTGGCCTCCAGCCTGACGGGCCTCTACTGGGGCTTCGATTGTGTGCGAACGCTGGTCGACAACGCAGCAGGCGAAGGTCGCATGGTCCGCACGCAGCGCATGCAGGCCGGCGGCGCGGCTGCCAAGGCAACTGCGGCGTCCAAGCCCGACCTGCAACGAGTGTGGCAATCCTTCCTGCAGGAAACCAACGGCGACTGGAGCCTGGTCACGCTGCGCATGCCCACGCGCAACGCAACGCAGATCGAAGCGACCTACCTGCGTGCCAACCCCGAGCACGAGCGCGCGCGCAACCGCCTCTATCTCGACGCCGTCACCGGTGAAGCCACGCAGCATGAACGCTACGCTGACAAGCCATTGGCGGGCCGGCTGGTCAACAGCATCTATCCGCTGCACATGGGAACCTACTGGGGCCTGCCGGGCCGCATCGTGATGACGCTCAGCAGCCTGGGGCTGTCGCTGTTCGCAATCACGGGATGGATGCTCTATCTCGGGCGCCGACGCACGAAGCGCGCGGTGCGCGACGAACGCGCACGCCTCAGCCCGGCCCTGCCACCGGACAGCCACGGCGCCGAGCCCGTGCTGCTCACCTTCGCGACCCAGACCGGCCATGCAGAGCGCATCGCGTTGCAGACGGCGGCGGTGCTGCAATCGGCTGGCGTCGCGGTGGTGCTGCAGCCACTGGTGCGCCTGAGCGTGGATGCGCTGCAGCGCTACCGCAAGGTGCTGCTGGTGGCCAGCACCTTCGGCGACGGCGATCCGCCAGACAGCCTGCGCGCCTTTGCACGCCAGTTCGCGCGACAGACCGGTTCCGGCTTGCAGCACGTGCACTACGGTTTGCTCGCATTGGGTGACAGGCACTACGCCAACTTCTGCGGCTTCGGCAGGGCGCTCGACCACGATCTGCGCGGCCATGGCGCGCGGGCGCTGTTCCCGATGATCGAGGTGAGCAACGGCGATGCCGGCGCCCTCGCGCGCTGGCAGCAGTCGCTGGCCGACACGTTCGCCGTGCAGGTCGACACGTGGCAAAGACACCAGCCGAAGGTGGCACCCTTCGAGCCGTGGCGCCTCGTGCGCCGCACCCTGCTCAACGCAGGCAGTCAAGGCGCGCCCCTCTTCGAGATCGAACTGGCCCGCCCCGATTCGAAAGCCTGGAAGCCAGGCGCACTCGTCGAACTGCTGCCGCGCCAGGCTGGCCCTGCGGTTGAACAGTTCCTGCGCAGCGCCGGGCTCGACGGACGAACGCTCGTCCGCTTCGATGGCCATGAGCGCACGCTCGAAGATGCCCTGTCTCGCAGCACGCTTACAACGGCAACACCCGCCGCAACCGCGCAGGCGTTGGCCGACACACTGGTGCCGCTGGCGCCGCGCAGCTACTCGGTGGCATCGATCACAACGGACGGTTGCGTGCAATTGCTGGTGCGCCAAGTCCGCCACGATGACGGGCTGGGCATCGCATCGGGCTGGCTGACCGCCTCGGCCCCCGCTGACGCCACCATCGAGCTGCGCCTGCTGCCCAATCCCGGTTTTGCGCTGGTCGACGACGAGGTGCCGTGCATCTTCATCGGCAACGGCTCCGGCTTTGCAGGCCTGCGCGCGCATCTTCGCGAACGCGCGCGGCGAGGACACGGGCGCAACTGGCTGGTCTACGGCGAACGGAACGCCGCGCACGATTCCTTCTGCGCCACGGACATCGCGCAATGGCAGGCCGCCGGAGCGCTTGAGCGCGTCGACCTGGTGTTCTCCCGCGACCAGGCCCAACGCCGGTACGTGCAAGACCGGTTGCGCGAAACTGCCGACGCGCTGCGGCAATGGGTCGCCGAGCGTGCCGTGATCTATGTCTGCGGCAGCCTCGAAGGCATGGCGCCGGGCGTCGATTCGGCACTGCGCGAGGCTCTGGGTGAGCAGGTCTTCGACGACCTGGTCGCGCAGGGTCGCTATCGCCGCGATGTCTATTGAGTCACGGCGGAACGCCGTATCCGGCGAAGGCCCGGCTCATGTGCAGCATCCCGAAGAGATTGGTCTCGAGTTGCTCGCGCTACTGCTTGCGCGTTGTCTTCCGTGGCTCGATGTCCATCCCTGAGATGCCGTTGACGAACAGCTGAGTCGCGATCGGCACCATCTGCTCGTAGGTGAAGCGCCCCTCGGGGCGGAACCAGGTGAACATCCAGTTGAGCATGCCGAACAGGAACATCTGTCGAGCTGACGATCGTCGGCGCCTTGAAACGGGTCTTGCGCCGATCCGCAGAAATCCGGATGCGCACGAAGACGATCTTCAAAACCCCGCGAAGGGCCTCGCGACTTCGCCGGCGGCCACGAAGCGGCGCTCGCGCATCCACTTGGTCATGACCCACTTCTCGCCCCGGGTCACGATCGCACTGGCGTGCAGGGAGCGCGTGTCGACGCGGCCGTTTTCATCGGCGTACTCGAAGTAGCAGGCATTGCCGCGAATCGGCGAAACCGCCAGGCCGAGTTGCGGAAAGACGGTCTGGCCGCCGTCCTGCACGTCGTTGAGATAGGTCACCAGGGTGCTCACGCGCTGGCCGCTTCGCGCGATGGATTCGCGGTTGGCAACGTTGGTGGGCGCCAGATAGTCGTAGTGAGGCTCGCTGCCCGCGCCGCTCGGGTAGTACAGCACCTGCAGCCCCTCGCCGTTTTCCAGCGGAAGGTTCATCAGCGCCGACAGGCGCCGGTCGAGACGGGCGACCAGGTCGTTCTCGCCCAGGCGGAAGAACATGCCCCAGCTGGCGCGCTTGTCGCTCACCACATCGCGGCCGCTGGTTGGATCGACCAGCGTGGAAGGCTTCAGGCGCGGGCGCGCCATTTCGATGATGCCCTTGCACTCGTCGGCATCCACGACGTTGCCGAGCGCGGCAAAGACCGGATCTTCGCCGCGCGAGTGCACGACGATCTCGCGGTCGGCCGCTGCAATCCGCGTGCCTGGTGCAAGTCGCGCCACGGGCCTGGCCGGAGCCTCGTCCGGCAGTTCGATGGCGTCGGCCGGCATCGCTGCGCCACGCTGGCGCGCATCGACATAAGCCGCGACGATGGCCTGCGCCGCGCGCTCGTTCATGCCTTGCTTGAGCATGGTGGCCACCAGCACGTGCGGCGCCTGGCCGGCATTGAGGTTGTGCGTGAGCCAGCGGCCCAGGTCAGGCGAGAAGCGGATGACGGTGCTCATGAGGCACCACAGGTGCGAGTCAAACCGGCCCCATCCGGGCGACCCAGCCCTTGTCGCCGAGCGTGAAGCCCTGGCGCAGCTGCAGCTGCCCGCCCGCGCCATTCGTGATGCGCGTGATCATCGGGAACACGCGCTGTGCGTCGGCGTTCTGCATCCACGGCGCCGTGTCGATCTGGTAGGTGTAGCTCACCACCGCCAGCGGATGGCTTGCGTCGGATGCATCGACCTTGACGTCGACGATCTTCTCGCGCTTGAGGTGCGCCACGCAGAAGTCGTTGGCGTGCTCGGTGCCGTGGTTTGCGTACGGATGCGGCTTGTAGAACTTGCGGCCGGCGTCGGTCAGCTCGAATCGCTTGACTGCGCCGTCCGGGTTCTCGCTGCTCTTCGGTACGGAGACGATGGTGCTGTGCACCAGGCCCAGTTGTTCCATCACCGGAAACTGGATGGCGTGGCGTGCGCCGGAGCCGGCCTCGGCTTCGGTCAGGTCGATCGGCCAGTCGAACATTGAAAGGCAGATGTCGCCACGCTGGGCCAGGTGGTCATCCAGTGCAGCCGCGAGGTTCTCGGCGGTGGGTGCCTTGGCGTCGTGGCTGGCGCTGCACGCGGCCAGCGCGCAGACGATGGCGATGCCCGTCAGGGTCTTGATCGAAGTCCGGGTGTGCCGGCCCGGGCGGATGGAGCGGAGATTCATGGGGTCTCTGGTTGATTTACGGGTAGCAGGCAGTGCATGGCGATCGTGGACCTAGTGCGCATCCAGTTCGTCCGCGACCCAGCCGCGCCGCGTGAGGTGAACGCCAAGGCGCACCTGCATCGTTCCTTCGCGCTGGATAGCGCGCGCCAGCAACGGAAAGACCTGCTGCACTTCGGGCGCTGTTGCCCAGGAATCGGGCGCGATGCGGTAGGTGAAGAGCAACGAGGTCGCGGTACGGCCATCGCGTGTTTGCGGCGGGTCCCAGCCGATCAGGCGATCCAGGCTCAGGGTGGCCGCGCAGAAGTCGGCCGGGTGCGTGACCGTCTGCGTCGTGGTGCGTATCACCACGGGCACCTGGAGGTAGTACTTGCGCCCCGCATCGGTCAGCGCGTATTCGCGGGCCGGCACGGTGATGGCGACATCCTTGCCGGTCACCAGGCCCAGCTTTTCGAGCACCGGCATCTGCTGCGCATCGGGCTCGTGCGATCCGGCCGGCACTGTGATCGGCCAGGCGTATTTGGCCAGGCAGACGTGCCCGCGCTGCGCGAGATAGTCGTTGACTGTCGCCGTGAAGTTGTCGCGATCCGGAAAGCGCGCCTGTTCGTTGTCGCAGCCGGCGAGCGAGGCCAGCGAGGCCAGCAACACCAGCAGGGACGCGACGCCGCCGACGCATCGGGCAAGGACCGAGGTTGTGTTCGTCTTCACTTCACGCACCTGCCCGTGGTCGGTGCGGCGGAGGGAGGCTGGTAACCGTCACTGAACGTGCCCAGGAAGCAGACCAGGTCGGCGATCTGCTGCGGTGTCATGACCGGCGGGGAGCCGGGCGCGCGCGGCCGCGTGCCGCTGGCAAGCGTCTTCTCGCCGCCCTCGCCGGTGCCCAGCGGCACTTCCTCGTCGATGCTGCCTTGCTGAGAGCGCGGCAGGTCGTTGTACTTGTTGACCGTTGCGCCCGGCACGTGGGTGGGTTGCAACGCCCAGCTCGGGTTGGCCCTGGCCGCCGGCGGGCTGCCCGACCGGTTCGTGCAGTGGCTGCAGCGGGTGCAGAACGACCTGTTCGACGTCGGCGCCGACATCTCGGTCCCGCACGGCGGCGACCGCGCGCGCCTGCGGCTGGCGCCGGAGCAGACCGCGTGGCTCGAGGAGGCGTGCGACGAGGTCAACG
>Ga0207706_10004595_pt1 | contig 12956 bp, 10 predicted proteins | sample KBSC53metaG_FD_184318 | JGI IMG/M metagenome (GOLD analysis project Ga0207706, IMG submission 184318) | Corn rhizosphere microbial communities from Kellogg Biological Station, Michigan, USA - KBS C5-3 metaG (SPAdes) (version 2) | ecosystem: Host-associated > Plants > Roots > Rhizosphere > Soil ... | reverse complement strand
CGCTCGCCTGTGCGTCGGAAAGCGCGGAATTCGCGGCGTCCTGCGCGCGACGGACTTGGGTCTTCACTTGCGCCATTGCGGTATCCTTTGTCTGGTCCACGAGATCACTCATCTGTTGGGTTAATTTCGAAATGTCGTTCCGGATCGTTTGAAGCTGCGCTTCCATGTCTGCCGGCGTCGCGCCGTTGGTTGGGGTGGTCCTGACGCCAGCCGGCGGAGATGCGGTCGCCATGAGCAATTCCCCTGCTTGCGCCGAAAACGCCGCGTGAAAGCTAAAGTTCCCTTGTGAATCGTGCACGTCCCGACGCTTCAGCCCGGCAAATTCATCTCTTCGCGGGGCACAAGATGGCCGAGCACAACAAAGGATACGATCAGCAGCGGCACCGCGAGGAACGCGCCGACAGGACCCCACAGCCAAGTCCAGAACACCAGCGCCAGAAAGACGAGGAACGGGCTGAGCGTCAGCCGCCGCCCGACGAGGCTGGGCGTGACGAATTGTCCCTCGATGGTCGCGAAGGCGACGAACAGCGCGGGTGCGAGCGCCGCCTGAAGGAGCGTCGGCATCGCGACCAGCCCGACCGCGAGCAGCACCAGCGCCACGATCGCCGGCCCGATGTAGGGCACGTAATTCAGCCCGATGGTGATCAGCCCGAACGTCACCGGATTGGGAAAGCCGATGAGGTAAAGCATCGCCGTGGTGACGAGGCCGAGTGCGATGTTGATCATCGTCACCAGTCCGAGATACTCGGCAAGATTATCCTCGATGTCGTTCCAGATGCGTATGATGCGCAGCCGCGCGTCGCGCGAGCCGAACGAGACGATCAGCTTGCGCCGCAACTGGATGTTTGTGACCAGGAAAAAGATCAGCGTGCCGAAGAATATGACGAACTGGCTGACCGCCGGGGTCACGGCGAGCAGGACCGTCCCGACCATTTCGGCGGGATTGGACTCAACAGACACGGTTTGCCCGGAGCCGGCCGCCGGCATCACGGTGGCCTTGATGTTGCGCAACACCGACAGCGGATAGTCGAGCACGCGAAGCTTCTGCTGCACGGCCGTGCCGATCTCGGGCGCGCGTGCAATCCAGTCCGTCAGGGGCGCGGCGAAAAAGGTAAACAGGCCGCCGATGATCGCGATCACCACCACGACTGCGGCAAGAGCCGAGACCGCGGGCGGAATCCTGTAGCGCGCACCGAATTCGATCAGCGGGCTGAGCGTGATGCCGACGATGAGGGCCGCCACAACAGGCAGCAGCACCGCGCGGCCGAAGTAAAGCGCCGCAATGAACGCGAGAAAGCCCATCAGTAAAGTTGAAAGGATGGCGGCGAGCCGCCAGACCGCCGGGATGCCGGACAACGGCTGGGGCTCGGTGAGTTTCAGACCGAACGCGGTGTGTTCAATCCGGCTCGGCCGCTTGACCTGTTCGTTCATCCAGGGGGCTCGCGGAACGGGGATTAACGCAGCGCGGGAGGGCGAGTTCCATCGAAGGCCTCTCCCCGCTTCCCCTCTTCCGCTCGCGGGAAAGGGTGGACGTGAGCGAAGTGAGCGGCCGGGAGACGGCTCTTACGCTTTGCAATGCCCTCTCCCGCAACCGGGAGAGGGGAAAGGGAGTTCGCGGCTCGCGCATTGCTCATCAGTGATGTTCTTTTGAGACAGCCTTCTTCGTTCTCGCGGCGCGTTGCAGCGTCCGAGTTTTGGAATGAGCGCGCCCGAGGAGAAGGAAGGGCGCGCGGGACGCCGGGCCCTTGTCGGACCCGCGGGCTTTGGCACCTCGCGGCACCAAAGCGGAGCGATGCTCTTCGAAAAGCGCCGCTCGTATTGTCGTGACCGCAAGTCCGCCAATTCTCCGGCGTCCCGCGCGCGATGTTTGAAGCCTGCTCTGCCCGACCCCCGGTGGCCTTACCCTTTCGGGCTGCATCGCTTTCGCTCAGCAGCCTAACCACCGCTGCGGGGACATGCCGGCGAACCGCGGTTGGGTCCCGCAGAAAACGCCGGCTCCCTTGGTCCCCAGTGGCGCACGGTCGGTGCGCCGGGACCGGGCAGCTTCGGCTGCCGCTTGAGGGTGGTACGTCTCGTCACCCCTGTCCGCGGCCACCGCCCCCGATCCCAGCCTCGTGACGTTCGCGAGACTTCCCTTGGCGGGACCGGGCAGCACATGTATGATCCTAGAATAGGACTAAATTATGACACTGTTTGCGCGTGAGATCCTTGCGATGGGCGCTTTACCTTCTCCCGCTTGCGGGAGGGGTGCCGAGCGAGCGGAGCGAGTAACGCGGGAGCGGGCTGCAGGCGCGCAAAGAGTCTTCTCCCGCAAGCGGGAGAGGGGAAGGAAGGAGAGCCCACGCCTCCGGTTCTACTCCGCCGCCAGCGGCAGGCTCACCTGCGCGTCGATCGCGGCGAGCGCCTTCGTAAGCCCCTCGCCCTCCGGATCGAGCAGCGCAGCGGTGCGCGCGGAGGCAATCGCATCAATGCCGGCGCGCACGCCGACGCGGCCTTCGAGCACGGGCGCGATCACGCGCGCCTCGATCAGCGCATAGTTGCCCGCGCCCCGCTTCCAGGTATCGCCATAGCCCTTGATGAGCCGCGCGCATTCGGCGACTTCGAGCGCCAGCTCGGGCGAGAGCTTTGCGGCAGCGGTGACGCGCTTGAGCCACGCCTCGATCGCAAACTGCTCCTCGGCGTAGCGCCAGCTCTTCGGGCGGAAGCGCTTCAATTTCGCGAGCGCCCAGAAGCGCAGGTAGCCGAAGACGCTGGTCGTCTTCAGCTCCATCGGAAACCAGACCGTGCCGAGCCAGCCGCGCTTGTCCGAGTACGCCACGATCGCGCGGGCGAGCCGCGGCGGCAGCACCTGGCACAATTCCTCGATGCCGGGCTTGAGGAATTCGGTGATGACGTAAGGCTGATCCTTGGCGCCGATCTCGCCTTCGATGCGGCGAAAGCGCTCGGGCGAAATCTTCGCCTCGGCGACGCGGATCACGTCCTCGAACGACATGCGCACCGCGAGATGCCGGGCGGTCTCGGCGAGCAGCCCCGGGTCGGTGAACGGCTTGAGACGATCGAGATAGAGTCGCGCGTAGTCGGCACCCTGATAGGCGACGAGGCGGCGAATACCTTCGATGACGATCGCGCGCGCCGGCTCAGGCAGTGTGGAGGCCTCGGCTTCCAGCGCCCCGAGCGTCGGCTTTGCGGCACGCTTGCCCGAGCGAGGAAGCATGGCGGGCAACTGCTCGCGCGCGGCCGCAAGTCCTGCGCGGAAGCCGCGCAGGTTCGCGTCGACCGCCTTGCCATCGTGCTTGATCGCCGCCTCGAACACCTCGAGCGGCAGAGGCATGCGCCCCGAGCCCGCGATTGCGCCGAGCATCACGGCATTGACGATCGCGCCGGTTTCTTTCGCGGCCGCCGCCATGTCGAACAGGATGCGTTCCTTGGCATTCTGCTCCGCGGCCTTGAGCAGGCGCTCTGAATCGTAGCGCCCGTCGGCCATCTGCATCTTCTCGGTGGTGAGATAGACGCGGCTTACCGACGCGATCAGCAGGGTGCGATCCGCGGTGACGAAGCCGTTCGCGATCGCGCGGCCGGCTTCGAGCAGCTCGCTCGCCACCACGAGATCGACGTCGCCGACGCCGGGCGCGAGCGCCAGCACCGGGCGCTTGCCGGCGAGCTCTTTCAGCGGCACCGGGAAGATCTCGACGTAATACGTGGTCGCGCCGGTGCGCTGCGCGACGCCGGGAATCGAGGTCGACTGCACCGGCAGGCCGGAGGCCTCGGCGGCCGACACGATCCAGTCGGTGAGCACGCCGCCGCCCTCGCCGCCGAGCGCCGCGATAAGGAGCGTGAAGGGGCGCGTGGCGCTCACGCCGCCACCTGCTTGGGCGCGAGCCAGCCGATTACGGTCTGGCGCATGCGGTGCAGCAAGCGGTCCCAGGCGCTCGCGTTCTGAATCACCTCGGCGCGATAGAACGACGGACAGAGCACCGCTGCGTGCGCGACCTCGCCGCACAGCCCGCAGCCAACGCAGCTTTCGATCACGGCGGCGACCGGGTCGGTGCGCAGCGGATCGGGCGAAGGCTTCACGGTGAGCGACGGGCAGCCGGAGAGGCGGATGCACGAGTGGTCGCCGGTGCAGATCTCGTCGTCGACACCGAACTTCACGCGCACCACGCGCTCGCCGGCTTTCAGCTTCGCGGCATCCTCGGCGCGCACGCGACGCTGGCGCGCCAATTGGCACTCGCCCTCCGCGATGATGACCTTGAGCCCCTCGACCGGCGTCTTCATCGCCTCCTTCAGGGTCTTCACCATCGTGGAGACGTTGTAGGTGCGCACCTTCTTCAGCCATTTCACGCCGAACGAGCGCAGCGTCGACTCGATCTCCATGCCCGGCGCGACGCCCTGCCGGCTGGTCGCGCTCGAGGGCATGTACTGCTGGCCGGTCGCCGACGTGTAGCCGTTCGCCATCACGATCAGCACGCCGTCGTTCTTGTTGAACAGGTTCGAGGCGACGCCGGTGATCAGCCCATTGTGCCAGAAGCCGCCGTCGCCCATCACCGAGATCGGCCGCGACTTCACGTTGGGCGTCACGGCCGCGGCGGCGGCGAGCGACATGCCGTAGCCGAGGATCGAGTTGCCCATCGAGAACGGCGCGAAGGTCGCGAACGAATGGCAGCCGATGTCGGTCGAGATGTGGGTGCGGCCGATCGCGCGCTGCGTGAGCTTGAGCGCCGCGAACACGGGGCGCTCCGGGCAGCCAGTGCAGAAATTCGGTGGACGCGGGGGCAAGTCGGCGAGCGATTGTGCCGCGGCGGGCTTGTGACCGAGCAGCCGGTCGGCGGTCGCGGAAATCTCCGCCGTGTCGATGCCGGCGGGCTTGGCGGCGGAGAGGAAATTCGCAAGGCCGCGCAGCACCACCTCGCCGGTGTATTCGCCGGCCTTGGGCAACGCGCCCTTGCCGTGGATGCGGGTCTGGATGTCGGCGCGGCGCAATTCGGTCGAGATTGCCTGCTCGACGAACTCGGGCGATCCTTCCTCCACAATCAGCACATGCTTCTTGCCGAGGCAGAACGCCTTCACCTCCTCGGGGATCAGCGGATAGGCGAGGTTGAGGCAATAGATCGGCACGCGCGCATTGCCGAAGGCGTCGGCAAGGCCGAGCCGCGCGAGCGCGCGCGAGACCGTGTTGTAGAGGCCGCCGAGCACGACGATGCCGATGTCGTTGAGGTCGCCGTCGAAGAACTCGTTGAGCTTGTGCTCGCGCGCGAAGGCCTGCGCAGCCGGAAGGCGCTCTTCCACCTTGAGCTTCTCGTGCATGAACGTGCTCGGCGGATGCGAGAGGCGGCCGTAGTCGAAATTCGCCGGCTTCTCGGCCGGGGTGAGGCCAGACTGCGCGGAGGCGCGGTTGTTCTTCGCCGTGAACGCGCCGGTGACATGGCAGGCGCGGATGCGCAGTTCGAGCATGACGGGCGCGTGGCTCGCCTCGGAGAGCTCGAACCCCTTCTCGACCATGCGCACGATTGTGGGGAGATCCGGCCGCGGATCGAGCAGCCACATCGAGCATTTGAGCGCATACGCATACGAGCGCTCCTGGATGATGCTCGCGCCCTCGCCGTAGTCCTCGCCGATGATGATCATCGCGCCGCCCATCACGCCGGGCGAGGCGAGGTTCGAAAGCGCGTCGGCTGCCACGTTGGTGCCGACGATCGACTTCCAGGTGACGGCGCCGCGCATCGGATAGCTGATCGAGGCGCCGAGCATCGCGGCGGCGGAGGCCTCGTTGGTGCAGGTTTCCAGATGCACGCCGAGCTCGGACATGATGTCCTCGGCGTCGACCAGCACGTCGATGAGGTGCGACACCGGCGCGCCCTGGTACCCGCCCACATAGGCGACGCCGGACTGCAGCAGCGCCTTGGTCACCGCGAGGATGCCCTCGCCGCGAAAGGTTTCGCCGTCGCCGAGCTTGAGCGCCTCGACTTCCTTCGCGAATGAGCGTTCCGCCATTGTGAAAATCCCGTGTTCGGCGCCCGTTATAGCAGAGCGGGTCGATCCCTCCAGTGTCATCCCGGACGCGCCGAAGGCGCGATCCGGGACCCATGTAACACCGGCTTTTCGTCCAATTCTCGGTCTGTGTCTCATGGATCCCGGCCCTCGCTTCGCTCGGCCGGGATGACAACCAGAGGAGCTTTCGCGAGAACGAACGGAATGGGATAGTCAGGTGGACTTTCATTTCAAGAAAACGGGAGGCTCCATGATCCACGTCGTCGCCATCATCACCGCAAAGCCCGGCCAGCGCGCCACGGTGCTGGAGCATTTCCGGGCCAATGTGCCGGCGGTGCACGCGGAAGCCGGCTGCATCGAATACGGCGCGACGGTCGACGTCGAGAACATGGGCACCGCCGCCTACGGCCCGGACAGCTTCGTGGTGATCGAAAAATGGGAGAGCGAGGATCACCTCAAGGCGCACGCCGTCGCGCCGCACATGAAGGCTTATGGGGCGAAGACGAAGGATTTATTGGCGAGCCGCACGATCCATGTCCTGAAGCCGGTGTGATCAGGGCGTATCGATAAATCGGGCACTGGCGTCGACCGAGCCGTAACGCTGCAGGTTCGCGAGGCTGTGCGCCTCGTCCATATCGCCTGCCGACACGGCGACTCCCGCACCCGGCCGCGCGATGAGGTCGATCACGCCGAGGAACGTGCAGACCGCGCCGCCGATGAACAGCGTCGTCGGGTCGAGGCGGGCGAGCAGCGCCGCGACCGCCGCTGCGAGCAGCACCAGGCCTGTGATCAGCAGCTTCATGGCGCGCTCCATTGGCAGCATGGCGGGCCGCCCTCCTTGGTCGGCCGGCGTGGGCGGAAGGTTCAAGCCGTCTGCGGTCAAGCGCTCAGCCGCGGCGCCGCGCCGTCGAGGTAGGCGGCGAGATGCGTGCTCAGGTCGCGCGCATCGTCGGCGGCACCGTCGATCAATGCGGATTTGCGGCGCCGCAGGAATTGCATGCCCATGAGGTAGACGCCGGGCGCCTCGCTCACGACGCCGCCGTCATGCGTGACATAGCCCTTGCGGTCGAGCACCGGTAGTTCCAGCCAGGAATAGTCCGGCCGGTAGCCGGAGGCCCATACGATCGTCCTGATCCCGCTTTTCACGAGGTCCATGCCGAGCGGGGGCGCGTCCTCGACGCGGGTCGGGGCTAAGCGATCCGGCGGCTCCACGGTGGCGTCAACGCCGTTCGTGCGCGCCCACTCGTCGAGCAGCTCGAGCAGGCGGCGCATCTTGAGATCGGAGAGCGCACACATGTTGCGCAGCGAGCCGGAGAACTGCGCCTTGCCGTCCTGCGTGATGCCGGCGAGCCGCCCGGTGAGCTTCACGCCGATATCGGAGAGTGCGTTGAGATCGAGCGTCGAGCGGTCGGGTGTGCCGGCGAGCTGTAGCGAGGGCACGCGGCGCGCCCGCGTAATGTCGTCCACCTGATCGTAGCGCTCGTCGAGCACGCCGGCCGCATCCATCCACCATTCGAGATCCTTGCCGCGATACATGCGCGGCGCGCGGATGTGCTCGCCGACCGCGAGTGTGACCTGCCGCCCCGCGCGCTGCAGCTCGTGCGCGATCTGGGTGCCGCTCGAGGAAGCGCCCACCACGAGCACGCCACCGTCAGCGACCTGACCCGGATTGCGATACGACTGCGCGGTCAGCGCCGCGACCGAGGGGGGCACGTGCGCCGCAAAGCTTGGGATGCGCGCGATGTTGCAGGCACCCGAGGCAATGACGATGCTTCGGCATCGCCAATCGCCCCGGTCGGTGCGCACGAGGTAGCCTGCGCCGTCGCTGCGTACCGATGTGACGGTGGTGTGCGTGCGCACCGGAGCCGAGATCGATTTCGCATAGCCCGAAATGAACGCGACGATCTCCGGCAGCGTCCGGTAGCCGTCAGGATCGCTGCCCGCATAACTGAATCCCGGCAACCGGCTCTGCCAGTTGGGGGTCAGCAGCCGCAGCGAATCCCATCGCTCGGTGCGCCAGCTCTGCGCGACTTCGCCGCGCTCCAGCAGCACATGGTCGATGGAACGCTCCGCGAGGCATCGGCTCATGGCAAGAGCCGCATGCCCCGCACCGATGATGACGGTGGTGACCGCGTTAATGGGTCTGTCTCCTTATGGAGACATCAAGCAGCGCGCGATCAGTTCACCTGGACCGTGACATTGGTCGGATTGGTGACGATGTCGTACACTGCGGACCGCTTCTGCGACTGCGCCACCAGCGCCTCGATGTCCTCGGGCTTCGCATCGGCATCGATCTTGTATTTCACCGTGATGCCCTTGAAGCCGTTGCGCACCTCGCTGTCGATGCCGAGGATGCCGGCGAGGTCCATGTCGCCTTCGATGGTCGCGGTCACGGATTTCAACTGGATATTCCGGTTCTGCGCGACCGCCGCGATGCCCGCGGTAAGGCAGCTTGCCAATCCGACCAGGACGAACTCGACCGGCGTCGCGCCCTTGTCCTCGGAGGCAAAGACCTCCGGGTGATCGGCATCGAACTTGAAGGTGGTCTTGCGGTTCTGCTCCGCACCGAGACCGTAGAAGCTCTCGACGGTCGAGTGGCTGTGCGTGCCGTTCTTCCACTCGCACGCCGCGCGCCACTTGAACTGCGCGGCTTCCGGAGCCTTGGTGAGCGCGTCGCGCGCGTCGAGCAAAGCCTGAACGTTGACGCCATTCTTGGCGGTGTCAGCCATGATATGCCTCTCTGGTTTTCTAAATGAATGGTTTCGCAGTCAATTCACGAGCCCTATTGCGCTCAGGAAGAGGCTGGCATGTCAACTCAAAAGCCCGAGGCAAGACGCCGCTTGCACGCTCAGCCTGGAGGCGTGCACTCCCGGCAAACTCAAGCACTCGGTCGAGACGGAAGTTGCATCTCGGCTGCGGCATTTCGGGTAGGATAAGCCTCCGGCGCGGAAGACCGTCGCGGCAGAATGATCGTCGAGAACCGTCGTGGGACGGGATCGTACCTCCAGGTAACAGAGCCATGACACACGCAGGGCACGCAAAGCCGCTCGAAGACGTGCGCGATATCTCGGCGATCACCTACGGCTTCATGGCGTCGAAGGCTCTCTTCGCAGCGCTCGACTTCGACCTGTTCACGCATATCGCACGCGGCAACGAGTCCGCCGCTGCGCTCGGCCAGGCAACCGGGATCGCCGAAAATCGGCTGGTCACGCTGCTGGCGGCGTTGAAGTCTCTCGGATTGATCACCGAAGACAACGGCCGATTTGGCAATGCGCCCGCCACGTCGAAGTTTCTCGTGGCCGGCGCGCCGGGAGATTTCCGGGACTATGTTCGCCTGGTGAATGGCGCGTTCGGCTATGAAAGCTTCCGGCATCTTTCCACGGCACTGCGCGGAGAGCGAGTTTTCCCGGACCGCGGCTTCTACGAAGGCTTGATCTATTCGGCGGGGATCGGCGGCGACCAGTTCAGCTCGGCCCAACACTCGGGCTCGCTTGGGCCGGCCCGTTTGATGGCAAAACGCATCGACCTGCGCGATCGCAAGCGGCTGCTCGATGTGGGTGGTGGCAGCGGTGCCTATACGCTCGCCTTCTGCGCTGCGAATCCGCTGCTCAAGGCAACCATTCTGGATTTCCCGCAGACCGTCGAGACGGCGCGCAGATATGCGCGCCAATCCGGACTCAATGACCGCGTGGCACACGCAGCCGGCAATGCCGTCACGACGGACTGGCCGGGCGGGCATGACGTGGTCTTGATGTCCTACATCTGGAGCGCGGTCGGGAAGGACGATGTTGCCGTTCTGGCGCGCCGTGCCTTCAATGCGCTTCCCGCCGGCGGACTGGTCCTCGTGCACGATTTCATGGTCGATGACGGGCGCCGGGAGCCCGCGTTCGCCGCGTGGTATCTGCTCGGGAGCATCTTCGACAATCCGACCGCGGTGTGCCTCACGCCGGGATTTGTCGAGGGCGCGCTGCGAGAAGCCGGTTTCAAGACGGAAGAAACCGAAGTGATGCTCCCCGGCATCACGATGCTGACCAGAGCAACCAAGCCGGCCTGATGTTCACCGCACCGGCAGGCTCAGCGGCGCGATCTCGTCAGCGGTGCGCTTGCGGTAGTCGCGCTGCGGGGTGAGTTGCATCATCCTGTCCTGCGCTTCGGAGAGCCGCTCCGCTGCGCTCGCGTGATCGAGTGTCGTGACGCGCCCGTCCGCCACCACCTTGTGCCCGGCCACGTACACGTCCTTCACGGCCCGATCGGCCGCATGGAAGATGAGCGAGCGGAGCGGATCGCGCGCCGGCATCATGTCCGGGTGTCCAAGATCGACCAGCACGAGGTCGGCCTGCGCGCCAACCGCGAGCCGGCCGATGTCATCGCGCATCAGCGCCTTGGCGCCCGCGACGGTCGCGGCGTGCAGCAGCATGCCGGATGAGACGTTGTCGATGTGGCGGGAGGCGATGCGCGCGAAGGTGCCCGCCTTGCGGATCTCCTCCAGCATGTTGTGCGGCGTCGTGTCGGTCCCCATCGCCATATTCACGCCGGCGCGCACGTAGTCTCCGAAGCTCTCGAGGATGATGCCGTAGCGTGCGAAAGGCGTCGGGCAGTGCGCCACCGAGCACCCGCTCTCGCCGAGCAGACGGATGTCGTCCTTGGTGTGCCACCTTATCCACGAATGCGTGTCGGGCAGGATCGCGTGGCCAATGACGGTCGTCGGACCGAGGATGCCGATATCGCTCGCGTGGCGGATCGACGTCGTGCCATGCCGCTTCACCATCTCGACGTGCTCGAGCACGCCCTGCGCGGCATGCAGCGTGAAAGGCACGCGGCGCTCCTTCGCGGCGTCGAAAGAGTCGCGCAGCAACGTATCCGTGCAGTTCTCGATCTGCATCGGCGAGACGACCCCTGAGAGCATCCGGGATGGATGCTTCGGCAGGGCATCGATAAAGGCGAGCGCTGCGTCGAGGCCCTTGCGGCCGCGCGCCTCATCCCAGTCGAAGCCGAGCGAATGGTCGTTTGTCAGCTTCCAGCGCGCGTCCGCAAAGCCGGGTGCGAGGAAGCCGCGAATGCCGCTCTTGCCGACGATGTCGGCCCAGCCGTCGTAAATCGGCGAGATGTCGCAAACCGTGGTGACGCCCGATTTGAGCACCTCGGAAAGTGCGACTTCAAGCGAGGCGCGCCGCAGCGCGGGATCGGACACGTCGAAGGCCTGGCTGCGCTCGTAGAGGCTCGTCATCGACATGTTCGGCACGCCGTGCTCTTCGCGGATGCCGCGATAGACGGGCTCGTGGCCGAGATGCGAATGCACGTTGACGAGACCGGGCATCACCATGAGGCCGCGGCCGTCAATCGTCACGTCCGCGGTGGCGCGGAAGTCCGGGCCCACGTGGGTGATCCCGCCGGGGCCGAACGCGACATCGATGCCCTTCCGGTAGACGTGGCGCTGCTCGCTTGGCTCCCAGGCGATCGCCCAGCCAGCTTGTCTGATCAGGGTGGTGGTCACGTAAGCCCCCATAAATTACCAAGGTAACAGTGAGGCAGTAGCCCGGCTTGAGCAGGGCGAAAGCCGGGATACATGAAAGGGAGTCCCGGGTTTCGCTTCGCTCAACCCGGGCTACGACGCTTCCGCGCCTTCTCCAATACTTCCGGATTGATCACATTGGCCGGCGTGCCGGCCGAGTAGGCGACGATCTGGTCGAAAATGTCGGAGAACTGCAGCTCGTATTCCTCGCGCGTCACGTAGCCGATGTGCGGCGTCGCGACAACGTTCGGACGGGTGAGGAGCGGATGCGCCGTGTCGCGCAGCGGCTCCTCCTCGTAGACGTCGACCGCCGCATAGCCCGGCCGCCCGGCCACGAGCGCGGCGGCGAGCGCGCCCGGCTCGATCAGCGGCGCGCGGCTCGTGTTCACAAGGATCGCGCTCGGCTTCATGCGCGCGAGGTCGGCCGCCGTGACGATGCCGCGCGTCGCATCGACAAGGCGCATGTGCAGCGTGATGGCGTCGCATTGCTCGAAGAAAGCGGCCTTGCTCGGCGCGGCGGTCCAGCCATCGGCACGGGCGCGTTCGAGCGACTTTTCGCGCGCCCAGATCAGCACGTCCATGCCGAACGCCTTGGCGTAGCCGGCGACGGCCTTGCCGATGCGCCCATAGCCATAGATGCCGAGCGTCTTGCCGCGCAGCGTCAAACCGACGCCGAGCTGCCAGTTGCCTCGCTTAAGCGATGCCATCTGCTGCGGGATTTGCCGTGCGGCGGCGAGCAGCAATCCCCAGGCAAGCTCGGCCGTCGCGTAGGAGGGCGTATCCCCGTGCTGGTCGGACGAGAGAATGATGCCGAGCCGCGTGCAGGCATCGACGTCGATGTGCGGATAGACGCTGCGCTGGCTGATGAGCCGGAGCTTCGGCAGCCGCTCCAGCAGGGCTGAGCGGATCTTGGTGCGCTCGCGGATCAGCACGAGGACTTCGGTGTCTTTCAGCCGCTCCGCCAGCGCCTCGGTCTCCTGCACATGATCGTTCCAGATCGTGACGTCATGCCCGGCGAGCTTCTTGAAGCAGTTCAGCGTGCGCAGCGTATCGAAATAGTCGTCGAGGATGGTGATGTTCATATTTGCGCGGTCGTTGTTGCGCCCTCTCCCCTTGTGGGAGAGGGCTGCTCAGCGTTTCAACAAGGATAGTCGGATGAGGGGTAAAGCGGGACCCCTCACCCACTCGAGCCTGTTGCAATGCTTGCGTTGCCCTCTCCCTCAAGGGAAGAGGGCACCAGATGCAGCCGACGAGCAAGCGTTACATCCTTGACGGCAGGAACAGCGCGATGATCGGAAACGCGATCAGGATGATCAGGCGCAGGATGTCGGTGATGATGAACGGCATCACGCCGTAGAAGATGGTCGAGATCTTCGCGTCCTCGATCACGCTCTTGATCACGAAGATGTTCATGCCGACCGGCGGATGGATGAGGCCGAGCTCGACCGTCATCACG
>Ga0207706_10004594_pt1 | contig 12957 bp, 11 predicted proteins | sample KBSC53metaG_FD_184318 | JGI IMG/M metagenome (GOLD analysis project Ga0207706, IMG submission 184318) | Corn rhizosphere microbial communities from Kellogg Biological Station, Michigan, USA - KBS C5-3 metaG (SPAdes) (version 2) | ecosystem: Host-associated > Plants > Roots > Rhizosphere > Soil ... | reverse complement strand
CGGCCTGGCTGCTGCTACTGGCATATCCATTTGCTGATCGACGGCGGACGACCGACGACCGACGACATTTCAATCAAGGGTTGGCCTCGATCCTGAACCGCGGCCGGTGGTTGGTGATCAGTGGGCTTCTGATCATCAATGTCCGTAATCGAAAGGACTCGCCGACAAAAATCCCCACAGGGTGACGGACGTCGAGGAGATCGATAACGAGACCGGCGCCTACGGCGCTTCCATGGCTTCGACCTACAACTCGCGGCCGCTCGCGGCCGAGGTGATGCTCGAGCGTGGCCGCTATGCGGTGGTCCGCCGCCGGCAGAGTTTCGACGAGATGCTCGCCGGCGAACGGCCGGCCGGCGACTGGCAGGTCGCATGACGACGCGCCGCGCACCGGTCGCGTTCGTCGCGTTGTTGCTCGCCGCCTGCGCGGCCCACGCACCGCGTGGCGAACGGCCGCTCACCGTCGACACGCACGTCGACATCCCGTTCGCCTACATGGCCGAGCCGCGTTTCGACGTCGGCAAGGACACCCGCCTGCTGGTCGACCTGGGCAAGATGGAACGCGGTGGCCTCAACGCGGCGTTCTTCGTGATCTGGGTGCCGCAGCACCAGCTCGATGCCGCCGGCTACGCCAAGGCCGTGCAGCAGGCCAGCCAGAAATACGACGGCATCGGCCGCATGCTGATGATGTACCCCGACCGCATCCGCCTGGCCACCACGCCCGAGCAGCTGATGGCCAACCACAAGGCCGGCCTGCTCTCGGCGACGATCGAGATCGAGAACGCCTACTCGCTCGGCCACGACATCCACCGCCTCGACGCCGCGTTCGATCGCGGCGCGCGCTCCGTCGGCCTGGTCCACGTCGGCAACAACGACCTGTGCACCAGTTCGCTGCCCGACACCGAGCATGGCGAGCCGGCGATGAACAGCGCCGGCGACAAGGGCATGAGCGACTTCGGCCGCGCCGTGGTGAAACGCGCCAACCAGCTCGGCATGATGGTCGACATCTCCCACGCCTCGGACAACTGCGTGCGCGATGCGCTCAAGGTGTCCAGCACGCCGATCATCGCCTCGCACTCCGGCGCACGCGCCGTGCTCGACCACCCGCGCAACCTGCCCGACGACCTGCTGCGCGCGATCGCCGCCAAGGGCGGCGTGGTCGACGCCGTGGCCTACAAGGAATTCCTGAAGAAGGATCCGGGCCGCGAGGCCGCGGAAAAGAAACTGCAGAACGCCATCGCCAAGCAGGCCGGCGAGAAGGAATACGACAGCGACAGCGACGACTACCGGCCGGAAATGGAAGCAGGCATGGCCGAGATCCAGAAGAAATATCCGCTGGCCACCCTGGACGACTACGTGAAGCAGATCCGCCACATGGTGAAGGTCGCCGGCATCGACCACGTCGGGATCGCCTCCGACTTCGACGGCGGCGGCGGCATCACCGGCTGGAAAGACGCCAGCGAAACCCGCAACGTCACCGCCGCGCTGCGCCGCGCTGGTTTCAGCGACGCCGACATCGCCAAGCTATGGGGCGGCAACCTGCTGCGCGTGTGGGGCGAGGTCGAGCGCCATGCCCAGCACTGACGCGAGCGGCCCGCTTTCGCTCCCTCCCCTGCCATGCAGGGGAGGGTTGGGGAGGGGTGCTCTTGCCCTCCTGCTCCTGCTCGCCGCCCCGATCGCCACCGCTCAAACCGCCAATCCCTACGACAAGATCGTCGACGCCACCGTCGCCCGCTACCATTTGCCCGGCATCGCCGTGGGCGTGATCGAGAACGGGCAGGTCGTCTACACGCGCACCGTGGGCGAAACCATTGCCGGCTCGGGTCAGAAGATCACTCCGCAGACGCTGTTCAAGATCGCCTCCAACAGCAAGGCGATGACCACCGCCCTGCTCGGCCGGCTGGTCGACCAGGGCAAGCTGCGCTGGGACGATCCGGTGACGAAGTACCTGCCGCAGTTCCGCATGAACGATCCGTGGGTCACCGCGAACATGCGCGTGGCCGACCTGCTCACCCATTCCAGCGGCCTGCCCGAAGGCGGCGGCGACCTGATGCTGTGGCCGGAGCCGAACGCGTTCACCCGCGCCGACATCATCCACGGCCTGGCCTTCATCAAGCCCGGCTACAGCTTCCGCTCGCAATACCAGTACGACAACCTGCTCTACGTGGTCGCCGGCGAAGTGGCCGCCGTCGCGGGCGGCGCGCCCTACGAGACACTGATGCGCCGCGAAGTGTTCGAGCCGCTGCACCTGGACCGCTGCCAGGTCGGCGCGTGGAACCGCGACACGGTGGGCGACGTGGCCACGCCGCATCGCCGCGACGGCGGCCGCAACGTGCCGATCCCCGAAGACGCCGCGATCCCCGCGATCACCTCGGCCGCCGCCGGCGGCATCCGCTGCGACCTCACCGACATGCTGAGCTGGGCCCGCAACTGGTTGGTGCCCACCACGGCGCAGCTGAAGTGGCTGTCGCCGGTACAGCGCGGCGTGCTGCAGGCGCCGCACATGCTGATCCCGGTTTCCGAACAGCGCCGTGCATGGGACAACACACACGTGATGGCCTACGGCTACGGCTGGCGCATGGCCGACGTCGACGGTCAGTGGAGCGTGTGGCACACCGGTACGCTGAACGGCATGTACTCGATGCTGGCCCTGCTGCCGGACCGCAAGAGCGGCTTCGTGTTCATGATCAACGGCGAGGCGGACGACGCGCGCACCGTGCTCGGCGAGGCACTGATGAAGCACTTCACCGCACCCGGCGACAGCCGCGACGTGCGCTGGTACGCCGACGCGCTGGAACAGCGGGCGAAGCAGCGGTCGCCGTCCTCGTCCGCCCCGGACACCTCGGCGCAGCGGCCAGCCAGCGCGGCCGAACTGGCGCGCTGGAGCGGGCAGTATCGTGACCCGTGGTTCGGCGACATCACCCTGTGCCCGCGCGATGGCAAGATGCATTTCGCCGCCGCGAAATCGCCCACGCTGGCCGGCACGGTGATGCGTCTTGGCGACCGCTACCTCGTGCACTGGGACGGCGGCGAGCTGGATGCCTGGCTGGATTTCCACGCGGCCACCGCCAGCCAGCCGATCACCCTGCGCATGGCCAAGCTCGACCCGCAAGGCGACTTCAGCTCCGACTACGAAGATCTGGATTTCCAGCGCAGTGGGGATTGCCATTGATGATGACCTCGACCTGCCGTCCCCTGCTCCTGTTCGGCTTGCTCATCGCCCTCGGCGTCACCGGCCACGCCCATGCCGAGGAGCAACCGCCCACCCTGTCGCCGGCGAAGACCGCCGCCGCGGCGAACCTGGTCGACATCCGCAGCCTGGTGCCGGACATGGCCGAGGACATCAAGTACGCCGGCAGCGACAATTTCATGGGCACGCCGGCGGACGGCTATCGCGCGCCGAAATGCCTGCTTCTGCGGCCGGTCGCCGAAGCGCTGGCGAAGGTCGAGCACGAGCTGCGCGCGCAGCACCGGCGCCTGAAGATCTGGGACTGCTATCGTCCCGCCCGCGCGGTGGCGCACTTCATGCGCTGGGCGCACGACCTGGGCGACCAGCGCACCAAGCCGCAACACTATCCCAGGCTGGACAAGTCGACCCTGTTGAACGGCTACATCGCGAAGAGTTCCGGCCACAGCCGCGGCGCCACCATCGACCTCACCCTGCAGCAATGCGCCGCCGACGGCAGCCACTGCAAGCCGCTGGACATGGGCACCGATTTCGACTTCTTCGACGTGCGCGCGCATACCGACACGCCCGACGTCACCGCGCAGCAACACGCGAACCGCCTGCTGTTGCGCGACGCGATGCAGCGCGAAGGCTTCCGCAACTATCCGATGGAGTGGTGGCACTACACCCTCTCGCCGGAACCGACGCCGCATACGCTCTACGACGTGCCGGTGCAATGACGGCACCACGAACAAGGGGGACTCCGCCATGTCAAAACTGCTTGCCTGCCTCGCACTGACCGTGCTGCTCGGCGGCTGTGCCAGCGACACCAAGCCGGTCGACCCGATCGATGCGCTGATGCAGCGCTACACCGGCGACGTCCCCGGCGCCTCGCTGCTGGTACTCAAGGACGGCAAGCCGATCGTGCGCCGCAGCTACGGCCTGGCCAACCTCGAGGACGACGACAAGACCACGCCGGCCACCAACTACCGGCTCGCCTCGGTGAGCAAGCAGTTCACGGCCGCGGCCATCCTGCTGCTGGCCGAAAACGGCCGGCTCAACCTCGACGATCCGGTGCGCCGCTGGCTGCCTTCGCTGCCGGAAACGGCGGCCACCGTCACGCTGCGCCAGTTGCTCACGCACACCGGCGGCCTGGTCGACTACGAAGACCTGATTCCTCCCGGCACCACCGGGCAGGTCAGCGACAACGACGTGCTGCGCCTGCTGTCCGCCACGCCGAAGACCTACTTCGCGCCGGGCACCGCGTACCGCTACAGCAACTCGGGCTACGTGCTGCTCGGCCTGGTGGTGGAGCGCGCGTCGGGCATCAGCCTGCCGCTCTACCTGCAGCAGCGCATCTTCCAGCCGCTGCACATGGACCACACATTGCTGTATGAGCGCGGCGGCCCCGACGTGGCGGATCGCGCCTACGGCTACAGCGAGGAAAACGGCAGCTGGACGCGCACCGATCAGAGCGTCACCAGCGCCACCCGTGGCGACGGCGGCATCTATTCCTCGATCGACGACCTGGCGAAGTGGGACGCCGCGCTGTACGACGACCGCCTGCTCAGCGACGCCTCGCGCAAGCTCGCCTTCAGCCCGCACGTGAAGGTCACCGGCGAACCGTACGAGGCAAGCTACGGCTACGGCTGGCGCATCACCGGCGACACCGTGTGGCATTCCGGCGAGAGCATCGGCTTCCGCAACGTGATCGTGCGCTGGCCGCAGCGGCACCTCACCGTGATCCTGCTCAGCAACCGCAACGATCCGGAGCCGTACCGCACCGCGCTGGCGATCGCCGCGCCGTACCTGCAATGAACACCCAGGAAGCCACTCACGATGCGTAACCCGTTTTTCCGCGCGGCCCTGCTGGCGCTGCTCGCACTGCTCGCCGCCTGCGCGCCGCTGCCGCCGCGCAACCCGCTGGCGACCTGGGTGCCGTCGCCGAACCACGACATCCGCCGGCCGGTGCTGATCGTGCTGCACTTCACCAACCAGCACTCGGCGCAGGAAAGCCTGGACACGCTGCGCACGAAGAACAGCGGCGGCCCGGTGAGCTCGCATTACCTGATCGGCGCCGACGGGCATATCTACCAGCTGGTGTCCGACCAGTTGCGCGCCTGGCATGGCGGCCCGGGGCACTGGGGCACGATCACCGACATCAACTCCGCCTCGATCGGCATCGAGCTGGACAACGACGGCACCACGCCGTTCGCGCAACCGCAGATCGACAGCCTGCTGCGCCTGCTCGCCGACCTCACCGAACGCCTGCACATCCCGCGCACGCAGATCGTCGGCCACGAGGATTTCGCGCCCACACGAAAAGACGATCCGGGTCCGCTGTTCCCGTGGCAGCAACTTGCCGCTGCCGGCTTCGGCTTGTGGCCGCAGGGCGAACTGATCGATCCGCCGGCCGGCTTCGATCCGTGGATGGCGCTGGGCCTGGTCGGCTACCCGCTGGAAGACCGTGCCGCTGCGGTGCGTGCGTTCCATCACCACTTCCGCGGCATGCAGGGCGACACGCTGGACAACCAGGACCTGCGCATCCTCTACAACCTGGCGCAGATCGTCGAACGCGGCACCCCGCTCACCGATTGACCGTTTCCGCGGACGGGTCGGCGGCCAGTGGCGGCCGCGGCTCATGCCCTGCCGCTGTCCGGAAAGCGGCAGGACGCCCGGGTGGGGCGGATCGAGCGCCGGCCGTCGAACCGCCCGCCGAGTACGCGAGCACCTGATCGGTATAGGTCTCGACCAGGGCGCTGAACGGCCGGTTGGCCGAATCGTAGAGCAGCGCGCGATGCTGCAGCACCGCGTGCGGAATGACCAGCGTGCCGGCCCCAGCCGGCGTCGCCCCGCCCGCCGGCAGCGGCGACCACAGCAGCTCGGCGCTCAGTGTCCTGCGCCGGAAATGCAGCGGCTGCACCACCTTGCCGAACGGCGTATCGGTGTCGTCGAGCTGGCGATTCATCGCTGCGCTCAGGCGGTTCGGCAGGTACCAGTTGTCCGCTTCGGACAGGACGTGATCGCCACACGCCAGCTGCACGCGCCGATACCTCACCGGCTCGTCCGCATCGATCGCCAACAGCTCGCGGAACCCGGACGGCAACGGCTTTGCCAGGCCACGCACGCGCCGGGCAACGACCCGCGCCGGCGATGCCAGATGATGCGCGCCGCACCAGCGCTCCAGCGTCAGGGTGGCGCTCGGGTGGCCAAGCAGATCCGCATTCAGCGCCTGCAACGCCGCCGCGGCCGCCTGCCGACCGGCCGGTGTATCGGGCCAGCTTGGCGCCGGGCTTCTTGCGAAAGCCGCCGTGGCGCAGGCCAGCGAAACCAGCACGCCGAGGCCGCCGTGGTGGATGAAACCGCTGATGCGGCGTATGCGGCCATCATTGAGGCGCATGGTCGTCCCTCGTCCGGAGGCAGGTGGGTTGTCCACCATAAACCATGCCGCGCCGGGCTTCATGCCGCGATCCGCTGCGGCGCCGTCACACTTCCAGCCGATCATCGAAATACATGGCCAGCACAGCTGGCTGTCAAGGTGCGCCAGGGCATGGTTGCAGATCAGGAAAAACATGAGCCATGGGACTACATCGTGAAATTCTGGCCCCGTTTCAGCGTCCTGCTGCGATGAAGGCGGCGGGAAAGATCAGATTCGTCGCGAAGCTGACGGCCTGGATGCTGTTTGCCTGCGGCGTCTTCGTCTTCATCGCGCTGGGGGACAACAAGTACGCATGGATGCCGCAGATGGACCCGTCGATGGCGCTGCCGCCCGACGACGCTTCCGGCGACCGCGCGATCTTTGCGCTGTTGTTGCTGGCTGCCATCGTTGCCAGCCAGCTGGCGCTGTTGGCGACAGCCGCCCATCGCCGCGAGAAGGCGTGGGCGGCCGTGCTGGCACTGAGCGCCATCGTGCTGTGGTCGTCGCGATTCTGGCGTTAGCGCGGCGTGCCCCGGCACGGCTTCACCAGGGTCACACTTCCAGCCGGTCGTCCGGCCGCGCCACGATCGCGTACAGCGCCGGCATCAGGAAGATGCTGATCAACAACCGGGTGAACAGGCCGCTGACGATGACCAGGGCAAACGGGCGCTGGGTGTCGGTGCCCACGCCGGTGGCCAATGCTGCCGGCAGCAGGCCCAACGCCGCCACCAGCGCGGTCATCATGATCGGGCGCAGGCGCAGGATCGCGCCTTCGCGGATCGCCTCGGCCACGCCGACACCGTTGCGGCGCAGCTCGTTGACGTAGGAGATGTACACCACCGCGGTCTGCACCGAGACACCGAACAGCGCCAGGAAACCGATCCCCGACGACACCGAGAATGGCGTGCCGGTCAGCCACAGCGCGATGATGCCGCCGGCCGGCGCGGACAGCACCACGCCGAGCACGGTGATGAAGGGAAACTTGAAGTTGCTGTACAGGGTGAACAGCAGCAGGAAGATCAGCCCCACCGTCAGCGGCACAATGAGATTCAATTGCGCACGCGAGGCGGTGTATTCCTTGTATTCGCCGCCCCAGTCCAGCCGGTAACCCTGCGCCAGCTTCACCTTCGCATTGACCTGGCCGATCGCATCCTCCACCGCGCCGGCGAGGTCGCGCCCTTCCACCGAGAACTGCACGCCGATGTAGCGCGAGTTGTCCTGCCGGTAGATGAAGGAGGCGCCGTTGGTCACCCGGATGTCGGCGAATTCCTTCAGCGGCAATTGCTGGCCGCCCGGCGTCGCCACCAGGATGTTGCCGATTTCCTGGGGATTGTCGCGGTACTGGTGATCCAGGCGCACGACCAAATCGAACTGCTTCTCGCCCTGGATCACTTGGGTCGCCACATCGCCGCCGATCGCGGTCTGGATCAGGCCGTTGATGTCGTCCACGTTCAAGCCGTAGCGGGCGATCGCGGCGCGATTGATCCTGATGCTCAGGCTGGGCTGGCCGAGTTCCTGCACCAAGGTCACGTCATGGATGCCGCGTACCTGCTCCAGTACATGCTTGATCGCCTTGCCCTTCTGCTGCAGCGTGTTCAGGTCTGCACCGAACACCTTCACCGCCAGCGCGCTCTTCAGGCCGGTCTCCGCTTCGTCCACCGCGTCCTCGGCCGGCTGGGTGTAGTTGAAGGTGATGCCGGGAAACGCCTGCAGCTTCCTGTTGATCGCCGCGGTCAGCTCGGCCTTGGTCCGGTACGCGCCCGTCCACTGCGCATACGGTTTCAGGCCGACATAGAACTCGACATTGAAGAAGCCGGTCGAGTCGGTGCCGTCGTCGGGCCGGCCCAGTTCCGAGGCCACCGTGGTGACCTGGGGGAACGAGCGCAGGATGTCGCGGATCTGCGGCGTGATCTTCGCCGATTCGTCGAACGAGATGGTGTACGGCATGGTCGCGCGCACCCACAGCGCGCCTTCGTCCAGGTGCGGCATGAACTCCGCGCCGATGCGCGGGATCAGCAGCAGCGAAAGACCCAACAACAAGGCCGAGACAATCGTGGTCAACCACACACGGGCCAGGCAGAAATCCAGGCCCTTGACGTAGACCGACTTGATCGCCTCGAACGCGCGGTTGCGCCGCTCGCGCACGCCGTTGCGCATGAACCACGAACACAGCACCGGCAACAGGGTCAGGGTGATCACCAGCGAACCGACCAGCGCAAACACCATGGTGTCCGCCATCGGCTTGAACAGCGTGCCCGACGGGCCGGACAACACATAGATCGGCAGGAAGCTGACCACGATCACCGCCACCGCATAGAACAGCGGACGGTCGACCTCCGCGGCGGCATCGCGGATCACCTCGATGACGTTGAACTTCGTTCCTTCGCGATCGGCGAGCTGGCGATAAATGTTCTCCACCATCACCACCGCCGCATCGACCAGGATGCCGAAATCCACCGCGCCGATCGACAACAGGTTGGCCGACGCGCCCTGCAGATCCAGGCCGATGAAGGCGACCAGCAGCGACAACGGGATGGTGATCGCGACGATCAACCCGGCACGCACGTCGTACAGGAAGAAGATCAGCACCACCACCACCAGCAACATGCCGCGCAGCAGGTTGTCCTTGACCACCTGGGTGGTTACCGCGACGAGGTCGCTGCGGTCGTAGAACGGGTGGACCTTGATGTCCTTCGGCAGGATCTGTTCGTTGAGTTCCTTCGTCTTCGCCTCGACCCGCTGCAGCACGTCCTGGGTCTTCTCGCCGGTGCGCAGCGAGATCACGCCCTCCACCGCGTCGTCCTGCTTCTCGAAACCGAACTGGCCCAGCCGCGGCGCGATGCCGATGACCACGCGACCGACATCCTTGACCAGCACCGGGTTGCCGTCGTGCACCGCCAGCACCACGTTGCCGATGTCCTCCAGCGTCTGCAGGCGGCCGACGCCGCGCACGTAATAGAACTGCCCGCCCTGCGAGTAGAAGCCGCCGCCGGCATTGCCGTTGTTGGCGGCCAGCGCGGCCTGCACCTGCTGCGCGGTGAGCCCGACCCCGGCGATCTTCGCCGGATCGAGCAGCACCTGGTACTGCATGCTGCCGCCACCGAAACCGGAGTCGTCGGCCACGCCGGCCACGGTGCGGTACTGCGGCTCGACCACCCAGTCCTCGAACGTCTTCAGCTCCATCGGCGAGCGATCGGAGCTTTGCAGCACGTAGCGGTAGATCAGCCCCGACGGCGACGACAGCGGCGACACCGACGGTTTCACCCCGTCGGGAAGATCCAGATCGCCGAGCCGGTTGAACACTTCCTGGCGCGCGAAATAGTTGTCGGTGCCGTTGTCGAACGTGAGCGTCACCACCGACAACCCGTACAGCGAAATCGAGCGGGTGTTGTCGGTTTTCGGAATGCCGGTCATGCCCTGCTCGGCCGGCACCGTGATCAGCCGTTCCACTTCCTCGGCGGTATGGCCGGGCCACTGCGTGACGATCTCGACGCTGGGCGGCGACAGGTCCGGATAGGCGTCCACCGGCAGGCGGTGCAGCGCATGCACGCCGGCGCCGACCAGCACCAGCATCAGCAACGCGACCAGAAAGCGCTGCGCCAGCGAGGCACCGACGAGCCGGTTCATCAGCGACGCCGCGCGCGGCGGCATGGGCGGCAGATGGTCGCTCATTGGTTCTGCATGAACTGCACGAAGAGGCCGCCATCGACCACGATCTGGTCGCCGGGCTTGAGCCCGTCGCTGACTTCGTACTGATCGCCGTTGCGCGGACCCAGCGTCACGCGTCGCCGCGCGAAGCTGCCATCGTGCTGGACGACATACACGAACGGCAGGTTCTCGTCGTCGCGCAGCATCGCCGACACCGGCATCAGCAGACCCTGGCCGGCCTGGCGCGACTGGATCCTCACGCGCACGTACATCTGCTTGCGCAGCACGTCACCGGGATTCGGCACCACGATGCGCGCGGCAACCGCGCGGGTATCCGGGTTCACCACCGCGGCGATATTGTCCACCGTACCCGGCAGCTCGACGCCCGGCATGCCGCTGTCGACCTGTGCCGGATCACCCACGCGAATCGTCGCCAGCTCGGCGGCCGACACCTGCGCCATCACCCACACTTTCGACAGATCCGCCACGGTGAAACACGGCGTGGTGCCCGTCTGCAGCAGCTGCCCCGGCGTGATCAGCTTTTCCACCACGGTGCCGGCGATCGGCGCGCGAATGATGCCCTGCGCGCGCGCCACCGTGCGGCCCGCCTGGATCGCCTTGATCGTGCCGGCATCGACATCCAGCGCCACCAGCGCCTGCAGCGCGGCATCCCGATCGGCCTCGGCACTGGCGGCATCGGTCTGCGCCTGCTCGGCCTCGCGCCGCGAAACACCCTCGTGCTGTACCAGGTCCTTGTCCGCGTCGGCCAGCCGGCGTGCGTTCCGCGCGCTGATCAAAGCCTTGCGATATGCGCTGATCGCGGCGGAGAAATCCGGTGAATCCACCAGCGCCAGCGGCTGCCCCTGATGCACCTTGTCGCCCGGCGCCACCAGCAGTCGCGCCACCGGCCCGGAGAACGGCGCCAGCACGCTGGTCGCCTGGTCGTTGTCGAAATCCACCACGCCGGTGGTTTCGATCGCGCGATGAAAGCTGGCCGGCGCAAGCGTGAGCAGATGGATGTGCTGGCGCTGTGCCGGCGTCATCGTCACGTTCTGCGGCGTGTCGGCAGCCGCTTGCTGCGGCTCCGCTTTCGAGGAACAGCCGGCCACGCCAAGCAGCGCGCTCAGTGCGAGCACGAACGCTGCACGACGTCGCGGCACAAGGCGCGTTGCAGAAGATGATCTACTTTTCATCGCTGTCCCGGTTTGTCCTGGCGTGATCCGAATCGTTCGCGTCGTGCCACCAGCCGCCACCCAGCGCCTGGAACAGTGCCGCGGTGTCGGCGTAACGACTGGCCTGCGCCTGCACCAGCGCGATGCGCGCCTGCTGATAGCCCTGCTCGGCGCTGAGCAGCGACAAGTAGCCGGCATAGCCGTCCTTGTACTGGCGCTGCGACAGATCCAGGGTGAGCTTCGCCGCATCCGCGGCGGTGGCAGCGGCCTGCAGTTCCTCCGCATCGTGCTGCAGCGCGGCCAGGGTGTCGGCCACGTTCTGGAACGCGGTCAGCACCGTGCTGCGATATTGTTCGCCTGCCTCGACATAGGCTGCCCTGGCGGCACGCTCCTGATGCAGCAGGCTGCCGCCCTGGAAGATCGGCGTGGCCAGATCCGCGCCCAGGCTCCAGAAACCCGTGCCGGATTTGAACAGCTGGTTGATCGCCAGCGCGGTGCTGCCCGCGTTCGCGGTCAATGAAATGTTCGGCAACCGGTTGGCGATAGCCACACCGATCTGCGCACTGGCCGCATGCATGTTCGCTTCGGCCTGGCGCACGTCGGGACGCTGCGCCACGAGCGTGGACGGCAGGCTCAGCGGAAGCTGCTGCGGCAAATGCAGGCTGGCAAGGTCGAACTTCTCCGTCGGCGCCTCGCCGGGAAAGCGGCCAGCCAGCACCGCCAGCAGATGGTCCTGTTGCGCGAGCTGGGTCAGCAAGGGCGGCAGCGCGGCCTTTACCTGGGCCAGCTGCAATTCCTGCGCCGCCAGATCGAGCCGGCCGGCATAGCCCTTGTCCAACTGGTACTTGAGGATTTCCACCATGTGGGTGTTGATGCCGACCAGTTCGCGGGTCGCCGCGATCTGCGCCCGCAACGAAGCCTGCTGCACCGCCGCGGCCACCACGTTGCTGCTCAGCGTGATGCGGGCGGCGATCGCCTGGAAGCGCACCGACTGCTCCTGCGCCTTCAGCGACTCCACCGTGCGCCGATTCAGGCCGAACACATCGGGCACATACGAGACGCTGACCTGCGGCGTGAACAGGTTGTACAGAAAGGCGTTGTTGCTGGGCACCGGGGCGAGCGCGCCCGGCGGATCCTGCTGGCGGCTCGCCGACAGGCCGGCCGTGACGCTGGGGTAATAGGCACCGCGCCCAGCCTTCGTACTTTCCCTGGCCACCGCCAGCGCAGCCTGCGCTGCCTTGAGGTCGGGGTTGTGGGCCAGCGACTGTTCGATCAGCGCATTCAGCGCCGGCGAATGAAACAGCGTCCACCAGTCGGCCGGAATATCGCCGCCGGAGACGAAGTGCTGGGCCTGTCCGCCCGCGATGTTCGCAACGCCTGTCGTGGTTGGCGGCGAACCGGCGCCCAGGCTGCCGACGTCCGGCGCGGCCGGTTTGTGAAAATCCGGACCCACCGCGCAACCGGCGATCGCCAATGCGGCGATGACAGCAAGCAGATGCCGCATGGATGACTCCGTCGCGCGCGGCAGCGACGGCGCTCGCCGGGTCATCGCCACC
>Ga0207706_10004589_pt1 | contig 12964 bp, 10 predicted proteins | sample KBSC53metaG_FD_184318 | JGI IMG/M metagenome (GOLD analysis project Ga0207706, IMG submission 184318) | Corn rhizosphere microbial communities from Kellogg Biological Station, Michigan, USA - KBS C5-3 metaG (SPAdes) (version 2) | ecosystem: Host-associated > Plants > Roots > Rhizosphere > Soil ... | reverse complement strand
CCGCGTCCGCGGGCCGGATCTGCGCCTCGCGCCCGTCGACCTCGGCGTGCCAGCCCGGATAGAAGGTGTCCAGCAGCACCAGTTGACCGGGCGCGGCTGCTCGTACGTCGACCCGTACCTCGGTGTCGCCGCGGGAGACGATCCGCGCCGGAGTGGCCGGGCGTGCGCTCGTCGCCGAACCTGCTCCGCCCTCGATGACCGGGCTGTCGCGCAGCTGCCTGGAGCTGCTGAGGGCCATGGTCAGCAGCGACTCGTCGAGGCTCCGGCTGGCCTTCCATGCGTACGCCACGAAGGCGGGCGGCAGCGCGGTGGGGCGCTCGACCACCACGCCGCCGGGACCCGAGTACGCGATCGGATCGCGCGCGAACGCCGGCGCGGCAACGCGATCGCCCTGCAGCCTCGAGCGATCGAACAGCGCCGCTCGCACGCCGAAGACGTCGAGCAGCCGCACCGTCTCGGGCCGCTCCGGGTCGACCGCGAAGGCGCCGTCGCCGAGCTTCCCGAACTGGAGCCAGAGGCGCGCCGTTCGCTCGACGAGCGGCTGCTCGTGACCGCGCGCATCGTGCAGGCCCCAGCGCGATGCCGTGTTGGGGATCAGTCCGTCCACCCCCACGACGCGGCCGCCCTGAGCAGTCAGTCGCCGCATTGCCTCGACCGCCGGGGGCGCGCGCGGGTCGGCCTCCGCCTTGGAGATGGCGGGGTTGTAGCCGAAGCCGATGGCGATCAGGTCGAGTGCGGCGAGCGCGACGGCGGCGCCGGCGAGCACGCCGGCGTCCCTGGATCGCTTCGAGAGCAGGGCGACGAGCGCGACCGTCGCGGCGGCGAGCAGCACCCAGCGCAGCGTCGCGGCGACCGAGATGACCTCGTCGCGGAGATCATCGTCGTCGCCCAGCAGTCGCTTCAAGCCGTCGGGCACGTCGCCAAGCCAGGACGGGTGTGCCGCGAACACGGCCAGTACCGGAAGCGCCGCTGCGACGCCGACGACGATCAGGACCCGCCTGCGGCCGGTCCCCTCGAGCACGCTCTGGAGCCCGAAGGCCGCGAGCATCGCGATCGCGAACGAGGCGAGGATGAGCACGCGGTGCAGGGCCACCTGGTCGAACACGGGCAGGTCGCCGACGCCGGAGCTCACCGGGCCCGTGTCGAGCGCAAGGGCCAGCGATGCGACCGCCAGGCCCGCGAAGAAGAGCTGAGGGCCGCGCGGGCGCGCCGCGAACAGGCCTCCCAGCGCGAGCAGAGCCGGGAGCGCGCCCACGTAGAGCGTCCGCTCCGTGAAGTTCGACGGCGCCCCCGAGACGGGGCGATCCGGCGGCCCCCAGTACTCCGGGAACGCCAGGCTGATCCCCACCTTGGCCGGCAGCGGCGGCTGCGAGCGGGACGTGAGGAACGACTGATTCAGCGCCTCGACGAAGGGGACCAGCATCGCCGCGCCGATCGCGGCACCGACGAGCGCGGCGGCCAGCGCGAGCCCGCCGGTGCGAAGCGCCTCGCGACGGGGAGGACGTGCCGACAGCAGCCGGAAGGCGACCCAGGCCGCCGTGGCGAGCGCGACGATCATCCCGCTCTCCGGCTGCCCGCTCAGGAACGAGAGGCCCAGGAGGCCCGCGAGCGCGGCGGCCTCGCGGAGCGCGCCCGTCCGACATAGGCGCTCGGCCACCAGCAGAAGCCACGGCAGCAGCACGTATGCATTGACGTGCGGGTGCATCAGCCAGGCGACGAAGTAGATCCCGAAGCCGAACGAGACCGCGGCGAGCAGCGCGGGGGCCCGACGCAGGCCGAGCGCTCGCGCAAAGAAGAAAGTGCCGAGGGCGGCAAGCCATATCTTCAGGACCGCGATCCAGGCCTGCGACTCCCAGTACGGGAAGACGGCGCCGATCCAGGTCAGCGGAAAGAGCGGCGCGCTCTGCTGGGTCGCGAGCAGCGGCCAGCCAGCTTCCAGCTCCGGGCTCCAGACGGGGAGCCTGCCGTCTCGCAGCGCTTCGCGGACAGCGAGCCCGTCCGGCTCGAACACGTACGCCGAGTCGAACTGCAACGGGTTCTCGGGACGCTCGCCCGTGGGCTGCGGCGGGAACGGCGGCTCGAAGAGCGGGATGTCGCTCGCGGACATCACCTTCCCTCCGAGCGTGGCCGGCGCCAGCAGGATCACGGCGAGCAGGAACAGGAGTGCGGCGGGCACAATCCACCGGAGCGCACGCGCGGACCTCATCGAGCGATGACCGCTCAGAGCTGCTCGGCGATCCGAGGAGCCTCGCGCCTGAAGCTCCACACCGCGAACAGGCAGACGCCGATGTAGATGGCGATCGCCGGCAGCAGCCCGGCGAACCCGCCGGCAGTCTCTGCCGGGCTCGGGGCGGTCGGGTCGATCACCCACTTTCGCGCCAGCTCGAGCAGCGGCGTGAACGGGTTGATCAGGAGCACGTCCTGGAAGGTGGACGGCACCCTCTCGATCGGATAGAGGACGGGAGACCCGTAGAACAGGACCGTCGCCGCCACCGACCACAGGATCGCCGTGTCGCGGAAGCGCGGGTAGAGCGACGACACGATCATCGACACCGCCGTGGTGAGCACGAACAGGAGCACCAGCACGACGGGGAACAGCAGCCAGGTCGCGGTCGGATCGATGCCCCAGGCGAGGATGAACACGAAGACGACCACAAGGTTCAGACCCAGGTTGAACCCGGTCGTGAGCACCACCGCCAGCGGGATGACGAGTCGCGGGAACTGCGTCTTCCGGACCACCGACTCCTGGCTGACGATCGACGTGACGGCCGTCGTCGTGGCCTCCTGGAAGAACCCGAACAGGACGATGTTGAAAAGCAGCAGCACCGGATAGTTCGGGACGTCGGAGCCGATCCGGAACACCTGCGTGAAGACGGCGAGCAGCACGCCGAACAACATCAGCGGCCTGCAGATCGACCACAGATAGCCGAGCGCGGTGCCGAAGTAGGCCTTCTTGAAGTCGGCCACGGCTATCAGCGACAGCAGCTCGAGCGCGCGCCGCCAGCCGCCGCCGAGCGCGGACGGCCCCGCCACCTCCTTGAGCGCGACGTCGTGCACCTCGGTGCTCATGTGCCTCGGCCCTCCACCTGCACGGCTTCGAGGTCCGCGCTCACCGATACGACCCCGTCGCGCGGCGCCGTCCCGTAGACCACGAACTCGCGCAGACGAAGTCCCTGGACCGCGAGGTCGCCCTGCTCCCGCGACCGTCGGACCCAGCAGTCCAGAAAGTACTTCCCGGGAACCAACGAGTTCTCGATTCGGCCGGCGAGCCGCACGCGGTCGCCTGCGCGCAGCTCGCCCCGGCCGTCGCCGAGCGTTCGCCGAATGCTGAACACGACTACGCTCTCGGCGTTCATCACCTGAATCACGAACATCGGATCCACGAGGTCGCGGCGCGCCTCGATCACGAGGTCGAGAAACAGAGGAGCACCCTGCGCCACGTTCTCCACGGGCCGGCCGGAGTCGTCCTCGAGGCGCGCCTCGACCACCCGCGCGTTGATGTCGGGGAGCGCTGGGCCGCGCCCTGCGCCGTCGCTGCGCTCCTCGGCGAAGTTGAGCCGGTAGTAGCGCATGGCCACTTCCTCGGGCTGTCCCAAGTAGGCGATCTCAGCGTCGTGTATGAGCATCGCCCGGTGGCAGAGGGCCTGCACGGCGCCCATGTCGTGGCTCACGAGCACGATCGTCTTGCCGGCGTCGCGCTTCTCGTAGAAGACGTCCATGCACTTCTGGGCAAAGCCCATGTCGCCGACGGCGAGCACCTCGTCCACCAGCATGATGTCCGCGTCCGCCTGCACCATCACGGCGAACGCCAGGCGGACGAGCATGCCGGACGAGTAGTTCTTCAGCTTCAGCTCGGCGAAGTCGTGGAGCTCGGCGAAGTCGAGGACCGCGTCGAGCCGCCGGCGCGCCTCGCGCTTTGTCAGCCCCATCAGCACGCCGTTGATCACCACGTTCTCGCGTGCTGTCAGCTCCTGGTTGAAGCCGACCCCGAGCTCGATGAACGGCGCGAGGCGCCCTGCCATGCGGACCCGCCCGGCGTCGGGCCGATAGATGCTCGCCAAGATCTTGAGGAGCGTGCTCTTGCCGGAGCCGTTCTGGCCAGCTATCCCGAAGAACTCGCCCCGGTGGATGTCGAACGAGACGTCCACGAGCGCCCGCAGCTCCCGGTACTCCATCCGCCGAAAGGGGTGTGCCGCTCGCTCCTTTAGCGTGTCGATCCGGTGCTCGGGAACGCGAAAGGACTTGTGGAGACCGCGGGCCTCGATCGCGACGGGGGCCGCTTCAATGGCAGTTGAACCCTCCACTGTGGCGGCTCATCCTAGGCAGGGCGCGCGTGACCTGTCCGTGCCCCTGGTCGTGGCCCTCACCGTCGTCGGACTCGCGCTGCGCGCCGCGGTCGCGTCCCAGGATCTGTTCGCCGACGAGCTGTCCACGTACTGGATCGTCTCGACGAACGACTTCGGGGGCGTCCTCTCCGCGGTGAACAGCGACGCCGAGATCACGCCGCCGCTCTCCTTTCTGCTGGCCTGGCTCTCCACGCAGATCCACCTTTCCGCCGAGTTCCTGCGGCTGCCATCCGTGATCGCGGGGACGCTCACGATCCCGGCCGTGTTCTGGCTCGGCGTGCGCACGGCGGGGCGGGCGGCCGCCCTCGTCGCGGCCGCGCTCACGGCGCTCGCGCCGTTCATGGTCTACTACTCGGCCGAGGCGCGCGGCTACGCGGTGATGATGGCGTTCGTCGTCCTGTCCACCCTCGCGCTCCTCGCCGCGGTCGACCGTCGCCGCGCCTGGGCCTGGGCGCTGTACGCCCTTTTCTCCGCGGCGGCCGTCTATACCCACTACACCAGCGTCTTCGTGCTGGCGGCGCAGCTCGGGTGGCTCCTCTGGGCCCATCCGGAGGCACGGAGGCCGGCGCTCATCGCCAATGCCTGCGCGGCTGCCGCCTACCTCCCCTGGCTGGGGGGGTTCAAGAACGATCTGGAGTCGCCGACGACCGACATCCTCACGGCTCTTCAGCCGTTCGACCTCCACTCGATCCGCCTCAGCCTCGAGCACTGGTCGGTCGGCTACCCCTACGGCACGGTGATCGGCCTGCGTGATCTGCCGGGCACACCGGCGCTGGTCCTGCTGGCGGTCGCCGTCGTCCTCACGCTGGGTGCGCTCGCATGGAGGCTGCAGACACGACAGTTGCGCTTCGGCGAGTGGCCCGCCGAGTCGCGCGTGGTGCTCGTCTTCCTCCTGGCGCTTGCGACCCCCGTGGGCGCGGCGTTGTTCAGCGCGATCGGCAGCACGACGGTTTTCAGCACCAGGAACCTGGCCGCCTCGTGGCCGGGGCTCGCGCTTGCGTCGGGGACGCTCGTGGCGTGGACCGGGCCGCGCCTGCGCATCGTCGTGGCCGCGCTCGCGATCGCCTGCTTCGCGATCGGCGCGGCGAAGCTCCTCGACCAGCGCTACGAGCGGCCCGACTACAGCGCCGTCGCCGATTTCATCGAGCGCAGCGCCCGCCCCGGCGACGTGGTCATCGACGAGTCCGCCGTTCTCAGCCCCGGGCCCCTCAGCCACCTGGACACCGTCCTCGACCCCCCGGGTCCGGTCGTACGCTCGCGCGCTCCGCAGGAGCACGACCACCCCTTCAACGTCTTCGACCGGTTCGTCACCACCGATGCGGCCGCGCGGCGAGCGGTGAGGCTGGCCCACGGGCGGCGCATCTTCCTCGTCACCGATGCCCTGGGCGCGCGGATCGACCGGCCGCTCGGCCCGTACGTGCTCGACGAGACTCGCTCCTACTCGGGGTTGCTCAAGCTCGTTGTGGAGGAGTACCGCGACCCGGCTTCTCCGCGAGGATGACGTTGTGGGCGCAGAGACGGCGCGCGAGCGGGGTGCCTTCCACCGCGCGTTCGGCGGCCGCGGCCGCCCGCAGCCCCGCGGGTGGAACGAAGTCCGGTACGAGCCCGAGCTGAGCTGACGACAGCGTCCGCGCGCCGGCGGCGGCGAGCCCGTCAAGGAGCTCGCGTTCGGGTATCAGGCGCTCGTCGCCGGTGTCCTGCGGGACGCGCGCCATCAGGACCTTCCAGTACGGATTGCGCGGGTTGTGGTCCCAGACGAGGATCCGCCCGCCCGGCCGTGCGACGCGCGTCATCTCAGCCAGCGTGGCGCGCACGGCGGCCGCATCCGCGATGTGGTGCATGACCGCCACGCACAGGACGACGTCGAAGCTGTCATCCGGGAAGGGGATCTCGGTGCCGTCCCCCTGGACCGCATCGACTGCCGGCGCGCGACGCCGCAGCACCTCCAGCATCCCCTCGGAAGGGTCGACGCCTGCCATCTCGTAGCCCGCGTCCGCGAGCCGAGCGGCGAGCATGCCGGTGCCGCAGCCCACGTCGAGCCCGCGCCCGGGCGGGCAGTGGGCGAGGACGAAGGACACGCGCTTGCGCAGATAGTGCTCGACGACGTGTGCCGGCAGCGACGCGTCGTAGCGCGCCGCGATGGCGTCAAAGTGGGAGCTGCTCACGCGCGCCGGACTCAGCCGAGGCCGGGGGGTGGCGCAGCGCCGGCGCCCTCACGAGCCGGCGTGGCGCGCTGCGCCTGAACCGCAGGACGGTCTGCATCATCCGCAGGCCGACGCCCAAGGCCAGCATCGGATCGCCGGTCACGGACGACTTCCCCACGCGCGGGAGGTAGTTGACCGGCACTTCCACGAAGCGTGCCCCGGAGACGATCGTGAGCAGCATCACCTCGATGCCTGCGTGGCTGCCGTCGACCTCCATGTTGGCGGCGATGTGCCGGGCGGTCTCGCGCCTCAGCAGCCGGTACGTGCAGCCCACGTCGCTGAGGTGGCTCGTGTTGAAGAGCGCCTCGATCATCTTGGCGACCGCCCAGTTTCCCCACCGAAGGAACCAGGACATGTTCGCTCCGTGCCAGATCAGCTCGCGTGTGGTGCGCGTGCCGAACACAGCGTCGCACTCGCTGCTGTACACGAGCAGCTTCGGCAGGTCGCGGGGCAGGAAGGTGCCGTCCGGCTCGGCCAGCACGACGAGGTCGCAGCTCGCCTCGCTGAGGCCGCGGCGGGTCGCACAGCCGTAGCCCTGGCGCGGCTCGCGCACGACACGCGCCGGCGTCTTCGCGACCTCGTCGGTGGTCCCCGGCTCGGCGTTGTTGTCGACGACAAGCACCTCGTCCACGAGTCCGGTGTCGAAGAAGCCCTCGATGACGCCCCTGATCGAGTGGCGCTCGGCGTACGTCATGAGCACGACTGAGACGGTGCTTCCGTTCCACATGCGGCGGCGGAGTCTAAGGTTGCGGCCCGCATGGTGGCGCCGAGATGATCGCCTTCGCCTCGTCGGTGACCAAGCCGGACGTCTACGCGCGCTGCGCAAAGGTGGGCATCGAGCGGGCCGCGGAGCCCGGCTCCGAGGTGATCGCCGCGGAGGCGACGGGCCCGATCTCGCGCTCGTACAACGCCCTGCTGGACCGCTTCGCCGGCCGGGACGAGCTCGAGGCTCTCGTCCTGCTGCACCAGGACACGGAGATCGTGGACCCGGACTTCTGCGCCCGTGTCAGGGATGCGCTCGAGGATCCGCAGGTCGGGGTGGCCGGCTGCGTCGGCGCGATCGACGTGCGGAGCATCGCCTGGTGGGAGGGATCGGTGACGCTCTCCTCGTTCGCCAATCGCTACGAGGAGCACGGAGGCGGCGACCTGCCCGGCTTCTCGTGGGCCTGGAGCGAGGCGCCCCCCTACGCACAGGTCGGCGAGGTGGACACGGTCGACGGCTTCCTGCTCGTGCTGCCGCCATGGACGGTCGGGAACGTCCGCTTCGACGAGGAGCTGAGCCACTTTCACGGCTACGACCTGGACTTTTGCCTCCAGGTTCGGGAGGCCGGCCGAAAGGTCGTCACGGCCGACCTGCGCGCGCTCCACCACCGCGGGATCGAGATGCTGCCCGACCTCGACAGCTGGATCGACGCGCACGTACGGATCGCGGAGAAGTGGGACGGGCGCATGCCGGGCGTGGGGCAGGCGCCGGGCAGCTGGGAGGAGCGCGCGCGCCGCGCCGAGGCCGAGCGGGACGCCGCCCGGACGATCGCTCACACCAAGCGGCTCGAGCGGCAGGCGCGGCTGCGACAGGTCGAGCGCGCGCTGGCGGAGGCACGGGGCAGCATCTCGTGGCGCCTCACGGCGCCGCTTCGCCGGCTGAGACGCCTGTGATCCTGTTCGCGTCGGCCATGACGGATCCCGAGGCGTACCGGCGCTACGCCCGGCCCGGCATTCGCCTGGCGGCTGAGCCGGACTCCGTGATCCACGCGTTTGCCGCGGTCGGATCCGTCTGCCGCAGCTACAACATGCTGCTCGACCGGGCCGCGCTCGAGTCGGACGTCGAGGCGCTCGTCCTCCTGCAGCAGGACGTCGAGATCCTCGATCGCGGCTTCTGCGACGAGGTCCGTCGCGCTCTCGAGGACCCGGACGTAGCCGTCGTGGGCCCGGTCGGGGCTCGGGACGTGAAGACGATCGCCTGGTGGGACGGCGAGATCAGCGCGGGCCCCGTCGTCCAGCGCTATCAAGCTTTCGGGAGCGGTGAGATACCGGCCTTCTCGTGGAAGGGCACGGCTCCGGCTCCGGCGGAGGTCGATGTGCTGGACGGGCGGTTGATGGTCCTGTCGCGGTGGGCGCTGGAGACGCTGCGCTTCGACGAGTCGCTCCAGCTGGGCCACGGCTACGAGCTCGATCTCTGCCTCAAGGCGCGCGCCGCCGGACGGAAGGTCATGACCGCGGACCTGCCCGTGGCGTACCACACGCGAACCCTGAGGGTGCTGAACGACTACGACCTCTGGATCGAGGGCCACATCCAGGCGGCCGAGCGCTTCGCGGGCCGGCTCGAGGAGCCCGCCCTGCCCCAAGCGGCGTGGATGGAGCGCGCGCGGCGCGCGGAGGCGGAGCGCGAGGCGGCCCGCACGTTGGCCTACTCCGCCGAGCACGAGGTCGACGCCGAGCTGGCACCGCTCGAGCGGGCGCTCGAGGAGCTGACGGGCAGCACGTCGTGGCGCGTCACGGGGCCCCTGCGCCGGCTGAATCAGTGGCGCGCCCAGCGACGCGGCTCGAACGGCTGACTCAGTCCTCCAGCGCCCGGCGGATCTCCTGCTTGGAGATCACGGACTGTGCCGGCGCGATGCCGAGCCGCACGCGGATGCGCGACAGGCGCTCGGCGACCGCGAATGCGCTCGACTCGAGCATGCGGCGCAACACGCCGTCGCGGCGAGCGAGCCGTTCCTGGGCGCTCCAGAGCTGCACCTGGCGCGCGTGCGACACGGCCAGGTGGTACACGCGGTTCTCCTCGAGGCGGCGCAGCAGCGGATTGCCATCCCACGGGTCGACGAGCTCGGCGATCGCCGCGGCCCATGGCGCGCCCGTGTGCCAGACGAGGCCGAAGCCGAAGAAGGCCGGGACGACCGCGAGCCTCAGGTCCTCGCGGCGCGCGACAAAGTCCTCCGCGGCCGTGAGCACGCCGTTCTCCGGACCGCCCTCGCGCGCAGCGGAGCGCGGGTAGGGCAGGCCGTCCGCGCTGAGGCCGGGCTCGCCGGGAAAGATGCCGCCCGAGGTTCCGGCGACCGGGTGGCGGCGCTCCTCCGGTATCTCGTCCGGGTCGAAGTAGTCGTCCCGCCGCCCGTGCGGCCAGGCGACGTCGTGAAAGAGCAGCAACGGCAGCTCCGCGCCCGGCGCGCGCTCTGCGATCAGGCGCAGCTCCTCGCTCACCACGTGGTAGTTGTGGTCTCCGTCGATGATCACGACGTCGGGTGCGGGGATATGGGGCAGTGCGTCGAGGCTCGTCTCGCGGACGAGCTCGACCTCGTCGCGCTCGCGCTCCAGCGCGAGCAGCTCGTCCTGCGGAGACGGGTCGATGGCGAGCACGCGCGCGCCTCTCCCGGAGGCCCAGTCCGCCAGCACCCGCGTGAGCCCGCCCGCGAAGGCGCCGATCTCCACGACGAGCCCGGCGCCCGTCGCGTCGAGGCAGGGGAGCATCAGGTCGGCGTGGTGAGCCATCGAGTGGGCCCAGCGTGTCGGGTCGCTGGCGTACGGGTCCGTCTGCGGCTTGGTCTGCTCCATGCGGTGCGGCCAGTCTATTCCTGCGATTTCCGGCAGATCGCGACCAGGTCGAAGGCCGCATCGACGCCGTCGGTTCCGAGCGTGAAGTCGTCGGGAGTGATCGCGGCCGCCTCTGGATCGTGTTCGGCACGCTCGCTCGTGAGGCGCCAGTCGTAGAGGCGCTGGCGGATCGTGCGGGGGACCAGCCGGCGAAGACGGAGAGGATCGACGCCGAGGAGGCGGTCGAGCTTGGCGTGCTCGCGGGCCACGAATGCTCGATGGCGCTCCGACCCGAACAGCCCGGCCACCTGCACGCCCTTGAAGACGGCCGCACACACAGCCTCGAGCTCACGCGCGTCGTACTCGACGTAGTGATACGGGTCGATGATCTCGTCGGGACGTGCGAATGTGAGCCGGTTAGGGGTCACCAGCACCGCCGTACCACTGGGCTTCAGCACCCGCTCGATCTCTCGCAGCGCGCGCTCCGGGTCGGGCACGTGCTCGATCGAATGGACGGCTAGGGCCCCGTCGAATGAGGCGGACGCGAACGGGAGCGCGCGCATGTCGGCCACGACCGTCTCGCGTTCCTGGGTCTCCAGCACGGTCGGATCCACGTCGACGCCGACGGTCTCCCGCGGCGCGAGCGCCTCGAAGCTGTGGCCCACGCCGCAGCCGACGTCGAGCACGCGGCCCTGCGGCAGATATGGAGCGCTGAGCAGATATCCGGCGACGTGCCGCTGCCACGACGGATTGAAGCCGCCGCGCGAGGTAACGACGCGCTCGCCTGTGACGGCAGACCTCAACTCGGGTCGATCTTCGCGGTGGGAGGCTTGAACTTCCGGGAGGGCAGGATTCGTCCCCGGTGGAGCGCCAGCCGAACCGCGATCCAGATCGTCTTGATGCCGTAGATGATTCCGTCGCCCAGGCCAACGGAGGAGGCCTCGCCGAAGTAGCGCCCTCGCGCGGGTACCTCCTCGATTCTCATGCCGAAGTACGAGGCCTGCATGAGCAGCTCGGAGTCGAACGCGAAGTCCGCGGAGTTGCGAAGGAACGGAACCGTCATGAGCAGTTGCCGCGAGTATGCGCGGTAGCCCGTATGGGCCTCGGTGAGCTGCGTGCCCATGACCTTGTTCTCGAAGGTCGTGAGAGCGCGGTTCACGACGTACTTCCAGAGCGGCATGCCGTTCGCTCGCGCCATTCCGGGCAGCGCAAGGCGGGAGCCGAGCACGAGGTCCGCGCGTCCCGCGAGGATGGGCTCGACGAGCGTTCCGATCAGCTCGGGCTCGTACTGCCCGTCGGGATGGAGCATCACGATCGCGTCCGCGTCGCGCTGCAGCGCCTCGAGGTAGCAGGTCTTCTGATTGGCGCCGTAGCCGGCGTTGTGGGGATGCCAGACCACGTGCAGCGGCAGGCTGCGGGCCAGGTCCACGGTGCCGTCGCTTGAGGCGTCATCCACGAGCACGATCTCGTCCACCCACTCGGTGGGGATCGCCTCCACCGTGCGCTGCAGCGTGCGAGCGGCGTTCAGGGCGGGCATCACGACGACGACCTTCCCGGGAAGCCGCGTTGCAGCGGGCGCCGCGGTCGTCCGGGACTCCCTCGGGTCGCGCGTCGTGGACACAGCGCGGCACTGTAGATCAGTCGGTTGCCGCAGCGGCTCCACTAAGCTCCGGCCGTCCTCGTGCGTGCGCCGTTCGTCGCCACTCTCGTGCTCACGGTCACGCTCGCGTGCGCGTGCTTCGGCGCCGTTATGGCCATCGTCATGGCGATCGTGCACCCGACGCCGATCGCCGGTTTCGGGGTGGGCCAGAGGCAGGACGCGGAGACGGCGCTCTACCTCGCCGGGTTTTTCGTGATCCTGCCGGCGGCCGTTGCGGGGGCCCCGCGGGTGGCAAACGCGATCGCGCGCGGGGCCAACCGCGCCGTGCTGTCCCCACTCGTCGCGATCCTCGCCGGGTCGTTGGCGCTCGGGTTGATCCTGGTTCGGCTGTCGTCGGTCGTGGCAGGCGGCGGCGGTAAAGCAGCGCTGCTCGGGATGCTCGTGGTCTGGGGCACGTTGGCGGGTGTCCTGCTCTGGCGGGCGAGCAGCCCGGCCGCCATCCCGTTGGCGGCGACGCTGTCGGAGCGCGCTCCTCTGCTGTGGGCCGCAACCGGCATGCTCGTCTTCGGCGCACTTCTGACCGTCACGGACCTCGGGTCGCTTGAGCCCATCGCGCTCGTGCTGGGGGTGATGGCGGTCGCGGCAACGCTCGCGGCGTGGGGGCATGTGGGGCTCCGACCTCCGCGCCGGGAGGTCCAGCTGGCGCTGGACGTGCTCGTGGTGGTGCTCGTGTGCCTGGCGGCCGTGGATCTCGTGGTGCTGACGCCGGAGGATCCGAACCCGTCCTTCCTGGAGCGCCTGTCCGCGGACGTCATGCAGTTCCACCACGACCTCCTCCTGGGTCCGGCGAACCAGATTCTCGGGGGCCAGGCGATGCTCGTGGACACGGCTTCCCAATACGGCGTCGGGTCAATCGACTTCCTCGCCGGGTGGTTCCACCTGGTCCCGATCGGCTACGGCGGCATGGCGCTGCTCGATGGCCTCCTGACCGCGCTGATGTTCGCTGCCGGCTACGCGCTGCTGCGACTGGCGGGCGTGCCCCTTCTCCTCGCGGGCGCCTCGATCGCGGCGGCGGTGATCGTCCTCGTCCTCGCGCGTGCGTATCCGGTCGGCGTGCTGCCGCAGGACGGTCCGTTTCGCTTCGGGTGGCCGCTGTTCCTCACCGTTGCCGCGGTTGCCGCCGAGCGGTGGCCTCGGCGCGCGACCCCTCTCAACGGCCTGGCGTTCGTAACGCTCGCGGTCACGTCAGTATGGGCGCTCGAGGCCTTCGCTCTGACCGCCGCGAC
>Ga0207706_10004587_pt1 | contig 12965 bp, 13 predicted proteins | sample KBSC53metaG_FD_184318 | JGI IMG/M metagenome (GOLD analysis project Ga0207706, IMG submission 184318) | Corn rhizosphere microbial communities from Kellogg Biological Station, Michigan, USA - KBS C5-3 metaG (SPAdes) (version 2) | ecosystem: Host-associated > Plants > Roots > Rhizosphere > Soil ... | reverse complement strand
CGTCCGACTGCTGCACCACCCACTCGGCGGCGTGGCGCTGCTCGTCGGGCGACATGGTGGTGGCCTCGCCGGTGCTGCCGTTCACCACCAGCGCGTCGGTGCCCTCGCGCAGGTGGAAGCGCACCAGCTCGCGCAGCACCGCCTCGTTCACCCCGCCGCCGTCGAACGGCATCACCAGGGCGACTCCGCTCCCGGTGAACAGCAGGTTGGGACCCGTACCGTCCGCCATCGTGGCCTCAGAGCCGGTTGAGGTCCATGATGTCGCCGGGGAGCACGTCGCCCTCGGGGTCGTCGGGGTCCAGGTCGCGCTCGGTGCTGTCGCGGAAGTCGTCGGCCGCGTCGTCGCCCACGCTGCTGTAGAACGAGCGGAACACGGTGCCGCCGCACTTTTCGCACTTCATGTCGGCGGGCGGCGGCTCGTCGTCGAAGAAGTAGTCCTTGCCGCACTTCTCGCACACCAGCGTGAGCATGGTGGAGGGCCCGCCGCTCGCCGCGTCGCCCGCGGGGTTGTCGCGGGGCTCCTCATTCGCCTGCTTTCCGCGCACGATGGTCGTGTCGTCGGAATCGTAGCGTTCCTGTTCCTGGGCCATCTCTGTCTCCTCGGCGGTTCGGGTCAGTGGGCCGAACGCAGGGTCCGTACCGTGTTCCGGTACGGAGTACGAGGTACGGAGTACGGAGCGGCATCACGCGGGCGATGCACCGAGCTGCAGTTCCGTACTTCGTACCCCGTACCCCATACTTCCGTTAGTCCAGCCCGACCGCCTTCCTTACCCGCGCCATCGTCTCGGCGCCGATGTCGCGGGCGCGGCGGGCGCCGTCGGCGAAGACGTCGTCGATGTAACCCGGCCGCGCGAGGATCTCCTCGCGGCGGGCGCGCAGGGGGGCGAAGTGCTCCCACATCGCCTCGAACAGGCGCTGCTTGAAGGTGCCGTAGCCGATGCCGCCGGCGCGGTGTTCGTCCTCCATCCGCGCCACCTCTTCCTTGCTCGCGAACAGCCGGTAGAGCGCCACCACGGTCGAGCCGGACGGGTTCTTGGGCGCCTCGAGCGGGGTGCTGTCGGTGACGATGGACATCACGCGCTTCCGCGTGGCCTTCTCGTCGCCGAAGATGAAGATGGTGTTGCCGTAGCTCTTGCTCATCTTCTGCCCGTCGAGCCCCGGCACCACCGCCACGTCCTCGCCGATCAGCGCGTCGGGAAGCTTGAGCGTGCCCTCGCCGTACGCCTCGTTGATCTTGATGGCGATGTCGCGCGTGGCCTCCAGGTGCTGCTTCTGGTCCTTCCCCACGGGCACCAGGTCGGCGTCGTAGAGCAGGATGTCGGCGGCCTGCAGGATCGGGTAGGTGAACAGCCCCACGCCGGCGGGGATCCCCTTCTGCACCTTCTCCTTGTACGCGACCATCCGCTCCATCAGCCCCATCGGCGTGACGGTGCTGAGGATCCACATCAGCTCGGCGTGCAGCGGCACGTCGCTCTGCCGCCAGAACAGCGTGCGCGAGGGGTCGATGCCGCACGCCAGCAGGTCGACCGCCGCCTCGCGGATGTACTGCCGGAGCTGCCCGGCATCCTGCGTGGAGGTCAGGGCGTGGAGGTCGGCCAGGAACAGGAACACTTCGCCCTGCCCCTGGAGCTCCACCATCGGCTTGATGGCGCCGAAGTAGTTGCCCACGTGCAACGTGCCCGAGGGCTGCAGCCCGGTAAGGATCCGCTTCATTCCCCTGCTCGCCAGGATGATTCAGCCTCCCCGTGGCGGAGAGGCGTGGGTGTGTTCTGGTGGATGGATCGCCGGGCGGCCGGGTCGAAATCACCCGACTCGCCCGCCGCCGGCACGGCCGCACGGCCGGCGGGTTGAAACCCGCCGCTGGAACCTCGGGAAATCCGCCTTCGCGGATTGCGGCCGCGGCGCCCTGTGCCGTAGCAACGCGATCCAACCCGCCGCCCGGATCACCCCGGGTTGAAACCCGAGGCTACAACGGCCCGAAGTCCGCCTTCGCGGACTCGCACGCCGTCACCGGCACACAACCCCAATGCCGGCGCGAGAGTAGATGCAACAGCCTCGCGCGGTTTGCGAGGCTTCCCGTGGTTGTTGCTGCGGCGCTGCGGCTTCAGCCGCCGGTGAGCGATCGCGGGCGAATGACATCTAGCCCTCGCCGCACCGCGCGGCCTAAGTTAGCGCGCGCCGGAAAGGCCCGGCAACCCGCGATCGCGCGCTGTCCCGTACTCCGTACCTCGTACTCCCGTACTTCATGACGCCCGACCCGCTGGCCGGCCTCCGCGCCCTCCCCGCCCCGCCGGACCCGCGCGCCTCGTCGCTGCTCCGCGCGTCCACCGCGCGGCCGGCAGAGGGTGAAACGGTGATCGTGGGGCTGCCGTACGATGGCGGCATCCCCACCCGCCCCGGCGCGCGCTTCGGCCCGAAGGCGATCCGCGACGCGCTCCAGGCCTTCGGCGCATACGACGGGGAGAAGGAGGTCGAACCCGCCATCGATCTCGGCGACCTCGCGCTGCCGCCGATGAACGGGGCGGAAGCACACGCGCGCATCGAGCAGGCGGCGCGCGAGGTGTTCGCGAGCGGCGCGCGAGGCATCTTCCTGGGCGGCGACCACGGGTGCACGGGGTCGGTGATCCGCGGGCTCGCGGCGGCGCGGCCGGGGCTCAGGCTGGGCTTGATCACCATCGACGCGCACCTGGACGTGCGCGAGTACGCGGACGAGGCGTCGCTCTCCAGCGGCACTCCCTTCCGCCGCGCGCTGGAGACGGAGGTGCTGGAGGGCGGCCGCGTGGCGATGGTGGGGATCCGCCGCTTCGCCAACTCGCGCCATTACCTCGACTGGGCGCGCGAGCGGGGGATCCACCTGATCACGGCGGACGAGGTGTCGGTCAAGGGCGCCGTGAACACCGCGAAGGCCGCGCTCTACGCCGCCACGAGCGACGCCGACGCGCTGTACCTGTCCATCGACGTGGACGCGGCGGACGCGGCGTTCGCGCCGGGGGTGAGCGCCACGGGCGTCGGCGGACTGACGGCGCGGGAGATGATCGAGCTGGTCGGCACCATCGCCAGCCACCCCAGGCTGATCGGCGCGGACCTGATGGAGGTGTCGCCGCCGTACGACCACGATTCGCGCACGGCGAAGCTGGCCGCGCGGCTGCTGCTTGAACTGCTGGCGGGGAGGGCGTGACCGTGGGGATCATCCGCAACAAACCGTCGAAGCGGCTGGTGTACGTGGCGGTGTCGGCCGACCGCATCCTGCTGCGCCGCGTCGCCACCGGCGACATGGTGGACGACGTGCCGCAGGTGGCCATCGACAGCAGCGGCGCCGCCGTGGCGTTCGGCCGCGCGGCCACCGGCGCCGACCAGTGGCGCGCCGACCTGCGCGTGGTGAACGGCTTCAGCCACCCGCGCTGCCTGATCGGCGACATGGAGATCGCCCTGCGCACCCTCAAGTGGGCGCTGGACCAGCTCCTGAACCCGCGCGGACGCCGCCGCTGGCGCCGCGCGAAACCGGACCTCGTCCTGCACCCCATCGGCATCCGCGACCTGAGCGGCCTGGAAGCGTGGGGGCTGCAGCGCATCGCCGAGTTGGCCGGCGCCGGCAGCGTGCGCCTGTGGCTGGGCGAGGAGCCGCCCTACGAGACGCTGGCCGGCGGCACCCCCACGGCGGCCGGGTCGTTCCGCGCGCTGGGGCCGGGGGTCAGGAGCCGCAAGGTGAAGAACCGCCCCGCCGGCTGAACCGGGACCCCACCGGCGGCTGAAGCCGCAGCGCCGCAGCAACAACCACGGAAAGCCTCGCAAACCGCGCGAGGCTGCGCGCGATCATCCGTGCGCCCCGCGCGGCGCTCCTGCCGCCCTTGCCGTCGAAGTCAGCGAAGGCGGACTGCGTGCCGTGGTAGCGGCGACTTTTAGTCGCATATTCGCGGATTTTGACGACCGGGATCGCACCGGCACGCGGTGCCCAACCCTCGCCCTTCCCTCCCCGCCCGGCTATCTTCCGCGCCCTGTACCTCCACCTTTCTCGGAAGAGCCCGATGCTGCCCGACCACACCCACGACCTGATGCAGGGATACGGCTTCGGAACGCGCGCCATCCACGCGGGGCAGCGGCCCGATCCCACCACCGGCGCCATCATGACGCCGGTGTTCCAGACCAGCACCTACGTGCAGCCCGAACTGGGCCGCCACCTTGGCTACGAGTACGCCCGCACCCAGAACCCCACCCGCGAGGCGCTGGAGGGGAACATCGCCGCGCTGGAAGGCGGCAAGCACGGCCTCTGCTTCAGCTCGGGGCTGGGCGCGACGGACACCATGGCCAAGCTCTTCTCGGCCGGCGACCACATCGTCTGCGGCGAGGGGGTGTACGGCGGCACCTACCGGCTGTTCGACCGCGTGCTGAGCCGCCTGGGGCTGGAATTCACCTTCGTCGATTCGTCCAGCCTGGACGACATCCGCGGCGCCATCCGGCCGAACACGAAGCTCGTCCACGTCGAGACGCCGACGAACCCGATGATGCGGCTCACCGACATCGCGGCGGCGGCCGAGATCGCGCACGCGGGCGGCGCGCTGCTCAGCGTGGACAACACCTTCTCGTCGCCGTACAACCAGCGGCCGCTGGAGCTGGGCGCCGACCTGGTGATGCACTCGGTGACCAAGTACCTGAACGGACACAGCGACATGGTGGGCGGCGTGCTGGTGGTGAAGGACGACGAGCTGCACGACCGGCTCCGCTTCCTGCAGAACGCCGCCGGCGCCGTCCCCGGCCCGTGGGACTGCTGGCTGGCGCTGCGCGGCACCAAGACGCTGCACGTGCGCATGGCCGCGCACAACGCCAACGGCCTGCGCATCGCCCGCTGGCTCGAGGGGCAGCCCAAGGTGCGAAAGGTCTACTATCCCGGTCTGGAGTCGCACGACCAGCACGAGCTGGCGGCGCGGCAGATGAAGGGCTTCACGGGGATGGTGACCATCGAGATGGGCTCGCTCGAGGCCGCCAAGAAGGTGGTGGACGCGGTGCGGATCTTCTCGCTGGCCGAGAGCCTGGGCGGCGTGGAGAGCCTGATCGGCCACCCCACCAGCATGACCCACGCTTCCGTCCCCGTCGACCGCCGCCAGGCCATGGCGCTGAGCGAAGGGATCGTCCGCCTCAGCTGCGGCATCGAGGAGTGCGACGACCTGATCGCCGACCTGGAGCAAGCCTTCGCGCAGGTGTGATGCGTCTCCGCGCCGTGCTCCGCCCGCTGGCCGCCTGCGCCGCCGCGGTCCTGTCGGCCACCGGCGCGTGCTCGTGCACCGACGGCCGGGCGCAGGAGCACGCGGCGCCGCCCGCGGACGCGCGCCTGGACCACCGCTGCGGGCAGCGCGGGGCGAGTGGCGCCTGCGCCCTGTACGATGTGTCGATGATCGAGCTGATCGCCCGGCCGGAGCGGTTCGACGGACGAGCGGTGCGGGTGATCGGCTTCGTGAACCTGGAGTTCGAGGGGAACGCCATCTACAACTCCGAGGAAGACTGGCGCCGCTCGATCAGCCGCAACGGCCTCTGGATCACCCCGCCCGACTCGATGGCCCGGCCGCGCCGGATGCCGCCGCAGTACATGCTGGTGGAAGGAACCTTCAATGCCGCCCATACCGGGCACATGGGCATGTGGAGCGGCGCCATCGAGCAGGTCACACGCTTCGAGCCGTGGCGGCTGCGGGGCGACCGGCCGATCCCGGAGGAAGCGCCCCCGCCGCCGCGATGAGCGCGCGGCACGCCCCTCGCCCGCACCGCTGAACACACCCTCCCACCTATTCCGGAGCCTCGCGCCGATGAAGCTCTCCCGCACCGAACGCTGGATGCTGGCCAACCAGTACCGCATCCTGGCCGCGCTGTACCCGCAGCACGCCGCCACCTACAACGACTACGTGGTGGCGCTGGAGCGGGGGTACGCCAACGTGATCGACCGCATGGGCGAGCACATCCTGCGCGACGACACCACGCACAAGGAGAGCGAGGAAGTCGACGAGATCCTCACCATGTTCGACGCCCTGCAGCGCGCCTTCCGCACCCTGGAGGATCCGTACGGGATGGAGCCGTTCCAGGTGCAGTTCCCCGGCTTCGACGGGAAGAGCGAGCCCGACTATCTGGGCTACGCGCACTTCGCCCTGGAGCGCGAAAAGCGGTTCGAGAGCCTCGACACCTCGCGCAACCTGGACACCGGCACCCCCATGCTGCGCGCGTACCGCCGCATGATGGACGAGTGGAAGAAGCGCGGCGGCTCGTCGCGGCTGGACCGCGGCGCCATCCTGGCCATCATCGAGGCGCGCAAGAAGTAGCCGCGGCCACCCCGCTCGTTCGGCCTCGCCCCGGCCCCCTCCCCGCTTCGCAGGGAGGGGGTGCACTTCTTGGGGATCTGGATCTGCTCCGCGCTGGCTGTCCCCTGTCCCCTGTCCCCTGTCCCCTGTCCCCTGTCCCCTCATTGATGCGCCCGCGACGAAACGCTATGATCCCCGCCCCGAAATCCATCACCGGCGAGGCGAGTTGAAGATCCTGATCGTGGGCAACGGCGGGCGCGAGAGCGCGCTGCTGTGGAAGCTGCGGCGCGACGCACCCGACGCCGAGTTCTTCGTCACCCGCGCCAACGGCGGGATGCCCGGCGCCACGTCCCTTCCCCTCGCCCCGAGCGAGATCCAGGCGCTGGCGGCGTGGGTGGAGACCAACGGCGTGGAGCTGACCGTCGTGGGCCCCGAAGCGCCGCTCGCGGAGGGGATCGCCGACCACTTCGCGGCGCACGGGCTGGCCTGCTTCGGGCCGTGCAAGGACGCGGCGCGCATCGAGAGCAGCAAGGCGTTCGCGAAGACGCTGATGCAGCGCCACGACATCCCCACCGCCGCCTTCGCCACCTTCGACCGGCTGGACGCCGCCGAGGCCTACGTGCGCGCCGCGGAATCGAAGCTGGTGGTGAAGGCGTCGGGGCTGGCCGCCGGCAAGGGCGTGGTGGTGGCCGATGACGCCCACCAGGCGCTGGAGGCCGTGCGGGAGATGATGGCCGGCGGGGCCTACGGCACGGCCGGGAGCGAGGTGGTGATCGAGGAGCGGATGAGCGGCGAGGAACTCTCGGTCTTCGCGCTCACCGACGGAACCAACGTCGCCGCGATGATCCCCGCGCAGGACCACAAGCGCATCGGCGAGGGCGACACCGGGCCCAACACCGGCGGGATGGGCGCCTACGCCCCGGTCTCCCTCACCACCCCCGAACTGATGGCGCGGGTCCAGGCCGAGATCCTGGAGCCCACCGTCGCCGCGCTGGCCAAGGAGGGACACCCGTTCAGGGGCCTCCTCTACGCCGGGCTGATGCTGACCGAGACGGGCCCGCGCGTGGTGGAGTTCAACTGCCGCTTCGGCGACCCCGAGACGCAGGTGGTGCTTCCGCTCCTCCGCTCGTCGCTGCTCGAGCCGGTGCAAACCATCGCCCGGGGCGGAAGCATCGAAGGACTGAAGCTGGATTGGAGCGACGGCGCGGCGGTGACGACGGTCCTCGCCAGCCAGGGCTATCCCGGCGAGTACCAGGCCGGCGTGCCGATCGACATCCCGTCCGGGCTGGAGCACGGGGGCGACGTGATCGTCTTCCACGCCGGCACCCGGCTCGACCGGCGCGGCGCCGACGCGGGGCTGGTGACCACCGGCGGCCGCGTGCTGGCCGTCACCGGCCTGGCGCCCACCGTGGCCCAGGCGGCCGAGCGCAGCCGCGCCGCAGCCGAGCGCATCCGCTTCGCCGGGCGCTACTACCGGCGCGACATCGCCCGGCGCGAGGCGCTGCGCACGGAGGCCGCGCATGCCTGAGCTCCCCGAGGTCGAGACCATCGTCCGCGGGCTGGCGGACGCGCTCCCCGGCGCCACCATCCGCCGGGTGGAGGTGCTGAAGCCCGACCTGATCGAGGACGAGAGCGCGGACTCGTTCGCCGACGCGCTCCAGGGGCGGACGATCCACGGCGTGGCCCGCCGCGCCAAGAACATCGTGATCGACACCGGCGGCGAGTACCTGCTGGTGAACCTGGGGATGACCGGCCGGCTCTACCTGGTGAGGGAGGACGACCCCGAGCCCACCCACCCCGGCGTGCGCTTCCATCTGAAGGACAAGCGCGAGCTTTTGTACCACGACGTGCGCCGATTCGGCCGGCTCTGGCGGATGACGCCCGAGGCGTGGGCGGAATGGGAGGGCAAGCTCGGCATCGAGCCGCTGTCGGACGGCTTCACCGCGAAGTGGCTCTTCGACGCGACCCGCCGCTCGCGCGTGGCCATCAAGGTGTGGCTGATGGACCAGGCGCGCGTCGTCGGCGTAGGCAACATATACGCGAGTGAAACTTTGTTCAGGGCTCGCGTCAGTCCGCGCACGCCCGCGGACGAGCTGACGAAGGCGCAGGCGAAACGGATCCGCGACGGCGTGCGCGACGTACTCACCGAGTCGATCGAGTTCCGCGGCACCACGCTGCTGGACTACCGAGACGCCGAGGGCGAACCGGGCGAGTTCGTCCGCCGGCTGCGTGTCTACGATCGCGAAGGAGAGCCGTGCCTAAGATGCCACCGTGCGCACATCCAGCGTCTTGTGCAGGGGGGCCGCTCCACCTTCTTCTGCCCGCGCTGCCAGCGGTAGATCCCCCTGGAACATTTCAGGGCACTCCACCCTTCCCAAATTGGAGCAGTGCATTATCTTTGCACTCGTAGCCTTCCGCGAGCGAACGTTTCTGTTGCCTCTCCCCGCTCCCTACCTGCCCAACCATGAGACAACGCAAGTTCAAAGCACCCCCGCGCAAGACGTTACGCCGCTGGCGCGTGCCGCCCGCCCTCACCCACGGCGACAGCGACGCGTTCGAAGGCCTGAGCGTGCTGGAAGAGCTCAACAACGACCTGGGGCTGGTGCTCTGGCAGTCGCTGCGCGACGCCATGCTCTGGGGCCGCGCCGCCGCGGATCAAAGAGCCGCCCTCTTCGCGCCAGCGTCGGACACGTCGCGGATGGCCGCCACGCTCGCCGCGGGCGCCCCGGCCGAGATCGAGGAGCCGCTCAAGGTCCTGGCGGGGATGGTGGGACAGCCCGAGGCCGCGCGCGAGGAGAACGTGTCGCTGGCCTGCCGGCAGATCTCGCAGTGGGCCGAGGCGCGCGGGCAGCTGGCCACGGCGCTGGCGTTCGCGCAGTCCGCCGCGGTGGTGACGCCCGCGGACCCGTCGGGCTCGTACAACGTGGGCCGCCTGGCGCGCCGCCGCGCCGAGCACGCCCGCGGCGAGACCTGGTACCGGCGCACCATCGCGCTGGCGCGGCAGGCGGGCGACTGGCCCACCTACGCGCTGGCGTTCTGCGGGCTCGGCAACCTGTACATGGACCGGGGCAACTTCCCCGTGGCCACCCGCTTCTTCGAACGCGCGCTGCGCGCCGCCGGCCGCAACTCGCTGCACGACATCGAAGGGACGGCGTTGCACGGAATGTTCGCCATCGCCATGGAAACGGGCGACACCGCGAAGGCGCACGAGTACGCGCGCGCCGCCTATGAGGCGTATGGACCGCACCACACGCGCCTTGCGCACCTGGCGCACGACATCGCGTACTTCTGGATCGAACAGGGCTACTGCGACCGCGCGCTACCGGTGTTGAAGTCGCTGACCCGGCATTTCGAGGAGCCGGCGTTCCGCCTTGGGCTGATGGGCGACATCTGCCGCGCGGCGGGCGGCGCCAACGACCGTGAAACATTCCAGAGCGCCTGGGGCGAGGCCGTGGACCTGATGGCGGCGAATCCGAACGCCGACACGGTGCCTCGCACCTGGCTGGAGTTGGCGCACGGCGCGCTGAGCCTGGGCGCCTGGGACCGCGCCGAAGACGCGGCGCAACGGGCGCTCGAGGGGGCTACGCGCCGTAGCGATGGCAAGACTCGGTTCACGTCCGAGGCGCTGATCGATGCTGCGCGGCGCCACCAGCGCGCCGAACGCACCGCCTCCGATCGCGACGAGTGGCGCGAGAGCACCGACTCACTCTCCACCGAGCTGGTGCATTCGCTGTCGTAGAGCCTGCCGCCAAGGAAGCGCCGGGCGCGGAAGCATCCGCGCCCGGCGCTTTTTTGTTGCCTCACGCGCCCGAGCCGAAGATGGGCGTCTTTCCGTCATCCGGAGGCGGAGCCGGCGGCGGCGGGTCGGTGTTGAGGGTGGCGGGCCGGTGCGTGGTGTCGCCCGCGGTGGTGTCGGCGCGGCGGTGGGGGGCGTCACGCGCGGGGGCGGTGGGGCTCCCGGCGCTGCACGCGGCCAGCGACACGGCCAGCGCGGCTGCCAGGGCGATGCGGGTTGCGTTCATGGTCTCTCCCTCGGGCCGAGTGGAAAGGACGGTCGAGCGGGAATGCTCGTTACTCGAAGGGTAAGCTCCTTTTGGCCCGTGCGCCACGCTTAGACAGTATGAATTCGTTCCTAACGCGACATGGTATTATACACACTGTACAGTGCTTTCGATGTAAACCAAAGCGGCTTCTCCGTTCAGGTTTCTTGAAAAAGGTGGCCCTACAGAGAAAATACGGGTCTGATAAAAACATCCTAAACCGGTCACAAATAAACAAAGCCAATATGAATTAATCGGAAAGGATCGCTCACTCTCCACGCCCCTCTTCCGCCCGACGCGCACGCGCGCTAGGTTGCACCTGTTCGGTTTCTCTTCCCATCGCGCGGCAACGACTCGCCCCCAGTGGCACGCAAGACCCCTCATCCCCTGCGCGACGCGGTCGGCGATGCGCGCAACCGGCCCGGCGTGTACCGCATGCTGGGCCGGCACGGCGAGATCGTGTACGTGGGGAAGTCGAAGGTGCTGCGCACCCGGCTGCTGTCGTACTTCCGCTGCAAGCGGGGCGAGAAGGGGCACCGCATCATCGGCGAGGCCAGCGGGCTGGAGTGGGAGTACCAGCCCAGCGAGTTCGCGGCCCTGCTGCGCGAGCTGGAGTTGATCAAGCGCCACCGCCCCCGGCTGAACGTGCAGCACAAGCGCGACGGGCGCTGGTCGTTCCTCAAGCTGGCGCCCGGCCCCGCGCCGCGGCTGCACGTGGCGCACGTGGTGGCCGACGACGCGGCGGGGTACTACGGCCCCTTCCGCGGAGGGAAGCGCGTGGTGGACGCGGTGCGCGAGCTGAACGACGCGCTGGGCCTGCGTGATTGTCCAACGGGCACGCCGATCCGCTTTGCCGACCAGGCCGACCTCTTCTCCTTCGAGCACACGCCGCGCTGCCACCGGATGGAGCTGAAGCTGTGCCTGGGCCCCTGCGCGGGCGGGTGCACCCAGGAGCAGTACCGCGCCCGGGTGGACACCGCGCGCGCCTTCCTGAACGGCGACGCCGACGAGCCGCTGCTCCGGCTGGAGGAGCGGATGCAGGCCGCGGCCGAGCGGATGCAGTTCGAGCTGGCGGCCACGCTGCGCGACCGCCTGCGCCGGCTGGAGGCGCTGCGCGACGAGTTCCACGAGCTGCGCGACGCGCTCGACTCGCTCACCTTTCTCTACCACGTGCCCGGCGAGGAGGGCGACGACCGCGTCTACCTGCTGCGCCGCGGGACGGTGCGCGCGGTGGTGCCCCGCCCCCGCGGCGCCGGCGAGCGGCGGCGGCTGGAGCAGCTGTGCGACGAGCACTTCCGCCGCCCCGAGCCCACCGCCTCGGTCACGCGCCACCAGGTGGACGAGATCCTGCTGATCAGCCGCTGGTTCCGCCTGAACCCCGGCCAGCTGCAGCACACCGAGCCCCCCCGACGCGTGGACGCGCCGCCGCTCGGCGCATGACTCTGGCGCGCGTGGCACCGCCGTTGCACGCGGGCGGGGTGCCCGCCCCTGGACGGCGGCGCGTGCACGGACCCCGGACGGATACGGTCTTGACCAGAGTGCGGAAGGTTTCGCGGCGGCTGGCCGCCATGGCGCTGCTGGCGGCGGCGGTCGCGGCGTGCGGGCGCGGCGGCGGGCGCGCGGGCTCCAGCGCGTTCGACGAAGACAGCACGGGCCCCAACCCGGCCGACGTCTACGGCGTTTCGGCCGCGCAGAACGTGGTGGTCACGCCGGTGGAGATCGAGGTGCCCGACCTGCCCCCGGGGTGGAGCGGGCTCAAGATCGCGGCGCTCAGCGACTTTCAGCTGGGGCTGTGGCCCGACAACGAGAAGGTGGCGCTGGCCGCCACGCAAAAGGCCGCCGGCCTGCGCGCCGACCTGATCGTGCTGCTGGGCGACTACGTGGCGCGCGGCGAGGACTACGCGGCGATCGACCGGGTGCTGGCGCCGCTGAAGGGGCACCGGGTGATGGCGGTGCTGGGCACCAGCGACGAGACCGAGGAGCCGCAGGGGAACCCCGACAGCGCGCGGATCAAGACGGTGGAGGCGCTGCTGCGCAGCGGGGTGTCGGTGCTGCGCAACAGCAGGGCGGCGTTCGGGCGCGGCGGTGACACGGCGTACATCGGCGGGGTGGAGCCGTACCTGGCGCGCCGGGCCGACTGGCGCAAGGCCGACGCCTTCTACGGCGCGGGCGAAGGCCCCAGCACCATGGTGATGCTGTCGCACATGCCGGTGACCGCGGTGACGGTGCCCACCGGGCGCTACCCGGTGATCCTGTCGGGCCACACCTTCTGCGGGAACGTGGAGGTGCCGATGACGCCGCGGCTGGCCTGGTTCAACACCCAGGTGCTGCCGGGGACGGCGAACCCGGCCAGGACGCGGATCTGGCGGGTGCGCGGCAGCACCCTCTTCGCCACCTGCGGCCTGGGCTACAGCTTCGTTCCCGTGCGCTTCGGCTACCCGCCCGAGATCGCGCTGATCACGCTGCGCGCCGTGGGCCCGGCTCCGTCGAAGGTGGACAGCGCGAAGGCGCAGCAGCCGAACGTCGATTCGCTGATCCAGGTGTTCCAGCAGCGCGACACGACGAAGCGCGACACCGGCGCGGCGGGCGGCGCGGTGCCGGCGCCGTAGCGTCGGACGGTGCGGGGGTGCGGGGGTGCGGGGGT
>Ga0207706_10004575_pt1 | contig 12983 bp, 7 predicted proteins | sample KBSC53metaG_FD_184318 | JGI IMG/M metagenome (GOLD analysis project Ga0207706, IMG submission 184318) | Corn rhizosphere microbial communities from Kellogg Biological Station, Michigan, USA - KBS C5-3 metaG (SPAdes) (version 2) | ecosystem: Host-associated > Plants > Roots > Rhizosphere > Soil ... | reverse complement strand
GCATGATCAAAGAAAAGTGAGAGGCATGGCCAATCGGGTACTCCTGAACAACGTCGATCATCATGACGTGCGCGTCCAGCTCGGTCACAGCGCCGCCTTTGGAGACGCAATCAACCAGGTCACCGTATTTCCGACCGAATTTGAGGAGCTGCAGCGGGAATATCCTATCCTGTTCCGGCGTAACCCAGACGGCACCTATTATTCGGTCGTGCTCCTGGGGCTCGATCGGGATGAGAATTTGTTCCTCAATGGCATGGCCTGGCAGGGCCGCTACGTGCCCGCCTTGCTCCAACGCGGCCCCTTTTCGATCGGCATGCCCGATCTGGGACCCGACGGCGAACCGCTTGGCGAGCCTATGATCCACATCGATCTTGACCATCCCCGCGTCAGCCGCAGCGAGGGCCAACCGGTCTTTCTGCCTCATGGCGGCAATTCACCGTATCTCGACCATATCGCGAGCGTGCTGCGGGCGATTTTCGTGGGGGTGGAGGTCAATAAGAGCATCTTCGCTGCATTCGAGGAGTTCGACCTGATTGAGCCGGTTACGATCGAGATCCAGCTCAACGATACGCGCCAGTATAATGTGCCGGATTGCTATACGATCAGCCGGGAACGGCTGATGCAGCTTGATGGCGCCGCACTGGAGAAACTGCACCGCGCGGATTACCTGCGCGCGGCGATCTGGGTTGCCTCATCAATGGGCAACGTCGGGCGTTTGATCGATATCAAGAACGCGCGTGAGGCTGTCGCCTAGGCGGATCAAAACAGGCATGCAGCAATGATGGGGATCACCACGAAGACGGAGGAGCTAACGGGCGTCGATCCCGATCATATTCCGTTCGACGAAGTGATTGCGCGCCAGCGGCCCGTGCTTATGAAGGGTCTAGCTCGTGACTGGCCGCTCGTCCGCCATGGCCTCCATTCGCCCTATGAGGCGATCCGCTATCTCACCAGCTTTTATCAGGGCCGTCCGATCGTCGGCTATATTGGCGCACCGGAGATAAAGGGGCGGTTCCATTATACGCCCGACGTCAGCGACCTGAACTTCAGCTCCGAGCGCACCCGGCTGGATAGTTTCCTCGACCGCATAGTCGGGCACATCGACGATCCCAACCCACCTGCTCTCTATATCGGTTCGACCGACGTGGATGGATATCTTCCTGGCCTGCGGGGGGAAAACGATCTGAGGCTCGATCATCCAGCCTTTGCCGCCAGCGTACCGATGGTCAGCATCTGGATGGGCAATCACACGATCGCGTCGGCGCACTGGGACATGTCCAACAACATTGCCTGCTGCATGGTCGGCGGACGGCGTTTCACGCTTTTCCCGCCCGAGCAGATCGAGAATCTCTATCCGGGCCCACTGGAACCCACACCCGGCGGTCAGGTGGTGTCGATGGTCGACTTCACCGCCCCCGACCTGAAGCGTTTCCCACGCTTCGCAGAAGCCATGGCTGCGGGTGAAGTGGCCGAGCTCGAAGCGGGCGATGTGCTCCTTTATCCCGCACTCTGGTGGCATCATGTCGAGGCGCAGGGCCCGTTCAACGCGATGATCAACTATTGGTGGAATGCGGTGCCGGACTTCATGGATACGCCCATGAACACCTTGCTCCACGCCATGCTGAGCCTGCGCGACCGGCCTGAGGCCGAGAAAAGATCATGGCGGGCAATGTTCGATTATTACATTTTCGGCCCAGCCGATCGCCCGATCGCACATCTTCCCGAAGCCGCACGCGGAGCGCTGGCCCCGCTCGACGAAATGCGCGCCCGGCGGCTGCGCGCAATGCTGATCAACAAGCTGAATCGCTAAAGAAAAATCCAGGGAGGAAATGTGAGCGCGCAGACCATCAAACGTGTCGTGATCGCCGGCGGCGGCACCGCCGGATGGGTCGCGGCTGCCGCTCTCGTCAAGCAATTGGGACCGCTGATCGACATCACGCTGGTTGAATCAGATGAGATCGGCACGGTCGGCGTAGGTGAGTCCACGATCCCGACTTCGCGTGCCTTTCACGGGCTTCTCGGCATCTACGAACAGGCTTTCATCCGCGCTACGAGTTCCACCTTCAAGCTCGGCATCGAGTTTGAGAATTGGCGCAAGGAAGGCGACCGCTATTTCCATGCGTTCGGATCGGTCGGCAAATCGGTGTGGATGGCAGATTTCCAGCATTTCTGGCTGGAAGCGTGCGCCCAAGGGTTTGGCGGGGACTACACCGACTACAGCCTGGAAACGCAGGCCGCCAAGGCAAACAAGTTCGAGACGCATGATGGGGCGACGATCGGGTACGCCTATCATCTCGATGCCACGGCCTATGCCAAATTCCTGCGCGGCCTGGCCGAGCCCGCTGGCGTAAAGCGGATCGAAGGAAAGATCCTTCAGGTCCATCAGAATGCCGAAAGCGGTTTTGTCGAGGCGCTGGAACTGGAATCGGGCGCGCGGATCGAAGGGGATCTTTTCCTCGATTGCACCGGCTTTCGCGCGTTACTGTCCGAACAGACGCTCAAGACGGGCTTTGAAGATTGGAGCCACTGGCTCGCAACCGATGCCGCGTTTGCGGTGCAGACGGAATCAACCGGTCCGCTGACTCCTTATACGCGTGCGATCGCCCACGAAAATGGCTGGCGCTGGCGCATTCCACTTCAACATCGCGTCGGCAACGGTTTCGTCTTCTGCAGCGAGTATATGTCGGCCGACGAAGCCAAGGGCAAATTCCTCGCCGCGATAGAGGGCAAGCCGTTGTTCGATCCGCGCCTGCTCCGCTTCAAGGCGGGCATGCGCAACAAGAGCTGGAACAAGAATGTCATCGCGCTCGGCCTTGCGAGCGGATTCATCGAGCCGCTGGAATCGACCAGCATCCACTTCATCAAGATCGCAGTCACGCGGCTGATCCAGAACTTCCCGTTCGGCGGCATCAGTGATGCGCTCGTGGATCGCTTCAACAGTCAATCACGCAAGGAGATGGAGCATGTGCGCGACTTCATCATCCTTCATTACAAGCTCACGGAGCGCGATGATTCCCCCTTCTGGCGTCGCTGTCGCGACATGGAAATTCCGGAAAGCCTGGCCGAACGCATTGCCCTGTTCCGCGACAATGCCGCGGCCCACCAGGCCAATGAGGAGCTGTTCCGGGTGGACAGCTGGATCATGGTGATGCTGGGCCAGGGGGTGCGGCCGAAATCCTATCACCATCTTGCGAAGATGATGGAGCCGGGACAGCTGCAGAAGGCCCTGAGCGACCTCAAGGCTGGCATTGCGCATCAGCTGACCAAGCTGCCGGACCACGGCCAATTCCTGCAAAGCTACGCGCCGGCGACCTAAGGCCCGGATAGCCGCCCCCGATTCTCGCGCCGTACCGGAGGCCGGAGCACGCGCTTGAAATATATCGTATCACGATATATTCGCGCCGCCATGTCCCTAGTTTCCGGATCCAGTTCGCCGGCCTCCGCCGGCTCGTCCCGTCTTGGCGATTACAGTGCCGACAGTCGCATGCTTTTGCTTGTGGCGATGGCGCTAGTAGTCGGCACAGCCGGCACAGCCTCGGCCTGGCTGCTGCTCAAGCTCATTGCGGTGATCACCAATCTCTCCTGGTTCGGGCGCTTTTCCATCGAGCCGGCGCGTATCGCCGATGCGCATGCGGGATTCCGGACGGTGCTGATCCCCGCCGCGGGCAGCCTGATCATCGGGCTGATGGCGCGATATGGATCGGAGAAGATCCGCGGGCACGGCATTCCCGAGGCGATCGAGGCAATTCTGTTCGGCCAGAGCCGGATGTCGCCCAAGGTGGCTGTGCTCAAGCCACTCTCCTCCGCCATCTCCATCGGCACGGGCGGCCCGTTCGGCGCCGAGGGCCCGATCATCATGACCGGTGGCGCGTTCGGATCCTTGTTCGCGCAGTTCTTTCATTTGAGCGCTGCGGAGCGGAAAACCCTGCTGGTAACGGGCGCGGCAGCCGGAATGACCGCGATCTTCGCCACGCCCGTGGCGGCCGTCCTTCTGGCGGTCGAGCTTTTGCTGTTCGAATGGAAGCCGCGCAGCTTCGTGCCGGTCGCGACGGGCGCGACGGTGGCGACGCTGCTGCGGCCGAGCCTGTTCGGTGCCGGGCCGCTCTTTCCGCTGACTTCGATCCCCCTACCCCAATGGGCGCTGGTCGCTGCGGCCGGCGTCGGCCTCTCCACTGGGCTATTATCGGGACTGCTCACCAAATTGCTCTATCGTCTGGAGGATGCTTTCGAGCGTCTGCCGGTCCACTGGATGTGGTGGCCCGCAATCGGCGGTGTGGTGGTGGGGCTGGGCGGGCTGATCGAGCCGCGTGTGCTCGGCGTCGGCTATGATGTGATCAGCGATATGCTGACGCGGCATATGTTGCTGTCCGCAGTTCTGCTGATCCTGGTGGTCAAGGCTATCGTCTGGCTGGTGGCACTCTCCTCGGGCACGTCGGGCGGCGTGCTCGCGCCTCTGCTGATCCTCGGCGGCGGGCTCGGCTGGCTGATCGGCAACCTGTTGCCCGGCGAGCCCGGCGTCTGGGCGCTGACGGGCATGGCCGCGATGCTGGGCGGCACGATGCGCGCGCCGTTGACCGGTGCAATCTTTGCGGTCGAACTTACCGGGGATTTCGGCCTGCTGCCCCATCTGCTCGCCGCTTCCGCGGCAGCTTATATGGTCACCGTCCTGCTCCTCCGCCGATCCATCCTGACCGAGAAGATCGCCCGGCGTGGGCAGCACATTTCGCGCGAATATGCGATCGATCCCTACACGCTTACCCGCGTCGGCGACGTCATGATCCGGGAGGTTGACGTACTGCAATCGGACCTGGGCATAGAAGCGGCCGTCGCCGCAATCGAAAGCGGGCGTCACCGCACCTATCCCGTGGTGGATCACGGGCGCCGGCCGATCGGGCTGGTTTCGCGCGGCGATGCGCTCCGGTGGCGTGTCGAGGGCGAACACCGCGGGCAGACCGTGGGCGAGCATGTGTCGGACGCGTCGGTTGCTACCGTCCACGCCGACGATCTGGTCGCGCATGCGGTCGACATCATGCTCGCTACCGATCAGGGCCGCCTGCCCGTCGTGGACCGCGCAACCGGCGTCCTGATTGGCCTGCTCACGCGCCGGGACATTCTGGCGGTGCAGGCTCATGCAATCGATGCCGAAGCCAAGCGGGAAGCTTATTTCGCCCGCAGTGCACCGCTCGGCCGGACGGTCCTGGGCCGCGTTTGAGACACGGCCGGATGCAGACCTGATCTTGTCTAGCGTGCGGCCGACACCGAGCGTGGATGGACGGCGGCAGGTTCGGGCATGCCCGGCTGCACCACGAACTGGAACGGGACGCGGCCCGCGAGATAGCGCGAGGCCAGACGCTGCACATCCGCCGCGGTAACCTTTTCGAGATCGGGCACCTTGCTGCGGATCATGTCGAAATAAGCGGGATCATCATCGGACGCCGCGAGCGCATCGACCCAATATTCGGCCAAACCGAATCGGCGCCGACCTGCATCAACCATCGGCGTGCGCGCTCTCGCCAACTCATCGGCGTTGATTGGCGTCCGAGCAAGATCGCGCACGATGGCATCGAGTTCGGTAAAGAAGGTTCCGGCTTTGGCCGGCGGTAGTTCGACCTGAACGCCCAGCGTTGCATAATGGCGCTGGCTGACCGGCTGATCGACGAACACTTCGGGGGAGTAGGTCAAACCCTCTCGCTCACGCATGCCGGCCATAAGGCGGGCCCTGATCACCTGAGCCAGCACCTGGAGGCCGCGGCTGTCGGCCATGCTAGCCGTGAAGGCGTCGGTCGGCCAGGCGGCAACGGCGATTCCCTGGGCGGCCGCGCCTGCTACCGTCTCAGTCACCGGCGGCGTGGCGGAGGTGGGGAAATGCGTATCGCGGATCGACGGGCGCGGGCCGCGCGGGGGGAGTGCACCGACCGTATCGCGCGCCACCTGCAGCGCGCGTTCCACATCGATATCGCCGACAATTACCAGATTGAGCGGCCCCGCCAGCGCAGGACGCAGCAACGCGGGCAGATCTTCGGCTCGAGTGGCCTGGAGATCCGCCGCGCTGGGCGTGATGCGCCAGCGCGGGTCGTGATCGTGCAGCAGGAACGCCAGATCGCGCGCGGCGGTGAGCGGCACCGATGCAGCGAGCTGACTGCGGAGTGATACCGAACTTGAAATGGAATTGTTCAGCGCCCTCGGGCGAAATCCCGGATCGACCACATAAGCCGTCAGCAATTGCGCCTCGGCTTCCAGATCCGCCGGCCGTGTACGCCCCATGAGCTGAAAGCGGTCGGTGCTCGTGACCAACGTCGCGCCCACCATCTTGCCGAACAAGGCGTCGTTAATGTCCGCTATGTCCGCCTTGGCCAGCCCGCCAAGCACGAAGGTTTCGGGAGCCTGGCTCAGCAGCCAGAGCGCATGGTCCCTCCCCTCCGGCAGCCCGCTCAATCCGGATCCGAACGCCAGGTTGAGAAAGACCTGCCCGGTTCCCGGCGATTGTTTGATGGTGGCGGTGGTGCCGTTGGCGAAGCGTGCAACGGTTACACCGAGATCGGCAAGGTCCTTGCGCTCGAGGATCCGGCCCGGTGTTCCGAAACTGGCATAAGGCCAGGTCGCGGGCGCCAGGACGGGCGGCGCGGCAACGGGAGCGCTAGCCGCGGCCGCCAGCACGGCCTTGAGAGCGGCCTCCCCACCGGCGGGCATTGTCCGGTCGGATACGAATAGCAGTGGCCCGGATCCTGAAAACAGCCTCACCGCCGCTCGCTTGATGTCAGCGGGCGTCATGCGTCGCATAAGCCGATCGACGTCAGCCTCGTTCTGGCGCGGCGTGACGAACGCCGACGCGTTGTTCATGCTGGACAGGATCGCATCCGCAAGGTCGGGCGATCCCCGCAAATCGGCCGAGGCGGCGGCCTCTGCCAGATGCGCCCGGATACGGGCCACCGCCCTGTCGAACTCGGCCTGCGATATGCCGTAGAGTGTCAGGCGCCGCTGTTCCGCCAGGACAGCCGCGATCGCCGGACGCAGTTTGCCCTCGAGCGGCTGGATCGCGATGCTGGTATCGATTGCGCTGTGGAACAAGGCCTCCTGCCCGGCGATCGCCCCGGTGAAAGGCGCATCAAGCCGAGCCGCCGTCCGTAGCAGCCGGCTGTTGAGGATTTCGAAGACGATCGCATTCGCGACATAGTCCGCTTCACGGACATAATCGTCGGGCCGGCTGTCGTAAGGCGATTGCCAATCGATGCGGGCATATCGAGCAGCACCGGGATCGACGAATATCCGCACCTCCGATCCGCGGCGCGACAGCGCAAGGGACGCGGCTTGGGGCGGCGCGGGCGATGCGGGTTTCCAATCCGCGAAGCGTGCGCGGATGTCAGCCTCCAATTCAGCAGGCGAAACATCGCCGACAACGACCAGCGTGCTGCGCTCAGGCCGATAATGGTCGCGATAGTATGTGCGCAGACCGTCCGCACTCGCATTGCTGACCGCCTCGAGCGTGCCGATCGTAGAACGCGTGACGGGCTGGCCGGGCAGCAGGAACGCGAGGCGGGCATTCTCCATCCGCAGATTGGCGGAATCGCGCGCACGACGCTCTGACAGAACTACTCCGCGGACCGCCGGCAAAGGACCCGGAGATATCAAGGCGCGGTCGGCAACTTCGCGCAGGAGGAACAAGCCCGTTGCCACATTGGACTGTGGCGTGGGGGGGAAATCGAGCCCGAATATGGTGGCATCGGGATAAGTGAAGGCGGTCGTATCCGACCCCATGGCCAGCCCGGCTTGTTCCAGCGACCGCTGCAATTCGCCGTCGGGAACGTTCGTGCTGCCACGGAAGATCATATGCTCGATCAGGTGTGCATAGCCGGCCTGCCCGACCGTCTCGTCGGCAGAACCCCCGTCGATGCGAAACCGGAAGGACACACCACCGCGGGGCGTACCATTCCTGAGGATGGCGTAGCGAAGCCCGTTGGCCAATTGGCCAAACCGGACGCGCGGATCGGCCGGGGGCCTCGTCCCCGCGGGGTCAATCACCGGCTCCGGCGTCGTTTCGAAGACGGGCTGGACGGAAAAACTGAAGGCGGGCCGTGACGCGAAGCGAGGCGGAGCCGGCGGCAAGGTCCAACGGATCTTGCCACTATAGCTGGACGCTACGGGCTTGCCCGATCCGTCGCGAGCCGGTTTGAAGCGGCCTCGCGCGCGAAGCAAATCGCAGGTCGGCCGATCGAGCGATGATTGTCCGCTAGAAGCCGTGACCCGGCAATCCGTGACCGCGCCATTGGCATCAATTGCGAGCCGATAGCCGACAATACCCTCCAGACCCTTGTGCTGCGCCTTGGCCGGATAGTCGGAGGCGCCGAACCAGCCTGGCATATCGATCGGCACGGGTGATGGCGCGGTCGCAGCGGCAATCGAATTGATCAGCAGGAACAGCGGCAACATTCGTCACTACTGTAAAAGAGATATCGAACAGCGCCAGCAAGGATCGACGGCCGACTGCACCATTTCTGCACATAATCGAGACGCAATCCGCAAGCGGCCGCCATACCCAGGCTTGCCGGTACTGTTACCCGCAGGATCCTCAACCGTGAGGATTTTGCGATGCATGCACGCCCACAGAGGTTCAGCTTCCTCATCAAGATCGGCGTCGCCGCCCTGTTGGCGGCTGCATTCGACTGGCTCTTTCCCGACGGGCCCTCCGGGGCCTGCATCGGCGCTTTCGCGCTGCTCTGGCTAGCGGCGCTGATCCTTGTGAAACCGACGGTGCGGCGGGCCGGCATTGCGGGCGCGATTGTGGGCGGTTTGGCCGCATTGTTCGTGGTCGCGCTCGTTTATGATCCAGGTCCACTTGCCTGGTTTCTGTTCTGGTGCGCCTTGTCGGTCACCGCGCTGCTGCCGCGTACAATCCGGTTCGACGATGCCTGGCACTGGGCGGTACGGCTGCTGCTGCACGGTCTTTCCGGCCCTTTCACGCCGCTCATCGATCTGCTGCGATTGTTGCAGGTTCGGCCCGGCCAGAGTCGGCCCACGCTGCGATCGCTCGCGGCATTGCTGGCCCTGCCGCTGATCGGCGTGACACTTTTCACGCTTCTTTTCGCCAACGCCAATCCGCTGATCGGAGACCTGTTCAGCCGCCTGCGACTGCCCCCGCCCGGCGAAGTCATCAAATGGCTGGTGGCGACGCTTCTCGTTTGGCCGGCACTCAGGCCCCATCGTCTGGTCACACGCCTCGCCGCACGCGTGCCAGAACCGGCGGTCGATCTACCCGGCGTGTCGCTGCCATCGGTCTTGCTCGCGCTTACCTTGTTCAACGTGTTGTTTGCGGTCGAGAATGGGCTGGACATCGCCTTTTTGTGGAGCGGGGCGCGGCTGCCCGAAGGCGTAAGCGCCGCCGAATATGCGCATCGCGGTGCTTATCCGCTGATCGCGACCGCACTGCTCGCGGGAATTTTCGTTCTGACCGTGCTTCGCCCCGGTTCCGCCGCCGCGTCGCATTTATGGGCGCGTCGGCTGGTCGCGCTCTGGGTGGCGCAGAATGTCTTCCTGCTTGCATCGAGCGCACTGCGCACAATCGACTATATCGAGCTTTACGATCTTACCGCCTGGAGGCTCGCGGCGCTGCTCTGGATGCTCCTGGTAGCGATCGGCCTGATATTGATCTGCTGGCGCATGTGGCTCGGCCTGAGTGCACGTTGGCTGATCAATGCCAACGCGATCGCCGCGGGGATTGTGCTCGTCCCCTGTTGCTTCATCGACCTTCAGGCAATCGCGGCAAGCTGGAACGTTCGCCACGCGCGCGAGGTCGGCGGAACCGGTGCGCCCATCGATCTATGCAATCTCCATTGGATGGGTCCGCCGGCATTGCTGCCGCTGATCGAGCTCGAGCATCGACCGCTGCCACCTGGACTGCTCGACCGCGTTCACTTTGTCCGCAGCAAAGTCCTTGGAGGGCTCGCGGCTCAGCAAGCGAAATGGTCAAGCTGGACACCGCACGGGGCATGGCGCCTTTCCCGTGCACAGGCGCTGCTCGGCCCAAACCCGCTCCACGCCGCAGGTTCACGCAATTGCGATGGCTCGCCCATGCGCCAACCGCCGGCCTTGACCGGAGGGCCTGCACAATGATCCAGTGCCCCATGCCTCGAACCATCCTGGTCGCGGATGATGATCCGCATATCCGGCAGCTGATCGTGTTTGCCCTCGCCAAGGCAGGGCTCGATGCGATCGAGGCGCAGGATGGTGAGGCTGCGCTGGCGGCGGTTGCGGCGCATGCGCCCGACCTTCTGATCCTGGACATCAACATGCCTCGCTTGGACGGCATCGAGGTCTGTCGCCGCTTGCGCGCGAGCAGTCCGATCCCGATCCTGTTCCTCTCCTCCCGTGATGACGAGATCGACCGTGTGCTAGGGATCGAGCTCGGCGCCGATGATTATGTCACCAAGCCCTTCTCGCCGCGCGAGGTCGTAGCGCGTGTGATGGCGATCCTGCGCCGGGTGGCCGCGCATCCGCCCGCCGCAGAAAGCGTCACGGGCACACTCAAACATGGGCGCCTCACGCTCGATACGGATGGCTGGCGCGCGAACTGGGATACCGAGGACGTGCCGTTAACGGTCACCGAATTCGGCATTTTGCGCACGCTCATGGCAATGCCTTCCAAGATCTTTAGTCGCGACGCGATCATCGATCGGCTGCATGGCCCGGGCTTTGCCATCACGGATCGTACGATCGACAGCCATGTTCGCAATTTGCGCGCCAAATTCGCCAAGGCGGGCGCCAACGACGTGATCGAGACGCGTGCCGGCGTCGGGTATCGCCTCGGCGCGTGCACCGGCGGATGATCGGCCGGCTCAAGGCGCTCACCAAGCGACATTGGCCCCGGCTGGGCCTGCGGACAATATTGCTCAGCACCTTCATTCTGATCGCCCTCTTGCCCGGTTTCGGGGCGCTCTTCCTGCGCGTTTATGAGAATACGCTGGTGCGTCAGACGGAAAGCGAGCTGATTGCCGAAGGGGCTGCGCTCGCCGCGGCAGCCGCTACCGATTGGCCGGGTTTCGCCAACCGGCACCCTCCCCCTCCCTACCAGCCCGTGCGTCCGTCGATCGATTTGCGCGGTTCCACGATCTTGCCGGAGCGGCCGCCCCCTCATGCGGCCACCGGCGAGGTTGACCTTGCGGCCCGCGTGGCCGCCGCGCGGACCGCACCCGTCCTGTCTCAAACCATGCAAGCGACGCTTGCATCGGTCCTGATGCTGGATTCCGGCGGCAGGATCGTGCTCGGCCCGCTGACGGGTCGCAGCTACGCCGATCTGCCCGAGGTTGCGGCCGCGCTGCGCGGCACGCCAACGACCGTGCTTCGCCGCAACAGCGATTATCATCGCGTCCTTCCAGTGGAATGGCTGAGCCGCGCGGCGGACCTGCGCCTCCATCATGCCCGACCGATCACGGTCAACGGGCACACGGTCGGCGTCCTGCTTCTCTCCCGCGCGCCGCCCGCGCTGTATATGGGTCTTTACGCCGATGCGGGTAAGATCGCCGTGGGCTTCGCCATAATCTTCACGATCGTGATCGTGCTGAGCGGTGTCCTATCACGCGGGATCGTACTTCCCATCGAGCGCCTCGGGGCCGCCACCCGCGACGTCGCACGTGGCGCCGCCGTGCCGATGCCGGACATGCCGGAGATGGCCGCCGTCGAGATCCAGGCGCTATACACCGATTTCGCGGCAATGGCGGCGGCGATCGAGCGGCGCTCACGCTATCTGCGCGACTTCGCCCATGCCGTCAGCCATGAATTCAAAACGCCGCTCGCAGGCATCCGGGGCGCGGTTGAGCTGCTGCAAGACCACCATGTCGCAATGTCCGACGCCGAACGCCGGCGCTTTCTGGGCAATATGGCGGTCGATGCGGATCGACTCGCGCTGCTCGTCACCCGCCTGCTTGAGCTCGCGCGCGCCGACATGACGCAGGGAAATCAGGAGACGAGCGATCCGGAGAGCGTGTTGCGCCGACTGGCTGATGCTTATTCGGGCGGCTCTTTCGGGATCATGCTGGAACTGCCATCGTCCATGCAGCAGGTGAGAGTACCCGTCGCGACACTCGAGACGGTTCTAATCAGCCTGTTCGACAATAGCCGTCACGCCGGTGCACATCACTGCAAGATCACGGCGGAGCTTATCCCCGAGCGGCTGCAACTTCATGTTTGCGATGATGGGCCAGGCATAGCGCCGGCCGATCGCGCGCGCTTGTTCGAGCCCTTCTTCACTACCCGTCGCACCGACGGGGGCACGGGGCTCGGCCTGCCGATTGCCCGCTCACTGCTTGACGCCTGCGGCGGGGCCATCTGGCTGGAGGACAGCGACATGGGAGCCCGTTTCGCGCTGGAGCTGCCTCTAGCGTGACGGAAGCTGCCACGTGGGCAAGCACGGGCCGGAACCCGGGTGATAACAACCCACGCAATTCTTCAGCAACAGATTGGGGGCGTCCGGTGGCCACAATATCGGACACGCTGCCAAGAGCACCGAACGTTCGCGGCAAAGACGGAAGAGCCCGCCGCTTCGAATGAAGCGACGGGCCCAGGGGGGAGAGGACGGTAAAGCGTTAGAACTTGACGCGGACGCTACCGGAGAAGACGCGACCGTTCTTGTAAAGCGCGGTCGGAGCCGACGGCGTCGAGCTATACTGGTAATAAGTTTCATCCAGCAGGTTCGAAGCGTTGGCGGTAAGCGTAATGTTCTTCGTCAGATTATAGGATACCGAGAAGTCGAGCTCCCGATAGGCAGCCGTGTAATCCGCCGAAGACAGACGCCCGAAGACGTAGAAGTACTTGGAACGATAATTGTAGCTCAAACGTGCTTGGAACGGCCCGCTCTCGAAGTAGGGTACGATATTGTAGGTATTACGCGAGAGATAAGGCAGACCCTGCCCGTTCAGGCCGGTATCGGCATCGGCGAAGGTATAGTTGGCCTGAATGCCGAAGCCGTAAGCGATCGGCGTCTGCAACGTGAG
>Ga0207706_10004574_pt1 | contig 12984 bp, 8 predicted proteins | sample KBSC53metaG_FD_184318 | JGI IMG/M metagenome (GOLD analysis project Ga0207706, IMG submission 184318) | Corn rhizosphere microbial communities from Kellogg Biological Station, Michigan, USA - KBS C5-3 metaG (SPAdes) (version 2) | ecosystem: Host-associated > Plants > Roots > Rhizosphere > Soil ... | reverse complement strand
TGAGAAGGCCGCTTATGAATGACGCCGCATCCTCGCGTGCGAGATTGCCTAGCAGTGCCTTCGCTCGCACTGAAAAGAGCGCAGCCAGCAAGTCATCATGATCGATGGCATGGCGGACGCCTGCCGTGAAGATCCCGCCGACGAGCACCTTCGCCTTGAGCAGATCCGAAAGGATGCTGTGCTTGCGCAGCAACGCGAACATCTCACCTGTCATCACCGTGCGGAAGGATAGTATCGCGCGCTCCCGCACATGCGCCCATTTCGCATGCGTGCCGGGATGACAAACCAGCGTGTTGGGACGGATCATGCCAGTGCAAGCTGCGCCGAGGATCTGGATTTCCTCCCCGCGCATGACGTCGCAGCGCCCGTCCCCGGTCATGCTCACTCCGGGTATGATCATGACATCATCGGCCGGTCGCACCAGCGCGTTGGCAATATCGGTAAAACGGACTGGACAAGGGACATAAGCTGCCTCGACCCAGCCGCGATTGGAGCCGATCATACCGGCCAGCACGATCGGGCCGACGGGATATTGTTGGCGCAATGCTCGGATCTCGCGATCGAAGTCGCCTTGCCGGAAAGCGGTGATGCCGCGATCGTCCGCGATACGCTCCCCTATCTCCCCATCCGCACCAATCGTGAAGATCCGCCGGTTCGTCGTGCCCCAGTCTATTGCGACAAATTGTCGGGTCGATCCCATGCTCGTCCTTTGGGTTGCCATTGACGCGGTTAACGCATGACGGCGGCTTGGGTCGCCTTCGGCAAGGCAACTTTGGCGGGACGGGGGCGTTGGGCAGGCAAATGGAGCGCGCATGGCCAACTTCATGTTTTGCACTGGGATCGAGAACAGTATCCCTACCATCAACAATGGCGGGACGCGGGTCGATCAGATGGAGGTTTGCGGCCATTACCGCCGCTGGCGCGAGGATTTCGATCTCGTCGAGGAACTAGGGCTCCAATATCTGCGGTTCGGGCCGCCGTTGCACAAGACGTTCCTCGGCCCCGGCCGTTACGATTGGGAATTTGCCGATATTACTCTGAGTGATCTCAAGCGGCGCGATATCACCCCGATCGTCGATCTGTGCCATTTCGGCGTGCCCGACTGGATCGGCAATTTTCAGAACCCGGATTTTCCGATGCTGTTCGCGCGTTACGCCGCCGATTTCGCGGAGCGATACCATTGGGTCCAGCTTTATACGCCGGTGAACGAGATGTTCATCTGTGCGGTTTTCTCCGCCCAATATGGCTGGTGGAACGAGCAGATGACGACGGACCGGAGCTTCGTCACCGCGCTCAAGCATATCGTCAAAGCCAATGTGCTGGCGATGAAGGAGATCCTCAAGCGCCGGCCCGACGCGATCTTCATCCAGAGCGAATCCTCCGAATATTTTCATGCCGACAGTCCGGCGGCGATCGGCCCGGCCGAGATCATGAACGCAAAACGCTTTCTATCGCTCGACCTCAATTACGGCCGGCGCTTGAATAGCGACATGTACGAATATTTGATGGACAATGGGATGACCAAGGAGGAATATCATTTCTTCCTCGGACATCGGCTGAAGCAGCACTGTATTCTCGGCAACGATTATTATTGGACCAACGAACATCGCGTGCATCATGACGGCCGCACCTGGGCCTCCGGCGAAGTGTTCGGCTATAGCGAGATCACCCGGCAATATTATGGCCGCTACGGCCTGCCCGTGATGCACACCGAAACCAACTTCAAGGAAGGGCCGAATGGAGACGAGGCGGTCAATTGGCTGTGGAAGGAATGGGCCAATGTGCTGCGACTTCGCAATGTCGGCATCCCGACCGTCGGGTTCACCTGGTATTCGCTGACCGATCAGGTTGATTGGGATACGGCGCTGCGCGAGCAGAACGGCCATGTGAACCCGCTCGGTCTCTATGATCTCGATCGCAACATTCGTGCGGTGGGCAAAGCCTATCACCAGCTGATCAGGGATTGGCGGGACGTGCTGCCCGCCCAGAGCGTCTGCCTCGTGGTTCCCGTCGTGCCGCCTTCGCACGCCGGCCGGATCGATGCGCGCGAGCAGGAGGCGGCCGCCAGCGGACGGCTGCATTCCGTGCCCGCCCAAGGCGACAATCGCGACACGGGACCATGAGCTGCGCCATGAAGATCGAACGTATCGAAACTTTCTACGTGCCGCCGCGCTGGCTGTTCGTGCGCGTGGAGGCCGACGGGGCGGTCGGCTGGGGCGAGGCCAGTCTGGAAGGCCATGCCGAGGCGGTTGATGGCGCGTTTGAAGCATTGCGGGATCGCTTCATCGGTCATGATCCGCTGCGTATCGAGGATATCTGGCAAATTGGCTATCGCGGCGGCTTCTACCGGGGCGGGCCGGTTATGATGAGCGCCCTGGCCGGGCTCGATCAGGCGCTTTGGGATCTCAAGGGCAAGGCGCTCAACCTGCCAGTCTGGCAGATGCTTGGCGGCAAGGTGCGCGATCGGGTGCGGGCTTATGCCTGGATCGGCGGCGATCGGCCGGACGAAATTGGAAACGCCGCGCGTGCGCGGCGCGCGCAGGGTTTCGCCGCGGTGAAGATGAACGCGACAGCCGAACTCGATTTTCTCGGCACGCCTAAGCTGTTTGACGATGTGGTGGAGAGGGTGGAGGCGGCGCAGGCCGAAGGCATGGATGTCGGCCTCGATTTCCACGGCCGGGTCCACAAGGCGATGGCCAAACAGCTCGCGAAGCGGCTCGAGCCGCTTGGGCTGCTGTTCATCGAAGAACCGCTGCTCTCCGAGAATATGGAAGGGTTGGCGCAATTGAGCCAGCTCGTCAGCACGCCGATCGCGCTGGGCGAGCGATTATTCTCGCGGTGGGATTTCAAGCCGTTTCTCGCATCAGGCGTGGTCGATATCATCCAGCCCGATCTGTCGCATGCGGGCGGCATCAGCGAGTGCCGGCGGATCGCGGCGATGGCGGAGGCTTATGACGTCGCGGTCGCGCCGCATTGCCCGTTGGGGCCGCTGGCGCTCGCCGCCTGCGTCCAACTCGCGGGATGCACGCCCAATGTGGTCCTCCAGGAAATGTCGCTCGGCATCCACTATAATGTGGGCCATGACCTGCTGAGCTTTGTCAGCAATCCAGAGATCCTGACCGCAGTTGACGGCCATCTGCCGATTCCCGACGGCCCCGGTCTCGGCGTCGAGATCGACGAGCAGGGCGTACGCAAGGCGCATGAGGCGCGCCACCGCTGGCGTAACCCGATCTGGCGCTACAAGGACGGAAGCTTCGCGGAATGGTAAGCTCCGCCGCGAAATTCAGGCGGCCAGCGACCGATCTGTTGCAAGCCCAGCGAACGCATATCGCGCATCGCATGCCGCTTCCTCTTCGGTCTGCGCCCGGTAAAAGGAGACGGCGAGAGTGCGACCGAAAATATCATCGCCGCGCAGCCGGATTTCTGCCTGCGCTTCTGCGGGCAGACTGTCGCGAAGCGACGTCAGCTGCGCGATTACCTCGTCGAGCGAAGTAAGGTTGGCAACTTCAACATAATCTCGAACCAAACGAGTCATCGTGACCCCCCCGGGTACAACTGAAGGCATGTCTAGCTGCACAATTTAGCTCCGCAAACTTTATTCGAGCTTAACGGAGCCAGTTTGCGACGAACTGATTCCGCACGCATTCAGGAAGAATACCTAACCGTCTGAAACTGTTAGCGGGGGTAGGGAAGGCAGGAACCGCAATGAGCGAGAGCTTGAAAATAGCTGCCAGTAAGCTGTCGGCATGGATCGCTCGGGGCGTGGCGGAACCCGTCAGCCACGCCAATGACGCCCTATCCTTTCCCGAAGAAGATCAGGCGTCGTTGGGACTCAAGATATTGCAAGCTGGGGAAACCCTGACATTGCGAATGCGTCTCGATGTCATCACGCGGCCGCGGGCATGATCTCGGCTTCCAGTGCGGAAGGAGCTGCCGCCGAAAAGCGCCGGATGGCGTCCTGGAGCGTCGGCAGCATCGCCCCACGTTCACTTGCGAGCGCGGAGTAAGTTGGGCGTGGTGCGGCCCAGCCGCTGCCCGAACCCTTCATTCGTTCGACCAGCGAGATGTCGAGCCCATGAGCCTCCGCAATAGCGAGGGCGAAATCGCTCCACGCCAGCCCTTCGCCATTGGTGAGATGCCAGACGCCCTCTGCCCGGTCGATCAGCAGATCGAGGGCCGCATCCACCAGATCGGGTACATAGGTGGGTGAAACGATATAATCCGCAACCGCCGAGAAGCGGCGCTGGCGGCGCAAGGTCTGCAGCGCATGGACCGCAAAATTATGGACGTCATGAGGTGAGAAGAACGCCGCTGTCCTGATCACGAGGTGAGGCCCGCCGAGCTTGGCCAGCGCGCGCTCGCACTCGGCCTTGCTATGGCCGTAAACGTTGAGCGGGGCGGTCCGGTCGCTTTCGACATAGGGCGCGCGGGAAGCGCCATCGAATACGAGATCGCTGGAAAAGCTTACGGTCGGAATATTCTTGGCGTTGCATGCGCGCGCCAGTGCCACCGCGCCATGATAATTGGCGCGGAAGCAACCTTCCGAGGCGCCCTCCGCATCATCGACCCTCACCCAGCCGGCGGCATTGACCACTGCCCAAGGGCGATGCCGATCAATCGCTGCGGCAATGCTGTCCTCGTCTTCGAGGTCGAGATCTTTCCGGCTGGTCAGCACATGGGCGATATCGCGATGCGCGCACGCCCGTGCGATTGCCCGGCCGAGCGTGCCGGTTGCGCCCGTGATCAGGATCGGCGGCGGCCCGTCGGCGGTGTGCCAGCGCGGCGGCGGCAGATGGTCCTTGAGTGGGGCCGGCCGCGGCGCCTCCGGGTGGACGATGCGGATGGACCGCCGCCACCATCCCTGGCCGTGAAGAACCGGGTGCGTGTCATTGGCATTGCCGGTGATTCCGCGCAGCATCGCGGCGAGGCCGGTTTCCCTCGGTTTTCCATTTCTGACGTCGAACGCGCCAGGCTCGTACCGTCCTTCCCCGGTCAGCAATGTATCCCAATCCTTGCTGCCCAGCAGCGCCCAACAGGTGACCGCTCTGATATCCGCGCCGTCTTCCCGCAAGTCCTCCGCCGCCTGCCACGCCTCCGCCAGCCAGCGCATCTGCTCTTCGCGCGTGCAGCCATTGTGCGCCTCGGTGACGGCGACGGGAATTCGATATCGTTCCCACGCCTCGCGCAGCGCGCCTTTCAATCCCGCGGGTGGCGGTGTGATGACGCGGATCGCCTCGACGTCCGCATAGGATTGCTGCCCGTTGCCGCCGATGCAATGGGCGGGATAGCGGCTTATGCGGTTGTCGAGAAAGCGATCGCTGGTAAGATAGTGATTGATTCCGATGATGTCGGGCGGGCATGGATCGTCGGCGATTGCGGTCAGCCGACGCTCAAAGCCGAAGCCTGCCAGGCGTTTCCAAAGCGGATGATGCCGATCGACGCGGCCGCACAGCAGATCCCATCCCATCCACCGCCGCATATTATCGAACGCGGCCTGTTCCTCGAGTGCCTGCACGGCATAGGTCCTGCCGAGATCATCAGTCTGGATCAGCCTCGCCCCTGAATTTATCCGGCGAACCGCCTTCATCGAGAAACGAACGGCATCGATCTGGTTCAGCAGCGCCAGCCAGAAAGCGCGCTCATTACGGAGATGCGGATACCAGTGCCCGTAAAGCGCCGAAAAGCGCGCCGTCGTGAGAGGCTCGTTTACGGGCGTCCAGTCGGTGATCCAATCGTAACGCTCGGCGACGCACCGTGCATGCCGCGCCAGGCCTTGAGGAAAATGCTCGTCCAACAGATCCGTGTAGCGCGGCCCGCTGCCGTGATGCACCAAGCCCGCGATAGGCTTCATGCCAAGCGTGCGGATTCGCTCAAGGCGCGTGTCTGCCCAATTCCAGTTGCGCATATGTGGCATGTCAGGCGCGATCCGCTCCCATAATATCGGATAGCGGAGCGAGCTTATGCCGAGCGCAGCAAAAAGATCCAGATCGGCGAGCCGATCCTGGTGACCGCTCAATTGGCATTGGTCGCGATATCCGTTCTCGACCCGGTTTACGGTGCATTCCAGGCCGCCCCACAGTTCCACTGGCTTCATTGTTTCGTCTCCACGCCGGCGGAAGACCGGAAGCGGTGATGCAACGAGCGACGGCCGATGAAGTTGCTGGAAAATGAACGGAAGGGGTCGCTTTTAGGAACTCAGATACCTGTATTTCGTTGTTAGGATTCAGGTCCCTCTAGTTCAGGTTCCCATATATGAGTCAGATTGCCGGCACGGGATCCCCCGTGCGTGACCAAAAGAACTGTGCGCTTTTAGACAATTACAACATCATTTGCTTCAGTCACCTCCGCTGGAATTTCGTTTTTCAGCGTCCTCAACATCTCATGTCGCGATTTTCAGGGGCGAACCGGGTAATCTATTGGGAAGAGCCAGTCTATTTATCAGATCTGGCGACGCCAAACCTAAACCTATGTGATTGCGTGGCTACCGGGGTTCTGATTGCCACGCCGCAACTGTGCGCCGGCGAAGATCGCGCCAATGATGCCGCGATTCTCAAGGGTTTGTTGGACAAGCTGGTGGCGAGCCTGTCCGGCCCGCTGGTCCGCTGGTACTATACGCCAATGATGCTGCCATTTTCCGCCCACGTTGCGGCGGACCGGGTCATCTATGATTGCATGGACGAGCTTGCCAACTTCAAAAACTCCCCACCCGAATTGCTCCGGCTCGAGCAGCAGCTCCTTGACGCGGCCGATGTTGTTTTTACCGGCGGCTACAGCCTCTACGAGGCCAAGCGTGACCGCCATCCGAACGTTCATGCTTTCCCGTCAAGCGTCGACGTCAGCCATTTTGCCGCCGCCCGCGCGCTGGGCGAAGACCCAGCCGATCAGGCGGCGATCCGGCATCCGCGCCTGGGCTTTTACGGCGTCGTCGACGAGCGGATGGATATCGATCTGCTCGCGTCCATTGCTGACAGCAGGCCGGAGTGGTCGCTCGTCATCGTCGGCCCGATCGTAAAGATCGATCCTGCTGACCTGCCGCGCAGGCCCAACATCCATTATCTCGGCGGCAAGAAATATGAAGAGCTTCCCGCTTATTTGCGCGGCTGGGATGTCGCGTTGATGCCCTTCGCGATCAATGACGCGACCCGCTTTATCAGCCCGACTAAAACGCCTGAATATCTCGCGGGCGGGCGTCCGGTCGTTTCGACGCCGATCACGGACGTGATCCGCCATTACAGCCAGCTTCCCGGGGTGTGGATCGCCGGCAATGAAGACGAATTTGTGCGCTTCTGCCAGAATGCCATCACCCTTCGGGCAGGTTCGAAGGAGTGGCTTGGCAAGGTCGATGGCATGCTTAGCCAAACATCGTGGGACAAGACCTTCGCCCGCATGGCCGAACTCATCAAACAGGGCCGCAAATGCGAAAGGATTGAGCCTATCGTCTCCCCCACGATCTGGCCCGCCCGTCGTAAGGCCTATGATTACATGATCGTCGGCGCAGGCTTCGCCGGCGCGGTGATGGCCGAACGCCTCGCGAGAGGCTCCGGAAAAAAGGTCCTCGTCGTCGATCGTCGCCCGCACGTGGCGGGCAACGCCTTTGACCGGCTCGATGACGCCGGTGTGCTGATCCATCAATATGGGCCCCACATCTTTCACACGAACTCACAGGAGATCGTGGATTATCTCTCCCGTTTCACGGATTGGCGCCCTTATGAGCATCGCGTGCTCGCCAGCGTGGGCGACCGGCTGGTGCCTATTCCGATCAACCGCACGACACTGAACGCGATATATGAGCTCCAGTTGAAAGACGACAAACAGGCTCAGGAATTCCTGACGAGCCGGGCCGAGCCGGTAACGGAGATCAGGACATCCGAAGACGTAGTCGTCGCTGCCGTGGGACGCGATCTCTATGAGAAATTCTTCCAGGGTTACACCCGCAAGCAGTGGGGCATGGACCCATCGGAATTGGACAAATCAGTGACCGCACGTGTTCCTACCCGCACCAATATAGACGACCGCTATTTCGCTGACAGTTTTCAGGCGATGCCCGCCAGCGGCTTCACGCGCATGTTCGAAAACATGCTCGATCATCCCAATATCGATCTTCTGCTAGGCGTTGAATATCGCGACGCGCGAGTGGCCTATGCTCATGAGCATCTGGTCTTCACCGGTCCGATTGACGAATATTTCGGCTATCGGTTTGGCAAGCTGCCTTACCGCTCGCTCAGTTTCCGTCATGAAACGGTCGATCAGCAATGGTATCAGCCCGTCGCGGTGGTCAACTATCCGTCCCCCGACGTGCCATATACCCGGGTGACCGAATATAAGCATCTGACGGGCCAGTCTCATCCGAGGTCAAGCATTACCTTCGAATTTCCCTGTGCGGAGGGCGACCCCTATTATCCCGTGCCCCGTGCCGAAAATCAGCTTCTGTTCAAGCGCTACGAAGCGCTGAGCCTCGCGGAGGCGGACGTGACATTCGTTGGGCGGCTGGCGACATATCGCTACTACAATATGGATCAGGTGGTGGGGCAAGCGCTCTCCACTTACCGCCGCCTCGTCAACGGCGCCGCGCAGGTCAGGCCAGCGCGGGTGGCATCGCCGGCGGGTCAGCTGGTGCAGGCGGGATGAGCGGATCGCTCGGACGACTCGGGCGTTCCGCACAATCATGAGCGCAGAAGTGCTGGCTCCTGCCCGAAGGCCTTTCAGCTGAAACTCACTCGCTCCGCTCCGAGTGATCCTTGCTTTTGTCGATCTTCTTTCCGTCTATTTGATCCGCGCCATAATAGCCCTGCTCGGATTGACCGCCATGGCCCAGGAAGCTTCCGACCTTTCCCTTCGCTTTTCGATTGTCATGAGGATTGGGATAGGCGCCCCCGCCGGAGTCGCCCGGTGCGGATCTGCCAGCCATTTTGGCATGTGCGGAAGCGGCTTTATTGCCGGCTGGCTGTACTGGATCTTTAGCCTTGCTCACGATATTCTCCAAATAAAACACAACAACGCAGCTTTGCCTGTGTTCCGCAGATGCGTTTTCATTATTCAAATTAGCGATAATCAGGCGCGTTTTAGCCTTAGGAAATTTTGAAGCGCGTTCGTAGAAAGGGCTCGCCGGACAGCTGCTCGTGGAAGTTCATCGTTTCTCGGGCAATTTTGATCCTTGGCCTGAGGGCCAGAGCTTGGCTTCTCCAGGAAGCTCGTAAATTGCAGGCTGCTATTGGCGAAGCCAATCGTTCCGGTGCCGCCGGTCCCAGTCGAGTGGCATCGCCCCGGGGACCGCCCGCACACCCTAGGACATTTCGGAGTGGCTGCCCCGCCTAGGCGAGACCTAAAGTTGCGGCAGCCGCACCCAAGCGGCGCCACAGGAGAGCAGGATGACGGACGATCTGGCATGGCATCGAGAGGCGGATGTCATCGTGCTGGGCTCGGGCGGGGCAGCGCTGACGGCGGCGATCGCGGCCTATGATTTCGGCGCGAAGGATGTCGTCATCCTCGAAAAATCGGGCATGGTCGGCGGCACCACCGCGATGTCCGGCGGCATGCTCTGGATCCCCAATAATCTTTACCAGCAGGCAGCGGGCATCGCGGATTCGGACGAGGATGTCGTCGCCTATCTTGATGCGCTTGCGCCCGGCGCGCTCGATCCCGACACGCTGGGCGCATTCCTGGAGCGCGGGCCGGAGATGATCCGCTATTTCGCCGAAAAGACGCCGGTGCGCTTCCACGCCTATGCCGATTTCCCCGATTACCAGCCCTATATGCCCGGCGCGAAGGCCGAGGGCGGACGCTCGCTCGACAATGAAGCCTTTTCGTTCGAGCAGCTGGGGAAATGGGCCGCGCGGGTGAACCCCACCAAAATGGCCTACCCGGTACGCGGCAGCCTGATGGAAGCCATCAACGGCACCCTCGACGAAGCGACGCTCGCCGAGCGCGAGGCGGGCGATTATCGCGGATTGGGGCAGGCGCTGATCGGCGCGCTGTTCAAGGCCGTGCTCGACCGCGAGATTCCGGTGGAGTTTGAAAAGCGCGCGCGCAAGCTGGTCAAGGCGGGCGATCGCGTGATCGGGGTCATCGCCGAAGATGCTGACGGCCGCGATTTCCGCGTGCGTGCGCGGCGCGGCGTCGTCATCGCCACCGGCGGCTTCGAATGGAACGAGACGCTCGTTAAAGCCTTCCTGCGCGGCCCGCTCACCGGCCCGGTCAGCGTGCCCGAAAATGAAGGCGACGGGCTGGTGATGGCGATTGAGGCGGGCGCGCAGCTCGGCAATATGCAGAACGCCTTCTGGCAGCAGAGCGTCCTGGAATTCAAACCGCAGCACCGCGCCGCCAAGCCCAACTATCTGCTGGGTTCAGACGAGCGCGCGCGGCCGGGCGCGATCCTGGTCAACCGCGCGGGCAAGCGCTTCGTCAACGAAGCCGCCAATTACAACGCGATGGGCAAGGCGCTGCACGCCTTCGACGCGGGCACCCACAGCTACGCGAACCTGCCCTACTGGCTGATCATCGATCAGCGCTACAAGGACAAATACCCCACCTTCACCTCGCCGCCCGGCGGCCCGATCCCGCCCTACATGATCCAGGCCGATACGCTGGAGGAATTGGCCGAGAAGGCGGGGATCGATCCGCAGGGGCTGGCGACGACGGTCGCGCGCTTCAACCAGATGGTACGCAACGGCCATGACGATGATTTCAACCGCGGCGACAACAGTTATGACAATTTCTACATGTGGGGCGATCCCGCGTTCGATCCGCCGTACCGCACGCTGGGGCTGATCGATCAGGGCCCCTATTACGCGGTAAAGATGGAATCGGGCGCGCTCGGCACCTGCGGCGGTCCCAAGACCAATGGCGAGGCGCAGGTGCTCGATTGGAGCGGCAACCCCATCCCTGGGCTCTACGCGGCGGGCAACGCCATGGCGGCCGTGCTGGGCGAAGCCTATGGCGGCGCGGGCGGCACACTCGGCCCCGGCATGACCTTCGGCTATATCGCCGGCAAGCATCTGGGAACGCATATCCCCAATCGCTGAACGGCGCTGCGGCGCGAGGACGCCAACGGTTCAGGCGGCATATGCCGGGATCCCCGCCCCAAAACTTGTCGAGCGTTGAGCGAGAGGGTGCGGTGGCGCACAATCTCCCGTTTCAGCGGGTGCGAAGATCGAGTAGCGCCCGGAACCAAGCGCGTCCAATTGGGGTTGGCCCGTCCAGCCGCTTGTTGATCCATAATCTCGGGAGCTGCGTGCCGATGACTGATGATCTGGCGACGATATCCTCCGATCGCTTCAAAGCCGCCATCTCGTCGCGCGGCGCGGAACTTCAATATCTGACCGATAGCGAGGGTCGTGACCTGTTGTGGAATGGCGATCCGGCTTTCTGGCAGGGCCGCGCGCCCATCCTGTTTCCCGTGATCGGCATGCTCGAAGGCGGTTGCTACCGGCTGGACGGTAAGCGCTATGCGATGCCCAAACATGGCTTCGCCCGTCACGCCTGCTTCGCCATCGTCGATCGTGCGGCTGATACCGCGACGTTCCGGCTCGCTGCGTCGGCGGAGACGCGCGCGATCTATCCGTTCGAATTCCAGCTCGACATTCGCTTTTCCGTCGCGGATGCCATGCTCGAGCTCGCCGCCATCATCGGCAACAATGGCCCCAGCGCGATGCCAGCGAGCTTCGGCTTCCATCCCGCGCTGAAGTGGCCCTTGCCCTGTGGCGAGCCGCGCGAGGCGCACCGCATCCGCTTCGAACATGACGAGCCCGCGCCGATCCGCCGCATCGATGCAAACGGGCTTCTGCTGCCTGAGCCGCAGCCCACCCCGGTGACGGGCGATACGCTGATGCTGCGCGATGAGTTGTTCATCGATGATGCGCTCATCTTCGACCGGCTTAACAGCCGCAGGCTGAGCTACGAAGCGCCGGCAGGCCCGCGGCTGGCGATCGAGTTCGCGGATTTTCCCACGCTTGGCGTCTGGACCAAGCCCGGCGCCGGCTTCATCTGCATCGAGCCGTGGCAGGGTTTCGCCGATCCGGTGGGCTATGATGGCGATATTCGCGACAAGCCTGGGATCATCGAGATCGCACCGGGCGAGAGCAGGGAATTTGCGATGAGCATCAGCCTCATCGACTGACAGCCGCTCAATCCTTTTGGCTGGCCGTGATCGCGAAATCGAAAAACGCAGCTTCCCCGCCGATACTGCCCCCGCCCGAAATCCGATCTTTTCGCGGCATGTCGATCGTGTGCAGATAGATGTCGGAACCGGAAGAGAGTTCCGCGCGGTGCAGAGGACTGCCCTTGGCGTCCAAGAGCCAGATTTCGCCGCTCGTCAGCACATCGTCGGAAAAACGGAGATTAGCTCCTGACGGCACCAGGATGTCGCTCTTCACGTCACTATTGGGCTTGCTGAAGCCCAACACATTCTCGCGCTGGATGGCGGCGACGAGGCCGCCGTCCCCGCTCGATGCGATCTTTTGAACCACCGTTTGCCCGAGTTGCGATTCCAGGAAGAATGGGCTGGTTTCGAGCCGGCCGTCGACTTTGAGGATGACGGCATGCGGCTGATCGATGCACTCGCTGCGGATCGCACCGCCGATGAACAATGCGCCCTTGCTCTCGGCGAGCGTTTGGACGGAGAGGCCGGGAAGCTGCTTCGCCAGTATCTGCCTCCCGGTCCAGTCGTGGCGTTCGATCGTCGTCGCCGGCAGCAGGCAGAAGCTGGCGTCGAAATCATCTCGGCGCATTTTGGTGGAGGTCTGCTCAATATCGCTGGTCTGGACGATGAGCAGCCCGCCAGCGTCCGCTTTAATCCGGGCTCGGCTGAGTCGTGCATAAACGGCCGGAATGTCGAACAGGGGTTTAACCTCGAGCTGTTCGTTCACCTCGAACAGCTTGAGCACCGGTGGTGTGCTGGGAGCCGCTGCCGCCGAGGGGCCAAGCAGTATGATCGCCTTGCCGTTGTAGGGCGTGGCATCCAGAATCTGGCTGCCGCCGGGGGCGAGC
>Ga0207706_10004573_pt1 | contig 12985 bp, 9 predicted proteins | sample KBSC53metaG_FD_184318 | JGI IMG/M metagenome (GOLD analysis project Ga0207706, IMG submission 184318) | Corn rhizosphere microbial communities from Kellogg Biological Station, Michigan, USA - KBS C5-3 metaG (SPAdes) (version 2) | ecosystem: Host-associated > Plants > Roots > Rhizosphere > Soil ... | reverse complement strand
GCTCAGGCGCCGATCCGCGCCCCGCTGGCGGCATCGAACAGGTGCAGACGTTCGGCCACCAGGCCCAGCGCCAGCGTGCTGCCCGGCTCGGGCAAGACGCGCGGCGCCACCCGCGAAACCAGCGCCCGGTCGCCGTGGCGCAGGTTCAGGAAGATCTCGTTGCCGACCGGCTCGATGACTTCCAGCTGCGCACTGAGCGCGGCGGCGACGGCATCCTGCGGCTGCAGGTCCTCCGGGCGGATGCCCAGCACCACCTCGCGGTCGCGCCACGGCTGCCATGCCGCCGCCTGCGCCGGCTCGCCCAGCGCGATGTCGCCGTGCGCGGTGGCCAGCTTCCAGCCATCGGCCAGCCTGAGCGTGCCGGGCAGCCGGTTCATCGCCGGGCTGCCGACGAAGCCGGCCACGAACAGGTTGGCCGGTTTCCCGTACAGGTTCATCGGCGTGTCGATCTGCTGGATCACGCCCCCGTCCAGCACCACGATGCGCTGGCCCAGGGTCATCGCCTCGATCTGGTCGTGGGTGACGTAGATCATGGTGGCCTTGAGCTGGCGGTGCAGCCGCGCGATCTCCACCCGCATCGACAGGCGCAGCTTGGCGTCCAGGTTGGACAGCGGCTCGTCCAGCAGGAATACCTTGGGGTCGCGCACCAGCGCGCGGCCCAGTGCCACGCGCTGGCGCTGGCCGCCGGACAGCGCGGCCGGACGCGAAGCCAGCCGCGACTCCAGCTCCAGCGTCTTCGCCGCCGCCGCCACGCGCCGGTCAATGTCGGCCTGCTTGTGGCCGCGCAGCTTCAGGCCGAAGCCGAGGTTCTCGGCCACCGTCATGTGCGGGTACAGCGCGTAGTTCTGGAACACCATCGCGATGTCGCGATCCTTCGGCGCGACCTCGTTGACCACGCGGCCGTCGATGCTCAGCGTGCCGCCGCTGATCGACTCCAGCCCGGCGATCATGCGCAGCAAGGTGGTCTTGCCGCAGCCGGACGGCCCCACCAGCACCAGCAGCTCGCCGTCGGCGATCTCGAAGCTGGCGTCGGCCACCCCGACGTGACCGTTCGGATAAACCTTGCGCAACTGGTCCAGACGCACGGCAGCCATGAATTCTCCGGGGTTGGCCACGACGGCCGTCATCGCCGCAGCATGCACTTGTCTGCACATCGGCGAAACATTCGGCTATTCTGCCGATGTAATCGTTTACATCAAGCACTTTGGCTGCAGGAACCTCCATGACCCGCCCCAGCTTCCGCTTTCCCGACGGCTTCCATTGGGGTGCGGCCACTTCGGCCTATCAGATCGAGGGCTCGCCACTGGCCGATGGCGCCGGCCCCAGCATCTGGCAGCGCTTCGCGCATACGCCGGGAATGATGGTCAACGGCGACACCGGCGACGTCGCCTGCGACCACTACCGCCGCTACAAGGGCGACGTGCAGCTGATGAAGGCGCTGGGCCTCCAGGGCTACCGCTTCAGCATCAACTGGGCGCGGGTGCTGCCTGAGGGCACCGGCCGGGTCAACCCGAAGGGGCTGGATTTCTATTCGCGGCTGGTCGACGAACTGCTGGAGAACGGCATCGCGCCGAACGCCACGCTGTTCCACTGGGACCTGCCGGCGGCGCTGGACGACCGCGGCGGCTGGCTCAACCGCGACATCGCGCACTGGTTCGCCGACTACGCCGAAGTGATGTTCAAGGCGCTGGACGACCGCGTGCCGCGCTGGTCCACGCTCAACGAGCCCTGGGTGGTCACCGATGGCGGTTACCTGCACGGCGCGCTGGCGCCGGGCCACCGCAACAAGTTCGAGGCGCCGATCGCCGCGCACAACCTGATGCGCGCCAGCGGCGCCGGCATCCAGGCGTATCGCGCGCATGGAAAGCACGAGATCGGCGTGGTGTTCAACATCGAACCGAAGTACCCGTACTCGGACAGCGCCGAGGACCTCGCCGCCACCCGCCGCGCGCATGCCTACATGAACCAGCAATTCGCCGACCCGGCCCTGCTGGGCAGCTATCCGCCGGAGCTGAAGGAGGTCTTCGGCGAGGCATGGCCGGATTTCCCGGCCGACGATTTCGAGCTGACGAACCAGCCGGTCGATTTCGTGGGCATCAACTACTACACCCGCGCGGTGGTGAAGCACGACGCGAACGCGTATCCGTTGCGGGCGGTCCCGGTACGCCAGCCGAACAAGACCCACACCGAGACCGGCTGGGAAGTGTTCGAACAGGGCCTGACCGACACGCTGACCTGGTTCAAGCAGCGCTACGGCGACATCCCGCTGTACATCACCGAAAACGGTTCCGCGTTCTACGACCCGCCGGTGGCCGAAAACGGCGTGCTCGACGATCCGCTGCGCACGAACTACCTGCGCAAGCACCTCAGGGCGCTGCACGACGCCATCGCGGCGGGCGTGAATCTGAAGGGCTATTACGCGTGGTCGCTGCTGGACAACCTGGAGTGGTCGCTGGGCTTCTCCAAGCGCTTCGGCCTGTACCACGTCGACTTCGCCACCCAGCAGCGCACGCCGAAGGCCAGTGCGAAGCTGTATGCGCAGGTGATCGAGAGCAACGGCGGCGTGCTGGACGAATAAAGCCGCGGATCAGGCGCGGCCGAGCACCAGCAGATGGCGTTCGGCCGGCAGCCCCGGTACCGCCAGCCCGTGCGTGCCGCGCAGCTCGAAACCGGCCGGGATGCCGGGCAGTTCGTCGTCCGGCCGCTTGCCCTTCATCGCCAGCCAGATCCCGTCCGGCGCCAGCAGGTGGCCGCCCCAGCCGAGCATGTCGGCGAGACTGGCGAACGCGCGCGCGGTGACGCAGTCGTACCGTCCCTGCATGTCTTCCACCCGCGACTGCACCGCGCTCACGCCGTCGAGTTTCAGCGCGCGGATCGCCTCGCGCAGGAAGCGCACCTTCTTGCCATTGGAATCGACCAGCAGGATCTCCCGCCCCGGCGCGGCGATCGCCAGCACGATGCCGGGCAGGCCGGGACCGGTGCCCAGGTCGGCCAGGGTCCGGCCCTGCACGTACGGCAGGATCGCCAGCGAATCGAGCAGGTGACGGGTGACCATCTCCGCCGGATCACGCACCGCGGTGAGATTATAGGCCGCGTTCCAGCGCTGCAGCAGGGCCTGGTAGTCGAGCAGCCGCGGCACCGCCTCGGCCGGCAGCTGCAGCCCCAGCGCGGCGATGCCTTGTTCGAGTCGTGCCTGCAAGGCGTCGCGCGTGGTCATCGGGTCACTCAAGAGGCGTGGGGCGCAAAGTATCCGCGGCGCGACCGGCCTTGCCAACAAAAGAAAACCCGCCGAGGCGGGTCGAAGGCTTGCAAATCCCCTGCGGCGCGGGCGCTCTCGGGCGCCCTGGCGCACTACCCGTGGTCAGGCGACGTCGAGGTCGACCCGGGTCACCATCATGCCGCGCTCGCGCAGCGCGCTGTTCAAGGCCTGCTTCACCCGTGCGCCGAGATCGCGGCGATCGGCGCGCTCGGCCGCCGGCTCGCTGCGCAGCGCTTCCTGGGCGCCGCGGCGGATCAGCTGGTCGACCTGCTCGAATACCGCATCGGCCCGCTCCGGCTCCAGCACCTGCCAGTACACTGTGCCGCGCACGTCGTGCGCCTCGGCCAGCGGCTCCTCGAAACGCAGGGTCTGGCCGGCCAGGTTGATCTTGTGGGCGACCCGGTCAAACAGCGGCAACACCAGATGCGTACCCGACTGCAGCACGCGCACCAGCTTGCCGCGGCGATACAGGCTGTAGACCTGCCCGGCCGGCACGCGCCGGACCGCGCTGAGGATCAGCACGGCGCACAGGAGCAAGAGGGTGGACAGCAGGGTCATGGTATGCAAATCAGTTACTTGGTGAGTGTTTCTTCGCTATCACGGCAACTTGAGGATACAGCCGACTGAGCGGACATAGATTAACCCTGATTTAACGACAGGAAGAAATTTTTAACAACAGGCAAAAACGACCCGAATTGAGACGTCGTCCGCAAATGCCGCGCATTACGCTCCAGCCCGGCACCCGCCTCATCCGCGGCATGCTGCATTGCCATAACGCGATCCGCCCGATCCAATCACGCATTTTCCGCTCCGCCAGCCACTTGTCCGGCCCACTCATGAAAACGTTTGCGTAAACCTTCCGCAGCGCAGCAGAAGCCTTGTTAGCGGATGCTTTACAAGGCTTCATGAAAACGATTACGTTGTCGCCGCAATGGAGTTCGGCACTCGGGGCAACTCGCATGGCAACAGTGACAATCAAAGACGTGGCGCGCGAGGCCGGGGTTTCCGTGGCCTCGGTATCGCGTGCGCTGAATGGGGGTGGCGGCGTCACCGCGGCCACCAGCCAGCGCATCCACGACGTGGCCACGCGCTTGAGCTACGTGCCGCACGCCGGCGCGCGCAGCCTGATCACGCGGCGCACGCACACGATCGGCGCGCTGCTGCCGGACCTGCACGGCGAGTTCTTTTCCGAACTGATCCGCGGCATCGACCTGGCCGCGCGTGCGCGCGGCCTGCACCTGCTGGTCTCCAGTTCGCACGACGGTGCCGAGGATGCCGCCGCCGCGTTGCGCGCGATGCAGGGCCGCGTCGACGGCATGCTGATCCTGTCCGGGCACGTCGATGCCGCGTTCCTGCGCGCCAACCTTCCCGCCAGCGTGCCGGCCGTGCTGCTCAACAGCGCGGTGAAGAGCAAGGCGTACGCGGTGCTCAACATCGACAACTACGGCGGCGCCTACGCCATGGTGCGGCATCTGCTGGAGGCGGGCCACTCCAACGTGACCTTCATCGCCGGTCCCGCCGGCAACTTCGACGCGCAGCAGCGCGAGCTCGGTTATCGCGCGGCGATGGCGAAGTACGCCCCGCACGCACCGCTGGACGTGGTGGCGGGCGATTTCAACGAGGAGTCCGGCTATCGCGCCGGACAGCAGCTGCTCGCACGCAAGCCGCGGCCCGACGCCGTGTTCGCCGCCAACGACATGATGGCCGTGGGTTGCCTTTATGCCTTCAAGGAAGCCGGCGTGGACGTGCCGCGCGAGATCGCGCTGGCCGGCTTCGACGACATTCCGATCGCGCGCTACGTCACGCCGCCGCTCAGCACGGTGCGCGTGCGCATCGTCGACCTGGGCCGCAGCGCGCTCGAACAGCTGGCGGCAATGTTGGAGGAATCCCGCCCGGACGCGGCATCCGCACATACGCTCGACTGCGAGATCGTCACCCGCGAAACCTGCGGCGCGGCGCGGCAGCCTGGGGCAGCAAAAGGCAAGGTTTTCGGTTCGGGGAATCGGTCATCCGGTACGGGAGGGAAGTCATGAAAGCATCCATACAACTCAGAAAGAAACTGCTCGCCAGCCTCATCAGCACCGCGGTGATCGCGGTGGCCGGCGTCCCGATGGTCTCGTGGGCGCAGTCCGCCAACGCGAACCTGCGCGGCAAGGCGCCACCCAGCGCGACCATCACGGCGAAGAACGTCGCGACCGGCGCCCAGCGACGGACCACCGCGAACGCAGACGGCAGCTACGCGCTGGTCGGACTGCCGCCCGGCACGTACACCGTCGACGCCGGCGCCGGCACCGAGCAGACCGTGCGCCTGTCGGTGGCCTCGACCGCCACCCTCAACCTGACGCAGGCAGCCGCCGCACCGGCTGGCGCCGCCAATGCCACCACCCTGACCGGGGTTTCGGTGACCGCGACGGCCCTGACCGAGGTGAAGACCTCGGAAATCGGCAGCACGGTTTCGCTGCATCAGATCAACACTACGCCGCAGATCACCCGCAACTTCCTCGAGTTCGCCGACACCGTACCGGGCATGGCGTTCAACGTCGAAAACGGCAAGACCTCGATCAAGGCCGGCGCGCAGCCTGCCGCCAATGTCAACGTATACATCGACGGAGTCGGTCAGAAGAATTACGTGCATGGCGGCGGCATCTCCGGCCAGGCCGGCCCGAACCACGATGGCGACGTAGGCAATCCGTTCCCGCAGCTGGCGATCGGCGAGTACCGCGTGATCACCTCGAACTACAAGGCCGAGTACGACCAGATCTCCTCCGCTGCCATCACGGCCGAGACGAAGTCCGGCACCAACGAGTTCCATGGCGAGGTGTTCAATACCTTCACCAGCGACCGCCTCCGCGCCGAGACGCCGGCCGAAAGCGATGCGCACAACAAGGCCCGTGGCGTGAGCCGCGAATACGGCGGCGCCTTCGGTGGCCCGATCATCACGGACAAACTGCACTTCTTCGTGACTTACGAGGGGAAGAAGTTCTCCACCCCGACCACCACCACCGGCTCGGGCCACACCTACAACAATGTTTCGTACAACGATTTCCTGCCTGCCGATGCGAAGGCGCAACTCGGGCCGACCGCATTGCCGTTCAAGGAGAACCTGTACTTCGGCAAGATCGACTGGGAGCCGACCGACCGCGACCGTTTCGAGCTGAGCACGAAGATCCGCAAGGAAACGCAGATCTACGGCGCTGGCCTTACCACCGCTGCCTCGGCCAATTACAACTACAAGAACGACGACAAGCGCTTCGACGCCCGCTGGCAGCACAGCGCGGATTCATGGTTCAACGAGCTGCTGTGGACCTACGAGAGCACGCTCGACACGCCCACACCGATCACCGACGCGCCGGCCACCACCTATTTCTGGAACGCGCCCGCCCCGGCGGATACGATCCTGATGATCAACGGTCAGGATCCGCGCCAGTATTTCGAGGCCTCGCAGAAGGGCAACGGCATCCAGGACAACCTCACCTTCAACGACCTGACGTGGCACGGTGACCACGTGGTCAAGATGGGCGTGAAGTACAAGGAAGTGACGCTCTCCGATCGCGACAGCGCCACGAACGCCAACTATTTCTACAACGTGTCTCCCGACGGTACCGAAGCGACGCCGTACAAGGTGGTATTCGGCAAGGTCAATTCCGGCCTGCCGCTGACGGCGGTATCCAAGAACAAGCAGTTCGGCACCTATATCCAGGACGACTGGTCGGTCAACGACAAGCTCACCGTGAACCTGGGCGTGCGCTGGGACTACGAGAAGTCGCCGCAGTTCCTGGACTACCACACACTGCAGCCGATCGTGGACGCCATCAACGCGCCGACGTACGATTTCAACGGCGAGACCATCAATCAGTCGTACGCGCAGAGCCTCGCTGCCGGCGGCATCAACATCAACAACTACATCAGCACCGGCCACAACCGCAGCGCACAGAAGAACGAGATCCAGCCGCGTCTCGGCTTTTCCTACGACCTCAACGGCGATGAGGAACACGTGATCTTCGGTGGTGCCGGCCGCGCCTATGACCGCAACCTGTTCGACGTGATCTCGCTTGAGAACAGCAAGAACGCGCTGTCCGAGCCGACCGTCGATTTCGAGAACCCGACCGCCATCGACGGCTGCGGCCCGGGCAAGGCCAACGGCACGTCCTGTTTCGCGTGGGATCCGAAGTACCTTGACGCGGCCAACCTGCAGGGTCTGGGTTCGGGTGTGAGCGAAGTCGACATGATCAACAACAACATCAAGTCGCCGTACTCGGACCAGTTCAGCCTCGGCATGCGCAACAAGCTGGGCGACTGGAACACCAGCGTCACCCTAGCGCGCATTCTCCAGTACGACGGCATCATCGGTACGCTGGGCAACCGCTATCCCAACGGCAAGTTCTACAACTACGAGAACTTCACCAACCAGTGGGGCGGCGCGGGCGTGCCGGGCATCGGCAACCTGATCCTGTTCGACAACGGCAAGACGACCTACAACACCCAGCTGCTGCTGTCGGCCGAAAAGCCCTATACCCGCGAGAGCGGCTGGGGCATGACGATCGCCTACACCCACACGCACGCCACGCAGAACCGCTTGTATTCGGACGGCTACGCGTTCGACCTGCCGGGTATCCAGTACTACCCGTTCCAGACTTCCAGTGCGGCGCCCAAGCACCGGCTGGTGATGACCGGGGTGGTGGATGCGCCATGGGGCATCACCGTCGCCGGCAAGCTGACCCTGGCCACACCGACGCCGGTATCCGCGATCGGCTGCTGCAACCTGTGGCCGAACTCGGTCGGTGTCCAGGGCGAAATGTCGGCGGCTTACCCGGTCGTGGGTATACCTAAGGGTTCGCACTTCCTGGTGGGTGGGCCGATCTTCGGCTATCGGGATATCGACCTGCAGGCCACCAAGAACTTCGATCTCGGTCGCGACATGGTGCTCCAGCTGCGCTTCGATGCTCTGAATGTGCTGAACTTCAAGAACTACAACGACACCATCGACAACTACACAGGTGCCGCGTACAACCCGAGCTACAACCGGATCGGCAACATTCTCGGCGTACCGCGCACATACAAGCTGACGGCGGATTTCAGGTTCTGAGCTGAGCGGTAGCGGAATCCCCTGCAGCCATGACGTTCTGCAAGGCCCGCTTCGGTGGGCCTTGCTTTTGATGATGCAAGGCTCCCCAGCGCCCCCATCGAACGGATCATCCTGCGCTTCGTCTTTCAGACCACTCCAAGCAGAAGGCCATGACGAACCAACGCATCAAGAACATCGTCATCGTGGGCGGCGGCACGGCCGGCTGGATGAGTGCCGCCGCGCTGGCCAAGGTGCTCGGTCCCGGGCATTCGATACGACTGATTGAATCCGAGGAGATCGGCACCATCGGCGTCGGCGAGGCCACCGTGCCGCATCTGTCTCTCTTCAACAAGCTGCTCGGCATCGACGAAGCGGAGTTCGTCAGGGAAACCAGGGGCACGTTCAAGCTGGGCGTCCAGTTCGTCAACTGGCTGAAGCCCGGCAAGACCTATGTCCACGGTTTCGGCACCTCCATCGGCCTCGATATCGGCATGCTCCCGTTCCACCAGTACTGGCTACGGGCCTTCAAGAGCGGCAACGCGAGCGAGATCGGCGACTACTCGTTGAACACCTTGGCGGCAGCGCACGGAAAGTTCATGGTCTCGGCGGTTGATGCGCCGCCGAATACGCCATTGGCGAATATCGCCTACGCCTACCACTTCGATGCCGGTCTGTACGCCCGCTATCTCCGCCGCTATGCAGAAGCCCGCGGCGTGCAACGCACCGAGGGAAAGATCCGCGAAACCCTGTTGCGGCCGAGCGATGGCTTTGTCGACGCCGTGGTACTGGAGAGCGGCGAGAAAATCAGTGGCGAGCTCTTCATCGACTGCTCCGGTTTCCGCGGCCTGCTGATCGAGCAGGCGCTGCATACCGGCTACGAGGACTGGAACCACTGGCTGCCAACCAATCGGGCGGTGACCGTGGCCTGCGAACGGACCGGACCGCCGACACCGTATACACGCGCCACCGCGCAGACCGCCGGCTGGCAATGGCGCATCGCTCTGCAGCACCGCGTGGGCAACGGCCACGTCTATGCCAGTCCGTACATCAGCGATGACGAGGCGGCGGCAACGTTGCTGCGCAATCTCGATGGCGCTCCCCTCGGTGAGCCACGGCTGCTTCGCTTTGTCGCCGGCACGCGCAAGAGGGTATGGAACCGCAACGTCGTGGCCATCGGCCTCGCCAGCGGCTTCCTCGAACCGCTCGAATCGACCGGCATCTTCCTCATCCAGTCGGCCATCACGCGGTTGCTGACCCTGTTCCCCGACCGGAATTTCAGCGAGGCCGTCATCGATCGCTACAACGCGCTGTCGCGTTTCGAGCTGGAACGCATCCGCGACTTCCTGATCCTGCACTTCCACGCCACGCAACGCGACGACACGCCCTTCTGGAACTATTGCCGCACGATGGAGATTCCCGAAACGCTGCGCAGCGTGATGGCGCTGTTCCGGGAAAGCGGGCAATTCATCCGCAACGCCGAGGAACTGTTCGGTCTGGTGAGTTGGGTCGAAGTGATGCTTGGCCAAGGCATCATGCCGACGACCTGGCACACGGGCGCCGACCAGATGTCGGAAAAGGACCTGAACGAATTCGTCGCACACGTGCAGCAGGTCATTGCCACCTGTGTCGACGCCATGCCTCCGCACCAGGCGTTCATCGATCGCTATTGCAAGGCCGCTGGTGTCTGACTCCGCTGCGGCAATGCCGTGGCGCGGATTGGCGAACGCCATCGGCTGCCATGGCGGCCACGCCGTGATCGCGATATGCCATTGAAGAGAGGGTTGTGATGATCTTGTCCAGGTTTCTTTCCCGTACGCGAGTAACCATCCTCTTCGCGCTGCTGGTCATCGGTGCGGGTTGGCAGTCGCCCGCCACGGCGAGGCAGCCGGCTCTCGGCTACGCCGATCTCGCCCCACAGCGGCAGGCACTGGTCAACGACCTCGAGCGGCGCACCTTCGACTGGTTCTGGCAGGGTGCGGATCCGAAGACCGGGCTGGTGCCCGACTCGTATCCGGGCCAGTCGTTCTCCTCGATCGCTGCGGTCGGCTTCGGGTTGACCGCCTACGGCATCGGCGCCGAACGCGGCTACATCACGCGCGGACAGGCGGCGGCGCGCACCCTGGCGACCTTGCGCTTCTTCGCGGCCGCGCCGCAGAACGACAGCGAGGACGACGCCACCGGCTACCACGGCTTCTTCTACCACTTCCTCGACATGAAGACCGGCCGGCGCGCGATGCGCTACGTCGAGTTGTCCAGCGTGGACACCACCCTGCTGCTCGGCGGCGTGCTGTTCGCGCAGTCGTACTACGACCGCGACACGCCGCAGGAGACCGAGATCCGCCAGCTCGCGGATACCATCTACCGCCGCGTCGACTGGCCCTGGATGCAGCCGCGCAAACCGCTGATCAGCATGGGCTGGACGCCGGGCGGCAAGTTCATCCCGGCCGACTGGAAGGGCTACAACGAAGGCATGCTGGTGTACATCCTCGCGCTCGGCTCGCCGACCCATCCGGTCGGACCCGAGGCATGGGCGGCATGGTTGTCCACCAATCACCTGACCTGGGGCACGTTTCAGGGCCAGACCTTCCTCAACTTCGCGCCGCTGTTCGGCCACCAGTACAGCCAGAGCTGGGTCGACTTCCGCGGCATCCGCGACGCCTGGAGCCGCGAACACGATCTCGATTACTTCGAGAACAGCCGCCGCGCCGTCTACGCGCAACGCAGCTACGCGATCGCCAACCCCGGCCACTGGACCGGCTACGGCGCCAACGTGTGGGGCCTCACCGCCAGCAACGGGCCCGGCGGCCTGGTCGTGAAGAGCGCCGAGGGCGATCGCACGTTCCAGGGCTATACCGCGCGCGGCGTCGGACTCGACTACATTTCCGACGATGGCACCATCGCGCCGACCGCAGCCGCCGGCTCGATCGCGTTCGCGCCGGAGATCGTGGTGCCGGCGCTGGAAACCATGAAGCAGCGCTACGGCAAGTACATCTACGACGACTATGGGTTCGTCGACGCGTTCAACCTCAGCTTCCACACCCCGACCACGCTGCGCACCGGCAGGCTGGTACCCGGCCTGGGTTGGGTCGACACTCTGCAGCTGGGCATCGACCAGGGCCCGATCGTGCTGATGATCGAGAACTGGCGCAGCGGCTTCGTGTGGAACGTGATGAAGAAGAATCCGTACATCCGCAAGGGACTCGAACGCGCCGGCTTCGAAGGCGGCTGGCTCGCGGGAACACCGGAAAAATGACGCACGGCCCGCGCCCACGGCGATCGCGGCGCGGCCTGTGGCTGGCCGCGATCGCCGTGGGCAGCGCGCTGCTCGGCAGTTGCGCGCCGGCGCCGGCGGGGCACCAGCTCACGTTCTGGACGATCGGCCGCGAAGGCGAGGCGATCATGCAGCTGCTGCCGGCGTTCGAGCGCGCGCACCCGGACATCCGCGTGAAGGTGCAGCAGCTGCCGTTGACCGCGGCGCACCAGAAACTGCTCACCGCGTTCGCCGGCGGTTCCACCCCCGACCTCAGCCAGCTCGGCAACACCTGGCTGCCCGAGCTGGTGGCGCTGCGTGCACTGGAGCCGCTGCAGGCGCGCGTGGACCACTCGGACGTGGTGCGGGCGGACGACTACTTCGCTAGCATCTGGGCCACCAACGTGATCGACGGCACGCTGTACGGCGTGCCGTGGTACGTCGACACGCGGCTGCTGTTCTACCGCAAGGACCTGCTGCGGAAGGCCGGCTTCGACGCGCCGCCGCGCACCTGGGCCGAGTGGCGGCGCATGCTCGCCGCGCTGAGCGATCCGCAACGCCACGTCTACGGCATCCTGCTGCCGACCAACGAGTACGAGCAGCTGATGTCGCTGGCGCTGCAGCAGCCCGAGCCGCTGCTGCGCGACGGCGGCCGCTACGGCAACTTCGAGAGCGCCGGCTTCAAGCGCGCGCTGGGCTTCTACGTCGACACGTTCAAACTGAAGCAGGCGCCGGCGATCACCAACGTCGAGGCCGGCAACCCGTGGACGGAGTTCGGCCGCGGGGTGTACGCGTTCTACCTGTCCGGGCCATGGAATATCGGCGAATTCCGCACGCGCTTGCCGGCCGCGCAGCAGGACGACTGGGCCACTGCGCCGCTGCCCGGCCCGGCCGGCGCCGGCATCGGCGCGGCCGGCGGCTCCAGCCTGGTGATCTTCCGCGCCTCGAAGCACAAGGACGCCGCCTGGCAACTGATCGAATACCTGTCGCAGCCGGCCGTGCAGCAGCAGTTCTACGAGCTGCTCGGCGACATGCCGCCACGGCGCAGTTCGTGGCAAGGCGGCGCCTTGCGCGACGACCCGAAGGCACGCGCGTTCCGCGAGCAGCTGGAACAGGTGAAGCCGACCCCGCCGGTGCCGGAGTGGGAGCGCATCGCCAACGAGATGCAACTGGTCGCCGCCGAGGCGATCGCCGGCCAGCTGACCATCGACCAGGCCGCCGCCGAGATCGACCGACGCGCCGACACGATCCTGGCCAAGCGCCGCTGGGTGCTCGACCACGCGCAGCCCGACCCCGCCAGGGAACACCCATGAATTCGCCGCGCAGCGCCTGGCTGTTCCTGGCCCCGGCCCTCGTCGTGCTGGGCGTGTTCTTCCTGTTGCCGGTATTGGGCGCGCTCATCCTCAGCCTC
>Ga0207706_10004572_pt1 | contig 12986 bp, 10 predicted proteins | sample KBSC53metaG_FD_184318 | JGI IMG/M metagenome (GOLD analysis project Ga0207706, IMG submission 184318) | Corn rhizosphere microbial communities from Kellogg Biological Station, Michigan, USA - KBS C5-3 metaG (SPAdes) (version 2) | ecosystem: Host-associated > Plants > Roots > Rhizosphere > Soil ... | reverse complement strand
CTTCGACAGTGTCGAGCTGAAGGGCGGCGGCGACGCGACGTCGGCGGCGCGCGCCGTGCTCCAGACCGGCGAATACGACTTCGGCTGGAACCTCCAGGTCGAAGACGAGGTCCTCAGCCGGCTCGAGTCGAGCCGCAAGGGCCGCGTGGTCGCCTGCCCGAGCGGCGACGTCGAGGTGATCCTGATCAACCATGCCGATCCGTGGACCGAGGTCGACGGCGAGCGGTCGAGCGCGCGATCGCACCATCCGATCCTGAGCGACCACGCCGTGCGCGAGGCGCTGACGCTGCTGCTCGACCGGAAGAGCGTGCAGGCCTTCGTCTACGGTCGCGCCGGCGTCGCGACCGCGAACATCGTCAACAACCCCTCGCGCCTGAACAGTCCGAACATCAAGGACGAGTTCAGCGTCGAGCGCGCCAATGCGCTGCTCGATGCCGCCGGCTGGAAGCGCGGCGCCGACGGCATTCGCGCCAAGGACGGCAGGAAGCTCAAGTTTCTCTTCCAGACCTCGATCAACTCGGTGCGGCAGAAGGTGCAGAGCATCTACAAGCAGTCGTGCGCGAAGGCCGGCATCGAGCTCGAGCTGAAGGCGATCGCGGCATCGGTCTTCTTTTCGTCGGACGTCGCCAATCCCGACACCTACGGCAAGTTCCTCGCCGACCTCGAGATGTACGCCGTCGCCGGCCGCCAGCCCGACCCCGACACCTTCCTGCAGTGGTTCGTGTCGTGGCAGATCGCGAGCAAGGCGAACAAGTGGCAGGGCGTCAATCGCGGGCGCTACCGCAACGACGAGTACGACCGGCTCTACCGCGCCTCGCAGTCCGAGCTCGACCCCATCAAGCGCACCGCGCTCGTGATCGCGATGAACGATTTCGTCTGCCGCGAGCACGCGATCATCCCGGTCGTCTACCGGCCGTCGATCTACGGCGTCGCGCGCCAGCTCGTCGCGCCGCTCTCGGGCTGGGACAACGCGCTCAGCAGCATCGCCGAGTGGTACGCCGAGGCTTGAGCGAAGCGTGGGCCAGTATCTCCTTCGACGCCTGCTGATCGCGGTCCCGAGCCTGCTCGGCATCAGCATCGTCCTCTTCACGGTGCTCGCGCTCGCCCCGGGCGATCCGTTCTCGGAGATGGCGCTCAACCCGAACATCCCGCCCGAGGTGCAGGCGGCGCTGCGCAAGCACTTCGGCCTCGACGATCCGATCTGGCAGCGCTACTTCCGCTGGCTCGTCGCGATGCTGCACGGCGACTGGGGCTTCTCGTTCATCAGCCGGGTCGACGTCGACACCCTGATCTTGTCGCGCGTGCCGGTGACGCTCGCGGTGATCGGCGCTTCGCAGGTGCTGGCGCTCCTGATCGCGCTGCCGGTCGGCATCTACTCGGCGGCGCGGCCATACTCGTGGTTCGACCGCATCGCGAGCACGCTCGCCCTGATCGGCTTCTCGCTGCCGACCTTCTTCACCGGCCTGCTGCTGATCCTGCTCTTCTCGATCAAGCTCGACTGGCTGCCCTTCGTCTACCGCGCCGACCTGTCGGCGACCGGCTGGGCCTGGTGGGTCGAGCAGTTCAAGCAGTCGATCATGCCGATCACGGTGCTCGGCCTGTTCCAGGGGGCCGGCTGGACGCGCTACGTGCGCTCGGCGACGCTCGACGTCATCCGCCTCGACTACGTGACGACGGCGCGCAGCAAAGGATTGCGCGAGCGCGCGGTGATCCTCAAGCACGTCGCGCGCAACGCGATGATCCCGGTCGTGACGCTGGTCGCGCTGACGATGCCGCAGGTCTTCGGCGGCGCCGTCGTCACCGAGCAGATCTTCCGCGTCCCGGGCATCGGGTCGCTCCTGATCGACGCGATCCAGCGCAACGACACGCCGGTCGTGATGGCGGTGACGTTCGTTTTCGCTTGCCTCGTGATCGCCTTCAACCTCCTCGCGGACCTCCTCTATGGCTGGCTCGACCCCCGCATCAGCTACCGCTGAGCCGCTCGTGCAGACGCCGGCGCGGCCGCGGCGAAGCGTCTCGCCCTGGGCCGAGGCCTGGCGCCGCTTCAAGCGGCACCGGCTCGCCGTGCTCGGGCTCGTCGTCCTCGTGCTGATGATCCTGCTCGTCGCCTTCGGGCCGTTCATCTGGCGGGTGCAGATCAACGACATCGACTTCAGCGCGCGCCTCAACACGCCGACCACCCACCATCCGTTCGGCACCGACGACCTCGGCCAGGACGTCTTCGCGCGGATGCTCTACGGCGGCCGCATCTCGCTCGCCGTCGGCGTCTCGGCGATGCTGATGGCGATGGTCGTCGGCGTCACGATCGGCGCGATCGCCGGCATCTCGCGCGGCGCGATCGACGCGGCGCTGATGTGGGTGACCGACCTCTTCCTCTCGCTGCCGCTCCTGCCGCTGCTGCTGGTCCTGACCTACCTCTTCCGCGACGCTCTGAAGAACGCGTTCGGCCCCGAGATCGGCGTCTTCATGCTCGTCGTCGTCGTCATCGGTGCGTTCGGCTGGATGTCGGTCGCGCGGCTCGTGCGCGCGCAATTCTTTTCGCTGCGCGAGAAGGAGTTCGTCGAAGCTGCGCGCGCGCTCGGCGCGTCGGTGCCCCGGCAGGTCACCCGCCACATCCTGCCGAACGCGCTCGGGCCGGTGATCGTCGCCGGCACGATCAACGTCGCCGCCGCGATCATCCTCGAGTCGACGCTCTCGTTCCTCGGCCTCGGCTTCCCGCCCGACATCCCGACCTGGGGCCGCATCCTCTTCGACAGCAAGGAGTACCTCGACATCGCACCGCACTGGGCGCTCTTTCCCGGCACCGCGATCTTCCTCACCGTGCTTTGCATCAACTTCGTCGGCGACGGCCTGCGCGACGCGCTCGACCCGCGCAAGGTGCTCTGATGGCAGCCGGCGTTCCCCGCCCGATCCTGCAGACGTCGCCGTCGCGCGCAGCGCGCATCGCCGAGGGCACGCCCGCACGGCGGCTGCTCGATATTCGCGGCCTGAAGACGCACTTCAAGACCGACGACGGCTGGTTGCACGCGGTCGACGGCGTCGACGTCGCGGTCGACCGCGGCGAGACGGTGAGCGTCGTCGGCGAGTCGGGTTGCGGCAAGACCGTCACCGCGATGACGATCCTCAAGCTCGTGCCGATGCCGCCGGGAAAGATCGTCGGCGGCGAGGTGCTCTGGCAAGGCCGCGACCTCGTCGTCGCGAGCACCGAGGAGATGCGGCGCGTGCGCGCCAAGGAGATCGCGATCGTCTTCCAGGAGCCGATGACGTCGCTCAATCCCGTCTACACGATCGGCGAGCAGATCGCCGAGAGCCTGCGCCTGCACGAAGGCATGTCGCGCAAGGCCGCGTTCGACCGCGCCGTCGAGATGCTCGCGCTGGTGCGCATTCCGACGCCGGAGCGGCGCGTCCGCGACTATCCGCACCAGTTCTCGGGCGGCATGCGCCAGCGCGTCATGATCGCGATGGCGCTCGCGTGCAATCCGAAGTTGCTGATCGCCGACGAGCCGACCACCGCGCTCGATGTCACGATCCAGGCGCAGATCCTCGACCTCCTCGCCGAGCTGAAGGAGCGGCTCGGCATGGCGATCCTGCTCATCACCCACGCGATGGGCGTCGTCGCCGAGGTCGCGCAGCGCGTCGTCGTCATGTACGCCGGCCAGGTGGTCGAGGAGGCGCCGGTCGAAGCGCTCTTCGCGCGGCCGCGCCACCCGTACACGCAGGGCCTCATCCGCTCGATCCCGCGGATCGACACCGCTGCGGTCCAAAAGGTGCGGCTCGAGCAGATTCCCGGCACGGTGCCCAAGCTGATCGCGCCGGCCGAAGGCTGCCGCTTCGCGGCGCGCTGCCGCTACGCGGTCCCCGAGTGCGTCGCGGCGACGCCGGCGCTGCGCGAGCCGGTGCCCGGCCACAAGGTGCGCTGCATCTTCGACGTCTTTCCGGCGCCGCATGTGCCGATCGCGGCCCAGCAGGCGGTGGAGGTCGCGCAATGAGCGCGCCGCTGCTGCAGGTCAAGGAACTCGTCAAGCGCTTCCCGATCAAGGGCGGGATCCTCAGCCGCGAGGTCGAGAGCGTGCACGCGGTGAGCGGCGTCAGCTTCGACATCGCCGCCGGCGAGACGCTCGGCCTCGTCGGCGAGTCGGGCTGCGGCAAGAGCACGACGGGCCGCTGCATCCTGCGCCTGATCGAGCCGACCTCGGGCGAGGTCTGGTTCGAGGGCAAGGACGTCACGCGGGCGAGCAAGAACGAGCTGCGCGCGCTCGCGCGCGACATGCAGATCATCTTCCAGGACCCGTACGCGTCGCTCAACCCGCGGATGACGATCGGCGCGATCGTCGGCGAGGCGCTGACGATCCACAAACTGGCGAAGACGCGCGCCGAGTACGAGGCGCGGATCGTCGAGCTGCTCGAGACGGTCGGCCTCAACGCCGATCACATGCGCCGCTATCCGCACGAGTTCTCGGGCGGCCAGCGGCAACGGATCGGCATCGCGCGCGCGCTCGCGGTCAGCCCCAAGCTCGTCGTCTGCGACGAGGCGGTCTCGGCGCTCGACGTCTCGATCCAGGCGCAGGTCATCAACCTGCTCGAGGACCTGCAGAAGCAGTTCAACCTCACCTACATCTTCATCGCCCACGATCTCTCGGTCGTCGAGCACATCAGCACGCGCGTCGCCGTGATGTACCTCGGCCGCATCGTCGAGATCGCGCCGGCGAACGAGCTCTACACGAAGCCGCTGCATCCGTACACCGAGGCGCTGATGGCGGCGGTGCCGATTCCCGACCCCCAGGTCAAGCGCAAGCGCATCCCGCTGCAGGGCGACGTGCCGAGCCCGATCCGGCCGCCGTCGGGATGCCACTTCCACACGCGATGTCCGATCGCGCAGTTCCCGATCTGCAGCAGCGAGGATCCGAAGCTGAAGGAAAGCCGCCCGGGGCATCGGGTCGCATGCCACTTCCGCGGCTGAGCGCGGCGGCGCTGCTACGGCGCTTCGGCCGAGCTCGCCGCAGCGCTTCCGCTGCCCGAGCGCTCCGCCTCGCCGCGCGCGCGGACAGGAATCAGCACCGTCCCGACCGCTGCGGCCAGCACCGCGCACAGCGCGCCAACGCCGAACGCAAGGCGATAGCCGTCGTTCAGGGCGGCGAGGTCGCTGGCGCTCCCCGCACCGGAGCGCGCCGCCGCCAGGCTCGCGAGCACGGCGAGGCCGAGCGCGCCGCCCATCATGAACGCGGTGTTGACGATTCCCGAGGCGAGGCCCGACTCGCTGTCGTCGACGTCGCGCATCGCGGCGAGCAGCAGCGGGTTGAACGCGATCCCCGCGCCGACGCCGAGGAGCAGCATCCCGGGCAGCACGTCGACGACGAACGATCCCGCGACTGGAGCGCGCGCGAAGAGCGCCAGGCCGACCGCGGCGCAGACGAGCCCGGCGACGAGCGGCGCGCGGATGCCGAAGCGGAGCACGACGCGCGCCGAGATGCCGAGCGAGCACGCCGCCATGATCAGGTTCGACGGCAGGAACGCGAGGCCGACCTGCATCGCGCTGTAGCCGAGGACGCGCTGCATGTACAGCGCCGAGAGGAAGAACCACGCGAACATCGCCGCCGACCAGAGCACCGCGATGACGTTGGCGGCGGCGAGCGTCTTCGAGCGGACGAGGCGCAGCGGCATCAGCGGCGAGGCGACGCGGGCCTCGATCGCGACGAAGGTCGCGAGCAGCACGGCCGACGCGGCGAGGACGGCGAGCGTTCGCGTCGACGTCCAGCCGGCCTCGTTGCCGCCGACGATCGCGTAGACCGCGAGCACGAGCGCGACGGTGACGGTGACCGCGCCGCCGACGTCGAGCGCGATGCGCTGCCGCGCTGCATCGGCCTTGGGCAGCAGCGCGACGCTGAGGCCCAGCACCGCGGCCCCGATCGGCACGTTGACGAGGAAGACCCAGTGCCAGTCGTAGGCGTCGGTGAGGATGCCGCCGAGCAGCACGCCGATCGAGCCGCCGCCGGCGCAGACGAAGCTGTAGACCCCCATCGCCTTGGCGCGCTCGCGCTCCTCGACGAAGAGCTGCATCAGGAGCGCGAGCGCGACCGCATCGACGATCGCGCCGCCGATCCCTTGCACCGCGCGGGCGACGACGAGCGTGACCTGCGCATTCGCGAAACCGCACGCCGCCGACGCGCCGGTGAAGAGCACGATGCCGACCATGAAGACGCGGCGGTGGCCGTAGAGGTCACCGAGCCGTCCGCCGAGGAGGAGGAAGCCCCCGCACGTCAGCAGGTAGGCGTTGAAGACCCAGACCAGCGTCGCCTCGGTGAAGCCGAGATCGGCGCGGATCGAAGGCAGCGCGACGTTGACGATCGTCGCGTCGAGCACGACCATGACGACGCCGAGACAGACGACGGCGAGCGCGAGCCAGCGGCGGGCCGCGGGAATCGATGCGGTCATGGACGACGTGGGCGAAGCGAAGCGGCGAATGGTAGGTGAGCGGCGACGACGGTTGCTCGGCGCGATCGCGGCGGCGCCGGTGGCGCTCGGCGGCGCCGTGCCGCTCGCGGCGTTCGCTGCCGCCGACGCGAAGGCGCGCACCCGCGTTCGCCCCGGCGATCCCGACTGGCCGAGCGACGCCGACTGGCAGCGCCTGAGCGCCGCGGTCGGCGGCGCGCTCGTCAAGGTCGCGTCGCCGTTCGCAGCGTGTCGCGACAGCCCGCGCTCGGCCGCGTGCGACGCGCTCTTTCGCTCGCCCGCGAACCCGTGGGCGATCGGCGACGACGTCGCGCTGACACAGACGTTCGGCTGGGTCGGCGCGTGGACGACGTCGCCGAGCGCGTATGCGATCGTCGCGCAGCGCCCCGCCGACGTCGCCGCTGCCGTCGACTTCGCGCGCGAGCGGCGCGTGCGGCTCGTCGTCAAGGGCGGCGGCCACAGCTACCAGGGGACGTCGAACGCCCCCGACTCGCTGCTGGTCTGGACGCGGCGGATGAACGACGTGCGCCTCGACGACGCCTTCGTTCCCGCGGGGTGCAGCGGCCGCATCGCGCCGCAGCGCGCCGTGCACTGTGGTGCCGGCGCGGTGTGGGCGCACGTCTACGACGCGGTGACGACGAAAGGCGGCGGCTACGTGCAGGGCGGCGGCTGCACGACGGTGGGCGTCGCCGGGCTCGTGCAGAGCGGCGGCTTCGGCAGCTTCTCGAAGGCGTTCGGCACCGCCGCGGGCAGTTTGCTCGAAGCCGAGGTGGTCACTGCCGACGGCAAGATCCGCATCTGCAATGCCTGCACGAACGAAGAGCTGTTCTGGGCGCTGAAGGGCGGCGGCGGCGGCAACTTCGCGGTCGCCACGCGATTGACGCTGAAGGTGCATCTGCTGCCGGAGACGTTCGGTGCCGTCAACATCACCGTGCGTGCGAAGTCCGACGCCGCGTATCGCAAGCTCATCGGGCAGACGCTCGACTTCTGCGCGAGTGCGCTGGTCGGGCCGCACTGGGGCGAGCAGCTGCGCTTCCTGCGCAGCAACGCGCTGCAGGTCTCGATGGTGTTCCAGGGCCTGACGCGAGGCGAGGCGGTCGCGGCGTGGCAGCCGTTCTTCGCCGCGATCGACGCGAGCCCGAACGACTTCGACCTCGAGTTCTCGCCGCTGCGCATCGTCTCGACCGATGCCCGCACGTTCTGGGCACCGACGCTCTTCAAGCGCACCCTCGGCTTCATCAAGCGCGACGACCGCGTGGGCGCGCCCGAGACGAACGTGTTCTGGCCCGGCGACCAGGGACAGGCGGCGCAGGTGCTGCACGGCTACGAGTCGCTCTGGCTCCCGGCGGCGCTGCTGCTGCCGCCGCGCCGCGCCGAGCTCGCCGATGCGATCTTCACGGCGACGCGAAGCTGGACCGTCTCGCTCCATCTCAACAAGGGGCTCGCTGGAGCGCCGGCGGCAGCGATCGCGGCGGCGCGCGACACCGCCACCAACCCGGTCGTGCTCGACGCATTCGCGCTCGCGATCCTCGGCGCGCACGGCGGCCCGGCGCATCCCGAGGTGCCCGGCCATGCACCCGACGAAGCGCTCGCGCGCACACAAGCGGCGGCGATCGACCGCGCCGCCGCGGCGCTGCGCAAGGTCGCGCCGGACGGCGGCGCCTACGTCGCCGAGAGCAACTACTTCCAGCGCGACTGGCAGCGCGCGTTCTGGGGCAGCAACGCGGCGCGGCTGCGCGCGATCAAGGCCGCCGTCGACCCCGACGGCCTCTTCGTCACGCACCACGGGCCGGCGGACGAGGCTTGAGCCCGTCCGCCGGTGTTCGTTCAAGCGCTGGCGATGGTCTCCGCAGTGAACGGCATCCGGCGCACGCGCTTGCCGGTCGCCGCGAACACGGCATTGGCGACCGCGGGGCCGATCAGCGCCGTCGCCGGCTCGCCGATCCCGCCCGGCTTCTCGCTGCTCTGCACGAGCGTGATGTCGATCACCGGCGCCTCGTTCATGCGCATCAGGCGGTAGCGGTCGAAGTTGGTTTCCTGAATGCGTCCCTTGTCGACCGTGATCTCGCCGAACAGCGCCGCAGTCAACCCGAACACGATGCTCGACTGGATCTGTGCCTCCACGGTGTCGGGGTTCACCATCCTGCCGAGGTCGGCGACGATGGTGACCTTGTGGACGACCGGGACGCCGCCCTGCATCGAGATCTCGGCCACCTGCGCCATGTAGGTGTCGTAGCCTTCCATCAGCGCGACGCCGCGCGAGCGCCCGGCGACCGGCGTTGCCCAGCCCGACTTCTCGGAGGCCATCCGCAGCACGTTGGCAAAGCGCGGCTGGCCGTCGAGCAGCGCCAGCCGGTACTTCACCGGGTCCTGACCGGCGGCAGCCGCGCACTCGTCGATGAACGACTCGTTCGCGAACGCGTTCATGTTGTGGCTGACCGCGCGCCAGTAGCCGACGCGCATGCCGGCGTCGTGGATCACGAGGTCGTGCTTGGTGGCGGCGATCTGGTACGGCGCGACCGCCGCTTCGGCCATGAACGGGTCGAGCGTGTCGGCCGGCAGGCCGAACGCGCGTTGCGTCACCGACTGCGACGTCACCTTGAAGCGCATCGCCACGGGCTTACCCTGTGCGTCGAGCCCCGCTTCCAGCTGGTTGAGCGCCATCGGCCGGTAGAAGTCGTGCGTCATGTCGTCTTCGCGCGTCCAGAGCACCTTGACCGGCTTGCCGACTGCCTTCGAGACGAGCGCCGCCTGCGCGATGAAGTCGAGCTCGAGGCGGCGACCGAAACCGCCGCCGAGGAACGTCGTCTTGATCGTGATGTCCTCGGGCTTCATGCCGAGCGTGGCGGCGACGACGCCTTCCGCGCCCTGCTGGAACTGCGTCGGCCCGATGAGCAGCGCCTTGCCGTTGGCGACGTGCGCGGTGAAGTTCATCGGCTCGAGCGGTGCGTGCGACAGCAGCGGCAGCGTGTACTCGGCCTTCACGACCTTGACCGCGCCCTTCATCGCCGCGTCGACGTCGCCGTTGGCCTTGATGACGATCACCTTGCTCTTCGTCGCCGCGTCTCGATTGCTCTCCGCCATCTGCGCCGTCGTGAGGCTCGCGCCGGGCCCCTCGTTCCAGCGGACGGTGAGCGCCTTGCGCGCCTTGAAGGCGTGCCAGTAGGTGTCGGCGACGACGGCGACGCCGTCGGGAAGCTGGACAACGTCGACGACGCCGGGCATCGCCTTTGCAGCGGCGCCGTCGAAGCTGTCGACCTTGCCGCCGATGACCGGACATTGCTCGATCGATGCGTAGAGCATGCCTGGCAACTTGACGTCGATGCCGTACTCGGCGGTTCCGTTGACCTTGCTCGGCGTGTCGAGCCGCTTTGTCCGCTTGCCGACGATCGCGAACTTGCTCGGATCCTTCAGCGGCGGCTTCTCGGGCACCGGCAGCTTGGCGGCGTCGGCCGCGAGCTGGCCGTACGTCGCGCTCTTGCCGCCAGGACCCGTCACCTTGCCGTTCGCGGCGGTCAGCGTCGCGGGATCGACGTTCCAGCGCGCAGCCGCCGCCGAGACGAGCATCTCGCGCACCTGCGCGCCGGCGACGCGCAGCTTCTCCCATCCATCGCGGACCGACGTCGAGCCGCCGGTGATCTGCGCGCCGAGCAGGGAGTTCACGTACTCCTTGCCCGGCGGAGCGATCACGACCTGCACCGTCCTCAGGTCGACATTGAGCTCTTCGGCGATCAGCATCGGCATCGACGTGTAGACGCCCTGGCCCATCTCGGAGCGCGCCGAGATCAGCGTGATCGTGTTGTCGTCGGCGATGTGGACCCACGCGTTCGGCGTGTGGATCGTTCCTGCGGCGAGCGCTTCGACGCTGAGGCCCGCGAGGTTGGCGCCGATCGCGAGGCCGCCGCCGGCGACCGCGGAGGTCTGGAGGAAGCCGCGGCGCGACAGTCCGCCGCGCGTGGTGGTGGTCGTGCTCATGCCTGACTCCTTGCGCCGCGCATCTCGGCTGCAGCCGTCTTGATCGCCGCCTTGATCCGTGCGTAGGTCCCGCAACGGCAGATGTTGCCGCTCATCGCGGCATCGATGTCGGCGTCGCTCGGGTTCTTGTTGTGCGAGAGGAGCGCCGCTGCGCTCATCAGCTGGCCCGACTGGCAGTAGCCGCACTGCGGCACGTCGTGCGCGATCCACGCCTTCTGCAGCGGGTGCGTGTTGTTGCGCGGCAGGCTCTCGATCGTCGACACCTTGCGGCCGGCGACCGCGGACAGCGGCGTCTGGCACGAGCGCACCGGCTGGCCGTCGACATGCACCGTGCACGCGCCACAGAGCGCCGCACCGCAGCCGAACTTCGTTCCCGTCAGGCCGATCTCGTCGCGGATCACCCAGAGCAGCGGCGTGTCGGCCTCTGCCTTGGCGTCAACGGTGCGGCCGTTCACGCTGAATCGCGTAGACATGCTGTCTCCTCTCCTTGTGGCGCAGCGGCGCCTGGTTGTCGTTGGGGCTCGCCCACTCGGCGATGCGCGGCGCGATCATGCTCCCGGGCAGACCGGGTCGCAAGGCCGGTCAGCGACAGTCGGCGGCGGTGCCCGGCGAGTAGCGCCACTCGCGCGCGACGGCGCGCTCCTGCACGGTTCCCTCGATCCGCGCCAGCAGGTCGGCGCCGTCGCGCCAGTAGACGATCCGGTTCGGGAATGCGCGCTCGGGATTGGCGAACACGGCGCGCCCGGGCGCGCTTTCGACGAGACGAAACGGCACCGGCGCGCGTCCCATCGGCGAGGCCCAGTAGACCCAGGCGTCGCCGTCGCGTGCGATCCGCAGATGCTCCCAGTTCGCCTTGCCCTCCTTCGACGAGGTCAGGCTGGCGCCGAGGAGGACGTCGCCGCGCGGTCCGAGCCAGCGTTCCTCGACGACCTCGCCGTCGCGGCATTGCCGCCAGTCGCCTGCCATCCAGGCGAGCTCGCCCGCGGCCGGATCGGCGCGCGCCGTCGACACGGCGGCCGCGGCAGCCAGGAAGAGAGCGATCGGGGTGCGCATGTGGGCCGTCGGTGGGTGATCGCGGCGAGGATAGGCGGCAGCGGTCGGCGCGCCTTGTAGCTTTGCGACGCGTGGCCAGCGCCCGGTCAGCCGGCGGCGTCGACGAGGCTCGTCGCGATGCCGCCGCGCCGCTTCGCCCACTCGGAAGGCGCCCGGCCGAGCAGACGGCGGAAGTCGCGCGCCATCTGCGGGTGGTCGAAGAAGCCGGCCGCCTGCGCGCGCTCGGACCACGTCGACCAGGGCGCGTCGCGCAGCGCGTCGAAGACGCGGCGCAGCCGGATGACGACCGCGAGCGTGCGCGGCGCGATGCCGACGACCTCCGCGAAGCGGCGTTGCAGCTGGCGCTCGCCGACGCCGGCGAGCGCGCACAGCTCGGCGAGCGCGACGCGGCCTTCGCTCGCGTAGAGGCGATCGACGCAGCGCTCGACGGCGGCGTCGCGACGGCCATCGTTGAGCGCGATCCGGCGCGCGACGTAGTCGGCGAGCGCTGCGCGTGCCGCGTTCGCGTCGCGCGCGGCTGCGAGGCGCGCGGCGAGCGATTGCGCCGCGGCAGCTCCGTGCAACTCGGCGAGCGCGATGCGGCGGTCATTGCATCCGGCCATCGCGCGTCCCGCGAACGCCCACGCACCCGCGGGCGTGAAGCGCATCGCGAGCACCGCGACCGCGCCGCGCGAGCGCAACACCAGCGGGCGCGTCAACTGGCCGGCGAAGAGGAGCATCGGCTGTGCGCGCCAGCGGCCGTCGTCACCCCGTTCTTCATACGCCGCGCCGCGATGCACGATCAGCTCGGCGCGGCCGTCGGGCGGGATCGCCTGCTCGTCGCCGTCCTCGCTCGCCTCGAACGACCACACGCAGTGGACGTGCGGTGCGAGCGCCGCGTCGACGGCGAACTCCTGGTAACGCGGCGTCATCGCGCGAGCGCGTCGTCGAGCACCTCGATCCAGTGGCGCACCGGCGTCGTCGTCCCGCTCTGCAGGTGCTGGATGCAGCCGATGTTCGCCGAGGCGATCGTCGTCGCGCCGAGCGGCGCGAGGTGGCCGAGCTTGCGATCGCGCAGCTCGTTGGCGATGTCGGGGTGCAGCACCGAGTACGTTCCCGCCGACCCGCAGCACAGGTGCGATTCGTTCGCGGCGACGCGGACGTCGAAGCCGAGCGCGGCAAGCGAGGTCTCGACGACGCCGTTGATGCGCTGGCCGTGCTGCAGGCTGCACGGCGGGTGGAACGCGATGCGCGGCAGCCGGCGCGCGCCGCGCGCATCGTCGCGCGGCGCCGCGTCGGTCGCGGTGCGCCTTTCGGGCGGCAGCGCCAGCAGCGGCTTCAGCTGCGCGACGAGATCGGGCAGCAGCTCGGCGACGTCGCGCGTCGCGTCGGCGATGCGGCCGGCCTTGGCGGCGTAGGCCGGATCGTGCGCGAGCGAATGGCCGTATTCCTTCACCGTCACGCCGCAGCCCGACGCGTTCATCACGATCGCCTCGACGTCGCCGCGCTCGACGAGCGGCCACCAGGCG
>Ga0207706_10004570_pt1 | contig 12991 bp, 11 predicted proteins | sample KBSC53metaG_FD_184318 | JGI IMG/M metagenome (GOLD analysis project Ga0207706, IMG submission 184318) | Corn rhizosphere microbial communities from Kellogg Biological Station, Michigan, USA - KBS C5-3 metaG (SPAdes) (version 2) | ecosystem: Host-associated > Plants > Roots > Rhizosphere > Soil ... | reverse complement strand
TAAGGCGGCGCAGAAGCTGGCGAAGCAGCTTTATGGGGCGTTCGTCGCGCTCGATTGCGCGATGCTGGAAATCAATCCGCTGGTCGAAACCAACGACGGCAAGATGCTGGTGCTCGACAGCACGATGCGCTTCGATTCGAACGCCTTGTTCCGCCATCCCGACCTCGAGGCCCTGCGCGACGAGACCGAGGAAGATCCGATGGAACTCGAGGCGAGCAAGTACGACCTCGCCTACATCAAGCTAGACGGCAACATTGGCTGCATGGTCAACGGCGCCGGCCTCGCGATGGCGACGATGGACATCATCAAGCTCAATGGCGCCTTCCCGGCGAACTTCCTCGACGTCGGCGGCGGCGCTTCGAAGGAAAAGGTCACCGCGGCGTTCAAGATCATTCTTTCGGATCCCGCGGTGAAGGGCATCCTGGTCAACATCTTCGGCGGCATCATGCGCTGCGACACGATCGCCGAAGGCATCGTCGCCGCGGCCAGGGAAGTCGAGCTGGACGTGCCGCTGGTCGTCCGCCTCGAAGGCACTAATGTGGAGCAGGGCAAGGCCATCCTTGCCGGTTCAGGCTTGCCGATCATCCCGGCGGAGGACCTGGGCGACGCGGCAAGGAAGATCGTCGCCGAGGTCAAGCAGGCGGCTTAGCCCTACCGCTTTGTCTGCGGGTCCATGCCGGCGGCGGCCGGTTCGCTCGCTTGCTTCTGGCCAAGAAGGTCGTCCCCGACGTCGGCCTCGCCGAGCGTGTCGAGGTGCATCAGGCGCTTGACCGCCCAGCTGAGCGGAATGGCGGCCAAGCCGACGACCACCACGATCCAGCCGATCCAGGTATAGACGGCGAGGATGTGGTCGGGATCGGCGCCCACGGTCAGCTTGGCGATCTGGGCGGCGAGGAAGTTGCCCGCCGCGGTGGCGAGGAACCAGGTTCCCATCATCAGCCCAGTCATCGAGCCCACCGCGAGACGGGTCATGCTCGAGAGGCCGACCGGCGAGAAGCACAGCTCGGCGGTCGAATGAAGCAAGTTGAGCAGGACGATGTAGATCATCGGGGTGAGCACGTCGCCGCGGCCGGCGCCGTAAACGAGGACGATGAAGCCGAGTCCGACTTGTATCATCCCAAGCGCAAACTTCAGTGGCGCGTTGGGCTCGATGCCGCGCTTGCCGAGCCACACCCATAGCGCCGCGAATACCGGCGCGAGAGTTATGATCCAGAAGCTGTTGATCGCCAGGAACCACGATGCGGGCACTTCCCAGCCGAACAGGTGGCGGTCGACCCTTTGGTCGGTGAAGATGTTGAGCGAAGAGCCGCCCTGCTCGAACAGCGCCCAGAACAGCGGCGACAGCGCGATCAGGTAGAGCGCCGCGAAGATGCGGTGTTTCTCGACCGTGGGCAGCGTGAATAGCGCGCGGTAGAAGATGTAGATGAACGTGACCCCGAAGCAGGCCAGCAGCAAGGTGCCGACCACGCTATCGTTGCGGACCAGCAGCCACGAGATGCCGACCGCCGCTATCGCCGCGAGGTAGATCAGCCATTCGCGCGAGAGCCCGACGGCGGTCCGCTCGGCAAGCCGCGCCCGATTCGGCGGCTCCCCCGCGCCGCGGAGCTCGCCCCGGAACAGTACGAACACCACCAGGCCGAGCAACATGCCGATACCGGCCGCGCCGAACCCGTAACTCCAACCCACGCGCTCGCCGAGATAACCGACGAGTATCGGGCCAATAAAGGCGCCGAGGTTGATGCCCATGTAGAAGATCGAGAACGCGCCATCGCGGCGCACGTCGTCGCGTGGATAGAGTTGGCCGACCAGCACCGAGATGTTGGCCTTGAGGAACCCGGTGCCGACAATGATGAACGCGAGCCCGGCATAGAAGCCGTTCAGGTACAGGCCTTGTTGGCCCTGCGGACCCTCGAGCAACGCAATGAGCAAGTGGCCTATGGCGATGAACACGCCACCGGCGAGCACGGCCTTGCGCGCGCCGAGGTACTTGTCGGCAAGGTACCCGCCGATCACCGGGGTGATGTAGACCATCGAGGTATAGGCGCCGTAGACGCCGTAAGCCGGGGTTTCGGCGAACAGGAAGTGCTTGGTCAGGTAGAAGATCAGGATGGCGCGCATCCCGTAATAGGAAAAGCGCTCCCACATCTCGGCGAAGAACAGGACGAACAGGCCTTTGGGCTGCCCGAACAAGCTGCGGTGCGTCTGGTCGTCTACGGCAGCGCGGCTGGCCATGTTCGGTGGAATCCCTTGGACATTTCGGCGAAAGGCGTCAGCCTAGCGGCGTTTCTGCGCGTGTGAAGCGTGTTTCGTTTCAGGCGAAACCGCCGTCGCGGCTTGACGCGCCCGACTGTATTATGGCACTGATGCACCCTGATGAGCGACGCCACCCGCCCGGTCTACCTGAAGCTGCGCGACATGATCGCCGCGGCAATCATCGAGGGCCGCTATCGCGAGGGCGAGATGCTCCCATCGGTGCGCGCATTCGCCGCCGAGCAAGGGGCCAATCCGCTCACCGTCGCCAAGGCCTATTCGCAATTCCAGGCCGACGGGTTGATCGACGTCCAGCGCGGTGTCGGCATGTTCGTGACGCCGGGCGCGGCGGAGCGGTTGCGCCACAGCGAGCAGCGCCGGTTCCTCGAGCAGGAGTGGCCGGCGATCCGTACGCGAATGGAGCGGCTGGGCATCGATACGGCGGCGTTGCTCGACGACGCCTGAGGGCAAATCCTGCGACTGCCCGTTTTGTTCCTAACATTTGTTCACACCCCCGATTGCGCTCGGCCTTTTAGTCTGGCAATCAGGTGCTTGCGGGTCGCCTTACCGTTGCCGTTCAATAAAATCGGCTTTTGTTCGGAAAAGCGGCCGGCAACAGGCTGCGCCCGACCGGCGGTCGGGGAGGGGGAGGGTAGAGATGATAAGATCAGAGCTCCTGCAGACTCTGGCAGCCGAGAATCCGGATTTGCGACCGGAAGAAATCGAACAAGTCGTGGCGATTTTCTTCGACGAGATCGCCAAGCGGCTCGCCGAAGGGGGCCGTGTCGAACTGCGCGGCTTCGGGGCCTTTTCGACTCGCGGACGCGATTCGCGCACCGGACGCAACCCGCGCACCGGTGAGACGGTCGAAGTGCCCGCCAAGCGAGTGCCCTATTTCAAGCCGGGCAAGGAAATGCGCGAGCGGCTCAACACGGCCTGACCGTGCCGCGATGACGAACTGCAACGGCCCGCCTCGCGCGGGCCGTTTGCGTTGGGGCCGCATAGATTCGTCGGCCACCAAAAGCAGAAGGGCGGCGCGATCGCTCGCGCCGCCCTCCTGGTGACGAAGGCTATGACCTCAGCCGCGCTCGCCCTGCGGCGCCACGACCGGCGGCGGCGGAGCCGCACAAGCGGTCTCCATCGCGACGATCGAACCGTCGAGGCATTGCTTGTAGGTCGGCACAGGCGCCTGCGGAGCGACGACCGGCTCGGGGGCCGCGACAGGAGCCGGTGCCGGCTCCGGAGCCGCGCGCGTGCCGCCGAAGTTGCGCCGGACGGTGACCGCCCAGGTGCGCGGCAGGCCCGGAACGCCGGTGACAGCGCCCAGCGACTTGCTGACGTCGCTGACGCTCAAGAAGTAGTACTTGTCGAAGATGTTCTGCACCTCGAGCGACAGGCGCCAGTCTTCGTCGGCGCTGGTGTAGCTCAGGCGGGCGTTGCCGAGGAACCGGCTGTCGACCCTGCTCCACGGGCTGTTGGCCGTTTCGGTGAAGACCGCCGAACGATACGATCCGTCGAAACGCATTCCGACCGTGCCCGGGCCGATGTCGTAATCGTACTGGATGCCGAAACTGTAAGTCCACTTGGGCGTGTACGGGAACGTTTCGTCACCGTGCAGGCCGGCCGGAGCCACAGAGGCCTTGTTATACTTGACGTCGATGTAGCTGAGCGAGCCGTCGAGCGAGAGGCCGTCGACCGGGAAGATCGTGGTCTCGAGCTCGAAGCCCTTGACCTTCGCCTTGCCGACGTTGGTCGGCCGGATGCACGGCGACGACGGGCACGCCGACAGGATGAAGATGATGTCCTTGTAGTCGTTATAGAACGCGGCGCCGTTCAGCCGGACGCGGCGGTCGAAGAAGTCGCTCTTGAAGCCCACCTCGTAAGTGATGATGGATTCCGGATTGAACGGCTTGATCTGGTTACACGGCGGTGCGGGAATGACCGTCCCGTCCGGGTTGAAGTTGAACGGTCCGCACTCGCCGGTCGAGGGGCCGAAGAACGGCCGCGGGTTGACGCCGCCGCCCTTGTAGCCGGTCGCGACGGAGGCATAGACCAGGAATTCGTCCGAGAGACGGTAGTCGGTGACCACGCGCCAATCCCAGCGCTTGCCCTTGAACTGGCCGGCGAGGTCGAAGATTCCCACGAGCAGGCAGTTCGGCTGGTTGCCGATGCCGGTCGGTCCGGCGGTGGGCGCGCCGAGGAAGAATTCGCACACGCCCGGAATGGTCCCGTCCGGGTTACGCCGGAAGTAGGTGTAGGTCTTCTCATCCCACGAACGGCGCACGCCGCCCGAGATGCTCCACGCGTCGGTCGGATGCAGGGTGCCGTTGAAGAACAGCGCCTTCGAGGTCGACGGCGTCGTATCCGGACCGTGGATGAAGTCGATGCCCGCATAGTTCAGGTCGACGCGCGCCGTATAGCTGCCCGCCTGGTCCATGTAGAACCCGCCGACGGTATATTCGAAGAACCCGTCGCCGAGGTCGCCGTTGAGGCGGAGTTCCTGGCTCCAGGCGCGGTGATCGAGGCGGTTGTCGAGCTGCGCCAGCGGAACCGGCGAAGCGTCCTGGTCCTGGCCGAACTTGGTCGTGTATTCACGCCATGACCCGATGTAGTAGATCTGCAGGTGGTCAGTCAGGTCGATGCTGACGTTGCCCATGACGCCCCAACCGTTGAAGTCCTGGTTCTGGAGGGCCGAATAGGGCTTGAACGGCGATTGCGTCGTCGGCGCGGTTCCATCGAGGAAATTCGAATAGGCGATGTAGCGGGTATCTCCGCCGTACACGCTCGAGCTGAGTGCATCGCAGCTATAGGCTCCGGCGGGCACGAAGCGGCAATCGAACGGAATAGCGGTTCCGTCCTTGCCGGCAAGCCACGGCGGCTGGCCGGGGCCGGCGCCGCGCGAGAGGCCGGCATTGGCATCGCCGGGCGATTGTGACGGAATGAACACCGGGTGGGTGGCGCTCTGCGGCAGGCCCGCGGCCAGCAGAACGGTCGGCTGCGGTTCCGAGCGCTCATGCGTGTAGTCGCCCGAAAGGTTGACCTCGATGTTCGAGGCCGGCGTCCAGCGCAGGGCGATGCGCCCGGCGACCAGCGACTTGCCGCCCTGGGTGCCGACCACCGGATAGGCGCCGCGGGCGTTGTTGGCCGGGACGTTCTCGGTGGGATGGGCAACGCCGTAGTCGAGCAGATCGAGGTATCCGTCGCGGGCCTGGCCGACGCCGGAGACGCGAGCGAACAGGTTGTCGTTGATGCGGAAGTTGCCCATGCCGCGGATCTCGACACGGTTGAACGAGCCGTAAGTGGCTTCGATGTAGCCCTTGTCGCTGCCGGTCGGCTTGGCGCTGAACAGCTTGATCGCGCCGCCGATGGCGTTCTTGCCGGCGAGAGTGCCCTGAGGGCCGCGAAGAATTTCGATACGGTCGAGGTCGATCAGCTCGAGCAGCGAGCTCGACAGGGTCGGAATGTAGACATCGTCGATATAGATGCCGACGCCCGGATCCATCGCGTAGTTAAAGTCGGTCTGGCCGACACCGCGGATATAGGCGATCAGGCCGGTGCCGCCGTTCTGCGGCTGCGGCGTCAGGGTGACGTTCGGCGCCTGAGCGGCGACTTCGGAGATATTGGTCTGGCCGCGTGCTTCGAGCATCTCGGCGTTGACCGCGGTGATCGCGATCGGGGTGTCCTGCAGGTTCGCCTGGCGGAATTCCGCCGTAACGACGATTTCGGTGTTGCGGGCGCCGGTCGAGCCGTCGGTGTTCGCGTCCTGCGCCGCGTTGTTCGAACTGGTGGTGGTCGTCGCCGCCGCGGCGGCATCGCCCTGGTCCTGCGCGTAAGCCGGGCTGGCCAGCGCCGACACGATCGCGAGTGACGAAACGAATCCGAAGCTCTTCAAAGTCATCAGGTATCCTCCCAATGCGGGCCTCTCGTGAGCCCGACATGCAATCACCCGCTCAGCGACCCTCCCGGCGACTGGGCCGGGAATGAGCATAATTCTCGGAGAAAAACGGCGCTGAACATACGTCGCCGCAGCCTCCCTCCACACTCCAATCCTAACGACTGTTATATCCGAGACAAGCGCGAGCGCGCACGGATTGTTGGTAATCCACCGCATTGTCGCAAAGAAGCAACACTCTGGAAGCGGCCCGCTTGCGATTCCTTGCGCACACGGAGCGCTTGCCTTCGCGCCCGCGCGGCGTCACGCTGCGCGGCAAACGGGAGAGATTCAGCGAATGGCCAGCGTGACGAACGAGCGGGCGCCGTCCCATAGCGGCGGTTACGAACTGGCTGTCGTCCTGCTGCTTGGGCTGGCCTTCGGCTTTGCCTATTTCGACCGCATGGCGATGACGTTCCTGTCGCCTTACGTGGTCAAGGATCTCGGCCTCTCGAACACCCAGGTCGGCGCGCTCGGCTCGGGCCTGTCGGTGACCTGGGCGCTCGGCGCCTATCTGATCGGGCGCTGGTCGGACGCAGTGGGGCGGCGCAAGCCGTTCCTGCTCGGGGCGATGGTGATCTTTTCCTTCTGCTCCGTGCTGTCGGGCCTCGCGCCGGGCTTCTGGACGCTGTTCGCCAGCCGCATGGTGATGGGCGCGGTCGAAGGGCCGTTCCTGCCGATCTGCCTGGCGATCATCGCCGCGGCCAGCTTCGAGACACGCCGGGGCCTCAACGCCGGGATCGTCCAGAACGGCTTCGGCTCGCTGATCGGCACGGCGATCGCCCCGATCGTGCTGGTGTGGCTGGCCGACCATTACGGCTGGCGCAGCGCCTTCTATCTCGCCGGAGCGCCCGGCCTGCTTCTCGCGTTGCTGGTCTGGCGCTTCATCCGCGAACCGGAGATGCCACCGCGCGCCGCCGACCACGTGCGCCCGCCGTTGCTTCCCCTTGCGATGCTGGCAAACCGCAACATCGCCGTGTGCTCGCTGATCAGCTGCCTGATGGTCGGCAGCCTTGTCATCGGATCGATCTTCCTGCCACTGTTCTTCACCGGCCCGCGCGGGTGGGAGCCGAAAACGATGGGCTGGGTGATGGCCGTGCTCGGCCTGACACCCGGCCTCGGCGGCGTTGTGGTCAGCTGGCTGTCGGACCGGATCGGCCGCCGACCGCCGATGATCGCCGGCTGCTTCCTGGCGGCCGTGTGCCCGTTCGCCCCGCTGTGGTTCGGCGGATCGATCTCGGCACTGGCCGCCATCATGTTCGTCAGCTGGCTGGGTATCGGGGTGTTTCCGCTGTTCATGGGCGTGGTCCCGGGCGAGACCCTGGGGCATGCCAAGGCGGCCACCGCGATGGGCCTGGTCGTCGCCGTCGGCGAGCTGAGCGGCGGCTTTCTGGGCCCGCTGATCGGCGGAAAGCTGGCCGACTTGTACGGCCTGCAGGCCCCGTTGCTGATTCAGGGCGCGTTGGCGCTTATTGCCGGCCTGGCCGCCTTGGCGCTGACCGAGACGAACCCGCGCACCCTCGCCCGTCGCACAGTGGGAGCCCCGACATGAGTGACTATGAGACGGTTGTCTGCAACGTCGAGACGACGATGAAGTACGTCGTCCGCGGCGAGAAGGCGACTTTCCATCCCGGCGAGCGCGAGAAGAGCTATTGGCCGGTCGACGAGCGCCGGGTGACCATCCACGACGTTCGGCCTGTTGCCGAGCAGCTCTCGTTCGAGCGCAACGGCTTTGTCCTGGTCGACGAGCCGACCGACGTGATCGAGTTCGCCGACAAAGATGAGCTCGCCCGCTACCAACGCCAGACCGAAGCCCTGGTGCAGCGGCTGACCGGGGCCGACAAGGTGGTCAGCTTCGGGCCGATGATCCGCACCAACGCCGGCGGCGCTCATGGGCACAACCAGCCGGCGTTCGGGGCGCACGTCGATTACGGCGCCCGGACGGTGGCCGACTTCACCCGCGACCTACTGCCCGCCGACGAAGCCGAGCGGCGGCTCGAGCGGCGGCACATGCTGATCAATGTCTGGCGCCCGATCGTGATGGTCGAGAGCGCGCCGCTGGCGGTGTGCGATGCGAGCACAGTCAAGCGCCAGGACCTGTTCGACAGCGAAGTCGTCGGCGGCCTCGGCGATTTCAGGCGCCGCTCGCTGTGGGGCTTCAACCTGGCGTTCGATCCGGGCCATCGGTGGTATTGGGTGCCGCACATGCAGCCGTGGGAAGCGCTGGTCTTCAAGCTGTTCGACGGCGATCCGGCCGCAGTCCAGCACACCGCCCACAGTGCCTTCGAGGACCCGAACACCCCGCCCGACGCCGCGCCGCGGCAAAGCGTCGAGATGCGGACGATCGCGTATTTGTAGCAAAGCCGATAAGATGCGCCCTGTCTGGGCGATCAGGGCGTATGGCGGGCAGTCTGCTTACGACCCATTGCGGGCATTAGCGTCCTAGTTCACCTTGCGGAAATGCCAACCAAACGCGGATGGGTTACTGCTGAAGAACACGCCAAACGGCTGGCGGCGGATCCCGCCTACCAAGCTATGCGCAAGGCAAAAGAAACTGAGCAGGCCAAGCTTGTTGAGCAGCGGAGGCAGGAAATGCGACCGCTCTTGGACGATTTGGCGGCAGTCGGTGTCGCCGTGGATAGGCCTTCTCGCCTGTTGGAAATTCCGGACCCTGGCGAGCGCATTTACCCCGTCCTGCTCGACCATTTGACCCGGTCCTACAACCCGTGGCTCCTCGAATGGATCGGCCGTGCCTTCGGCCGCAAATCCGCGCGCCCTATTGTTTGGGATACCCTTGTCAAATTGATTAAGTCGCACAGCCTCGAAAAGGCCGCGGTTGAAGGGGTCATGGCAGCAATCTCGGACATGGCGCAGCCGCGGGATCTGGCGACGTTGATCGATTTGCTGTCTGATCGCTCCATCGGCACTGGCCATATATTCCTAGTGAGCAATCTGATGCGATCCAAGAAGCCGGAAGCGCGAGCAGCCTTGTTACAGCATCAGGACGATCCTGATCTTACCAAGGAGGTCGCGGCACGCCTTGTTCGGAGCCGGGGGTAAATGTCCGCCTTTCACCCATTGCGGACATTCAGGGCGCCGATTACCTCTCCGCTGGGCTCGTCGTCTCAAGCCCCTTGGTGAACATCAGCCGCTGCAGCCGGTAGTCCGGATCGCTAACCATCAGGCGCATGCCTTCGAGCGCCGTTTCGAGCCTTTCGCCGCCGCCGCAGGCGTGGAATACGAAGTCTTTGTAGGCGCGGGCCTGCGGGTCGGTCTTGTCGAGGAAGATCCGCCGCCGCTCCTCGGCCCAGGTGTCGAGCAAGGCCGGGTCGGCGTTTTCGAGAATGATCGCCGCCAACGTCGGCCACAGTGCGAAGGCGTCGAACAGTCCGGTGGTTAGGCCGAACCCGCCGGTGGGGTTGGTGACGTGCGCCGCGTCGCCCGCCAGCACCACGCGGCCGACCCGGAAGCGCTCGGCGCAGCGCTGGTGCATCTTGTAGGGCGAGGACTGGACAAGCTCGTAGCCACCCTCGCCCGGCAGCAGGTGCTCGTAGGCGTTCGGAATGCGCTCGACGTAGGTCTCTTCGGGCAGCGCTGCGTCTTCCATGTAAGTGCAGCGCCACAGACCCTCGCGGGTGATCTTGACGATCACCGCCCCCCATTCATCGTCCACCACCATCGTCGACTGCCAGTAGTCGCCGCTCTCGAAATCGTGCCGCAAGTTGGTGGCGACGAAGCGCTCGGGCCAGGTCATGCCGTCGAACGAGAGGCCCAGCGCCTTGCGCACCGCGCTGCCGGCCCCGTCGGCGCCGATTGCGTACTTGGCCCGCAACTCGACCGGGCCGTCGGGTGTACTGGCGCCGATGGTCACCCCGGCATCGTCCTGCGTCAGGCCCGTGAACGCCGTCCGCCAGAGGATCGCGGCGTTCGGCATGGCCTCCAGGCGGCGCTGGCAGATTTCGGCCAGCCGGTCCTGCCCGAGCTGGATGTTGTAGTTGAACCGCGTGACCCGATCGAGCACCTTGAGATCGTAAGCCAGCCGCTCGCCGGTCCGCTTCACCAGCCAGAGGTAATCGTCCTTGGTGTAGCCGATGCGCTCGGCCTCCTCGCGGATGCCGAGGCGTTCGAGCCCGTCGAGCATCGACCAGTGATAGACGCAGGCGCGAGGGGAAGCGTTGATCGCGGCCTGGGCTTCGATCAGGCACACCTTCACGCCGGCTTGCGCCAGCCCGAGCGCGGTCACGAACCCGGTGGGGCCGCCGCCGATGACGATCACGTCATGCATGGAACCGCCAGCATGGCTCAATCGCGCGAGCCGCGCAAAGTCCCTTTCGCGCGCGCCGCCAGTCCCCTAGCAGTAACGAGCGTTAGAGTCGCAAAGGCTCGGCGGACGAAAGGAGAGCGACTTGGCGCTGGCCGAATTCCACCAGACTCTTTCCGCGCGCGGCGGCGAATTTCCGCTGCGCGGCCGCTACGACGAGCGCTTCCGCCCGGCGGTCGACGCATTCGTCGAGAACTTCCGCGTGGAGGAAGAGCTCGGGGCGGCCTGCTCGGTGGTGTTGGACGGCGAGACGGTGGTCGACTTGTGGGGCGGCTGGGCGCGCGCCGACCGGTCGCAGGGCTGGGACGAGCACTCGACCGTGTGCATGATGAGCGTCGCCAAGGGTGTCACGGGCATCTGCTTCAATATGCTGATCGACCGCGGCCTGGTGGATCCGAACGAGCGGGTGGCGACCTACTGGCCCGAGTTCGCCCAGAACGGGAAAGAGGACATCGCCGTCCGTATGATCCTCGATCACACGGCGGCGATCCCGGTGCTGACCGACGATGTGATGTATCCCGGCGGGTTCTTCGACTTCCCGGCCTACATCAAGGCGCTCGAGGTCCAGCACCCGCTGTGGCAGCCGGGCACCCGCGCGGCCTACCACGTGCACAACCAGGGCTTCCTGCTCGGCGAGATCATGCGCCGGGTGACGGGCACGACCGTCGGCCCGTTCCTCAAGGAGAACGTCACCGAACCGCTCCACGCCGAGTACTACATCGGCGGAATGGACGAGCAGCAGCAGGCGCATGTCGCCGAGGTGTTGCCCAACACCGGCGCGCGGCTGTTCGCCGCGAAGGACGCCGCACTGCCGCCCAAGCCGACCACGCCCCAAGGCTGGCAGGACGGCGCGGTGCTGCGCAGCTTCGCCTTCCTGCAGAACCCGCACGAGCCGTGGCACACGACGATGAACTCACCCGTCTGGCGCACCTGCGAGATCGCCAGCGGATCGGGCCACGGCAACGCCCGCGGCGTCGCCCGCATTTACGGCGCGACGGTCGGCGAAATCGACGGGATCAGCCTGATGTCGAAGGGCCGGCTCGAAGCCATGATCACCGAGCAGCACAACCAGATGGAGCTGCTGCAGGACCGCCCCTATCACCAGGCGATGGGCGTGCTGCTCAACACGCCCGAGGCGGTCTATATGGGTCCGAACATGCGCAGCTTCGGTCATCACGGCCTCGGCGGCTCGATCGGCTTCGGCGATCCGGACGCGAAGCTGGGCTTCTCCTACTGCTGTAATCAGATGCACGCGGTGGGCACCAATGGCCCGCGCGCGCGTCGGGTGATCGACGCGGTTTATGGGGTAGTCGGGTGATGCATGCTCTCCTCCCATTCGTCACCCCGGACTTGATCCGGGGTCCCGCTTGTTCGCCGGCGCCCGGGGAAGCGGGACCCCGGGTCGAGCCCGGGGTGACGGTGTAAGAGATTGAAGGATAATCGCATGAACAAGGACCTCTATGACAAGGGCATGAAGATCCGCCGCGAGGTGCTCGGCGATGCTTATGTCGACCGCGCACTGGCCAAATCCGGGCCGTTCAATGAACCGCTGCAGGAACTGGTCACCACATACTGCTGGGGCTGGAACTGGGGCCGCGAGGGCCTGCCGCGGCGCGACCGCAGCCTGATCAACCTGGCGATGATCGCGGTCCTCAACCGCGGCCACGAACTGAAGGCTCACGTCCGCGGCGCGCTCAACAACGGCCTCTCCCGCGAGGAAATCCGTGAGGTGCTGCTGCAAGTCGGCATCTACGGCGGCATCCCGGCCGCGGTCGACAGTTTTCGAATAGCCAACGAGGCGTTCGCCGAAATCGACGCCGAGGGGACCGAGGAGCTCGCCTGATGGACGACCTCGCCCGCCTGCTGATCGAGCGCGAATGCGGTCGCCTGCCGCTGCTGTTCGCGCGCTATGCCGACAACGGCGACCACGCCAGCCTGGCGCAGCTGTTCACCGAAGATTGCGAGTTCGCCCGGCCGTTCCAGCCGGACCATCCGTTCTACGGTCGCGACCGCGTGCAGGCGATCTTCCGCGACCGCCCGCCGATCCTGGTGCGCCACATCGTCACCAACGTACTGATCGAGGTGACCAGCGAAACCGAGGCGCGCGGGACGAACTCCCTCGCAATGCTCTCGTGTCACAGCTCGACCGAACCGCCGCAGGAAGCCGGCGGGCTCTACGTCGGCGGGTTCGAGGACCATTATGTCCGCACCCCCGGCGGCTGGCGCTTCAAGAGCCGCTACGGCCACGTTGCGCTGCACCAGGGCGGGGCGATGCCGAACATTCCGCCGCCGAGCGACGACGCGAGAGGTGTCAAATGAGCGTGACCGCCACCAACGCCAACGAGCAACTGGTGCTCGCTTTCTTCGAGGTCCTGTCCTCGGGCGACCTCGAGAAGCTACGCCAATTCTACCACGACAAGTCGACCTGGGAGCCCAAGGTCAAGAATATCGCCGGCGCCGGCAAGCACGTCGGCATGGACATCATCGAC
>Ga0207706_10004569_pt1 | contig 12991 bp, 13 predicted proteins | sample KBSC53metaG_FD_184318 | JGI IMG/M metagenome (GOLD analysis project Ga0207706, IMG submission 184318) | Corn rhizosphere microbial communities from Kellogg Biological Station, Michigan, USA - KBS C5-3 metaG (SPAdes) (version 2) | ecosystem: Host-associated > Plants > Roots > Rhizosphere > Soil ... | reverse complement strand
GCGCGTTCGGGCTGTCGGGCTTGTCGCCGACCAGCCCGCCGCCATGGAAGGTGCCGCCCGCGCGATAGCGGTCGGCGCGCGCGGCGACGGTGCGGAACACCATCGGCCCGCCCATGCAATAGCCGGTGCTGGCGAGCCCTCGCTTGGCATCGACTTCCTTCTGCGCGTCGAGGAAATTGGTGAACGCCTTGGCATCGCTGACCGTCCCGGCGGGGGTGAGCTTCTCGACGAACGGCATGATCTTGGCGCGCACGTCGGGCTGGTCGAACGATTGGCCGGGCTTGAGGAACGGCGTCTTGGTCGAACGGTAGAATTGATTGACCACCAAAACGGCATAGCCCGATTGCGCCAGCCGCTCGGCCATCTGCCGGAAAGCCGGGCGCAGGCCCATGATGTCGGGCCAGATCAGGACGCCGGGATGCTTTCCGGTCGCTGGCGCGACGAAATAGGCGTCGGCCTTACCCTCGGGCGTGTCGATCACGACATCGCGCCCCTTGATCGCCGCGGCATTGGCCGGAACCGGCAGCACGGCCATCAGCCCCGCGACGCCGGTCATCATGCCGAACTGGCGGCGCGACGGATGGGCAATGCCCAGGAAGCGATCATTGTCCTCAACGGTATGTTCGTCGCACATGGGTCTCTCCCTGGGGTGGCTCGACTCGACCTTATTCTATGGCGATGCGCCGATCCGCGCGAGCCCTGACGCGGTTCAGATCGCCCGCCAGCGCCATGTCCCGTCGCCATGGGTTTCGCGCACCGCGCGTCCTTCGACTTCGAGCCGTTTCAAATGCGCCATCGCCTCGCCGGTCGCCATGCCGAGCACCTCCTGGCCAATGGCGCGCCGGAACAGCCGGCCGAAACAATCGACCACGCGGCGTGGTTCATCGAGAAAGGCTTCGAGCTCGTCGAGCCGCTCGCGATGCTCGCGATCCATGGCATCGAGCCGGACGTGGAGGTTGAGGAACGGGTCGCCGTGGCCCGGCAAGGTCAGTACGTCGGCGGGCACTTCGCGCTTCAATTTCGCGATCGAGTCGAACCATTCGCCGAGCGGATCGGAGTCGGGCTCGGTGATGCCGAGCGAAACGTTCGGGCTGATCCGCGGCAACACCTGATCGCCGGCGATGAATATGCCATTCGCTTCATCGAGCAGGCAGGCATGTTCCGGGCTGTGGCCGGACCCGACGACGATCCGCCACGCCCTCCCGCCGATCGCGATCGTCTCGCCATCGACCAGTCGGCGGTAGGACAACGGCATTGGCCGCACGATCCGCCCGAAATTGGACCAGCCGCGCGCCGCCGCCAGTTCGATCTGCTCGTCGCTCCAGCCGCAGGCGCGGCGGAAATCGCTGACCTCTTGCGGCGTTTCCGGCCGGGCGTCGGCAACCAGCATCTGCGCGGTCAGCCACTCGCCGCGCGTCATCCATAACGGCGCCTGATGGTGGTCGCACATCCAGCCGGCGAGGCCGATATGATCGGGATGGAAATGCGTGCCGATCATCCGTGTGACGCGGACGCCGGCAAGCGGTCCCTTGAACACGGCTTTCCACGTCTCTCGCGTCTCGGTCCGATTCATCCCGGCATCGACCAATGCCACGCCGTCGCCGTCATCGATCAGCCAGCAATTGACGTGCTTGAGCGGGCCGGGGACATTGAGCCGCACCCAGCGCACACCGGGCGCGACCTGCATCGCGCCGCCCTCGCCCGGCTCCTTGCCGCCGAACGGATAGATCAGGCCCTTATGGCTGGTGGGAACGAAGCTCTCGTCGGCGACGAACGCGGCGTCGGGCGTGCGATTGGTTGCCATGATCGGGCGGTAGCAAGCCGGCGCGCTCGATACCAGCCCAACGAATAGAGCGGTGACCTGCTCCGTTCCGACTCGATACCGCACACTCGAATCGATAGCGCCAGCGCTCAGGCTGCGCCGGGTACTGCGCTGTCGACGATACCCGACGTCCGCCGCGTCGACAGATAGGCGGCGCCCGCCAGCACCAGCACGAGCGCGCTCGCCTGGAACACGGTGACCGGGCTTTCGTAGAGAAACGCAGCGAGAAAGCCGAGATTGACCAACAGCGCGAAGATCGCCGGGAGCGGGAATAACGGCATGCGATACGGGCGCTCCAGCTCCGGTTCGCGCCGCCGCAGCACGATCGCCGACAGGTTCACGCCGGCCGCGGCGCAGGTCATCAGCCAGGTGCTGAACGCCAGCAGGATGGCATAGCCGCCGATCTGCGAGAAGAATGCGGCGACCGCCACCATCACCGCCAGCGCGACCTGCGGACTGCCGTTGCCGGACACGTGCGACAGTCGCGGAATGCCGGCGTCGCGCGCCATCGCATAGATCAACCGCGGGAAGGTCATCATCGCGGTGTTGATGAACGAGATCAGCGAGATGAGCGACACCGCCGTCATGATCGAATCGCCGGTCGGCCCGAATACGCGTCCCGCGGCGTCGGCCGCGACGAGGTTCGATCCGGCCATGTCCTGCGGAGTCAGCACGGTGAGCATCGCGACATTAACCAGGACGTAGATCATCGTGACCAGCACGATTCCGCCGAACGTCGCGCGCGCGACTGCCTTGCCGAAATCCTTGATCTCCTCACCGAAGAATGCGGCATTCTCCCAGCCGAGATAGGTGCCGAGGATCGCGCGGATCGCCACGATCACGCCGACTACAGTCATCGCGACCGGCGGCGGCGCCGCCGCAACCGGCGCACCGCGCGGCGCGAGCATCAGGGCGACGACCAGGCCGATGAAGATCAACGCCTTGACCGCGCTGATCAGCTCTTGCGACGCGCCGCTGACGCGCGTGCCGAACGCCTGGATGCCGCCGATAATGCCCAGCACGGCAAGCGCCAGCCAGTTGGACGGGATGATCGTCAGGATGCCCAGCCGGTGGAGATAGTCGCCAAACAGACCGGAGACGAAGGCGATGATCCCGACATAGCCGAGCCACACGCCGATCCCCGCCGCCAGTCCCGCGAACCGCCCGAAGGTGCGTGTCAGAAATGCATAAGCGCCGCCGGTGCGTCGGATCGACGCCGCCAATTCGACCGTCGACATCGAATCGACCAACGCCGCGACCCCGCCCAACACCCAGAGCAGGATGATGAGCCAGGCATGAGGCACGCCCGCCGCGACCACGCCGGGCGACCGCAGGATACCCTGTCCGATCGTCCCGCCGATCACCGCGGCGATGCCGAAGGCTACCCCGAGCACACGTAATAGATGGCTTCCATCGCTGCCGCGCCGCATCGTCCGTCTCCCCCCGGATGCAGGCCCCGCTCGCCTCGGCATGAGGTAGATCATGCATGGCGGGTGCTGGCAAACCGTCATTGCCATAATGGGTCAGCGAGCGCGGGCGGTGATGCCGCCGCGCGGATCAGACCGCGCCGCAGATCGGGAGCAGCGGGGGCGATCCGTGCCACATCATGATCACGTGAGGCGCAAAAATGCCGAGCCCGATCACCGCGGCGGCGATCGCGAGCACCAACACCCCGCCCGCAGCGGCATCCTTGGCGTGGCGGATGGGTTCGCTGCGGCCGCCGATCGCGTCGCACGCCTGCTCGATCGCCGTATTCAACGCCTCGCCGGCGATCACCAACGCGATGGCCAGGATCAGCCAGCGCCATTCATTCGCATCGATCCGCAACAGGATACCGGCAGCGACGGCCGCGATCGCCGCGGCGCAGTGGATGCGCATGTTCGCTTCGTTGCGCACCGCGAAGATTAGGCCTGCCACAGCATAGCCGATACTTTTGATTCGGGCCTGAACGACGCCTGCCGTTGGCTCAGCGCTTGGCCGCCACGCAAGCGCATGACGCCGCCGCCAAGGACGAAGCAGCAGGCCGAACAGCGCCGCGATCATCGCGCAGCAGACCATCAGATCACCGGCACGATGCGGAGTTCGGTTCGTGCGTGGAGCGGAACGGCAATGACCGCGCGGCCGGTCTCGTCGGCCCGCGCGAAAGGCTGGTCGGCAAGGCCGGTGCGGTAATGCCGGCCCGGCTTGAGCCCGCTTATGGCGATCGGGCGGATCGCACCGGCGGCGCCGGGATGCAAGACGAGCCTGAGCGTCTCGCCGTTGGGTCGCGCCGCCGCGACCAGGATCTCGGGATAATCGGCCTCGGCGAGATGCGGGCCCACCAAGGCATCGTCGGAGGACTCGATCAAACCGCGAAAGCCATCTGCACAACCGAGACGGGCGGTCAGTTCGAGCGCGTGCGCCCAGAGTGACGCGCGCGGTCGATGCGTCACCCCTGTCACCGTTGTTCCGGGACAGTCCGTGTCGAGCAGGTCGAGCAAGGCGCGCGCGCTTGCCGCATCGCCCATTTCGACTGCCGCCGCGGCGCTCGCGGCATAGCCGGCAGCCCGGGTGAAGCCGTAATTGCCGACATCGATCGGCCACAATGCCTGCCGCCAGCCGCGCGCATTCGCTTGCCGCCGGACGCGCTCCCAATGTTTTTCGGCCAGGTCGGGATAGAGCGCGTTGAGGAACAGGCAGGGGAAGGTCTGCATCACCGCGCCGCCGACTCCCGGCGCGGCAAAGCCCGTCAGCGAGGAGCGGAAGGGAACGAAATCGCCGCTCGGGGTGGTGAACTCGCCGCCCAGCCCGGCACCGAACCGCGCGGCGATGTCCGGCCAATGCGCGCTTCCGGTGCGATGATCGGCGGCGCGCAGCCCACACGCGGTGATCAGGTTGCACAAAGGGTAGATCCAATTGGGCTCGCAGGAGAGCAGCCCAAAGGCCGCCGCGCGATATTGGCGCGCCAGGATATCGCCCATATCCTCGAGCCCATAGCGCCGCCACGACGCGCCACGCCGCCGCATGTCGAGCGGCGCGCCGGTGTCGCCGATCGCCATCTGCAAGGCGACGAAACCGGTCGACATGATGTTGCCGCGCGGAATCGGGTCGCGTCCGAGGCGGAGATTGCCCCAGGCATTCTCCAGCACCCAATGGCGCCAGAGCCGCGGGTCGCCCTGTTTGGCCAGCAAGCGCGCCTGCGCCTCGCCCAGCCATGCGGTCATCGCAGGCAGATAATTGCGCCGCGCGACCGCCAGCGCATAGGCAATGAAATTGACCTGATAGCGCACCGCTGCGGTCTGGAACTGGTCGCGCGATTCGAAGCCGTCGAACGCCTTGATAGGCTGCAAGGCGCGATCGGTGAGCAGGCGTAATCGTTTGAGATCGTCGAGCGAGATTTCGTCGCACGGCGGCGTCGGCAACGCGGCCAAGCGGGCAAGCGCAGGCTTGGGCGGCACGGCTCGAGCATGCGGCGAGATCATGCCTCGTGCCGCAAGCGAGGACATCAGCAACGCGGGAATCAGAAGTCCGGTCTTGGACTGCGCCAGCCGATCGTCGAGCATGAAGATATCCGGGCGCGTCGCCGCCGCTGCGGCAGCGAGCCACAGCAACGGCGGCAAAACGACGTTTCCGGTCGCGAACCATGTAGCGAGCGCCGCGCCGAACATGCCCAGCGACATGACCAAAAGCGCGATCGCCCAGGCGCTCTGGCTGCCATCCGCCCAATGCAGAAACCCGGCGCCGGGAAATGCCAGGCCCGAAGCAAAGGCGTCGATCGAGTTATCGCCGATCCCGCGCAGGCCAAGAGCCAACACGCAGAGCAGCGAATAGGCGAGCAGCGCCCGACGCTGGCGTTGCGCGCTGCAAGTGAATGCCAATTCCGCGCCCCTCCGCTTGTGCAAATGACTTTGCAATACAAAGTATCTGGACAAAAAAAGGGCACGCCATTTGGCCTGCCGCGGCTGATCCCGGGCCGGCGCTTGCGCGTCATCGGCGACGATCATGCTGGTTTCTCCCTGGGAGTCGATCGCATCTTGGTGCCGGCAGTGGCCCGCGCGGCGTCACGCAGCACGCGTTCGAGCGTATCCAGATAGTCGGCGAACCGTGCGCGACCCTCATCGGTCAGGCGACAACTGGTATGCGGGCGCTTGCCCTCGAACCCCTTGGTCAGCGCGACCAGGCCGGCTTCTTCGAGGACCTGGATGTGGCGGCTGAGATTGCCGTCGGTCAGCCCTGTCAGCTGACGGACTTCGGTGAAGCCGAGCCCGTCGGGATACCCGGCGAGCGAGGTCAGGATGCCGAGCCGCGCTTTTTCGTGAAACACGCGGTCGAGCCCATCGAATGCAAACGGCGCCTCAACCATGCCGATCCTCCCGCACCGAGGCATGGAGCAGCGCCGCGATCAGCAATTGGCCGATACCGAACGGCAGGCCCATGATCCAGGGCGAGACATCGGGCGCGCCCGCTCCGACCAACAGGCTCGCGGTAGCGGTGAGGAAATACCAGCCGGCGCCCCAGGCGAGCAACCGCGGCAGGGCGGGAAGCGCGGCCAGGATGCCGATCCCGATCAGCAATTGCCAAAGGCCCGGCAGGATCGCCACCCAGGCGGGCGCGCGCAACAGGATCACGATCGCCACGATGCCGCCGGCGGCACCCACCGGAAGGAACTGACGCAATGTTGTGTGGATCATCGTATCGGCCATCGCGCGGTGCAGCCGCCGCGCGCGGACGACCGCGTCGGCGCCGATCAGGCAGGCGCAGATGATCGCGAGCAGCATCCATTGCACCAACATCTCGACCGGGGTTGTCGACGGGTCGAGCCCGGCGGCCTGCACCGCAGCGAGTGCCAAAGCGAGCAGCCCGGTTGCCGCCGCCACCGCCGGCGTGAATCCCTGGAATCGCGTGCTGGCCGCCAGCTGGGCTCTGATCCGATCGATCTCGGACAAGGCGGTGTCGACGTCGCGCATCTTGAACGCCAAGATACGCAGATAACTTTGCAATGCAAAGTCTATTCGTGGTTAGGACCGACCTGCAGCAAAAAGGGCGGTGGGACGTGCTGTGCACTGCCTCACCGCCCCTTCGGCAATTGGAAGCGCTTTCGCGCCTATCAATGCTTGAACAGCGTCTCCGCCGTATGCACCACCGGAGCCGCTTCACCCTCGCCTTCGGTCGCCGCCGCTTCGGCGTCGCGCGCGGCTTGGTCGCGTTCGGCACGGAGCTGTTCGATCAGCGCCTCGCGGTCGCCCTCGAGCCTGGTGTCGACCGGTGCTTCGATGCCGTGCGCCTTGGCCGCCTTGGTCACTGCGGCGTCAAGTTCGCGCTGCGTGGTGAGGCCGAGCGTCACCGGATCCTTGGGGGTGATATTGGCGATGTTCCAATGCGTGCGGTCGCGGATCGCCGCGATCGTCGTGCGCGTCGTGCCGATCAAATTGGAAATCTGGCCGTCGGAGATTTCCGGGTGATTGCGGATGATCCAGGCGATGCCGTCGGGCTTGTCCTGGCGCTTCGACACCGGCGTGTAGCGCGGGCCCTTGGTGCGGCGGATCTGGTCGGGACCCTTCGACATCTTGAGGACGTAGTTCGGGTCCTTCTGGCCCTTGTCGATCTCGTCCTGGGTCAGCTCATGCGCGCGCACCGGGTCACGACCGGTCAGCTTGGTCGCGGCGGTGTCGTCGGCGATCGCCTGGATTTCCAGGATGTGCAGACCACAGAATTCGGCGATCTGCTCGAAGCTGAGCGAGGTATTGTCGACCAGCCAGGAAGCGGTCGCATGGGGCATGAGCGGCTGAGCCACGAAATTCTCCGTCAGAAATAAATAGGGCCGCCCCTCGCGGAGCGGCCTGTTGTTGAAGCGGACTTAATCCGATTGGCCGCGCGGGGCAAGCGTTACGCCGCCAGCGCCTCGTCCCCGCCGACCGGGACCAGCGCATGGAGGAACTGATACGCGCTCTTGGCCCAGGTGAAACCCTGGCCATAGGCACGGCACGCCGCGCGGTCGCGAGTCAGCGCCTCGGCGATCGCCTGGTCGAGATCGTCGTGCATCGCGCCGGTTTCGGGCGTCAGAACGTCGATCGGGCCGGTCACCGGATAAGCGGCCACCGGCGTGCCGCAGGCGAGCGCCTCGATCATCACCAGCCCGAACGTGTCGGTCTTGCTGGGGAAGACGAAGACGTCGGCGGCGGCATAAGCGGCAGCGAGCTCGACGCCGAATTTGGGTCCGAGAAAATGCGCGTCGGGATATTTGGCCTTGAGCGAGGCGAGCGCCGGCCCGTCGCCGACGATCACTTTCGTTCCCGGATGCGTCGCGGTCAGGAACGCCTCGATATTCTTCTCGATCGCGACACGGCCGACATAGAGCTGGATCGGCCCCTTGCCGTCCTGCGCCAGCGCGCGGATCGCGGGATCGGGCACCGGATCGCCGAAGGTCGACAGGTCGACGCCGCGCCCCCAATGGCGGATCTGGGTCAGGCCATGCGCCTTGAGCGTGTCGGCGATCGACGCCGTCGAGGCGAGGATCGACTGCGCGGGCGAATGGAACCAGCGGATATAGCGCCACACCCATTCGGGATTCACGCCGGTACGCGCCGCGACATAATCGGGAAATTGCGTGTGATAGGCGGTGGTGAAGGGGAAATCGCGTGCCAGGCACCAGCGCCGCGCGGCGAGGCAGACCGGCCCCTCGGTCGCGAGATGGATCGCCTGCGGGCTGAACTCCTCCAGCATGCGGCCGACCGAGCCGGTCGACGCGAAGGCCAGCCGGATTTCCGGATAGGTCGGGCACGGCATCGAATAGAATAGATCTGGCGATACGATCAGCACGTCATGGCCCTGGCGCACCAGTTCGTCGCGCACCGACTGCAAGGTGCGCACGACACCGTTGACCTGCGGGCTCCAGGCATCGGTGACGATCGCGATCCGCACGTTCGTCAGGCCGCCGCTAGCGTCAAGCAGGGGATTTGCGCCCGCCTTCCTTCGATCTCGTCGGCCCAGTGCAACACCTCCATCCGACCATCGAAATGCTCGACCAATGCGGTGCAGCCTTCGACCCAATCGCCGTCGTTATAATACTGAACGCCGTGGATTTCACGATATTCCGCAGTGTGGATGTGACCGCATACGACACCGTCTACTCCGCGATGCGCCGCGGCCTGTGCGACGACGTCTTCATATTGCGAGATGAACTCGACTGCGTTCTTGACCTTAGCCTTGGCATGTTTCGACAGCGACCAATAGGGCAGGTTCCAGAAGCGCCGCCAGCGATTGACCAGCCGGTTGAGCGCCATCATCGCCTCGTACGCCGCGTCGCCGACATGCGCGAGCCAGCGGTGGGAGAGCGTGATCGCGTCGAATTCGTCGCCATGCAGCACCAACAACCGACGCCCGTCGGCGGTTTCATGGATCGCGTTCCGTCGAATCGCGACCCCGCCGAAATCGAGCCCGCAGAATTGGCGCACGACCTCGTCATGGTTGCCGGGGATGTAGATCACCTCGGCGCCGCGCTTGGCGCGCTTGAGCAACCGCCACACCACGTCGTTATGCGCGGCCGGCCAGTAGAATTTCTTCTTGAGCCGCCAGCCGTCGATGATGTCGCCGACCAGGTACATTTTTTCGCTGTCGACATGATCGAGAAAGTCGATCAGCATTTCGGCATTGCAGCCCTTCGTCCCCAAATGGACGTCGCTGATCCAGATGGTCCGGTACTGACGACGGCTATGCGTCGCCCGTTCCGGAATAGCGGGCTTCGAATTCGCGAAGTCCGACAGGTCGGCGATACTGCCGCCCTGTAACAATTTCGTCATTTCATTCATGCGTCACAAGCCCCGACGGATGACGTTGCCGGGCCTATGACGAAGTTTTGTTACAAACAGAATCGCAATGACTTGAAAAAATGCCAGCGGATCAGCGAGCTTTCGACAATATTGGCATGGCGAGCGAAATGACGAGGGTCGACAGGATCATCACCAGGATGGTCGCTGACACATGGTCGTCGATGATCGCCGCAAGCCAGACCTCCAGGCCGATCAGCAGGGCCGAGATCGGCAGTAGCGCCGCGGCGCGGACAAAAGCGCGTTTCACCAGGCTCGTCATGGGGAGATGGTCCTTGTTTCTGGCTGGCCCTGTTGCCCCGCTGGTCTCGATCACCGGCTGGCGCGCCGGGGAGGTCGGGTCGCGCAAGCCGGCCGGGCCGCCCCTTCCGGCTTGCGGATTGGGAGTCTGAGGGACGGCCGCAGGCGAAATCAGAAGTTCTGGCGAATCCCCAGCATGGCCGACAGCGACCGCAGCTTCGGTTGGTAGCTGGTGGCGGCGCCGTCGCTCTGACCGGCGAATTTGAGACCGCTGGTCTGCGTGTAACGCCCGCCGAGTTCGACTGTCGTCTTGCGGGCGACGCGCACGCCGATGCCGGCGTCGGCATGCCATTGCAGGCCCCAATCCTTGCCCGAATAGCTGCTGCCGGTGCCGGTCGCGTTATCCACACGCGATAAATTGGCGTCGACGCGCGCCGCGCCGATCCCGGCACCCAGATAAGGCGTGATCATCCGACCCATGGGGATGTCGACATAGCCCGAGACGCCGACCGTAAAGGTGCGGGTGCGGCCCGACGCGGCAAATCCGCCCCGTTGGGCATCCTGCACGTTGAGGCTGTTGCTGGTATAACCCGCCGTCTGCTCGATCCGGAACATGCCGAAATCATAGCCGCCGCCGAGTTCGCCGGTGACACCGGTCTTGTATTTGGTCTTCTCGTCGAAGGTCGACCCGGCGGGAGCGCTGTCGGGATCGAGCTTGCTTTGCGGGCTGATCGAGGCACCCACGCGCGCAACGCCGTAAAAGCCCTTATTGTCGTCTTCCTGCGCATGGGCGGACGTGGCGGCGGTCAGCGCCGCGGCGCCGAGCAGGGTATAGCCAAGGATGGAACGAATCATGCGAAGCCTTTCAGCAAATGCCGGCCACAGCGACCGGCGTCGGACGGGCTGATGGCGATGCTGGATGAAGCCTTGTCGTGCGATCGATGGAGGATCGATGGAGGTCGATCTCCATCGATCCTCCATGTCTCGCGACGAAAGGGGGCGGCATGACCAACCATATTCTCCTCGTCGAGGATGAACGGGAGATCGCCGAGTTGCTGGCCGCCTATCTCGACCGCGGCGGCTTCGAGGTGTCGCGCGCGACCAATGTCCCGGAAGCGATCCGCGCGCATGCCCAATTGCATCCCGATCTGGTGCTGCTCGACATCGGCCTGCCCGGTGGCGACGGGCTTGAAGCACTGGTCGCCATCCGTCGCCGCATGGACACGCCGATCATCATGGTGACCGCGCTCGACGACGAGGTGACGAAGCTCTCCTCGCTGCGAATGGGCGCTGACGATTATATCACCAAGCCGTTCAACCCTTCCGAAGTCGTCGAGCGCGTCCGTGCGGTCCTTCGCCGCGTGCAAGGGGCGCTCGGGCGACGGACGCTGTCGGTCGGCAAGCTGGTGATCGAGCTCGACGCGCGCGTGGTGAGCTGTCGCAACGACGAGGATGAGACGCTCGCGAGGATCGCGCTGACGCCGACCGAGTTCGAAATCCTGGCGCACATGGCGAAGCAGCCGCGGCGCGCCTTCTCACGCAGCGAACTCCTCGACGCTGCCTCGCCCGACAGCGATGCCTATGATCGCGTCGTCGACAGCCATTTGTCGAAATTACGTCAGAAACTGGCGGCGGCCGGCTGCGCGCAGATGATCGAGCCGGTGCGTGGATTGGGATATCGACTATGGCCCGAATCCTGAACCGCATCGTCACGCGGATGCTGCTGCTGGCGGCAGCGATGACCGTGATCACGATGGTCGTCGGCCTGGCTGCCTACCGCACCTCGCTTTATTACCAGTTCGACCTGGCTACCAGACACATGCCGCCCGCGGCACGCGCCGAATTGAGTGTGCTGGCCGCGAAGCATCAGCGCAACAGCGACCGCTATTTCCAGCTCTACGAACGGTATGGCGGCGACGTTCTCGACCTTACCGACCTGAGGTTCATCCTGGCCATCGGCACGGTATCGGTGATCGTCGGCGGTGCGGTGGCGATGATCTTCGCGCGCCGCATCAGCCGGCCGATCACCGCGGTTGCGCAAGCCGCCGCCCAGGTTTCGGCGGGCAACCGGTCGATCCGCGTGATCAAGGGTACGACCTCGGGCGAAACCGGCGAACTGGTCGACAGCTTCAACAAGATGGCGGCCGATATCGAGGCGTACGAACGCGAGCGGACCGTGCTTACCGCCGGCATCGCGCATGAATTGCGCACCCCGCTCACTATCTTGAAGGGGCGTCTGCACGGCTTGACCGACGGCGTCATCGACCCCGCGACGGGCGAGGCCGATCGCCTGCTGCGCCAGGTCGAACACCTTTCGCACATCGTCGAGGACCTGCGGACGCTCGCCCATGCCGATGCCGGCGAGCTTGCCCTCGATCGGCGGCAGATCGGCCTCGAAGCGGTGCTGCATGCGGCGGTCGCGGATCTCCGGCCCTCGGCGGCGGAACGCGGCGTGTCGCTGGTCGAATCCTACGAGGCCGTGCGGATCTGGGGCGATCCGGTCCGCCTGACCCAGGTGTTCACCAACATCCTCACCAACGCGATCAAACATGCGCCCGATCGAAGCCGGGTGGACGTCCGCCTGACAATGTCGGGCGGATTCGCCGTCGCCAGCGTGATCGACGAAGGACGCGGGTTTCAGCCAGAGGACGGGCCGCTTTTATTCACGCCGTTCTGGCGAGCGGGAGCGGACCGCCGTGCCGGACGGCCAGGAAGCGGCATCGGCCTCACGCTCGCCGCGAAACTTGCCGAGGCGCATGGTGGCTGGATCGTCCCCGACAATCGCGCCGACCGTTCGGGCGCGTGTTTCTCGGTATGGCTACCTACCGGATCGCAAGCGTCTTCCGACTAAGCCAAATCAATCAGTGATGGCGATATGCCCCGGCAATGCGGCAACTCGTTCGATCCAGGCCTGGACTGCCGGATAACGGTGCAGCTCGAACCCACCCTCCTCGCAGACATGGGTATAAGCATAGAGCGCGATGTCGGCGAGGCTGAAGCGGCCGCCGGCAAGGAAAGGCGTCTGCACCAGATGCTCGTCCATCAGGGTCAGCGCGGCATCCCCCGCCGCGCGCTTGACCGGCAATTGGGCGCGCTGGAGGTCGGTCAGATTGTCTTCCCCGAT
>Ga0207706_10004568_pt1 | contig 12993 bp, 8 predicted proteins | sample KBSC53metaG_FD_184318 | JGI IMG/M metagenome (GOLD analysis project Ga0207706, IMG submission 184318) | Corn rhizosphere microbial communities from Kellogg Biological Station, Michigan, USA - KBS C5-3 metaG (SPAdes) (version 2) | ecosystem: Host-associated > Plants > Roots > Rhizosphere > Soil ... | reverse complement strand
GGCCCAGGCGGCCTATGCGGTGGCCTATACCGAGCTCTTCTCACTCATCACGTGGACGTCCGTCGGCCTGATGGGCGCCGCGGCCGCCATCGCGGGCCAGAACCTGGGCGCGGGCCGGCCCGACCGCGTCGTCGAGGGCGTGCGCGTCGCTTCGCGCATCGGGCTGGGCGGCGCGGCCGTCGTCGGCCTCCTGTTCTTCGCCGTGCCGAACGTGCTGCTCGGCATCTTCGGCATGGACGATCCGACGGCGCGAGCCCTGGGTCAGCAGCTCCTCCGGTATCTCTCCGTCTCGGGACTCTTCATCACCGTGGCGCTGAGCTTCACGGGCGCCCTCCAGGGCACCGGCGACACGCGGGGGCCGCTCTACATCTCGATCGTGTCCCAGGTCGTGGTGCCGCTCGGCATCTGCACCGTGCTTCAGGCGACGGGCGGGCTGACCGCGGGAGGCATCTGGACGGCCATCGTGCTGGGCCACATCACCCGTTGCGCCCTGAGCGTGGGGCGCTTCCGTCTCCAGCGCTGGCGCGGGATCGCGGTCGCGATTCCGTCCTGAAGGCGAGTCGTTTGGACTCTTAAAACCGGAAGGATCTCTCCGACTCGAGCAGCCGAAGTCGCGGCTCATCGAGTCGGGCCACCTCGCGGCGGATGCGGGAGAGCGACGGCGGTTTCATGTGGTACAGGAACACGGGCACGCGCGCCGGCGCCTTCGCGAGCTCCGCGGGCAGCAGCTGCGGCGTGAGATGACACGACGCCCGGGCCACCGCCGCCTGGGAGTCCGAAAACGACACTTCGAGGAAGATCGCTTTCAGGTCGCGCGCGCGGCCGGCGTGCTCCCACAGCCGATGGGTCGGCATCGTATCGCCCGAGAAGAGCACCGAGCGTCCGGGCTTGGAGACGAAGTAGCCGTAGGCCGGCACGATGTGATCGACGGGCAGGGGAGTGAAGCGCACGGCGCCCGCCGCGAAGGGCCGGCCGACCGCCACGGGCCGGAACACGATCGTCGGCCGCCGCCGCGAGGGCAGGCGTGAAAAATCGGGCCACGCGGCATCGTTGAAGATGTGGCGAGAGAGCGTTCGCAGCACGGGCGCCGGAGCGATGATCTCCAGCGGCCGCTCCCGGCCGTAGACATTCTCGACCAGAAAAGGCAGCGAGGCCACGTGGTCGAGGTGCGCATGCGTGAGCACGACGCGGCGGAGACGGCGCTGCGCGGAGATGGGGAGCGCGTCGGTCAACGCGCCCGCGTCCAGCGCGGTCTCGCCGTCGATGACGAACGTCGTCATCCGATAGCCGGGCGCGGACCCTCCGTAGGGGCCCAGTACCCGTATCGCGAGTGATCGGCCGGAAGGCACGTTGCGGGGATTGTAAGGGAGTGCGGGGACAGGAGGCAGGAAGCGGAATCTCAGGAGGCGGGAAGCCGGAGGCCGGAGGCAGGAACGAAAGATGGGTCCGGCCTGGTCCTGCCTCCCGCCTACAGCCGCCTGCCTCCTGGTTTCAGAACTCCTGCCCGAGGTAGAAGAACAGCTTGAAGTTGGTCAGCTGTTTGTTGAAGTTCCACTGGCGCGCGACGTCGAAGTGCAGCGGCAGGCCGAGGAAGTTGGTCTGGAACCCGAATCCCCAGTCGGAGTATCCGCCCTGCGAGCCGTTGCAACCGAGCGGAGCGCCGCCGAAGATCGGATCGCCGTTGCCGCAGAGCGTGTAGTCGTCCCAGAACTGCCAGGGCTGGTTCTTGAGCTTGGCGCCGCCGACGTCGATGAACACCTTTCCGCGGATCTCCCGGATGCCGAGGAACGGCGTCGCGAGCAGGTCGATGAGCGGGAAGCGGAACTCGACGTTCAGGAAACCGGCCGTGTTGCCCACAATGCCGTAGACCGGGAACGTGCGCAGCGTGTCGATGCCGCCGAAGGCCAGAACATCCGGAAGGTTGCCATCGGCGCGGAACCCGTAGAGGCGGATCGCGAAGAGCGAGCGGCGCGTGATCTTGAAGTAGTGGCGCAAATCCAGCGTCGCGTCCCAGGTCAAAGTGATGCCGTCCTGTCCGGGCAATTTCGTACCGCTGATGTACGGCGACCAGGAGAGGCCGATCGAGAGCTTCCGACCGGAGATCGGTCCGAACGATTCGTACTGCGTCGTGTCGCCGACGAGGCGCGTGCCGAGCGTCGCATAGCCATTCGACGTCGGAATCCCGATGATTCCGGAGCCCGCGTCGGTGTCGACCCAGACCGGATAGCCGTTGAAATCGCGGTCGTTGTAGCCGACGTCCCCTTCCAGCCGGTAGTAGCGATTGAAGGGGTAGGCCGCGAAGACGTTGCCTCCGATGTACTGGTAGTTGCTCTGCGTGCCGATCGTGCCGTCGGGATTGAGGACGTAGTAGTAGTTGCGGTTGTAGTAGCCGACGGCGCCCTTCTGCAGGCGTGAGCCGATGTCCGTGTAGGACAGGCTGCCGTTGGTGTAGCCGGATACCGTCCACAGGACGGCCTGCAACCGGCGGTCGCCGAGGTTGTCGCCGAAGGTCAGGATCGTGTTGGAGAGGAACTGGCCGTCGGAGGCGACGCCGGCCAGGATCTGGGCGTTCTCGAGGTAGAGCTTGCGGCTCGGCCTCTCGATCTTTTCGGGGTCGACCGAGACCTCGATCGAGGGCTGGAACGGAGCGATCGTGCTCGGCCCGGCCGGCGAGGGCGCGGGGTTGAGCTCCGCGAGCTTCCGGTACGGCTTCTTCGCGTCGGTGACGTAGAGCATGAACCGGCGCTTGTAGTAGGCCGAGAAGACCAGCCGCTCCGAACCGTCGCGGGCGGTCAGGATCGCCGGCGAGAAGCAGCCGCCGACGACGTTCGTGAACATGTTCGTCTCGCCGTTGGCCAGATCGACGGAGTAGACGTTGTAGACGCCGCCGTTGCGGTCCGAGGAGAAGAAGAGGCGTTTGCCGTCGGGGGAGACGGCGGCGTCCTCGTCGTTCGAGTCACCGTAGGTGACCTGTTCGCGCGAACCTTCGACTCCCGGGCGGATCCGGAAGATCTTCGCCGAGGTGCCCTGGACGCCCGAGTAGTAGATCCACTCGCCGTCCGGCGAGAACGTCGGCGCGAAGTCGAACGAGCGGTCCTGGGTGATGTTGACGATCGACTTGCTCTCGAAGTTGTAGGTGTAGATGTCGGCGTCGCCGCCCTTGACGGCGAGGAACGCGATCCGCTTGCCGTCGGGGGAGAAGGCCGGGTTGAGCTGCTGGTCGAGGCCGGGCATCGGGATCATCGTCTCGATCTTCCCGTCCAGGGCGTTGAGGAGCAGGAGCTCGCGGCCGCGCTCGCGCTTGACGAAGAACGCGAGCGAATTGCCGTCGGGGGAGACGGCGAGGTCGACGCCTCCGACCGGGCCGGTCGTCAGCCACTGGGCGACGATGTACTCATAGTCGGTCTTGAAGCCCTTGGTCAGGTTCCGGTAGAGCTTGCGGTCCCGGGGCGAGAAGACCACGACGTTCGCGTCCTGTCCGAGCGTCGAGATCGCGGCGCCGAAGTCTCCGGAGGGGAAGGGGCGAACCGAGACCTCGGCCGAGCCCTCCTGCGAGAGGCGGACCTGGTCGCCGAAGTCGATCGGCTCGCCGCGCTCCGTCAGCATCTTCAGGAAACGCTGGCGCAGGTAGCGGCGGAAGCGGATGTCGAAGTCCTCGGCGTTGACCCCGTATGTGCGCTGGAGGACGCGGTCGATGTTCGGGCCGAGCTGTCCGCGATACTCGAAGACGAAGTCCCGCACGCCGTCCTTGCCCCACTCGGCCTCGATGAAGTCGAACACGGCGTGGCCGAAGCGGTACGCGAAGAAGCCGTAGATGCCCTGCTCGGCGATCTCGGGAACCTGGTCGGCGAGGACGGAGTCGCGGAGGACCATCACGTCCTTCGAGTCCTCGTCGGAGGCGAAGTAGGAGGCCATGCCTTCCGTCAGCCACTGGGGCGCGCCCGAGGTGTACGCCCGGATGAAGCTGCCGCCGAAGAAAATCTCGAACTGGAAGACGTGCGTGAGCTCGTGGGCGATGAGCTTCTGGAGCTCCTCGTCGGGCATGTCGATCGGCAGGACCATCCGGTTGCGCGTCGGCAGGGCGAAGGCGCCCACGCCTTCGGGAATGAAGCCGGCGAGCGTGTTCGTCTGCTCGAATTCGGTGTGGGTCGCGTAATAGATGATGTTGATCGGCTTCGGAATCTGGAAGTTCAGGGACCGCGAGATCTCGTCGTAGGCGCTCTCGGCGTACGACGCGACCTTCTGCAGGGAGATCTGCTCCCGGTCGTGGAAGTAGATGAGGAAGTGCGTCGAGCGGTAAGTCTTCCACGTGAAGGTGTCGTAGGCGATCTTGTTGACGCCGAAGTACGTGTAGTACGGATCGACGAACTGGGCCGAGGCGGCGGCGGGGAGGAAGAGCCCTGCGGCGACGGCGACGGCAACCACAAGCACGACGACGGCGGACGACTTCTTCATTTATGTCCTCGGGGGAATCAGTTGGTGAAGATGTAGCGTTCGGCCTCGCGGTCACGGGCCACGAACGTGTTCAGGATCTGGCTCTCCAGCGAAAAGAGGTTTTCGAAGAGTCCCTGAAGCTCGTCGGCGCGGCGGCTTCCGGTCTGCCGGAAGTCCTTGAACTGGTCCTGGAGGAGCTTCTCGCCGGTGTGGCCGTCGAGGACCAGGAGCACGATGTCGAAGAGAAAGCCCGTCTGCTCGACGTAGACCTGGCGGTAGTACGTCCGGCCGTCGATCGGCGAGGTGTACTCCTCGGTCTTGTAGCCGGAACGGTCCTCGACCTTGAACTCGAGGCTTCCCGAGACCACGATCTCGGCGCCGGTCTGCGTGCCGACCGACGCCCAGAACTCCTGCGCCTTGGCGAGCTCCACGAGGTTCTGCGTCGGGAGCTTCAGATCCGGCGGCGTCTGGATGAGCTCGAAACGCGTCCTCTTCTCGAGCTGCTTTTTCAGGAAGCGCTGGAACTCGGCCTGGAGATCGACGTTGGCGAGGCGCTTGTCGCGACCCTTCTCCGCGTCGGTCACGATGATCATCGGCGCGAGCGCGATCCGCTCGTTGCCGCGGAGGGGCAGCTTTGCTTTCAGCGGGAGCCGCAGCCGCACCTGGTCGACGCCGGCGAAGGCGGGCATTGGTCCGAGGAAGAGGAGCAGAGCCGCCGCGGCGGCCCCGAGGCGGCGGAGGCGGAGGCGGCCGTCCGCGCTAAGGCGTGGGCGCACTGGCGGCCTTTCCGGTGGTCTTCGTGTAGGAGGTGTAGAACTCGGCGAAGCGCGCGTAGTTGCGCCGGATGTACTCGTTGTTGGGCTCGAGCTCCAGCGCCTTCTTGTATTCGACGAGCGCGCGCGCGAAATCGCCGTTGGCTTCCATCGCGACGGCGAGGTTGTTGTGGGCGCGGGCGTTCGACGGTTCTTTCGCGATCGCCTGCTCGAAGCGGAAGGCCGCTTCCCGCCAGTGGCCTTCCTTCGCGACGTCGGTGCCGAAGGCGAGCTGCGTCGATGAGCGTTCCGTGTGGGAGTACGACGTGCACGCGCTCGCGACAAGAAGTAGGGTGAGGACCCACGCGCCGCTTTTCCTCAAGCTGTCACCCGCCTCCCGCGTCGGGGTGGCTATTATAGGTTTGGCGTCGACGGAGGATCGGAGAATTGTCGCCTCTGGCTCGATGAATGATTACTTAAATCCGTGAGCCCGCATTCCCTGGATCGTCGCGCCGCGTTGTCGTGGGCGCGAGGCAGCGTGACCCCGCAAAAACTCTGGCCCCTGATCCGCGCGCGCGGAGGCGTGGAAGGCCTTTTGTCCTCCGAAGAGGAGGACCTGTCCGCATTTTTGGGCTCCCGGGACCGGGCCCGGGCGGTGCTCCGGGCCGGCGACGACGCCGAGGCCGAGCGCTGGGCGGCCCGGATCGAGCAGACGGGAATGCGCCTGGTGACGGCCTTCGATCCCGAATACCCGGAAGTCCTGCGGGAGATCCCCGACCCCCCGTTCCTCCTGTTCGCACTGGGCCGGCTCGAGCGGCTGCGCCTTCCGGTCGTCGCGATCGTGGGCTCGCGGGATGCCTCGCGCTATGGCCGGGACGTTGCCGGGAAGCTGGCGCAGGAGCTGTCGGCCGCGGGCGTGACGGTGGCTTCCGGCTTCGCGCGCGGCGTGGATGCCGCGGCGCACGAGGCCGCGCTCGGGGGCCACGGAGGAACGATCGCGGTCCTCGGATGCGGCATCGACGTGGAGTACCCGCGCGAGCACGGGCGGCTCAAAGAGCGCCTCGCTTCGGAACACCTCGTGCTCTCCGAGTACCCGCCGGGCACCGAGCCGCGGCCGCAGAATTTTCCGATCCGCAACCGCGTCATCGCCGGAATCTCGGCCGGCGTCGTCGTCGTCGAAGCCTCGCGCCGCTCGGGCTCTCTCATCACGGCCCGGCTCGCCGCCGACTTCGGGCGCGACGTGTTCGCCGTGCCGGGCTCGATCTTCGCGGAGACCTCCGCCGGCACGCACGCGCTCCTGAAGGACGGCGCGATCCTCTGCCGCGGCGCGGAGGACGTGCTCGCCGAGCTCTTTCCGTCGATCGGCATCCCGCAGCCCCAGCGGGTCGCCCCCGCAGTCCCGATCTCCGAGCTTTCGCCCGAGGCGAGGCGTATGCTCGAAGCGCTGTCCCGAGACGAGTCGCTTTCCGCGGAGGAGCTCGCGCAGGCGCTCGAGCTGCCCGCCGCGACGATCCTCGCCGGGCTCTTCGAGCTGGAAGCGGCCGGACTCGCGCTTTCGCAGGATGGGAGGTATGGAGTGCGGAGACATTGAGTTGAAGTTGAGGGTTGAGAGTTGAGTGTTGAGCGTGGCATTAACCCTTAACTCTCAACTCTTAACGCTCAACTTCTGTCCCTCAGGAATAGAGATTTGTTTCGAGACATGAGCGACCCTCGGTTTGCTCTTTCTCCACCGTTGTGAGAGGTTCCCCGCCCCGTATGGCCAAGTCCATCGTCATCGTCGAGTCCCCCGCGAAGGCCAAGACCCTCGAGAAGTTCCTCGGCAAGGGCTTCAAGGTCATGGCCTCGTACGGCCACGTGCGGGATCTGCCGCGCAAGGGCCTGGGTGTCGATCGCGAGCACTCCTACGAGCCCACCTACGAGGTGCTCGCCGGAAAAGAGAAGACGATCAACGAGCTCAAGCGCGCCGCCAAGACCGCGGACGCGGTCTATCTCGCGGCCGACCCCGACCGCGAGGGCGAAGCGATCTCCTGGCACCTGCGCGAGACGCTGAAGCCCGGAGCCGGCAAGACGGTGTTCCGCCGGGTGCGGTTCAACGAGATCACCAAGAAGGCCGTGCTCGCGGCCATGGAGAACGCCGGCGAGATCGACGCCCGGCGCGTCGACGCGCAGCAGGCCCGGCGCATCATCGATCGCCTCGTGGGATACGAGGTCTCGGACCTGCTCTGGAAGAAGGTCTGGCGGGGTCTCTCCGCCGGCCGCGTCCAGACCGTCGCCCTCCGGATCATCTGCGAGCGCGAGAGCGAGATCGAAGCGTTCGTTCCGGTCGAATACTGGTCGGTCGACGCCCGGCTCTCGGGCAAAGTTCCGCCGGAGTTCACGGCGCGCCTCGCATCTTTCGACGGCGAGAAGCTCAAGTTCGACGGCACGGACCCGCGCCTTCCGGACGAAGCGGCGGCCACGCGCGTCGTCGAGGACGTCCGGAAGGCCGACTGGATCGTCTCGACGGTCGAGACCTCGGAGCGCCGCAAGAACCCGGCGCCGCCCTTCATCACCTCTCAGCTCCAGCAGGCTGCGGCGCGGCGCCTCAGCTTCGCCGTGCGGCGGACCATGCAGATCGCGCAGCGCCTCTACGAGGGCCGCGAGATACCGGGGCGCGGCACCGTCGGTCTGATCACGTACATGCGCACGGACTCGACGCGCGTCTCCGACGACGCGCTGAAGGAGGTCCGGGCGCTCATCGGGAGCCAATACGGTCCCGACTCGCTGCCCGAGTCGGCGCGCTACTTCAAGAGCCGGCGCGACACGCAGGACGCCCACGAGGCGATCCGGCCGACCTATCTCGACCTGCCGCCCGACGAGGTCGCCAAGTACGTCGCGGCCGACGAAGCGAAGCTCTACCGGATCATCTGGGAGCGTTTCGTCGCCTCGCAGATGTCGCCCGCGGTCTACGACACGACCTCGGCGGAGATCACGGCGGGCCGGGCGGTATACCGCGCCTCGGGCTCCACGCTCAAGTTCGCGGGATACCTGGCGGCATACGGAGTCTCGGCCGACGAAGAGGATGAGGGCGACAAGGATTCCCCGAAGCTGCCGCCCCTGACGCAGGGGGAAAAGCTCAAGCTCGTCGAGGCTCTGCCCGAGAAGAAGGCGACGCAGCCGCCCCCGCGCTTCAACGAAGCCTCGCTCGTCAAGTTCCTCGAGGAGAACGGCATCGGGCGGCCCTCGACCTACGCCGAGATCCTCCGAAAGATCGAAGAGCGGCGCTACGTCCACCGCAAGGACCGGCGGTTCATCCCGACCGCGCTCGGGCGCACGGTCATCGAGCTGCTCATTCCGTACTTCGACGACTTCTTCGAGACGGCCTACACGGCGCGCATGGAGGAGGCGCTCGACGACGTCGAGGAGGGCAAGCTCTCCTGGACGAAGGCGCTCTCCGACTTCGACAAGACGTTCACGCGCGACCGCAATCGGGCGCTCGAAGGCATGCACTCGGGCAAGGCCGGGATCCCGCTGGCGCAGGCGAGGAAGCTCAAGCTCTCCGTCGTCCCCGCGATCGACGAGAAATGCCCGAACTGCGGCAAGAAGCTGAAGATCCGGATGGGGAAGAACGGCCTCTTCGTCGCATGCAGCGGGTACCCGACCTGCACGTTCACGCTGGACATCCCCGATCCCGAGGAAGACGCCGTCGACATGTCGGAGATCGAGAAGACGACGTGCGACGAGTGCGGCGAGCCGATGAAGGTGCGCCAGAGCCGGACGGGCTCGACGTTCCTCGGGTGCACGGCGTTTCCGAAATGCCGCAACGTCGTGAACATCGCCGTGGCCGGAGGCAAGGCCGAGGCGCGTCCCGACGAGCCGACCGGCCAGATCTGTCCGCGCTGCGGCCACGGCCTCGTGCGCCGCCACGGCCGCTACGGCGCGTACGTCTCCTGCTCGAACTACCCGGCCTGCAAGTACAAGCCGCCCAAGCCCATCAAGGACACGGGAGTGAAGTGCCCCAAGGACGGCGGGGTCATCGCCGAGCGCCGCGGCCGCTTCCGCCCGTTCTATGGGTGCATCAACTATCCGAACTGCGATTTCTCGCTCTCGGTGCGGCCCATCCCCGAGAAGTGCCCGCAGTGCGGCAACGAGTACCTCCTCTTCCGCGAGCGCAAGTCCGGCAACGTCTTCGCGTGCGACAAGGCCGGCTGCGGGTTCGAGAAGCCCCCGGGCGAGCTGCCGCCGATCGTCGAGTACACCCCCGAAGCGCCGCCCGATCTGCCGGATCCTGTGGTCGTGGCGGCCGCGGCCAAGAAGGCCGGCGGTAAACCGCGCGCGCGGAGAGCGAAGGCTTAGAGGGACGTCACCCCGAGCGCTCTTCCACCGTCAACCAGGGCCCCGTTTCACCGTCACCCAAGCGCTGTTTCACATCCTTCCGAGCACTCATTCACCGTCACTCCGAGCGGTCCATTCGCCTTCACTCCGAGGACTCACCGTCACCCCGAGCACTCCTTCGCCGTCATCCCGAGCGATAGCGAGGGATCCCGAGACCGGCAGGCTTACGTGCCGGTCAGCAAGTCGAGTCCGGGGCCCCTCGTCGCTGCGCTCCTCGGGACGTCAGTGAGGACTCAGTGACGGGATCCCTCGTCGCGGCGCTCCTCGGGATGACTGTTTGGCGATTGCTGGCGCAATCGGCCTGCAAGTACGCCGTCATCCCGAGCGATAGCGAGGGATCCCGCGGTCGGCAGGCTTACGAGCCGGTCGGCAAGTCGAGTCCGGGTCCGCTGCTCGGGATCCGGACTCAGTGACGGGATCCCTCGTCGCTGCGCTCCTCGGGATGACTGTTTGGCGAACGCTGGCGCATTCGCCCGCAACTACGCCGTCATCCCGAGCGATAGCGAGGGATCCCGCGGTCGGCAGGCTTACGCGCCCGTGTGGCGAGTCGAGTCCGGGTCCGCTGCTCGGGATCCGGACTCAGTGACGGGATCCCTCGTCGCTCTGCTCCTCGGGATGACTGTTTGGCGAACGCTGTTGCGTTCGCCGCACAGTCAATTCTCTCCGCCCGGAACGCCCGGAATGTTCAGGAACCGCCGGAACGGGTCCTTCCACGGGAATGCCTGTGCGTAGCGCCACAGTCGATCCGTCAGAGGAGGCTTGGCCGCGGGGTTCTTGAAGCATTCGGCGCAGCGGGGGAGCTGCGAGAAATCGTGTGTCCGGAAGCCTTCCTCGATCGTCGCGAGGAAGGGCGAGTTGGCGATCTCGACGATCGATTTCTCACGCACGTTGCCGAGCTTCTGCGTGCCGTCGTAGTCGTAGCAGCAGTGGGTGACGTCGCCGTTGCAGAGGATGACGAACCACTGGTACGGCGTGCCCTGGAAGCAGCCGTAGTAGGCCTGGTGGAGCTCGGTGACCTCGGAGGTGTCCAGGCCCTCGCAGGTCTTCTGGATGATCGTGGCCTGGGGGTAGCGATCGAGGTGGAAGAACTCGCGGAACGACTTGACCGACTCGTCATGCGTCTGCGTCGTGATCATCCGCTGGATTTCGACGACGATCTTCTTTCCCTTCGACATCTCGAGAAACCGGCGGATGTTCTCGACGACGGCGTCGAACTTGCCGCCCTTCCGCACGATCGGGTAGACCTCGGGCTTGAGCGTGTCGATGCAGATGCGGAGCTTCGACAGGGAGCTCGACAGGATGTCCTTCGCCCACTGCTCGGACAGCAGCGTCCCGTTCGTCGAGACGCAGACTCCGGGGAAGAGGTCGATCGCCTCGCAGAGCCTCTTGTAGAGGAAGGGCTCGCCCATCTCGTGGAGGTACTTCATCGGAAGGTCCAGCTCGCGCATCTGCCGTGCGACGTCCTCGACCATGTCGAAGGGCGCGTCCTCGAAGGGGCGCGTGAGGACGTCCATGGGGCACATGCCGCAGCGCAGGTTGCAGCGGGAGGTCAGCTCCAGCATGTACTTGAGCGAGCGGAGCCGGAGGCCGTTCTTCCCCTTGCTCAAGAGGGCCGCCTCGCTTCGAGGCCCGCCATCGCGGCGACGACGGGCAACGCGTTCTTCTTGTCGAAGAGAATCATCGTGCGCGCGTTGCACTCGTGCGTGCAGCGGCAGAGCCGGGCGTGCTTCGCGTCGACGAACGTCCGGGCGGCCTCGCTCTCGCGAATCCTGGCCCAGTCGTAGCCGGCCGCGCGGACGTTGCCCAGAACGTCCGAGATGAGCTCGCAGCCGTGCACGTTGCCGTCTTCCGTCAGGACGTACTCCCTTTCGCCGGCGAGGCAGAAACCCTCGAACGGCCCCCCTTTCGCCTGGCGGGCGATGTACTCGAAGCGCTGGCGGTTGACCTCCCGCCTCGCCCGCGTCCGCGCGCCCTTCCAGCCTCCCCGCGCCTCGTCCGGAGGATAGCGGAGGTCGATCTTCTTCGACAGCCGGAGGTAGAGGTCGACGTCGAGGCCTTCCTTGACGCCGGGGTCGTAGGCATCGCCCCGGACGAAACCGAGGGAGTGGTGGTTGGGCCGGTATTTGGCGTAGACGAACTCGAGGAAGTCCTCGATCTCGCCCTGGTTGTCGCGCATGAAGACGGTCGTGACGCCCGCCGTGAGGTTGGGCGTGCGGCGCGCCACCGCGAGCAAGGCCTCGAGCGTCGCGAGCGCCCGGTTGTAGAGGCCCGGTACGGCGCGCACGCGGTCGTGGAGCTCGCGGAAGCCGTCGATCGAGACGGTCACGCCCAGCGAGAGATCGGGTGAGATTTCGCAGATCTTCTCGGCCGCGAGAGCGACCTCCTCCGGCGAGAAGCCGTTGGTCGGGATCGAGGCGGAGAAGAACCGGCAGCGCTCGAAGTAGATCCGCATCAGCTCCGGCAAGTCGCGCCGCAGAAACGGCTCGCCTCCGGAGATCAGCAACAGGCGGATCGGCGGGAGCGTGGCCGCGAAGCGCTCCATCTCCTCGAGCGTCAGCTCGTTTTTGCCCGCGTTGATCGGGTAGAAGCAGTGGGCGCAGCGGGCGTTGCAGACGGACGTCACGAAGTGCGTCCACTGGGCGATGGCCTCCCCCGGAGCGATCCAGTCGCGGGCGAGGGCGAGGCCCTGCGAGAGCTTGCTCATGCGGCCCGCACCACCGCTCCGGAACGAAGGTCCGCGCGGCGCGCGCCGTGAAACCCCTGGATGCGGGCGACTTCGCCCTTGAAGAGCCAGGGAAAGAGCGTCAGCGCCTTGCCCACGTGTCCGGCGCGCAGCATCCGGCCGAGCGTGATCCAGAGATGTGGAAAGAGGTACAGCAGCGCCGGGAAGCGGACCAGCGCCTTGCCGGGCCGGTCGTGGTCGCGGCGGGTTTCGTAGATCGTGCGGCCGCAGGCGACCTGCTTCTCCCAGAAGGCGCGCGGGTCGAGCCGCTCGTGACGGTGGACCACGGCGATCTCGGGGTCGTACCAGAGCCGGCCGCCACGCGCGGTCACGGCCAGCGCGAAGACCGTGTCCTCGCCGGTGTTGGTCTCGGGGAAACGGACCGGCCCGATGGCTTCGCGCCGGTACACGATCGCCATCGTCGGGATGTTGGCCTTGGCGCCCGGTCGGCCCGCCGCGATCCACTCCGAGTGATTCAGGTAGTAGTCGAGCTCGCCGTAGCGGCCCGGCCGCCCGTTGACGATGCGGCCTCCGACGCCCGCGATCGAAGGATCCCTCTCGAACGCGCTTCGCGCCCGGGCGAGCCAGTCCTTCGGCGCGACGGCGTCGGCGTCGAGGAAGCCGACGAGCTCGCCGCGGGTCGCTTCCATGCCGACGTTGCGGGCGCCGCCGGCGTTGCGGCGCGTGGCGTTGCGGATGACCCGGGCGCCG
>Ga0207706_10004559_pt1 | contig 13007 bp, 15 predicted proteins | sample KBSC53metaG_FD_184318 | JGI IMG/M metagenome (GOLD analysis project Ga0207706, IMG submission 184318) | Corn rhizosphere microbial communities from Kellogg Biological Station, Michigan, USA - KBS C5-3 metaG (SPAdes) (version 2) | ecosystem: Host-associated > Plants > Roots > Rhizosphere > Soil ... | reverse complement strand
TCCGCCGCAATGTCGATGCTGAGCCCTTCCATGAGCCGGCCGACGTGCGCATCGATTCCGGCGTCGGCGAGGGCGATGCGATCTCGCCCTATTACGACTCGATGATCGCCAAGCTGATCGTCTGGGGCGAAGACCGCGCGCAGGCACTGGCCCGGCTCGACGCCGCGCTGCGCGACACGCACATCATGGGACTGCAGACCAACGTGGCCTTCCTGCGCCGCGTGATCAACACGCAGGCGTTTGCCACGGCCGACCTCGACACCGCGCTGATCGAGCGCGAGCGCGCGGCGCTGTTCGACCGGCCCGGCCTGCCGCTCGAATGTGCTGCCGCCGGCGTGGTGGCGCACGAGCTGGCCGCCGAGTCGGCGCTCGAAAGAGCCGACCCCTGGTCGCGCCGCGACGGCTGGCGGCTGCACGGCGGCGCGCGCCGGCGCTTCGATCTCGAGATCGGCGGGACGCACCACACGGTGACGCTCGAGCGCCTGCACGATGGCGCCGCGGTGATGGCCATCGGCGGTCAGCGCTGGCCGTTCAGCGCGCGTGCGCTGTCAGCCGACCGGCACGACGTGACGCTGGCCGACCGGCGCTGGACGCTCAGCGTCTACGCGCAGGGCGAGCAGCTCGCGGTGTTCGCGCCCGAGGGCTCGGCCACGGTGCGCGAGGTCGACGTGATCGCCCATGCCGGCGAAGGCGCCGCCGAGGGCGGCCGCCTGACGGCGCCGATGCCGGGCAAGCTCGTCGCGTTTCTCGCCCAGCCCGGCGATGCGGTGAAGCAGGGCCAGCCGCTGGCGGTGATGGAAGCGATGAAGATGGAGCACACCATCACCGCACCGCGCGACGGCACGGTGGCGGAACTGCTCTACGGGGTGGGCGACCAGGTGGCCGAGGGCGGCGAGCTGCTGCGGCTCGCCGAGGCGGCGTAGTGCGCATCAAAGCCCGACGCCGGGCCGCCCCAAGGCGAGCTTTGGCCCTCTCGGAGGGCGGCCGCGGTATTCCGCGGCCGGGTGCTGGCATCAAAGCCCGACGCCGGGCCGCCCCAAGACGGGCTGTGGCCCTCTCGGAGGGCGGCCGCGGTATTCCGCGGCCGGGTGCTGGCGTGTTATCGGCCGAGCCAGCGGGCCGGCGAGAACCAGCTGCGGCCGGCGGTGTCGGCCGGGGCGTCTTCGGCCTTGTCAGTGCCGGGGGCTCCGGCCTCGAGCGGGCGCGACAGGCCGAAGCCCGAGGTATCTTCGGCCCACGGCATCGGCTGGCGATGGCTGGCGGCATCGCGGGCCAGCGTCGCGGCGCGGAACTGCTGCGCGAGCTGCGCGAGCTCCGAGCCCTTGACGCTGTCGCACAGCGCCAGCACTTCTCCCGCGTAGCTGTTGCGCTTGAGCATGCGCTCGACATCGATGCCGATGCCCAGCTCGCGCTTCAGGAAGAAGTGAATCCGCGCTGCGATGCGCAGCCGGCTCAGGTTGGAGTCCACGATGAGAGCGATGTAGTTTGTAGTAATTACAGTAGATTTTGCTGGCTACTCCCGGGTCTGTAACTCCCCGAGGTGGGTGGGTTTTCCCCTCTAGATCGCCGTATTGGCAACCAACTGTTAGCAAGAGGACGATGTCATGGCTTTGCCTTCACGAGTGACGCTGGTGGATGTGGGCCCGCGCGACGGCCTGCAGAACGAAAAGCAGCCGGTCGACGCGGGGCACAAGATCGAGCTGGTCCATCGTCTGCAATCGGCTGGCCTGAAGGAGATCGAGGTCACCAGCTTCGTCAGCCCCAAGTGGGTGCCGCAGATGGCCGACAACGCCGAGGTGATGGCCGGCATCGAGCGGCGCGCCGGCGTGCGCTACAGCGTGCTGGTGCCCAACATGAAGGGGCTGGAGGCGGCGCTGCCGAGCCGGCCCGACGAGGTGGTGGTGTTCGGCGCGGCCAGCGAGGCCTTCAGCCAGCGCAACATCAACTGCAGCATCGCCGAGAGCATCGAGCGCTTCCGTCCGGTGGTGGCGGCGGCGCACGAGGCGGGCTTGAAGGTGCGCGGTGCGATCTCCTGCGCGCTGGGCTGCCCCTACCAGGGCGAGGTGAGCCCCGACGAGGTCGAGCGCGTGGTGCTGCTGATGAAGGACATCGGCGTCGACCATTGCGGCGTCGCCGACACCATCGGCGTCGGCACGCCCAGGCGCGTGCAGGCGGTGATGGAGCGCGCGCTGAAGCACTACCCGGTGGTCGAGGTCAGCGGCCATTTCCACGACACCTACGGCCAGGCGCTGGCCAACATCTACGCGAGCCTCGAGCTCGGCATCCATACCTTCGATGCGAGCATCGCCGGCCTCGGCGGTTGCCCGTACGCCAAGGGTGCGACCGGCAACGTGGCCACGGAGGACGTGGTGTTCCTGCTGAACGGCCTCGGCATCGAGACCGGCATCGACATCGATGCGCTGGTCGATGCCGGCGCCTTCATCTCCGAGGTGCTCGGCCGGCCGCCGGTGTCGCGCGCCGGCAGGGCGCTGCTGGCCAAGCGGGCCGCCTGAGCTTTCCCGACCTTTCCATGGATCTCCCGCCCACATGCCTCACCTGACCCTCGAATATTCCCGCAACCTCGCGTCCGCCCTCGACGTGGGCGCCGTGCTGTCCGATGTGAACCGCGTGCTTGCGGCATCCGGCCACTTCCAGGAGGCCGACATCAAGAGCCGCGCGATCGGCTTCGAGCATGTGGCCATTGGCACCAGCGGCGCGCCACGCGGCTTCGTGCATGCCAAGCTCGCGATCCTGGCCGGCCGTAGTGCCGAGGTGAAGAGGGCGCTGTCGGGCAGCGTGCTGGCGGTACTGCGCGAGCGCATAGCCGCCCCCGCGGGCCTGCAGCTGCAGCTGTGCGTCGAGATGCTGGAGATCGACGGCCCGTCTTACGCCAAGGACACCGTCGATGGCTGAAGCCGAGCTCCCCGAAGGATTCCGCCGCGTCAGCGCGCTGCTGCGCGACCTCGGCCACCCCCACCCGCCGCGCTGGCTCGAGGTGGCCGCGCGCACCTCGCAGGAGGCGGCCGAGGCGCTGGGCATCGAGGTGGGGCAGGTCGCCAAGAGCGTGATCTTCCGCCGCAAGAGCGACGACAGCGCGGTGCTGGTCGTGACCTCGGGCGACCGGCGCGTCGACGAGAAGAAGGTGGCGGCGATCGCCGGGCCGCTGGGCCGCGCCGATGCCGAGTTCGTGAAGGCGCGCACCGGCTTCTCGATCGGCGGCGTGTCGCCGGTAGCGCATGCGACGCCGCCGTTCACGCTGATCGACCGCGAGCTGTTCCGCTTCGGTGAGATCTGGGCCGCGGCCGGGCATCCGAACGGCGTGTTCCGGCTGTCGCCCGATGAACTGCAGCGCCTGACCGCGGCGCCGGTGGTCGACGTGGTGGTGGCATGACCGATCCGGTCGGGGTCCCATCCCCCTGCATCAACGTCTGCCGCATGAGCCCTCGCACCGGCTTGTGCGAGGGCTGCCTGCGCACGATCGATGAGATCGCTGCCTGGTCCACGCTGGACGACGACGCCAAGCGCAGGGTGTGGGACGAACTGGACAAGCGGCGCGACACGCTGCCGCCCGAGGAGAGGAACCCGCGATGAAGGCGATCGACTTCTACTTCGACCCGATCTCGCCCTATGCCTACCTCTCGTTCGAGCGCCTGCCGCAAGTGCTGGCGGGCTGCTCGTACGCGGTGAACTACCGGCCGCTGCTGTTCGCCGGGCTGCTGAACCATTGGGGCCAGAAGGGCCCGGCCGAGATCGGCCCGAAGCGCGCCTGGACGATGCGGCAGGTCGCCTGGCTGGGCCACCGCGACGGCATCGCGCTGCAGCTGCCGGCGGTGCATCCCTTCAACCCGCTGGCGTTGCTGCGGCTGCTGATCGCGAGCGCGCCCGAGGGCGGCACGCCGAACCGGCATGCGGTGGAGCAGGTCTTCCGGCATGTGTGGGCGACCGGCGCCGATGCCAACGACCCGGCGCGGCTGCAGGCCTTGCACGAGCTGCTGCCGCTGAGGCAGGACCCGCAGTCGGACGCGGTGAAGCAGGCGCTGCGCGCGGCCACCGACGCCGCGATCGCGCGCGGCGTGTTCGGCGTGCCGACGATCGCCGTCGACGAGCGGTTGTTCTGGGGCGTGGATGCACTCGAGATGGTGGCCGCCTGCCTGAAGGGCGACGCCTGGTTCGAGCCTGCGCACTGGGAGTCGCTCGCCGCCGCCACGCCAGGCGTGCAGCGGCGCCGCTGAGGCCCCTCCAGACAAACCCGAGGATGTGCCGCCGATCACGGCGGCATTCCACATCGAGAAAAGCGCGCACCGGGTTTGCACCGAGTTTGTCAGCCTGTGTTGGCTGGCTGTCAGAGAAAGGTCAGAGGCCACCTCGATAGTTGTCTCCAGGTGTTGCCCGTCGGCAGCGCTGCATTTCATCAGGAGACATGCAATGGCAACTGCGGTCGCAAAAGCCAACGCACCGATGACCGGTGAGGAGAAGAAGGTCATCTTCGCGTCCTCGCTCGGCACGGTGTTCGAGTGGTACGACTTCTACCTCTACGGCTCGCTGGCGCCGATCATCGCCAAGCAGTTCTTCTCGGGCCTGGACCCGACCTCGGCGTTCATCTTCGCGCTGCTTGCGTTCGCCGCCGGCTTCATCGTGCGCCCGTTCGGCGCGTTGGTGTTCGGCCGCCTGGGCGACATGATCGGCCGCAAGTACACCTTCCTGGTCACGATCCTGATCATGGGCCTGTCGACCTTCATCGTCGGCATGCTGCCCAGCTACGCCTCGATCGGCGTCGCGGCGCCGGTGATCCTGATCGCGCTGCGACTGCTGCAGGGCCTCGCCCTCGGCGGTGAATACGGCGGTGCCGCCACCTACGTGGCCGAGCATGCGCCGCACGGCAAGCGCGGCGCGTTCACCTCGTGGATCCAGACCACCGCGACGCTGGGCCTGTTCCTGTCGCTGCTGGTGATCCTGGGCACCCGCACCGCGCTGACCGAGCCGGTGTTCGCCGACTGGGGCTGGCGCATTCCGTTCCTGGTGTCGATCTTCCTGCTCGCGATCTCGGTGTGGATCCGCCTGAGCATGAACGAGTCGCCGGCCTTCAAGAAGATGAAGGAAGAGGGCAAGACCTCCAAGGCCCCGCTGTCGGAATCCTTCGGCCAGTGGCGCAACCTGAAGATCGTGATCCTCGCGCTGATCGGCCTGACCGCCGGCCAGGCCGTGGTCTGGTACACGGGCCAGTTCTATGCGCTGTTCTTCCTGACCGCGCAGCTGAAGGTCGATGCCGCCACCGCAAACATCCTGATCGCGCTGTCGCTGCTGATCGGCACGCCGTTCTTCGTCATCTTCGGCACGCTGTCCGACAAGATCGGCCGCAAGCCGATCATCATGGCCGGCTGCCTGATCGCCGCGCTGACCTACTTCCCGCTGTTCCGTGCGCTGACCGAGGCCGCCAACCCCGACCTCGCCGCCGCCCAAGCCAAGAACCGCGTGGTCGTGACCGCCGATCCGAACGAGTGCTCGTTCCAGTTCAACCCGACCGGTACCGTCAAGTTCACCAGCTCGTGCGACATCGCCAAGCAGGTGCTGGCCTCCGGCTCGGTGAGCTATGACAACGAGACCGGCACCGGCCCGGCCAAGATCGCGATCGGCGACAAGGTGATCGAGTCGTACAGCTCCAAGGGCATGTCGGCCGACGACGCGAAGAAGAAGGATGCCGAGTTCAAGAAGGCCGTGGGCGATGCGCTGAAGGCCGCGGGCTACCCGGCCAAGGCCGACCCGGCCAAGATGGACAAGGTGAAGATCGTCGCGATCCTGACGCTGCTGGTCATCTACGTGACCATGGTCTACGGCCCGATTGCCGCGATGCTGGTGGAGATGTTCCCCACACGCATCCGCTACACCTCGATGAGCCTGCCGTACCACATCGGCAACGGCTGGTTCGGCGGCCTGCTGCCGACCACCGCGTTCGCGATCGTGGCGCAGACAGGCAACATGTACAACGGCCTGTGGTACCCGATCATCATCGCCGCGGTGACCTTCGTGATCGGCATGCTGTTCGTCCGCGAGACCAAGGACGTCGACATCTACGCGAACGACTGACCATGTGGAAGATCTTCCTCGCCTTCGTCATCTTCGCTGCGCTCGCGGTGTGGATGCTGAGCAAGGGCGGCGCCATCGACATGGGCGGCGAGAAGCATGTCGTCGAGCAGCCTGCCGCGCCCGCGGCGGGTGCCTCGGGGGCCGCGCACTGACGCGGTCACCTTTCAGGTCCTTTCCCCGAAGCCCGCCTCGCGCGGGCTTTTTTGCGCCCGCATGACACGTGTGGCGTCGTTCTGACGCTCCGGGGTAACCGTTACTTCTGGCACGTCTTGCGCAGCGGGCCGAACAGTTTGATGCGCCGACACCCTTTCGGCAGCAATGCTTACAAGTCGTGAACCAGCGCGTCACAAGAAGCCTGGAACCTCGCCCCTAGCATCGGCACGCTCCATGCGCCCACGCGCGTACGGGGTTCCCATGCGCGTCGCCGTCACCACGCGGCGGTCGCAAACGAAGTCAACGAAAGGACCAAGATGAAGCTGAAACCCACTCTCGCCGCTCTGCTGGCGGCGCTGTCGCTGCCGGCACTGGCGGCGAGCGATGACTGGGGCGTGCACGACGCGCTCGAAGTCACCGCCCAGCACTCGGCTACCGGCGCGATCTCCGATTTCTTCTCGTTCTCGCTCGGCACGACGACGAGCCTGTCGGCTACCGCGGTGGCCAACAACAACCCGCCGGCCAACGTGCTGCACCTGACCGATGGCCTGGTGTCGCTGTACCGTGACGTGGCCGGTCCCGATCAGCTGATCGGCTCGTTCAACTTCAACGGCACCACCGGCGACATCGGCCACACCTTTGCCGACCTGGTCTCGGGCAGCTACTACTACCTGGTGACCGGCAGCGCCACGGGCCATGCAGGTGCGGTGTACTCGCTGACCTCGGCCATCGCGGCCGTGCCGGAACCCGAGACCTACGCCCTGCTGCTCGGCGGCCTGGCCGCCATCGGCATGGTGGCTCGCCGCCGCAGCGCCGACCGCGGCTGATCCTTCCCAGCGTGTTCCGTGCAGGCCGGTGCGGCGCATTGCCGCACCGGCTTTTTTTTGCCTGGCCTCCTCAGAAGCGCAGCCGCAGCGACAGCCTCAGCGTGCGCGGCTCCATCGGGTGCAGCAGCCGGCCATCGATGCCGTTGCTCCCGTTGCAGCCCGGCCCGTCGGCTGGCGTGCAGGCCGCGCCCCAGTATTCGATGTCGTTCGCGCGCCGATCGAACAGGTTCAGCACCTCGACGCTTGCCTCCAGCGCCGCGCCGATGCGTCGGCCCAGCTTGAGGCTGGCCGTCCAGGCGCCGGCCGAGCGCTGCGTGCCGCTTTCCTCCAGCGAGTAGGCGCCGATGTAGCGCCAGCGCAGGCCGCCGAACCACCGGCCCTGCCGGTCGTAGGCCAGGCCCATGGAGACCGACAGCGGGATCGCGTTGGGCACGTGGGTGCCGCCGTTGGCGGCCTGGTCGAAGCGTGCGCGTGTCCACGCCACGTCGGCATCGACGATCACCCCGCGGGCCGGCTCGCCGTAGACCGACCACTCCAAGCCGACGCGGTGCGATGACCCACGCGGCTCGGTCACGCCCTCGTCGCCGATGAACACCAGCTCCGAGGCGAGCGCCATGCGCCACAGCGACAGGCTGGTGTTCCAGCCCGGCAGCGGCGCGGCGCGCAGGCCGAGTTCCGCGCCTTGGGCGCGCGCCTGCAGGCGCACCGGATCCACCGGGCTGCCGTCGCGCGGGTTCTGTGTGGCGGTGGCGCCGCGCGCGTCGTTGCTGTGGAAGCCGCGGCCCCAGTTGGCATAGAACTCGGTGCCGCCGAAGGGCCCGATCACCAGCGCCAGCTTCGGGCTCAGCAGATCGTCGTGCGCGCTGCCGCCGTTGGCGCTGTCGAAGTTGCCGGCGCGCGGCGTCACGCGGGCCTGCACCGCATCCCAGCGCAGGCCTGCCAGGCTGCGCAGCCACGGGGTCCACGCCGTGCGGGCTTGTCCATACAAGCCGAGCGCGCTCTCGCGCACCGCGTCTTCGCGCACGGTGCCGGTGCGCATGCGCGCGACGGTGTCGTACAGGCCCAGCGTGCCGATGCGGTCCTGCCGCCACTGCAGGCCGAGCGTGAGATCGGTGTCGCGCCAGGCCGGGCCGAGGAAGCGCGTGCCCGACACCTCGCCGCCCCACACCGTGCGGCGGTCGGCCTGCTCATGCTGGTCGCCCTGCGGGCCGTTGATCATCCCCGACGGGTTGGAGAACAGGTTGAGCCCGTAGCGGATGACATACGCGTTGGCCTGCGCGCGGCCGGCCTCACCGCTGCGCGCCCACTCGGCCGAGAGGCTGTGGCGGTGCGTGATGCCGCCGTCGGTGGGGCTCAGCGTGCCGAAGCGGCCGATCTCGCCGCGCTCGATCGCGCGCTCGGGCACATGCTCGGTGGCCGTCCATTCGGCGCGGTAGGCCAGCAGGCTCAGCGCCTGGCCGTTGTCGCGCGTGCCCGACGACAGCCGCAGCACCGCATTGAGCTTGCGCACGCGCTCCGGCTGGTCCCAGGGGCCGTCGTTGGTCACCGCCTCCACCGCGCCGAGCAGCGTGCGCTCGCCGAGCGCGCCGCTGCCGGCGCCGAGCACGCGCCGGTGGCCGTGCTCGCCCAGCGTCACGTCGGCAAAGCGCGTGGGCAGCGCGCGCTGGTAGTCGATGCGCGCGGAGCCGGTGGTGGCGAAGTCGCCGTCTTCGGCCGCGTACGGGCCCTTGCGGTAGCGCAGCGCGGCCACGAGCTCGGGGATCAGGAAGTTCAGGTCCATGTAGCCCTGGCCGTGCGCATGCGAGGCCATGTTGACCGGCATGCCCATCAGCTGGGTCGAGAAGTCGCTGCCGTGGTCGAGGTTGAAGCCGCGCAGGAAATACTGGTTGGCCTTGCCGTCGCCCGAGTGCTGCGTGACGGTGAGGCCGGGCACCGCCTCCATCACCTCGGCCGGGCGCAGCAGCGGCCGGTTGGCGAGCTGCCGTGCGGTGACGGTGCCTTCGCCGGCGGAATCGGCCGCGCCGACCAGGCCCTGGATCGCCTGGCCGTTGATGACGACCGTCTGGTCCAGCGTGGGCATGCCGGCGGCGAGCGTGGCGCAGGGCAGCACGGCGAGCGTGGCCAGCGGCCAGCAGGGGAGCGATCGTTTCACAGCGGTCTTCTTCGTGTTGTCAGGGGGTGGCGAGGCAGAGCGCCGCGCCGGCCGCCGCAGCGCACCACACCGCGTGTTGCGACCAGGCGAGCGCCAGCCGGGCATCGGCCGGCCGGGGGACGAGCCCGCCGGCGTTGAGTTCGTAGACGCCGGGCTTGCGCAGCCGCACCTGCAGCAGCAACGCCATCGCGCCCATCGGCCAGCCGCCGTTGGGCGACGGCGTGGCCCGGGCCTCGCGCCGCATCACGCGCAGCCCGGGCCAGCGTGCGGCCGCCACGCACAGCAGCAGCGCGGTCAGCCGCGCCGGCAGCCACGACAGCACGTCGTCGGCGCGCGCGGCCCACTTGCCGGCCCATTCGTAGCGGCCGCGGTAGCCCCACATCGCATCGGCGGTGTTGGCAAAGCGGTAGAGCGCGGCCGCGCCGAGCCCGCCGAGCGCGAACCAGAACAGCGGCGCGACCACCGAGTCGTTGAGGTTCTCGGCCAGCGTCTCGATCGCGCTCTCGCGCACCTGCTCGGCATCGAGCGTGTCGACATCTCGGCTGACCAGGCGCTTGAGCTGTGCGCGCGCGGCCTCGAGCGAGGTGCCGAGGGCCAGCTCCACCGCCGCCACCTCGTCGCGCAGCATGCGCCACGCGAGCAGCGGCTTTAGCAGCAGGCCGAGCGCGAGGCCGGCGAGCGCGGCGGGCATCTGCCGCGCCGCGTGCTCGAGCGCGATGCCGAGCGCCGCCGCGGCCAGCGCGCCGAGGCTCCAGGCGATCGCTCCGCCGATGAACGCGGCGGCCGGCTTCATCGACGCGAGCCGCGGCCCGAGTGCCCCGAGGTAGCGGCCCATCGCCGCGACCGGATGCAGGCGCAGCGGCGGCTCGCCGAAGCAGCGGTCCACCAGCAGCGCGGTGCCGAGCGCGATCACGCCGGCTGCGGACATGCGGCTTCTTCCGGCCATCGATCGGTGAACACCTGCGCCTGCAGCGGCCGGCCCTGGCGCCACCCCACCTGCGCCAGCATCGGCGCGTCGTAGAACGCGGGCACGGGCCCCAGGCACAGCAGCGCGATCGGCTGCGCACCGGCCGGCGCCTCGAGCAGCGCGGCCAGCGCCGCGGGGTCGAACAGCGAGACCCAGCCGAGGCCCAGGTTCTCGGCGCGGGCCGCGAGCCAGAGGTTCTGGATCGCGCAGGCCGCGGAGCACCACGCCATCTCGCGCGGCATCGTGCGGCGGCCGAAGAGCGTGCCGTCATCGGGCGCGAGCACCACCGCGATCAGCTCGGCGCACTCGCGCACGCCCTCGACCTTGAGGCGCAGGAACTCGGCACCGCGTTCGCCCAGCGCCTGCGCCGTTTGCGCGCGCTCGGCATCGACGAGTTGCGCGATCGCCTCGCGCCGCGCCGCCTCGGCGATGCGGATGAAGCGCCACGGCTGCATCAGGCCGACCGACGGCGCCTGGTGCGCGGCCAGCAGCAGGCGCTGCAGCACCGCGTCGTCGACCTGCGCTCCGGCGATGAAGTGCCGCATGTCGCGGCGCGCAGCCATCACGCGGTAGAGGCTGTCGCGCTCGGCGTCGTTGAACGTCGCGGCCTCAGCCCTCATCGCCACCCGGCCCGCGATGGAACACCAGCGGCTCGACTGGCCGGCCGCCGACGAGGTGCTCCTCGATGATGCGGTCCATGTGGGCCGGCGTGACGTCGTAGTACCACACGCCGTCGGGCTGCACGCAGAGGATGGGCCCGCCCTTGCAGGCCGCGAAGCAGCTGACCCGGCTGCGCTTGACCCGCAGCTCGCCTTCATGGAGGCCCGCGGCCTTGAACTTCTCGCCCAGGCTGTCGAACAAGGCCTGCGACTGGCCCTCCTGCGTGCAGCGCGGGCCGGTGCACACCAGCAGGTGGCGGCGGTAGCTTCCAATCTTCGGCTTTTCGCTCATGCCTCGCCCTCCGCCTCGGCCGCTTCTTCGGGCGGCTGCAGCGGCTCGGCCAGCACCGCGCGGATGTAGTCGGCCGGCAGGCCGAAGCGCACCGCGAGCGCCGACACGTCGTCGCTGCTGGCATGCAGCTCATCGAGCCAGCCGAGCAGGCCGGTCGAGAGCGAGCGGCCGGGCTTCTCGCCTGCGTGCGCGTCGTGGCTGTCGAGGTCGTACTTGTTGGCGTAGCCGCGCGGCGTGACCATGCGGCCTTCGCGCACGAAGGTGTGGCTGTTGCCGATCAGCACCGTGGAGAGCATGCCGATCTCGGCCTCGGCCATGTGGGCGAGCGTGGTGAACTCGATGCGCTGCTTCTTGCGGTAGGCCGACTTGACGATGGCCACCGGTGTCTCGGCGCCGCGATGGCGCAGGAAGAGCCGCTGCGCCTCGACGATCTGCCGCGTGCGGCGGCCGCTCTTCGGGTTGTAGAGCGCCACGACGAAGTCGGCCGCCGCCGCGGCGTCGAGCCGGCGCGCGATCACCGGCCAGGGTGTGAGCAGGTCGGACAGCGAGATCGCGCAGAAGTCGTGCGTCAGCGGCGCGCCCACCAGCGCGGCGCAGCTGTTGAGCGCCGAGGCACCGGGCACGATCTCGACTTCGATGCCGCTGTCGGGCGTCCAGCCCGCCTGGAACAGCACCTCGTAGGTGGGGCCGGCCATGCCGTACACGCCGGCATCGCCCGACGAGATCAGCGCCACCTTGCGGCCGGCGCGTGCGCGCTCCAGCGCCTCGATCGCGCGGTCGAGCTCCTCGGTCATCGACTTGCGGATGATCTCCTTGCCTTCCAGCAGCTCGGCCACGAGCTTGATGTAGGTGACATAGCCGATCACGGTGTCGGCCTCGGCGATCGCCTCGCGGGCGCGCTGCGTCATGTGGGCATGGCTGCCGGGGCCGATGCCGACGAGCATGATCTTTCCTGTCATGGCTGGGAGTCCTGGGTGATCTTGGCGATGGAGACGGTGGCGTTCTTGCCGTCGGGGCCGCGGAGGCGGTGCTTCTCGACGAGCAGGTCGGTGGCTTGTGCGTTGGCTGCGAGCAGGGCGGCCGCTTCGCTGACGGAGGGGGTGCCCATGTAGCGCAGGACTGTCGCTGAGGGGTTTGGCACCTCGACTTGTGCCAGGGTTTCGGCGTTGAAGAACTTCAGCGTGCGCTGGTGCTTTTTTGCAAGTTGCAGGAAGGCTGGTTCGTTCGCTTTGGCGGTGATGGAGGCGAAGACCTCGATGTCTTGTATGTCGCAGCCGGCTTGCTGAAGTGCTTCTGCAAGGGCTTGTTCTACGGTTGCCAAAGGCGTGTTGCGGTCGCAGCCTAGGCCTATTGCTAGGGGGCGCGCCCGGCTGGCTGCGTCGCAGTGCCAGAAACCTGAGCTCATGCATCACCCCCGACCGGAGGTCGATAAACAACCAGCCGCTCATGCAACTGCCCCCACAGCCCAGCAGGCACTTCAGCATGCGTGATCCACAGCACCGCAGCAAAGCGCGAGAGGTCGACCTCGGAGAAGGCGTCGAAGCAATGAATGTTCGATGGCAACGGCGTGGCCCGCGTCCACCACGCCCGGCTCCCCGCCTCCTGCACCACCGCAATCGGCTCCCCGTTGACCACATGCGCCGACACCCGCGTGATGTTCAGCTTGGGCGCCTCGACCCGCCACCCGAGCTCGCGGCCGAGGATGTCGACCGGGATCGTCTTGCCGACATCCGACGCGGTGGTGAGCACCGGCACCGCACCGATCAGCGTTGCCACCTGCTCGGCCCACGCATTGGCCCCGCCGACATGGCCCGACAGCACCGGGATCACGAACTGCCCGGCATCGTCGACGACGATCACGCCGGGGTCTTCG
>Ga0207706_10004556_pt1 | contig 13009 bp, 9 predicted proteins | sample KBSC53metaG_FD_184318 | JGI IMG/M metagenome (GOLD analysis project Ga0207706, IMG submission 184318) | Corn rhizosphere microbial communities from Kellogg Biological Station, Michigan, USA - KBS C5-3 metaG (SPAdes) (version 2) | ecosystem: Host-associated > Plants > Roots > Rhizosphere > Soil ... | reverse complement strand
CTGCGGCGCGGTCAGCTGCACGTTCCAGAGTGGGAAGAGGTACACGCCGATCATGAGAACCGCGGCGATGAGAATTAGCAGCCGCGGAGTCTTCCCGACTTTGTTCGACGCCGCGGCCCGTATCCGCACCGCGGCGTCACTGCCGATGCCGGGGAGCGGAGCGATGTCCTCCTTGCTCACCGGCACCGTGCGCAGGTTAACGACTGCCATTTGCCGCCCCGGCAGCTTCGTGATGCATCGGCAGCGCCTGCGCGCGAGCCGTCTGTGATTTCGCCCTCTCGCTGACATTCGCCTTCAGCGCGACGGTGGATCCGGGCGCCGAAACCCGAACGTATCCCTGCATCTCCTGATGCAGCGCCGAGCAGAAGTCGGTGCAGTAGAACGGATAGATGCCCGTTGACTTGGGAATCCATCTCAGCGTCCGCGTCTCGCCGGGAGCAATTATCACCTCGGCGTTATCAGCACCGAGTACTCCGAAGCCGTGGACGATGTCCCAGTCCTGCTCGATGTTCGTGACGTGGAAGTAGACCGTGTCACCCACCTGCACGCCCTCGAGGTTGTCGGGAGCGAAGTGGCTGCGGATCGCGATCATGTTGATGTGGACGTTCTTGCCTTGCCTTCTGATCCCGCCATCTGCTTCAGCCTTCGTCGCAAATGGGTGGCTGTTTTCGGCGAGCTTGTAGAACTTCTGGCTGTTGCCCTTGATCAGATCGGCGGGAATTGCCTGGGCGTAGTGGGGCTCGCCAATGGTGGGGAAGTCCAGCAGCATCTTCATCTTGTCACCGGTGATGTCGAGCAGCTGCGCCGACTGCGCGAGCTCCGGACCGGTCGGCAGATAACGATCCTTGGTGATCTTGTTGAGCGAGACCAGGTACTTGCCCCACGGCTTCTTGCTGTCTCCGCCCGGGATCATGAGATGACCGACTGAATAGTAGACCGGCATCCGGTCGAGCACTTGCCATGTGCCCAGCTTCCACTTCACGATCTCGGACGAGATGAACATCGAGGTGTAAGCGTTACCCTTGCCGTCGAACTCGGTGTGCAACGGCCCGAGACCCGGCTTCTGAACTTCGCCGGCAAGCGTCGAGTTGTACTTCAGCACCGGAATCCCCTGCACCTCGGCGTCGAACTGCTTGTCGGCGATCGCCTTCAGCATCTTCGAGAACGAGTGGACGGGAATCACCGTGGCCAGCTTGCCGCCGGCGACGATGTACTCGCCCGTCGGGTCGACGTCGACGCCGTGCGGTGATTTGGGCGTCGGCAGGTAGTAAACGACGCCCGGGCAGTCCTGCGGATTGAGCATCTTGACGCTGCTCTTTCTCTCCGAGCGGGCCACGCGGGACTTCTCATCCATGAAGTTGTGGAAGTACTCGGCGGGTGCGGTCTTCGCTTTCCCGGCCGCGACACACTGCTCCGCCTGACGGTAGTTCACCGCAGCGATGAAGTCCTTGTCGTTCTGAGAAGCGTTCAACTCGAGCTTCTGGTAAGCCTGCTCGGAGTTGTAGGTGGTGAAGAAGAACCATCCATCCGAAGGACCCTTGCCGGCGTGGCCGAGGTCGTAGTTGAAACCCGGCATCAGGATCTGGAAAGCGATGTCCATCTTGCCAGGCTGATCGGCTGTGATGAAGGACAGAGTTCCCTTGAAGTTTTGCTTGTAGCTGTCGATCGGCACATCGGTGTTGGGAATCGGCACGCTGAAGCGGGTCGCCGAGACGATGTACTTGGTGTTGGGCGTAGTGAACGGCGAGGCGTGACCGCCGGCCGCGTTCGGGATCTGAAGGATCTCGGTCGTCTCAAAAGTCTTGAGGTCGATTCGCGCTACACGAGGTGTGTTGTTCCCGTTGATGAACAGCCAGCGCCCATCGGGGACGCCGTCGGTCTGCGAGAGCTCGGGATGGTGGGTGTCGTCCCACGGGATGGAGCCGTACGTGGTCTGCAGCATCGGCTTCGTTTCTTCGTTGTAGCCGTAACCGGTTTCGGGATTCTGCGAGAACACCGAGACGAACTTGAGTAATCGACCCGACGGGAGGCCGTAGACCATGATCTGACCGTTGAATCCGCCGGAAAAGAATGCGTAGTACTCGTCGTATTTACCGGGCGCCACGTAGACTTTCGATGCGGCGTTTCCTACCAATACGTTGTCATTTGCCGCGGAGGTCGAGCACGAGTAAAGAGTCCCGATCGCAACCACGGCGATCGTCGCGCTGACGAGCAGCGTCGTTCGTGACGGAGACTTTATCATATATGGGGTGGTGAGAGGTCGCGTCGATGATTGCGTCAAATTTCCTGAATCATCGAAGGCGGGAAAATCAGCGCATCGCCTCTATTTCTTTCCCGAATGTCGCACCTGTCATCAGGGAATACCTTACGGCTCCGGCGCGAAGACAGAGAATCCTATCGGTCAGATTCTGATATGCGTCGCGTGCGCAAGCGTGGCGACGCGGCGCGACTTAGTCGTGGAGCTGCTTGTAGGCCGGAGTCTTCCGCGTCAGCTTGCTCGTGTACGGTCTCTCCTTCGGACCGATGTAGATCTGCCGCGGCCGGGCGATCTTCTGCTCCTTGTCCAGCAGCATCTCCTCCCACTGCGCCAACCAGCCAGGCATGCGGCCGATCGCGAACAACACGGTGAAGAAATCCGTTGGAAACGCCATCGACCTGTAGATCAGACCCGTATAGAAGTCGACGTTCGGGTAAAGCTTGCGCGAAATGAAGTAATCGTCGGAGAGCGCGATCCGCTCCAGCTCGAGCGCGATCTCCAGATCCTTGTCGACACCAACGACCTTGAACACGTCGTCAGCGAGCTTTTTGACGATCTTCGCGCGCGGGTCGTAGCTCTTGTAAACTCGGTGGCCGAATCCCATCAAACGGCCGCCTTCACCGCTCTTCACGCCCTCGATGAACTTCGGCACGTTCTTGACGTTGCCGATGTCGTTGATCATGCGGAGCACCTGCTCGTTGGCTCCGCCGTGCAGCGGCCCGAACAGCGCAGCGACTCCAGCAGAGACCGCCGAGAAGGGATCGACGTGAGATGACCCAACCGCGCGGACGGCGTTGGCGGAGCAGTTCTGCTCGTGATCCGCGTGAAGAATGAACAGAATCTCGAGAGCGCGCGCGAAGGTCGGATTGGCCTCGTACTTCGACTCGCTCATGCGAGCGACCATCGACAGGAAGTTCTCGACGTATGACAGTCGATTATCGGGGTAGACGAACGGCAATCCCTTAACATGGCGGTACGAGAACGCCGCGATCGTCGGCGTCTTCGCCAACAGCCGAACGATCGAGATGTTGCGCTCGGTCTCGTCGAAGATGTTCCGGGCGGTCGGATAGAACGAAGCCAGCCCCGCTATCGAGCTGTTGAGCATCGCCATCGGATGCGCATCGTACCGGAACCCTTCGAGGAACTTGCGGAAGTTCTCGTGCACGTAGGTGTGAAACGTGATGTCGTGCACGAACTTGTCGTACTCCTCCTGCGTCGGGAGCTCACCGTGACGCAGCAGCCACGCTACCTCGAGAAACGTTGCGTTTTCGGCCAGCTGCTCGATCGGATAGCCGCGGTAGCGGAGAATGCCTTTGTCGCCGTCGATGTAGGTGATGGCGCTGCGGCACGAGGCCGTGTTGAGGAAAGCCGGATCGTAGCTGACGAGCCCGACATCGTCCGGATTATCGGTCTTGAGCTTCTTGAGCTCGGTCGCCCGAATCGCGCATTCGGAGACGGGAACCGTATAGGACTTGCCGGTCCGGTTGTCCGTGACCTGCAGCGAGCCCTCAGAAGAAGCGGCCGGGTTAGCGGGGGCAGGCGGTTGCGAAGACTTCTTGCCGGACTTCGCGCCGTCGGAGGCGGCGTTGCCGGCACTTTTGGCGGCATTCTTTCGGGGTGGTGCGGTCGTACCAGTCTTGGGCATTCTCTTCTCCGGGTGATATAGAAATTTAGTGCAACGCCGCCGCCGGTGATAACCGTATAGAGTGCGACAGGAGAGCCAATGCCGTTAGATCGCAGAACAGCCGGCGCCATGCCGGATCCAGAGATCATGATGATGCCGATGCCTACGCGCCGCGCCTTCGTTGGGCACATGTTGCGCAGCGCCGCGGTCGCTGTTGGAGTGATCGCGACCGGTCTGTTTATCGGGATGAGCGGTTACCACTGGATCGGGCTGTTGAGTTGGAGAGAGTCGTTTTACTACGCGTCGATGATTCTCTCGGGTGAGGGCCCACCGCCGGATCCAACCATACCCGGCATCGTTCTCAGCCGGCTGCACCTGTTCGCGGGATTCTACGCGCTGTTCAGTGGCGTGACCTTCATCACGACGATAGGAGTGCTTTTCGCCCCGGCCATCCACCGCTTTCTGCACCGGTTCCATCTCGAGATCGCCGCGCACGACGAGCAGGATACGGCGACATGAGAATCGTCAGAGCTTTTTGACGCGCGTCGCCTGCCAGGTGCCTGAGGTGACAGCCGCGCCCGCCTTCGAGGGGACCGTTGTGAAGGTCCCCACGAGCGTCGCGGCGTCCTTGAATGTCCCCTCGAACGTCGTATTTACGGTGCAATCGCAGTCCGGGGAGCGATATGGATTGAGGGTGCCGTTCAGGCTCCCGCCCTCTTTTCGGATGAATTTGATCGAAAGCACCGTCCGACCCGCGGGCGTTTCTTCGCTCAGAAGCTCGCGCTCCTCCGCAGTTAGCAGAGAATCGGGCTTCGGGATCATCACGACACTGCCCGATGCGAACGATTCGCCCGCCCGCAGCGAGAAGCCGATCGTACCGTTTCTCCCCGTGAGCGGGTTGCTGTAACTCCCGCGCCAGACACCGACCAGTGGCTGCAAGTCGAAATCGCTGGCACTTACTCCAATACCTGGCTGCTTGCCAGCGCAGCCGACGGTGAGGCTGACGATTCCGGTAACGATCAGTGTCGTGGCGCGCCGCATGTATTTCTCCGTTCGATTGAACCGGACATCTCACCAGAGATTGCCAGCAAATCACGTCTCGATCAAGCGGCTATTGTCGCAGGCGCCGCTACGTTGCCGTTACCGGGCGGAAACCCTTGCGCTCCATCACGCCCCAGTCTTTTCGTCCACGCACAAACTTCCAGAGCCCGCGCAGTCGCCAGTACACCGTTAGCTGCCTGTAGCCGAGGTTCTCGATCAGGGCCCACCAGAAGAGCAGCAACCGGTCGCGGAAAGTCTCGTAGCGATGGAAGCTGAGGTCCTCGAGAATGAGGGTGAACGCAGTCAGCGCCGTGCCGAGTCCGTACGCCGTCAAATAGAACAATGCAGCGAAATACCAGTCGACGACACCGAACGCGAGACCGAGAAAGAGGCTCAACAATCCGACCGCTTCGATGACGGGAGCGAGCAGCTCGACGAACGCGTAGTACGGATATACGAAGAGTCCGGTGATGCCGTAGCGCGGATTGAGCATCATCCCCCGATGCCGCCAAAGCACATCGGCGAGACCGCGATGCCATCGATCGCGCTGGCGCCCCAGCACCTTCGTCGACTCAGGGACTTCTGTCCACGCAACGGGATCCGGAACGAAGGCAATCTTCCCGGGACGGCCGTGCTCGTAGGAGAGTCGCTTGAGCCGCAGCACCAGCTCCATGTCCTCCCCCACTGTGTCGTGCAGATAGCCGCCGGCATCGACTACCGCGTCTCGCTGGAACAGCCCGAACGCGCCGGAGATGATGATGTTCCCGCCGAGTCTGTTCCAGCCGAGCCGGCCGAAGAGAAAAGCGCGCAGGTATTCGACCACCTGTACGCCTGCGAGCAGGTTCGACGGAACCGCAGTCTTCGTCACCCGGCCGAACTTCACCTCCGATCCGTTTACGACTCGAATCGTCCCGCCCGTTGCGACGACGTCAGTTGCATAGAGGAACGGCCGGACCATTCGCTGGAGCCCGTCGGCTTCGATAAGGGTGTCGGCATCCATCGCGCACACCAGATCGCCGCGGGCGAAGCTGAGACCGACGTTGAGCGCGTCCGCCTTTCCTCCATTCTCCTTGTCCACCACCACGAGCGACGGATAGGACGATGAACGGTACAGCGCGCGCACCGGTTTGGTCTTTATGCGTTGCTCGTAAATCGTCTTCACCGGCACGAGATCGAACTTCTCGACCAGCACCTGTACGGTGCGGTCCTTCGACCCGTCGCTGATGACGATGACCTCTAGGTTCGGATACTGAAGAGCGAGGAGCGCACGAAGGCTGGTCTCGATCGTCGCCTCTTCGTTGTATGCTGGCGCGAGTATCGAGATCGTCGGCGAGAGCGTTGAGCTGAGGAGCAAATGCCGGCTTTCGTCCGCAATCAGCAGCATGTGACGACGCAGCTCGAGCAGCGAGCTGACGAGCAATATCAGATACCAGCCGTTCACCGCCAGGAAATACAGCAGCACCGCAACCTGGCCTTTCACCAGGAACTGGCTGATCCACGGAGAGAGGAGCGCGTTCATCCTGCTGCTGCCTCGGGCAGGTCGAGCACCTGCTGCGCCATGTCCGCGGCGAAACGATCGTCGCCCTTGATGGCTTTCCTCAGGAACAACGCTCCCGGCGCGCCGATCGCGCGCAGCGCCAGACCGGCCTCACGACGCACCCGCCAGGTTTTGTCCCGCAGCCGCTCGGCCAGCAGAGATGCGGCCTGCCAGTGTTGCATCCTGCCAAGGCTTTGCGCAGCGGCGGCGCGGACCCGAGACTCGCTGTCTCTCAGCATCTCGATCAACCGCGCAGCGGCCGGAGCATCGGCAATCGCGCCCAGCAAACGCGCCGCGGCGACACGGATGCCAAGGTCCTCTACGGTCGAATGCTTCATTGCCGCCGGGCCGAAGCTGGGGTCGGCTATGGACTCCGCAACGCGAAGTCCGGCTTCCGCCGCCTTGCCCGATCGGTCCTTGAGAAAGTCCCGGAGTGGTCCCGCCACGACGCTACCCATGCGCAGCAGAGCGTTTTGCACAGCAAACCGCGCCTGAGTCGCCGGATCGGCGAGCAGCAACAGCATGGCGGACACTACCGGCACTGATGGCTGCGCGGCAGCCCACTCTGCTGCTTGTGCGCGGACGGCGGGATGCGGATCGACGAGCAAGGTGAGCACGAGCGGATCGGGGACGTCAAGCTGCGACAGAATGCGCGCGCCTCGAAGGCGCTTCTGCCACCGCCGGTTTTGACACAGGTTTTTCGCCCGATCTACGACACCGATCTTTTCAGCGATGAAACGGAGTCTTTCCTTGCCGGTTCCGCTGAGATTGCGCGACATCTCGAGGAACACGATTACCTGAACCTGCTGCGGCATCGTCTCCAGTCCGCGCATCTCCTCGACGTTGATCACACCGCTGGTGACCAACCGCGCCAGCGATTCCCGAGCTGTCTTTGTATAGCGGCCGATTCGCTTCTCGGTCAGCTGCAGCCAGAGGCCGTGCGCGAAAAAGAGAATTACCGCCACGCCGAGCAGGCCCAGCTCGATCAGCATGACGAGGTCGAGCAGATCTACGCTGACCATGCCTGACTCTGCTTGAGTACCGAGCGCACCTTGTGCATCAGCACAGGCACACTGAAAGGCTTGGCGATGTGATCGGTCGCGCCGAGCTCGAGCGCCGTGAGAACATCCCGCTCACCGGTTCGGGATGTGAGCATTACTACGTTGCTCGATCTGGTGACTTCGCCGGCTTTGAGCCGGCGTAGTACTTCCAGACCGTTCAGCGCCGGCAGATCCACGCCGAGGAGGATTACCGACGCCTGCACTTCGGGTGAGCTGCCGGTGAGCGCGGCGACAGCCGTCTCGCCGTCAGCGAAGCACGCGACGCGCATGCTCCTCGTCTCCATCGCGTGCTGCAGCAGCGACACCAGCGCCGAGTCGTCGTCGACGATGGCAACATCGACGCGCCGGGTCATCGGGCCGAACGCTCTCACTCCGGAAATCCCGACGCGCGTGCTGCCGTCGTTCCGCGCTTGCTCGAGCGCCTTGAACGCTTGGTCGCGCAGTGCGGACACGGTGTCGCCATCGATCTGATATTGCGCGACGCCGCCGGTGCATGAGACCTGGACGCGCTGCCCGTCCTCCGCAAGAAAACTGAGCTCGGCGATTTTGGCGCAGATCTGTGTCATCTTGATGGCCGCGAATTCCTTGCTGCTGCCGTACATGCCGACGGTGAAGTCCGCCCCTCCCCACCATCCGGGAACGTCTTCGGCCCGAAACGCCTTGGGCAGAAGCTGTCCGATGCCTCGCAGCACGGAATCGGACAACGCGCGACCGTAGGTGCTGGCAAGGTTGGTGAAGTTGTCCACCTGCAGGGCGGCGATCGAGTAGGGATCCGATTTTCGCCGCGCCAGTCTGAGGAACCGATCGATCAGCTCGGTCGCCTTTGCCGAAGTGGCGAGACCGGTCAGTGGGTCTGTTTCGACCAGCGCCTTTCTGGCCTTCACCCCGCTGAGGCGGCTCTCGATGCGCATCATCAGCTCCGCTGGAACGAACGGTTTGCCGACGTAGTCGTCGGCGCCGGCGGTGAAGATTCGCTGCACGCTGGCCTGATCGGTGTGCCCAGTGAGGAAGATGACGGGAATCTCGCTCCAGCGCCGATCGCTTCTGATCACGCGACATAGTTCGGTGCCGCTGATCTTCGGCATCTCCAGATCGAGAAGGATCAGGTTCGGCTTCGTCTCTTCGACGATCGTCCAGAACCGCAGCGGATCGTTGACCGCAGTCACGGTGAGGCCGCGCTTCCCCAGCAGGGACACGAGACCGCGCGAGACCATCGGCTCGTCGTCGACGACGAGAACACGGCGCCCTTGGAGCGGGGATGCCTCCGCGGGATCCAGAGACTCCGCGGGTGCACTGGGAGTCGACCTGCTGGTCGCGGGCGCGGACGGAGCGCCAACGAGATTTTCTCTGAGCGCGAGGAGAAGCGCGGATATCTCGACGCCGTCAGCCGGCACGAGTGTGTTGGCGCCGAACCGCTCGGCGATGTCGTGAGCCACTCTCGCGCCCTTCTGAAAGCCGAATTTTGCCGCCAGCTCGGCGATCTGTCCGGCATCGCTTTCAGCCGCGGCTTTGAGCTCCGATGAAAGATTGTTGTCGAGCAGGGCGATCGCGGCGTCGTCGAGCCGGTCGATCATCATGAACGCGGAAGGGCGCGCGCGATCCCACGCCTCGAATACCGCGGCAGCGATGTGCTCCCCATGCGTTTCGTGGGGAGCAAGAACTTCGACCCGGCAGACTTGGCCGAGCTCACGAAGCATTTCCTCCATGTCGACGGGAGCGAGAAAGAACCGATCGACCTGGATATCGCGGAGCGCGTGCAGCGCGTTTTCGGCGTGCTGCATCGAGATGCAGAAGGAAATGTGCATTTCGTCACTCGAATCCCGGGCGCGTCGGGCGATGTAGATCGCTTCGTCGGTGGGGAGCGCGTCGCTGAGTATTACCGAGCGTGCTTCTCCATGCGCGGCGGCGCGACCCATTTTTTGCGCATTGTCGAACTCGCTGATCGCGACGCCACGCAATCGCAGTCCGATTTCGCGGACTATTTCCGCGGGCAGACCCGCCACCAGAATTTTGACGGGTGCCGCCATTTCCCTAGGGGATGAACCACTCCAGGCCAACGGTCGCCGTGCGATGGAGGCGATTCCTTCCCGGAGCGATCTCCTCGCTTTGATATCCGAAGCCATAGGAGGCGCGGGCATGCGTCCGCCCGATCGGCTGCCGGCGGTCGAGCGCCACCGCATAACTGGCAAGCTTGGGCTGGCGCAGAAAACTCGTAGGATCCGTGGCCGACGGATCGACTCCAATGCTGCGGCTGACGATCAGCGACAGGTAGTCGTAGCGGTCGGAAAAGTACCGCCGCGCGGTAAGAGCGCCGCCGTAGGAGTCGTTGTCTGGAACCGGGGTGTAAGTTGGACGCGCCGAGATCCAGTAGTTGCCGAAATACCTGGCCAGCGTGCCGGAATAGGTGTACACGTCACGTCCCGGCGCCTGGAGGTATTGGGCGCCTGCCGAGACCTCCCACCCATTGGAGAAGTTGTAGTATGGCTCGGCGATCAGACGCAGCGGCAGAAACACAGCCTTGTCCGAGGATGCCGCGACATCGAAGAACAGATAGCTGCGCTTGGTGAGCCGGGGATATGCCTGGAGCTCGAACTGCGCTCCGTTCCGATCGAAGTGATGCGCCCCGTTCACTCCGAAGACGACGGTGCCGAAAGGCAGTCTCTGGGCATACTCGAGACTGGCATCCTGCCAGGGGTCGATGTCACTGACATTGTCGTACTGATAGCGGGCGCCGACCCGCAGAAGATCATCCAGCGGGCGTGAAGGCTCGGGCTTGTTCGCAGCCGCGATTCCCTGACCTCCGGCCACTGCGGAGGCAGATGCGACAGCGATACATACCTTTAATAGGAGAGACCGGAAACATCCGCGGGTCATAAGAGAGGGAAGAATGAACGGGGGGTCTGGTAACACCTCCCCACTCACGCTTTCCCCCGCTTCAGCCGCCTGACTTTCCCTCGCGGGCGAGAGCGAGAATCGCGTTCCATTCAGCTGCCCCGACCTTCTGGACAGACAGGCGCTGACCCTTCTGGAGGAGGGGCAGCGCGGCCAGCTCAGGACGGGCCCTCATTTCAGCGAGGGTAACAGGCCGCGAAAGGCGCTCGACAGCCCGGATGTCCACCATCGACCACGCCGACTCGCCTCCCTTGCTCTTCGGATCGTAGTGCGGGTCTTTGGGGTCGACCGCAGTGTGGTCGGGATAGCCCTCCCGCACGACCTCGGCGATGCCAAGTATCGCGGGGCTTTCACCTCCGGAGTGGTAAAAGAAGACGAGATCTCCCTTCTTCATCTCATCGCGCAGGTAGTTCCTCGCCTGGAAGTTTCGCACTCCGTCCCAGTGCGTCGTACGATCCGGCGCATTCCAGAGATCGTCGAAACCGAACGTTTCCGGATCGGATTTGAGGAGCCAATACTGTCTGTCCTTTTGCGCCGACTTCGTAACCTTGACCATGAGCCACCGGTGATCTGGAAGGTAGTAGAGTGGAACCTAACCGCCGGTGTGTCGTAAATTGAGTGACACTCTACAATCAGCAGGAAGGCCGGTCATCATGCTTCGTTCCAGTCTGAGGACGTCCTGGCGGACGCCCCTTCTTTCCATTGCTCTTACCGCGGGCGCCCTCGGTGCACAGACGAACAGCCCGCCGCTCACATATCCGGCCGCTCCACGCGGCAGTCAGGTCGATCTCTATCACGGCACCAATGTCGCCGACCCGTACAGATGGCTCGAGGATGTTGACGCCCCGGCGACGACACAGTGGGTCGCAGCGCAGAACAGGTTGACCGACAGCTTCCTGGCGCAAATTCCCGAGAGGACGGCGATCAAGGACAAGCTGACCAACCTGTGGAATTATTCGCGGTACTCGGCTCCAACCAAGGAAGGAGGCCGCTACTTCTACTTCCAGAATACCGGCTTGCAGAACCAGGCCGTGTTGTACGTGCAAAACGGCCACGACGCGCCACGCGTACTGCTCGATCCGAACCTTCTCTCCAGCGATGGCACCGTCGCACTGTCCCAAACGGCGCCGTCGGATGACGGACATCTTCTCGCTTACAGCATCTCCACGAGCGGGTCCGATTGGCAGGAGCTCCACGTTCGCAACGTCGACACCGGCCGCGACATGCCCGATGTAATGAAGTGGGTGAAGTTTTCCGGCATCGCGTGGACCCACGACAACAAGGGCTTCTTCTACTCGCGTTACGACGAGCCGACGTCGGGCAACAAGATGACCAACGCCAACAAGTTCCATAAGGTTTACTACCACCGCGTCGGTCAGCCGCAGTCCCGCGACGAGCTCGTCTTCGACCGTTCCGACCAGCCGGACTGGCTCTTCGATGCGACGGTCACCGATGACGGCCAGTACCTGATCATCACTGTTGCGCAGGGAACCGACGTTCGCACACGGCTCTACTTCATCGATCTCGACAACCCTGGCAAGCCGCAGATCGACAATCCGGTCGTCAAACTCATCGACAGGTTAGACGCCGAATACGCGTTCATCGGCAATCGAAACACCACGTTCTATGTCAGGACCGACAAGAACGCACCGCGCGGACGAATTGTCGCCATCAACATTGACAATGCGCGCGAGGAGCGGTGGAACACGATCGTTCCCGAAAACAAGGACGCACTGGTCATGGCGACGATGGCTGGCGAGGACATTGTCGCCAACTATCTGCAGGACGCGCATTCGAGTGTCCGCTTCTTCACCGCATCCCGCGACACCCGTCCCGACACGCGTCCGCGCCCCGCGCAGCCGCAACAGCAGCAGCCTCCGCGAACCCCGGGAAGTGTTTACGATGACACGAGCACGGCGCCGATCGTGAGCCGCGGCCAGCGCCCTCAGGCGATTGGCGGTGGATTCTCCGATCGCGGTGAGCTGACGCTCCCCGGAATCGGAAGCGTCGACGTCATTCACGGCAGGCAGGGCGAAGCGGAGATGTTCTACACCTTCACTTCGTATCTCTATCCCACGACGGTATACCGCTACGACCTGAAATCACGACGGAGCGAAGTTTTCCGCGCGCCCAAAGTCGCGTTCGATGCATCTGCTTACGAGACGCGCCAGGTGTTCTACAACAGCAAAGACGGCACGCGCGTGCCAATGTTCATCACGGCGAAAAAAGGAATTCAGCTCGACGGCAGCAATCCGACGCTTCTCTACGCCTACGGCGGATTCAACATCTCCATGACTCCCGGGTTCTCGCCTGCCAACATCGCCTGGCTGGAAATGGGAGGCATCTACGCGGTGCCCAACATTCGAGGTGGTGGCGAGTACGGGAAATCCTGGCACGAGGGTGGAATGCTGGCGAACAAGCAGAATGTGTTCGACGATTTCATTGCCGCCGCTCAGTATCTGATTCAGCAGAAGTACACTTCGACGCCAAAGCTCGCGATTCGCGGTGGGTCGAATGGCGGTCTGCTGATCGGCGCTGTGCTCAATCAGCGCCCCGATTTGTTCGGCGCCGCGCTGCCGGAAGTGGGCGTGATGGAC
>Ga0207706_10004555_pt1 | contig 13010 bp, 9 predicted proteins | sample KBSC53metaG_FD_184318 | JGI IMG/M metagenome (GOLD analysis project Ga0207706, IMG submission 184318) | Corn rhizosphere microbial communities from Kellogg Biological Station, Michigan, USA - KBS C5-3 metaG (SPAdes) (version 2) | ecosystem: Host-associated > Plants > Roots > Rhizosphere > Soil ... | reverse complement strand
TCATGCTGCCCCGTCTGTCGCATTCCGCCCAGCGCACATAGAATGCCTCGCCCGATCCCAAAAAAGCCAGGACTGTAAACAGGAGGACGGATGGCAAGCCCCGCCGCAGCCGTGGTCACAACCAAGGCCCTCACCGGGCTCGACATCGGCATCATCGCCGTCTACTTCGTCATCATCTTCGGCATCGGCGTGTACTTTGCACGCAAGGGCCGCAGCTCCGTCGACTACTTCCTCGCGGGGCGCAACGTCGGCTGGTTCGCGATCGGCGCTTCGCTGTTCGTCTCGAATATTTCCACCGAGCACTTCATCGGACTCGCCGGCTCGGGGGCCACCTCCGGGCTCGCGGTCGGTCACTTCGAGTGGCTCGCGTGCCTGATCCTGCTGATCCTCGGCTGGGTGTTCGTGCCGTTTTATCTGCGCTCGAACGTGTTCACGATGCCGGAGTTTCTGGAGCGGCGCTTCAATCGCGCCAGCAGCGTGTACCTCGCGAGCATCTCGATCCTCGCGTACATCTTCACCAAGATCTCGGTCCACCTGTATGCGGCGGCGATCGTGCTGGAGCGCGTGGTTGGTTGGGATCCGCTGACCGCCGCAGTCGCGCTGGTCGTAGCGACTGGGATCTACACGATCATCGGCGGTTTGTCTGCGGTGATTTATACGGAGCTGATGCAGACGCTGGTGCTGTTGGCCGGCGCGGTGATTCTCACGATCATCGGCCTGTCGGAGGTCGGCGGTTTCAGCGGACTGCGCGCGGCAGTGCCCGCGGACTACTTCAGCATGATCAAGCCGGCGAGCCATCCGGAGTTCCCATGGACCGGCATCTTCCTCGGCGCGCCGATCCTCGGCATCTGGTACTGGTGCACGGACCAGGTGATCGTGCAGCGGGTGTTGTCGGCGAAGGACGAAGGCCATGCGAAAGCCGGCACGATCTTCGCCGGGTTCCTCAAGATCCTGCCGGTGTTCGTGCTGGTGTTGCCTGGGTTGATCGCCTTCGCCTTGTATCCGCAGCTGTTCACGACCAATGCTAGCGGCACGGTCACGAACGGTGACATCGCCTATCCGACGCTCATCGTGAACCTGCTGCCCTCGGGTCTGGTCGGCCTGATGGTCGCAGCGTTGCTCGCGGCGCTCATGGGCGGGATGGCCTCGGTGTTCAACTCCGCCTCGACGCTGGTGACGCTCGATTTCTACAAGCGGATTCGTCCGGGCGCGAGCGAGCAGCGGCTGGTGTTCATCGGGCGCGTCGCCACCGGCGTTCTCGTCGTGCTGGGTCTGCTGTGGGTGCCGTTCATCAAGCTGCTCAGCTCGCAGCTGTACATCTATCTGCAATCGGTGCAGGCCTATATCAGTCCGCCGATCGCGGCGTGCTTCATTCTCGGAATTCTGTGGACGCGGTTGAACGGTGCGGGGGCGATCAGCGCGCTGCTGGCGGGCTTCGTGCTCGGCACGCTGCGCTTCGTGCTGGAGGTCTTCGACAAGAGCAGCCATTTCCAGGGCGCGGCCGTGCGCTGGCTGCTCGACATGAACTTCCTGCACTACGCGATCCTGATGTTCGCGATCTGCTCGGCGGTGCTCATCGTCGTGAGCCTGCTCACGCCGGCGCCCGATCGAGCCAAGCTCGCAGGCCTGACGTTCGCGACGGTCGACGACAAGATCGATACGGTCGGCGTGACCAGGGTATCGCTCGCCCGCGAGTCGCCGCGCGAGCACAAGCTCAATGTCGCATTCAGTCTGCTGCTGATCGCGACCGTCGTCGGATTGTGGATCTACTTCCGCTGACCGAGCCGGCAGCCGGCGCGCGTCGTGAGATTCGCTGTCTGCGTGCGAACGTCACGGAGGTGGAAGCGCTCGTTGCGCTGGAGCGTCGCGGTGGGTTGCTGCGCGGCCGATTGCGGCAGATAGCGCTCGCGTATCTGCCGTTCCGCTTGTACCACGTCGAAGTCGTGAACCGCGGAGCGTCGGTAGCAACGCTCTACGCGGCGGACGCCGTCAGCGGCGTGCTCGATCTGTACGAATTCAGCGCGGCGCCGGCCGAGACAGAGCTGCAGACCATCACGACTCGCAACGCACCGACGGCGCGCCTCGACGGACAACTCGCGCTACAGCTGCTGGAGAACAAGGTGCGGCGTGCGATCTTCCAGACGGGTTTCTTCGGCGTGCGCGCACTGCAGATTCGCACGCGTCCGCTCGACTGCGAATTCCATGTTCCTTACTGGCTCGGATTCTTCGGCCACGGCGAGCGTGCGACGTTGCAAGCGATGGACGCCGTCCGCCGCACCTTCGAGGGCGCCAAAGCCCGCGCGATCTTCAGCGACTGGCTGACTGGGTAGAGCGCGGAGAGTGTCGTCGCTGAGCCTCAGTGCTCCGCGAGCTTCGGGTAGAGCGCGAGCAGGTGGCGCAGCACACCGTTGGTCCAGCCGAAGCCGTCCTGCAGCGGATACTCGCCGCCGCCGCCCGCGGCGGAGGCGGTCACGTCGTATTTTTCGACGAGCTTGCCGCTGCTGCGGTAGACCTCGAGGTTCTTCGCCACCCAGCGTTGCGCGATCGTGCCCGCGAGCGTTTCCTCGCCGTAATTTCGCAAGCCGCCGATCGCGATCCATTGCAGCGGCGCCCAGCCGTTCGGCGCGTCCCATTGCTGGCCGGTGTTCGCGGTGGTGGTCGCGATGCCGTGAGGTTGCAGCAGTTTCGCGTGGGCCGTCGCGGCGATCGTGCGGGCCTTGTCGGGATCGGCAAGCTTGAAGTAGAGCGGATACAGCGTCGCAGCCGAGACGCGCTCGCTGCTTTTCTGTGCGCGCCAGTCGTAGTCGGTGTAGGCGCCGAGCGCGGAGCTCCACAGGATTTTCTGCACGGCTGCCTTGCGCGTTGCTGCGCGCGTCCGCATGTCTTTCGCGCACGCAGCGTCCGAGGTGACTTCGCAGCCTTTCGCGATCGTCAGCTCCAGTTGATACAGCAGACTGTTGAGATCGGGAGGAAGGAAGTCAGTCGTGTGGATCGACGCGAGCGTCTTGCCGTCGGCGAGCCAGCGTGAGCCGAAGTCCCAACCGCTCTCTGCCGCGGCTCGCAAGTTGCGATAGACCTCGGCGGCGGGCCGGCCCGAGTCGCGCGCGGTCGCAACGTCCTCACGGTAGGCTTCCTCGCGCGCCGTATCGCGATCGTCCCAGTAGCGGTTGAGCAGCGTGCCGTCGCGCAGCCGCACCAAGCGACGATGCGCGGCGCCAGGCGCCAGCGAGCGCTCACCTTCCATCCAGAACTCATACTCGCGCCGCAGCTGCGGCAGGTATTTGCGGTACGCCGCGTCGCCGTCGCGCTGCGCCGCGAGCACGACCATCGCCGCGAAGAACGGCGGCTGCGAGCGGCTCAGGTAGTAGCTGCGATTGCCGTTCGGCACGTGACCGAACTGATCGATCAGCCACGCGAAGTTATCGAGCATCGAGGTGGTCAGGTCGTGCCGGCCGCTTTCCTCCAGGCCGAGCATCGTGAAGTACGAGTCCCAGTAATAGATCTCGTTGAAGCGCCCGCCCGGCACCACGTAGCGATGCGGCAGCGCCAGTCGCGACGAATACGGCCGCTGATCCTCGGGCTTGCGTTCCAGCACCTTCCACAGCGCATCGATGTGCTCGCGCACGTCCTGGCCGGGCACGGTGTGATATTCGGCGCCAGCCGACGGCGGCGGCGCGAAGTGTGCCGCGACGAACTTGCGCAGATCGAAATCCGGGCGGCCGCGCGCCTGCCGAAACTCGGCGAGCACCTGTTCCGGCGCGCTCACCGGGAGTGCATCGACGAAACTCTTGCTGTCGGGATAGACCCGTTCGAGCTGCACGCGCTCGAACAGCTCGCCATAGATCGCGGCGGGGGTCTGGACGTCGGTTGCGGCGGCGGTGGCGCCGCAGACCCAGAGGAGCAGGGCGAGAACGGGGACCTGTTTCATTGCGCGAGAGTGTCGGCGGCTCCCCGGGATGTCCAGCCGAGGTCCCGTGTAACTCCTGCAACGAGCGCAAATTGAACGTTTTGCGTGCTGATGCGTTTGACTGGGTCGTACTATTCGGCAGACATCTTCGTGGCGCGGACAACTACAAAAGAGCCCATGAACCAGCCACGGCCCATGGCAGCGGACTGGCTCGTCGGCGGCGGCGAGCTGGGCGCATTGATTCGCGCCAAGGATTGGGCGGCGACCCCACTCGGTCCGATCGACGACTGGCCGCAAAGCCTGCGCAGCTGCATCAGTCACTTACTGCCGTCCAGGGCCCAGATCGTGCTCTTCTGGGGGCCAGAGTTCGTCACCGTTTACAACGATGCGTACCGGCCGGTGTTCGGTGGCAAACACCCGCGTGTACTAGGCCTGCCCGGCCGGGAAAGCTGGAGCGAGCTGTGGGACATGCTGCAGCCGCTGCTTGCCGGCGTCGTGAACACCGGCGATGCGTTCTGGGCGAAGGATCTGATGTTCATGATCGAGCGTCACGGCTACGTCGAGGAGACGTACTTCGACGTCTCGTACGATCCGGTGCGCGACGAAACGGGCCGGGTCGGCGGCGTTTTCTGCATCGTCAGTGAGACCACGGGTCGCGTCGTCGGCGAGCGCCGGCTGGCGGCGCTGCGCGATCTCGGTCGCGTCAGCAACGGCGCAACTTCGGCCGGCGACATCTTCCGTAACAGCGCCACCGTCCTGGAGAACTACGGCAAGGACGTACCGTTCACCGCTCTTTACAGCTGGGACGCTGCAGCCGGCACCGCACGGCTCGAAGCCGCATCGGGCATCGCGGCCGGCGACGCTGGCGCACCGCTGCTGATCGATGCGACGAATCGTCACCAATCCTGGCCACTCGGCAGCGATGCGGAGATCGTGCTTGCGGAGCCGCCCGCGGACGTGGACCTGCCGCGCGGGCCGTGGCCGGAACCCGTGAAGCACGCCGCGATCCTCAAGCTCGCGACTCGCGCCAACGAAACCTACGGCTATCTCGTCTGCGGGTTGAGCGCGCGGCGCAAGTTCGACGACGACTATCGCGACTTCGTGCGGCTGGTCGGCGCCAACATCTCGGGTGCGCTTGCCGGGGTGCGCGCGCTCGAGGACGAGCGCCGGCGCGCCGAACAGCTCGCCGAGCTGGATCGCGCCAAAACCGCGTTCTTCAGCAACGTCAGTCACGAGTTCCGGACGCCGCTGACGCTGATGCTCGGGCCGCTCGAAGATCTGCTGTCGAGATCGGAGAGCCTGCCGCCGGACGATCGCGCGCTGCTCGCCGTCACGCAGCGCAACGGGGTCCGCTTGCTGCGGCTCGTGAATACTCTGCTGGATTTCGCGCGCATCGAGGCGGGTCGCGCGCAGGCGTCATATCAACCGACGGACCTGTGCGTGTTGACGGCCGAGCTCGCGAGCAATTTCCGTTCGGCCTGCGAGCGCGTGGGCATTAGCCTGGTGGTCGACTGCCCGCAACTGCCCGAGCCGATCTACGTCGACCGCGAGATGTGGGAGAAGATCGTTCTCAACCTGCTGTCGAACGCCTTCAAGTTCACGTTCGAGGGCGAGATCGCCATCCGCATTCGCGATGCGGGCAGCGGCATCGACCTCGCGGTGAGCGACACCGGCACGGGCATTCCGCCGGACGAGCTGCCGCGCATGTTCGAGCGCTTTCATCGCGTGGAGAACGCACGCGGTCGCAGTCACGAAGGCAGCGGCATCGGCCTCGCACTCGTCAGCGAGCTCGTGAAGCTGCACGGCGGCTCGATTGCCGTCGACAGCGCGCTCGGCCAGGGCACGACATTCCTCGTCAGGATTCCGAAGGGCACTGCGCATCTGCCTGCCGAGCGTCTGCGCGCTTCGACCGCGTCGGCTGCGGCCGCGTCGCCGCGCGGCGCCGAGGCATACGTCGCGGAAGCGCTGGAGTGGTTGCCCGACGTGCCGCAAACGTTGGCGCCGCGGCAGGATCTGCCGCGTGTCCTGCTCGCAGACGACAACGCCGATCTGCGCGAGTACGCGCGACGATTGCTGTCCGAGCAGTACCAGGTGCACGTCGTCGCGGACGGCCAGGCTGCGTTCGAAGCTGCGCGCGAGCTGCGGCCGGATCTGATCATCTCCGACGTGATGATGCCGCGCCTCGATGGGTTCGGCTTGATTCGCGAGGTGCGAGCGGATCCGCAGCTGCGCGCCACTCCGATCATTCTGCTCTCGGCGCGCGCCGGCGAGGAGTCGCGCATCGAGGGCCTCGATCGCGGCGCGGACGACTATCTGGTGAAGCCGTTCAGCGCGCGCGAGCTGCTGGTTCGTGCCGGTACGCTCATCCGCTCGGCCGAGCTGCGCCGGCGCGCCGAGGAAGCGCGCGCTCAATTCGAGACGCTGCTCAACGCCGCGCCGCTCGGTGTCATGCTGGTAGACGAGAACTTCCGCATCGCTGCGGTGAACCCGATCGCGCTGCCGCTGATCGGCGAGAGCGACCTGATCGGCCGCGATTTCGATTCGCTCCTGCGCACCGTCTGGTCGAGCGCGGACGCGGAGGAAATTACCCGGCGCTTCCGCCACACGCTGCAGACCGGCGAGCCGCACGTCGTGCCCGAGTTCGTCGCCCGTCGCAAGGATCGCCAGGTGATGGAGTATTACGAGTGGCAGGTCAGCCGCATTCCACTGCCGGACGGTCGCAGCGGGGTCGTGTGCTACTTCCGCGACATCTCGCGAACCATCCTGGCGCGCGAAGCGCTGCGCGAGGCGGACAGTCGCAAGGACGAATTTCTTGCCACGCTGTCGCACGAGCTGCGCAATCCGCTAGCGCCGCTACGCAGCTCGCTGGAAGTCATCAAGCGGGTGGCGAGCGCGCCGCCGAATGCAGCGGCCGCGCTCGAGATCATGGATCGGCAGATGAGTCATCTGGTGCGGCTGGTCGACGATCTGCTGGAGGTGTCGCGCATCACGCGCGGCCAGGTGGAACTGCGGCGGGAGCAGGTGCGGCTGGATGCGGCCATCCACGGCGCCATCGAGACGAGCGAGCCGGTGATCCGCGCCGGCAACCATCGCCTGATCGTCTCGTTCCCGGACGAGCCGCTGCTGCTCGACGCGGACCCGGTACGGCTCGCGCAGATCTTCGGCAACCTGCTCAACAACGCCGCGAAGTATTCGGAGAAGGGCGGGCGGATCGAGATCACGGCGCGACGCGACGGCGAAGAGGCGCTCGTCACCATCCGCGACAGCGGCGACGGCATCGCACCGGAGCAGGTTCCGAAGCTGTTCGAGATCTTCACGCGCGGCGAGCGCAGTGCGCGGCGCAATCAGAGCGGTCTCGGTATCGGCCTCGCGCTGGTGCGCCGGCTGACTGAAATGCACGGCGGGCGGGTCGAGGCGTCCAGTGAAGGTGTCGGCAAGGGCAGCACATTCAGTGTGCGCTTGCCGCTGAACGTCAGGCAGGCGGCAGCACCGAAGGCACGTGGCCGCGAGCACTCGAGCATCGAGGAGCTGAGCGTGCTCGTCGTCGACGACAACAAGGACGCGGCTGAGAGCCTGGCGATGCTGTTACGCACTGCCGGTGCCGAAGTTCGCGTCGCGCACGATGGACCGACTGCACTCGAGGAGTTCGAGCGCTGCGAATCGCACGTCGTGCTGCTCGACATCGGCATGCCCGACATGGACGGCTGCGAAGTGGCGCGCCGGCTGCGCGAGATCTCGCGCCCCGACCGCGTCGCGCTCGTGGCGCTGACCGGTTGGGGCCAGGACGAGGATCGGCGGCGCGTACGCGAGGCCGGCTTCGATCATCATCTGGTCAAGCCGGTGGATCTCGCATCGCTGCAGGCGCTGCTGACCTCGCTCGCGCGCGCGCAGTCCGAGAAGGCGCAGTCCGCTTAGGGTTTGCTCGAGTCGCCGGCGCCGAGCGGGCGCTGCATGAAGACGCTGTCGACCCAGCGGCCGAGCTTGAACCCGACGGCGATCAGGTTGCCGGCGGGCTGGAATCCCAGTCGACGATGCAACGCTATCGAGCCCGTGTTGCCGCTGTCGCCGATGACTGCGAGCATCTGTCGCCACGGGCCGCGCTCGCAGCGTGCGATGAGCTCGGCGAGCAGCCTGGTGCCGATGCCCCGGCCGTTCAGCCCATCCTCGACGTAGACGGAATCTTCCACCGTGTAGCGATACGCGGGGCGCGTGCGATAGAAGGTCGCGTAGCTGTAACCGACGACGCGCCCCTCCAGCTCGGCAACCAGGTAAGGCAAGCCGAGTTGCAGCACGCCGGCGCGACGCGACTTTATTTCATCGAGCGATGGCGGCACTTCTTCGAACGACGCGAGTCCATGCAGCACGTGCGTGGCGTAGATGCTCGTGACCGCGCCCATGTCTGCGTCGCTCGCATCACGCACGAAGATTGCCGGGCGGTTGTCGGCGGTTTGCACGCGAGCAGTTTCGTCCAACGCGAAACTTTCGGCAATCTCGCACGTAGTGCCGTATCCGAAGGAGGAGAGCTCATGCGCTATCGAAAACTGGGACACAACGGTCCGAACGTGTCTGCCCTCGGCCTCGGCTGCATGAGTCTCGGCATCGCCGACACGTACACGAGCAGCTTGCGCGGCGACGACGATGCGATCGAGCTCATTCACCATGCACTGAATTCGGGCATCACGCTGCTCGACACTGCCGACATCTACGGCGAGTCGGAGCGGCTAGTGGGCAAGGCAATCGCGGATCGGCGCGAGCGGGTCGCGCTCGCGACGAAATTCGGTTTCACCTCGCCGGCCACGGCGGCGGACCGCGCGATCGACGGCAGCGCAGGCTACGTGAGGCGCTCTTGCGAAGCTTCGCTGCAGCGGCTGGGGGTCGAATTCATCGACCTCTACTACCTGCATCGGGTCGACCCGAAGGTGCCGATCGAAGAAACGGTCGGCGCGATGTCCAGATTGGTGCAGGAAGGAAAAGTGAAGCACCTTGGATTGTCCGAGCCTTCGGTCGAGAGCCTGCGGCGCGCCAACAAGGTGCATCCGATCGCGGCGGTCCAGACGGAATATTCCCTCTGGAGCCGCGATCCCGAAGACGAGCTGCTGCCGACGTTGCAGGAGCTCGGCATCGCGCTCGTTGCTTACAGCCCGCTCGGCCGCGGCTTCATCGCAGGGCGGTTCCGGTCGATCGACGACCTTGCCCCGGACGACTGGCGTCGCGGCAACCCGCGCTTCCAGGGCGAGAACTTCGCCAGGAACCTGGCGCTCGGCGAGCACATCAAGGCGCTCGCCGAGGAGCGGGACTGCACGCCTGCGCAACTTGCGCTCGCCTGGCTGCTGAACCGGCACGACAACGTGACGCCGATTCCCGGCACCAGCAGCAAGCAGCGGCTGGCGGAGAATGTCGCCGCCGTGGACATCGAGCTCAGCGACCAAGACCTGGAGAGGATCGAGGAGATTTCACCGCGCGGCGCCGTGGCGGGCCAGCGCTATGATCCCGCGATGCTTGGCCTGACGAACCGCTGAGGGTGGGTCAGTCCTTCGTCACGGCGGTCAGGTTCATCGTCATCAGGGCATTCTTCTTCGGCAGGTCGCTGACGGCCACCACCGTGCGCGCCGGCAGGTGGTTGCCGAACGCCTCTCGATAGGCGCGATTCATCTCGTCGAAATCCGCGACGTTCTTCAGGAACACGTGCACGTGCAGAACGTGGTCGAGGTCTGAGCCGACGCTTTCGAGCATCGAGCGGAGCGAGCGCAGGACCTGTCGCGCCTGGCTGTAGGCGTCCGGGCCGGCGAAGTCGCCGGTGGCAGGATCGACGCCCGCGGTGCCGGAGATCGCAATGAACGAGCCCGCCTTGGCGATGTGACTGTACGGGCCGATCGGCTTCATCACGTTCGCGGGCGTGAACGTTTCGACTTTCATGGCGGGCACTCGTGGCAAGGGAGTGCAGATTGTAGCCGGGAGTGAGACGCCCCCACCGCCAATCTCGTAATGATAGTTACTACTCGATTACGGGCTTTGGAGCGGTGGTGGGCGAACGGATTCGCCCACACCATGAGCCACCGGATCCGGCATCGTGTTGCGGAGCTGGCAGTACGCACTCGCCAACGCACGCAGCACGTCTTCAGCCGTTGCCTGCACCTTGGTCGCGATCTGCCGATAGTCGAGCCCTTCGACATGCAGCAGCAACAGCTCGCGCTGGCGCTGCGGAAGCGCGAGCACGGCGGCCCGGATCGCGTCGGAAGCCGATGCAGAAGGAGCGGGGATTGCATCCATGCTTCGGTCGATCCGTGACCGCCGTGCGCGCCCCTCCCATTCGGTCTCGACCTCGGTTGCGATGCGCAGGACATGGCTGTGCGGATCGTCCAACACGGTCGCATCGTCCAGTGCGCACAGTCGGCGGGAGACTTCCTGCGCGAGAACGTCCATGTTCACGGCGATGTGCCGTTGCATAGAGCGACCTTCGAGAACGGCAACACAGCTGCCATCGGCCTCAAGTTCAAGTCCGCTGAGATCTGCTACGGAGTCAGTCGTATCTCTTGCTAAATACGAGAACCACCGCCGTTGCGTCTCAAAGCTCAGCCGCGCAGCTCTTTGTAGAGCCAGGTCCGCGCGAATTGCCAGCGCCGATAAGCCGTGGCCCGCGGAATCTGCAGGACTTTGGCCGCTTCCGCGACTTCCAGACCGACGAAGCAGCGCAGCTTGACGAGCTCCGCGATCTGCGGATGCTCGAGTGTCAACTTGTCCACGGCCGCACTGATCGCCAGCAGGCGCTCGTCGTCCTCCGTATCGATGGGGATGTCGATGTGCTCGATGTCGACTCGTTGTTGCTGACCGCCGTGACGCATCGAGCTGCGTTGCCGAGCGCGATCGATCAAGATGTGGCGCATCGCCTCGGCCGCCGCTGCGAGAAAGTGCGCGCGGCTATGCCAGTCGGCTTTCTCGGAGCCGCCGAGGCGCAGCCACGCTTCGTGCACGAGTGCTGTCGGCTGCAGCGTGGTGCCCATGGGCATGCGAGCCATGTTTGCGGTCGCGATGCGGCGTAGCTCTGCATAGACGGCAGGCAGGAGCGCTGCGACTTCCGGGTCCTGATCCTTGGGTTGTTTCATCGGTTCGTCCTGTACCGGTGGTGATGTATGGGTCACGGCTCAGCATCCACTCGCAGCGGGCCATGGGTGAGAGCTTGCAGCTTGTCGCGCTGTCCGCGGTCAGTGTAGAAGCGCACGACGCGGTCGCGCACGACGTCCTGCGTGCGCGCATCGACCGCCGGATTGGCGCTGACGATGCGATAGCTGTTCACGAGAAAAGGCTCTGCCTCGTGCGCTCGACCCAGGGCGTACAGTGCTGCGCCCAGCCCGCTCGCAGCCCGTGCGACGCGCCACTCGGGGCCGCCGCTGCGCTTCGATCTATTCATCGATGCCCGGAAGCACGCCTGCGCGTCCTGCGGGCGATGCGTTGCGAGCAGCGCCACGCCGAGGTGATACTCGGCCGCCGCCGCAAGCGCGTGATCCAGTGGGAGTGACTTCTGGAATACCGCGATCGCCGCGCGCAACTGCGCTTCCGCCTCAACGTACTTGCCACGATCGTTTTGCGTCACGGCGAGCGTCAATCGAAAGGTCGCCGTGTTGACGTGATCCAGGCCATCGACTTTGATCGAGCGATCGATAGCGTCTCGCGCGAGCTCCTCCGACTCGGCGAGCCGATGTTGTGCCCAGGCGACCCTCGCCAGCGAATCCAGCGCGTCCGCTGACTTGTGATGGTTGTCGCCGTAGATCTGGCGAAACCCGTTCAGCACTTCGAGGAAGGTCGCAGACGCCTCCGCAAACTTGCCCTGCCGGCGGAGAATTTCGCCGAGGTCCATGTAGGCTTCCAGGCGATCGGGATGCAACTTGGGGCTGGAGCTGTAGATGTCGACCGCCTCGCGCGCTGCCTGCTCTGCGGCTGGCAAGTCGTCCAACCAGTTGAGCGCAGCCGACCGCTCCATGAGCACCTCACCGACTGCTACGTCGCGAGGACCCATCAGGTCGCGTGCCAGCGCGAGGCTCTCGTCCAGATACTTCATGGCTGCAGCCGCTCGGCCGAGCGCCAGCTCCAGCCGACCGCGATTCAAGAGGACTCGTCCGTAGAGTGGCGAGCGCTCCTCTCCCAACCGACGCAGCATGGCAGCGGCTTCCTGCAGCAGGAGATCAGTGCCCGGCAGCTCGCTGGTCATGCGCATATTGGCCGCGAGGTAGTCCAGGACCCGCGCGGTGGCCACATCGCCGGCTGGGCCGGAGAGCTTCTTGCGCAGGTCGAGCGCCTGCCGAAGAAACCCGACAGACGCGCGCTGGTCACCGCGGCGGCTATAGGCACGTGCGACTGCTTCGAGGAGCCGCGCGTGCAGCTCGGGGTTCTGGCTCGTGTCCTGCTGAACCCAGCGGGCGGCTCGGTCCAATAGCTCCTTCGCGTTCTCCGGCCGCCCGGTCTCGGCGTAGCCGAAAGGTTCCGTCTTGGAAAGCGTCTCCAGCATGAACTCGGCGACCTTCTCCCCCCGCTGGCGTTCCTGCTCGACGCGCGCTCGCTCTCCAGCGACGCGTCGCGCCTGAATCGAGGTGTTGACCGCAAACGCAATGACGAAAATCGCCGCTGCCAGCAGCGCCGCGAACATCGTGCGGTTGCGGCGCGCAAACTTCTGCAGGGTGTAGGCGACACTCGGTGGGCGCGCCTCGACGGGTTCGTGATGCAAGTGGCGCTGGATGTCGAGCAGCAGATCGTTGACCGTCTGATAGCGCCGGGCCGGCTCCTTTTCCAGACACCGCATCACGATCCAGTCGAGATCGCCTTGAACATCCTTGGCGGAGAGCTCGAGAGACTTCAGTCGTGCCGAGGGCGTGGGCGGTTCCTCTTCGCGGACCCGGCGTCGCATCTCTTCGGCACTCGAACGCAGCAATTCCTGTGTGTCCAGCGGCGTGTACCCGGTCAGCAGCTCATAGAGCAGCACGCCGAGGCTGTAGATGTCGCTGCGTGTATCGACGCTACGCTGAGTCAGATCCGTCTGCTCCGGACTGACGTAGGCCGGCGTGCCGATGAACTGATCGATGGCCGTGTGCAGCGTCCGCTCGCTCAGTGG
>Ga0207706_10004548_pt1 | contig 13019 bp, 8 predicted proteins | sample KBSC53metaG_FD_184318 | JGI IMG/M metagenome (GOLD analysis project Ga0207706, IMG submission 184318) | Corn rhizosphere microbial communities from Kellogg Biological Station, Michigan, USA - KBS C5-3 metaG (SPAdes) (version 2) | ecosystem: Host-associated > Plants > Roots > Rhizosphere > Soil ... | reverse complement strand
TTACCCGCCTTCGCGCGAACAGCTTTTCGGCGACGCGCCCGACACCGGCGCCGGCAATTTCGACGCCGGTTTCGCTGCTGCCCCGGTCAAGCTCGACGTCACCTACACCACGCCCGACCAGAGCCACATGATGATGGAGCCGCACGCGACCATCGCCAAATGGGACGGCGACAAGCTGACCGTCTGGAATTCCAATCAGATGGTGAATTGGGCGGTGCGCGATCTTGCCGGGACCCTCGCGATCCCGAAGGAGAAGGTGCGCGTCATCTCGGCCTTCGTCGGCGGTGGCTTTGGCGCTAAACTTTGGATCCAGGCGGATTGCGTGCTCGCGGCGCTGGGCAGCCGCAAGCTGGGCGGTCGCCCGGTCAAGGTCGTGCTCGCGCGGCCGCAGGTCATGAACAATACCACGCACCGTCCGGCCACGATCCAGCGGGTGCGGCTTGGTGCTGACGCGGAGGGCCGGCTGCTCGCGATCGGCCATGAAAGTTGGAACGGCAACAAGCGCGGCGGCGCGGTCGAGACCGCCACCGGCCAGACGCGCCAGCTCTATGCTGCCAAGGACCGCATGACCGCGCTCCGCATCGCCGACATGGACCTGCCCATCGGTAATGCCATGCGAGCGCCTGGCGAGGCAGTAGGCCTGCTCGCGCTCGAATGCGCGATGGACGAACTGGCCGAGCGATTGGGGATCGACCCCGTCGAGCTGCGCATCCGCAACGACGTTCAATATGATCCGGAGAAGGGACCGGGCACACCCTTCTCCAGCCGCAAGTTTGTCGAATGTCTACGCACCGGTGCCGACAAGTTCGGCTGGGCAAAGCGTAAGCCACAGCCGGGGCAGATGCGCGACGGCAAATGGTTGGTTGGCTACGGAGTGGCGTCCGCCTTCCGTGGCAATCTCGCCATGGATTCGGCGGCGCGCGTGACCTTGCGCCCCGACGGTACCGTGCTGGTCGAGACCGACATGACCGATATCGGCACGGGCAGCTATACGATCATCGCGCAAACGGCGGCTGAGATGATGGGCGTCCCGTTGTATCGGGTCGAGGTGCGGCTGGCGGACTCGAATTTCCCCGTCTCATCCGGATCGGGCGGCTCCTGGGGTGCGAACAGCTCGACCGCCGGGGTTTACGCGGCCTGTGATAATTTGCGCGGGCAGATCGCGCAAAAAGCAGGGTTCAACGTTTCCGACGTTACCTTCGTTGATGGTGTGGTCCGCTCGGGCGGACGATCGGTGCCGCTCGCGCAAGTCGCTGGCCCGCAGGGCCTCACCGCCGAAGGCAAGATCAAGTTCGGCGATCTGACGCAGAAATATGCGCAGGCGAGCTTCGGCGCGCACTTCTGCGAAGTGGCGGTCGATCCCGATACCGCGGAAGTGCGCATGCGACGCATGCTGACCGTCGCTGCCGCCGGTCGGATCCTCAACCCAAAGACTGCTCGCAACCAGTGCCTCGGCGGGATGACCATGGGTATCGGCGCAGCGCTGATGGAGGAGTGCGTGGTCGACACACGCTTCGGCTATTTCGTGAACCACGATCTCGCCGAATATCAGGTGCCGGTCCACGCCGACATTCCGGACTTGGAGGTGATCTTCCTGGAGGAGCTGGACGACAAATCCTCTCCGATGAAGGCAAAGGGTGTCGGCGAGCTTGGAATTTGCGGGGTCGGCGCCTCGGTGGCCAACGCCGTCTATCACGCGACAGGAGTGCGGATCCGCGATTACCCGCTGACAATGGATAAATTACTTCCGCACATGGTCTGACCATGGCACTCCTGCGGCAACTGGGGAGTTGCCGCTAAGTGGTAGAGCATAGCGCGGGAATCCTGCTGTATCGCCAGGGGGCTGGGGGCCTCCAGGTGCTGCTCGTCCATCCCGGCGGCCCTTATTGGAAGAAGCGAGACGCCGGCGCCTGGCAGATCCCGAAGGGTAAAATCGACGAGGGCGAGCAATTACTCGACGCGGCGCTCCGGGAATTCGAAGAGGAGCTGGGCGTCAGCCTGGAAGGCGAGCCGCGTGCGCTGACGCGCATAAGGCAAGCGGCTGGAAAATGGGTCGACGCGTTCGCGATCGAGGGCGAGCTCGATTGTGATGCCATCGTCAGCAACATGTTCGAAATGGAATGGCCGCCCCGTTCGGGACGGATGGAATCCTTCCCCGAAATCGACCGCGCGCGTTGGTTCACGCTGCGCGAAGCCCGTGACAAGATGCTCGCCAGCCAGCAACCCCTGCTGGACGAGCTTGAGGCGATGCTGGGGTGACATACACCCTCTCTCCCCTTGTGAGAGACAGAGAGAGATGGAGAGAGGGGATCGGCTGAGGCGGCTCGATGCCCCCGAGGGCGATTAGGTCGATGTGTCGGAGGCGGTGAAAGCCCCCTCCTGAAGCAGGCCGAGCTGCTTCTCCCGCCCTAATCCAACATCGCGAACGCCCGAACCGGAAAGGTGCCGAAGCCCATCACCTTGGGCGGCACCGCGTGGAAACGCGCGCCCGTTGCCGGCAGCGCGCCGAGGTTCGTCATATGCTCGCAGATCGGAATATTGCGCCCGAGCAGGATTGAATGCGCCGGTCGGGCCCGCCCGCGCGTGTCGTCCATATTATGTGAATCGATCCCCACCAACGCCGCTCCGCTGTCCGCGAGCAAGCACGCCGCCGCCTCGGTCAGGAAGGGGTGATTGTCGAAATAGGCTTCGGTGCGCCAATGTCGGTCCCAGCCGGTATGCAGCAGCACCGCTTTGCCCGCGACATCCAGCCCCGCCAGATCGCCCGGCGTGATCGTCATGCCGTCGTCGAGCCGCGGCCGCACCATCAGTGCGTCGAGATGCGCGAGCTGCTCCAGCCGGAGGCCCGCCAGATCCACGCCATCGGCATAACGATGGAACGGGCTGTCGAGATAGGTCCCAGTATTGCCCACCATCTCGACCCGCTGGATCGCAAATTCGGTGCCCTCGGAATAATGGGCACGCGAATCCTGACGCGACAGATAGTCGCACATGACCGGCGCGGGCAGGCCCTTGTACGTGACCATGCCCGCTTCGATCGGGTGCGACAGATCGATCAGCCTTGGCATGCTACCCGCTTAAGGCGGGGCGCGGCGATCGCCAAGTCGGGCGATTAGGACAATTCAACCACCATCAAGCCGAGCGGGGCGACGTGGATGCCGGTGCCAGCGAGGTTCGCCTTGTTCTGCGCGATGATGCGACCCGCCGTTCCGCCGCCCAGCTGCGCCATCGTCAGATCGGCCGCCTCGCCGCCGAAATTGAGCACGGTCAGCAGCTTCTTCCCACCGCCCGTGCGCACATAAGATAGCACGTTCGGATTGGCCCGATCGACCATCGCCATATCCCCCGCCAGCGCGGGATTGCTGCGCCGCTCGGCGATCAGCGTGCGATAGAAGTTGAGCACCGAATTCGAGTCGTTCCGCTGCGCGGTGACGTTGCGCGTGGTGTAATCCGGCGCGACCGGCAGCCAGGGTTTGGCGCCGCTGTTGAAGCCGGCATTCACGCTCGCATTCCACTGCATCGGCGTGCGTTCCCCGTCGCGGCCCTTCTCCTTGGGCCAGCCCTTCTTGCCGATAATGTCCTGCACGTCCTCCACGCGCTTGGGATCGTTGTTCACCATCCCCAGCTCCTCGCCATAATAGAGGATGGGCGTGCCGCGCAGCGTGAGCAGCATCGCGGCGGTGAGCTTGGCCATATCGTCGCCGGTGGTGCCGGCCGGCAGGTCGTAGCGGCTTGGCACGCGGCGCTGATCGTGATTGTTGAGCGCGAAGCAGGGCCAACCGCCGACGGGATTGTTTTCCACTGCCTCGATCTTGGGCCGAAGCTCGCTTGCAGTGAGCGGCTTGATGCCGATCAGGCTCAGGAACATCGGCAGCTGCACCTCGTCATTGTGCGCGCCGTAAAATTTGCTGAGCTCGGCCGACGTGCCAACATAGGTTTCGCCGATCAGGATGCGCCCGGGATAGCGATCGATCACCTGCTGGCGCAGGCGCTGCAGCTCGGTGTGCATCTCCGGCTGTTCGGTATTGTAGATGCGGTTCTGCTCGGGCAGGCCGAACGCGTCCTTACCGGGCGCGGGCGGATTGTCCTTGAGGTCGGCGCGCTCGAACATCGTGCCGACCGCGTCGAGCCGGTAGCCGTAGACCCCGCGCTTCAGCCACCATTCGGCGGCATCGAACATCGCCTTTTCGACCTTCGGATTACGCCAGTTGAGGTCGGGCTGCTGCGCGTAGAAGAAGTGGTAATAATATTGGCCCGTGTTGGGGTCCTTATCCCACGCTGAGCCGCCGAACAGTGAGGTCCAGTTATTGGGCGGGGCGCCGTTCGCCTTACCGTCGCGCCAGATGTAGAAATCGCGGTACGGATTGGTCTTGCTCGAGCGCGACTGGACGAACCAGGGGTGCTTGTCCGACGAGTGATTGATCACGAAATCGAGGATGAGCTTGATGCCCTGGCCCTTGCCCTGGGCGATCAGCGCATCGACATCAGCCACCGTCCCGAATTGCGGATCCACGTCGTTATAATCGGCGACGTCATAGCCGAAATCCGCTTGCGGGCTCGGAAACATCGGAGTCATCCAGATCGCATCCACGCCCAGATCGGCGAGATAATCGAGATGCTGGGTGATGCCCTTAATATCGCCGATCCCGTCATTGTTGCTGTCGGCGAAGCTGCGGGGATAGAGCTCGTATACGACAGCGCGCTTCCACCAATCGTCCTGCTGCGCGGTCGCGTTTGCGGGCATCGCCGATGGCGCGGCCATGACCGGCTGGAGCGCGGTTGCCGCGAGGCTGGCCAGCACATAATTCAGAAACGCTCTACGCATCCTCTTCCTCCTGTTGGCCGCTCTGCAAGACCTGGCGACCTGCACGTCAAGTGTCAGGCCCGACCTGTGCAGGCCAGCATGACACATACGTATTCTTGTCTCGGCTGGTGTCGATTTCCGCGCTGCCGGCTGCCGCGTCAGTAATTAGGTTGGGCTGCAGCATGTCTGATAGTTCGGCAGTTGCTCGGGCGCATCAACGGGGCGGCCTCGGCGTCGAGCGCACCTTGTGAGCCATATCCGCGAACACACTTTCCCAATTGCCCAGTTGCCGCTGTCGGAACAGGCGCATGGATGGATACCAAGGAGTGTCGTTTCGATGCTCCAGCCACCTCCAATCCGGAGGCTGGGGCACGGCAAGCCACGTCTCGGCGCCTATCGCTCCCGCGAGGTGCGCTGTGCTGGTATCGGCAGTAACGAACAGGTCGCAGCAGGATATGGCCGCGGCAGTGTCAAGGAAGGCGTCAGGCCCGGTGTCGAAGTCGCCCAGCGTCTCGACCGTCGGACACTGATCCAGTTGATCGAGCCCGGCGTGTTTCTGAAGACTGATGAGCCGGACCCGGGGAATCGAGCCCAAGGCATTCACGCACACGGAAAGAGGAAAGAATCTCTCGGGCATGCGATCGCTCCCTTGCCAGACAAGGCCGATCTTGAGCCCTTCAACCCCAATCCTCTGGCGCCATGTACTACGCGATCGGGGTTGGGCTTGAGGTAGGTTTCGGCAGGTACGCGGTCCGGTGTCGTGCCGAACAGCAGCGGAAGCGACATCAGGGCGACGTGGTAATCATAACCAGGTGTCGCATCGGCTTCGACCAAATGAATGGTTGGGCTGAGCGTATGCAAAAGTGCATGCATGGGGGTTGGGGCAGCCAAGATCACCTTGGCACCAAGACGTTCGGCCAGAATCGCATATCGGGAGAACTGGATCAGGTCGCCCTGGTAGAGTTCGGGATAGATGAAGAGGGTCTTCCCGCCCAACTCCTCGCCTCGCCATGGATTGGGCAAGCGATAGCGGGGATCGTCAAAGGAGGGTGTGGCTTTCCGCCACTCATACTCCCGGAAGCCTTCGGTCCACTCACCAAGCTGGAGCAAGGAAAAAGCGCGGTTGAAGCGGGCAGCACTGAAGTTCGGGGCTCGGGCAAGCGCTTTGTCATACGCTGCGACAGCCTCTCGGGTTCGTCCCAATAAGCGCAGCATGTTACCGGCATTGTAGGGCGCGGCTCTGCTTTCTGAATCGGCTTCCGTGGCGGCCAAATACTCCGCTAGGGCAACCTCGAGATCTTCAAGCATCCGTACCGGCTATCATAGGGCGCGGCTGAGGCAAGCTGCATCCGCACGTAAAAAAAGGAGATTGGGCAGCTAGTGCGGTTATCCCATTCACATCCAACCTGCGGGTTCGGTGGTTTCGACCGGGTCAATCGCTCTAGGCGGATGTCGATTTCCGCACCACCAATCTTGGCGTCAGCAATTTATGTTCGGTGGCAAGCCCGTTGATCTGGCCGATCAGCGCGTCGACCAGCAATTCGCCCGCGCGCGCATAATCCTGCGCGATCGTGGTCAGCGGCGGGTGGCTGAGCGCGGCGGCAGGAATGTCGTCAAAGCCGACGATCGAGACATCCTCGGGCACGCGAAGGCCATTTTCCTCCAGCGCGCGCATCGCACCGATCGCGATCAGATCGGATCCGGCGAAGATCGCGTCGAACGGGATGCCTCGACCGATCAATCGCAGCGCGGCCTCATGACCCGCTTCCTCGGTCGTGATCGCATCCACCTGCAGACCGACGTCAGGCACCATCTCGGCTGCTCGCAGCGCTTCGTTCAACCCACGATAGCGATCCTGGAATTCGGGATAGCGGGGTGACGCGTTGCCGAGGAACGCGATCCGCTTTCTGCCAAGCCCGATAAGATGGTCACCGGCCGCGCGCCCACCCGCGGCATTATCGCAGCCCATCGTTGCCCATGTCTGGCCTGCGCGCGGCGAACCCCACATCACGAAGTGCGTGCCCTGCGTCACCAGCTGCTCAAGCCGTTCCTGGTACAGGCCGAAATCGCCATAGCCGAGCAGGATGATGCCGTCGGCCTTGCGGCTATCCTCATATTCGACATGCCAGTTGGACGAGAGCTGCTGGAACGATGTCAGCAGGTCATAGCCGCGCTGGGCGCAGGTACGCAGGATCGACCCCAGCATCGACAGGAAGAAGGGGTTGATCAGCGAATCGTCGGGGGTGGGGTCCTGGAAGAAGAGCAACGCGAGTGTGCGGCTCTGCCCTCGCCGCAGGCTCGAGGCATTTTTGTCGATGCGGTAATTGAGCTGCAGCGCGATCGCCTCGATCCGCTTACGCGTCGCCTCGCTGACCGTCGGGTCGCCGCGCAACGCGCGGCTGACGGTCGGCTGGGATACTCCGGCGAGCTCGGCAATATCGAAGGAAGTCGTCTTGTCCCGCATCGGACGTGGCAATGCCTCTCTGGCGCAGGGCCTTTTTTGCCTTGTAGCGGGCGCATCACGTCAGGGGAAGAAACGCGAATAGCGCTACCATCCTGTTAAGTATGCGCGGCGAATTTCCACTAATCGGTACGGCTCCGTTCCAGCCTTCGCATATGTTCCGAATACGTATGTGACAAACTGGTCGTCCAGGTGTGAGGCGGCTATTCGGATCAACATCGCAGCCGGTCTGCACGTCACAACAAAGGCGCCGTGAAGCGTCTGTCAGGGGAGGTTATTTATGGCTCTTCAGAGCTCGATCACGCGCGTCTCCAATCGTTCGGCTCTGCTCGCCCGTTCGAGCTTGGCGACTTTGTGCATTTCGGCGCTTATCGCAGCGACGCCCGCTTACGGGCAGAGCACCACCGGGCCCAATGCCGATACCGCGGCGACCGGCGCTCCCAATGCGGCAGGCGATACCAGCGGCGCCCAAGCGGCAGCCGCACCGACGGCTGCTGCAGCTCCGGCCGACGATGTGGTCGTGACCGGCATCCGTGCCGGCCTTGCGAGCTCAGCGCGTACTAAGCGCGAAGCGGCCGCTATCCTGGAATCCGTAACTGCGGAAGACATCGGCAAATTGCCTGACGTTTCCATCGCGGACTCGCTCGCTCGCCTGCCCGGTGTGACGGCGCAGCGCCTAGAGGGTCGCGACCAGCGTTTGTCGATCCGCGGCCTCGGCCCGGATTTCGGCACCACTTTGCTGAATGGGCGCGAGCAGGTCACCGTCGGCGACAATCGCGGCGTGGAATATGACCAGTATCCGTCGGAATTCTTTAAGAGCGTCAACGTTTACAAGAGCGCTGACGCCTCGCTAATCGCCGCTGGCGTTTCTGGCACCGTCGATTTGCGCATGTTGCGTCCGCTCGCGCAATCGAAGCGGATCATCTCCGTCCAGGCGCGCGGCGAAATGAACGGTCAAAAGTCGCTCAACCCCGACGTGTCCCGCTACGGCTATCGCGCTTCGGCGACCTATGTCGATCAGTTCGCCGATGACACGTTCGGCATAGCGCTCGGTTTTTCAGCCACTTCGGCGCCCTCGCAGGACGAGCGCTACAATGCCTGGGGCTACCCGACCGATTCCGCCGGCAATCTCATCCTCGGCGGCGCGAAACCCTATGTGCAGTCGAACGTGCTCGACCGCTACGGTGCGGTGGCGACCCTGGAATGGGCGCCGACCGACAATTTCCATTCGACCTTCGATGCGCTTTATTCGCACTTCCGCGAGACGCAGCATCTGCGCGGCATCGAGTTCCCGCTTTTCTGGGGCGGCGGCGTGGTCCCTACGCCAACAGCCCACGCGGACGGGTTCGATACGGCCGCTACCTTCACCAACGTCCATGGCGTCCAGCGCAACGACTATAATCGCCGCCGTGCGGACAATTACTCGCTCGGCTGGAACAACGTGCTCAGCCTGAACGACAAGATGCACCTCACGGTCGATGCGAGCTGGTCGCACGCGAAGCGAACCGATTTCCTACTCGAAACCTATACCGGCACCGGATACGGCGCGACCGGCCCCGCCGACACGGTGAAGGTTACGCAGAACAAGAACGGCACCTTCAATATCGTGCCGACGCTCAACTATGCCGATGCCACGCTGTTCAAGATCACCGATCCGCAAGGCTGGGGCTATAACGGCACCACCCCGGTGGTGCAGGCGGGCTTCCTCAACAAGCCGGATTTCAAGGACGATCTGAAGTCGCTGCGCGCGAGCCTCGATGGCGAGTTCGGCGACGGTCTGATCCACGGTTGGGAAGTCGGCGCCAATTATAGCCGCCGCAAGAAGACCAGCAACTTCCTGTCTTACTTCCTCTGCCCGAAGGGCGGCGGAACCAATTGCACCGTGTCAAGCGGTACGCCCACATCGGCACCGGTGCCGTCCGAGGCGCTCCTTAAGCATAATGTGGCGCTCGATTATCTCGGCGTTCCGCAGATGCTGACGCTGAATCCGCTCTATATCTACAAGAACAGTTTGCAGGCGGTGTATGACAACCGCCCGGTCAGCCTGGTGCGTGACAATACCGTCACGGAGAACGTCGTCACCGGCTATGCCAAGCTCAATCTCGACGGCACGCTCGGCGGCAAGCATCTTCACGGAGCGGTCGGCGCCCAGATCGTCCACACTCGCCAGAGCTCGGATGGCAGCATCTCGAACTTTTCGAACGGGACGGTGACTGTCCAGCCCGCGTCGGCGCATGACAGCTATACTGACATTCTGCCAAGCGCCACGCTGTCGCTCGAGGTCGTGGAGCAGGGCTTCATCAAATTGGGTGCGTCCCAGACGATGGTCCGGCCGCGCCTCGATCAGGAGCGCGTGAACCAGGAGTTCAACGTCGACCTCTCCAAGGTTGGCCTCGGCAGCGATCCGCAGAACAGCCCGTTCAGCTCGACCGGCGGCAACACCTCACTCAGGCCCTACAAATCGACCAACTTCGACCTCAGCCTGGAAAAATATTTCGGCAGTGCGGGCTATGTCTCGCTGGCGGGCTATTACAAGAGGCTCACTGACTTCGTCGATCCGGGCAACAATTTTGCCTATGATTTCAGCAGCGTGCTCAACCTGTTGCCGCCCGCTGCGCAAGCGATCGTGACCGCACAGCATGCCACGGTCGGGCTTGTCGCCTCGCCGGCGAATACCGGCAAGGGACATATCGAAGGGTTCGAAGGCACGCTGTCGTTGCCGTTCAGCAACTTCTATCGCGCGCTCGATGGCTTCGGCTTCTACGGCAACGTGTCGTACAACAAGAGCTCGGTCGTCTACGGCAGCAATCCGGGCAACCCGATCACCATTCCGGGTCTGTCCAAATGGGTCGGCAGCGGCGAACTCTATTATGACAAGAAGGGCATCCAGGCCCGCGTGAGCTATCGCTTCCGCTCCAAGTTCTTGGGTGAGGTGGCCGGCCTGTCCGCGGCGCCGACCTTCCGTCAGGTCAAGGCGGAGGGCATCCTCGACGCGCAGATCGGCTATGAATTCCAGTCCGGTCCGCTCAAGGGGTTTTCGATCCTGGCGCAGGCCAAGAACCTCACCGACCGGCCGTTCGTGACCTACCAGAATAACGACCGGCGTCAGGTGATCGATTACCAGCGTTACGGCCGCGATTACTATCTCGGCATCGCCTACAAATTCTGAGGTAAGCCCCCCTGCGGCGCGGCTTCGGCCGCGCCGCTTTTCCCCAGCACATTAAGCGATCAGGAAAAGCGCTGTGCAGGACCAACGCCCTACGATCGTGATCGCCGGAGGCGGCACGGCCGGCTGGATGGCCGCGGCCGCCTTCGCGCGCTTCCTTGGAACACACTATCGGCTCCGCCTGGTCGAATCCGATGAGATCGGCACCGTCGGCGTGGGCGAGGCGACCATCCCTCAGATCCGTCTGTTCAAGGATGCGCTGGGGATGGACGAAGACGCCTTGCTCAAGGCGACCGACGGCACGTTCAAGCTCGGTATCGAATTCGTCGGCTGGCGCGATCCCGACCATCGCTACATGCATGCGTTCGGCGCGATCGGGCGCGATGTCGGGCTGATCAGCTTCCAGCATTATTGGTTGCGCGCGCGTCAGCTCGGCGCGGCCAAGTCGCTGGATGCCTATTCGCTGAACGAGATCGCCGCGCGTAAGGGCAAGATGCACCGTGGCGGCCCGCTCACCGCGCGCACCATCCCCGATCTTCCTTACGCCTATCATTTCGACGCGAGCCTGTTCGCAAAGCAGCTGCGCCTCTTCGCTGAGGCGCAAGGCGTAGAGCGCAGCGAGGGCCGAATTCTCGGCGTCGAGTTGAACGAGCGGGGCGACGTCGCGGCGCTGCAGCTCGAAGGTGAGCGGCGGATTGACGGCGACATTTTCATCGACTGCACCGGGTTCCGCGCGCTGCTGATCGAGCAGACGCTGCAATCTGGCTTTGAAGATTGGTCGCATTGGCTGCCCTGCAATCGGGCGCTCGCGGTGCCGTCCGAACGCACCGATCCGCTCTTGCCTTACACTCAAACCTTCGCGCGCGAGGCCGGTTGGCAATGGCGCATCCCGCTCCAGCACCGCACCGGCAACGGCATAGTCTATTGCAGCAGCTATTGGAGCGATCCGCAGGCGACCGACGCCCTGCTTGCCAATCTCGACGCGCCGCCGCTCGCGGAGCCGCGCCAGCTGCGCTTCACCGCCGGCCGCCGCCGCGAGGCTTGGAGCCGGAATGTGATCGCGATGGGGCTTTCAAGCGGCTTTCTCGAGCCGCTTGAATCGACCAGCATCCACCTCATCCAGTCCGCTATCTCGCGTCTGCTGCAATTGCTGCCCGGGCGCACGATCAGCGATGCGGACCGCCGCGAATATAACCGCCAGACCGACTTTGAGATGGAGCGCATCCGCGATTTCCTCATCCTGCATTATGCGCTCAACGACCGGCCCGAGCTGTTCTGGAAGCAATGCCGCGCCATGGCACTGCCCGACACGCTCAGACACAAGCTCGACCTGTTCGCCGCCAATGGCCGCATCACGCGCGAGCATGAGGAATTGTTCACCGAAGTGGGCTGGCTCCAGGTGCTGATCGGGCAGGGGGCTCAGCCCAGCGGCTATCATCCGATCGCGGACACGATCGATGCCGGTGAACTCGCCGAATATATGCACACGATCGAGCGGCTTTACGCGCGCGAGGCCGACGCCATGCCCGCGCATGCCGACTTCTTGGCGCGCCATTGCAAGGCGGCCGCCTGATGCGTTGGCAGATGACCCGTCGGTCGGCCCGCAACAGACCGTTGAAAAGCTGCCTGTCATTCCCGCGAAGGCGGGAATCCATATTCTCTGACTATGCGCATCCGTCGGAAAGGCGCAACTTATGGATCCCCGCCTGCGCCGGGATGACCATGAATGCCAAGCAAATCGCCCCCTTCAGGAAGCTTGCCAGGGCGATAGCCCTCGCACTGGGAAGCGCAGCGTTGCTCACCGCCCCGACGCCCGCCGCCACCTACCGTGACCGGCTGCCGCAGGACGAGGTGATCTATTTCCTGCTGCCCGACCGGTTCGAGAATGGCGACCCCTCCAACGATCGCGGCGGCCTCAACGGCGGCCGGCTGATCACCGGCTTGGACCCGACCGATGCGGGCTTCTACCATGGCGGTGACCTCAAGGGCCTGCTGTCGCGGCTGGACTATATCCAGAAGCTAGGCGCCACTGCTATTTGGGTCGGTCCGATCTTCAAGAACAAGCCGGTGCAAGGCCCGCCCGGCCAGGAAAGCGCGGGGTATCACGGCTACTGGATAACCGACTTCACTCAAGTCGACCCGCACCTCGGTACCAACGCGGACTTCAAGGCCTTGGTCGATGCCGCACACGCACGCGGCATGAAGGTCTATATGGACATCGTGGTGAACCACACCGCGGACGTGATCCAGTATCGCGACTGTGCCGGCACCGGCTGCGACTATCGTTCGCGCGCGAACTATCCGTATCAGCGCCGCGGCGGTCCCGGCGGCGTTCCGATCAACGCCGGCTTTGCGGGTGACCAGGTCCAGACCACCGCTAACTTCGCCAAGCTGACCAACCCTAACTACGCCTACCAGGTCTTCGTGCCGGAGGCGGAGCGGCATGTGAAGGTGCCCGCCTGGCTCAACGACCCGATCTATTATCACAACCGCGGCAACTCGACCTTCGCTGGCGAGAGCTCGACGATGGGCGACTTCATGGGGCTCGACGACCTCATGACCGAACATCCGCGCGTCGTGCGCGGCTT
>Ga0207706_10004547_pt1 | contig 13019 bp, 12 predicted proteins | sample KBSC53metaG_FD_184318 | JGI IMG/M metagenome (GOLD analysis project Ga0207706, IMG submission 184318) | Corn rhizosphere microbial communities from Kellogg Biological Station, Michigan, USA - KBS C5-3 metaG (SPAdes) (version 2) | ecosystem: Host-associated > Plants > Roots > Rhizosphere > Soil ... | reverse complement strand
TGCATCATCCCGTCGCTGCGCGGCGATCTGGTCAGCCGCCGGCCCGATGCGATCCTGCGCGAAGCGGAGAAGCTGGTCGCGGCGGGCACGCGCGAGTTGCTGGTCATCAGCCAGGATACGTCCGCTTACGGCCTCGACCTGCGCCACGCCTCTTATCCGCTAAAAAGCGGCGAGGAGGTGCGCGCGGACATGACCGACCTGGCGCGCCACCTGGGCAAGCTCGGCGCCTGGGTGCGGCTGCACTATGTCTATCCCTATCCGCATGTGGACAAGGTCATTCCGCTGATGGCGGAGGGGCTGGTGCTGCCCTATCTGGACATCCCCTTTCAGCATGCCGCGCCATCGGTGTTACGGGCGATGAAGCGTCCGGCCAATGACGCCAAGGTGCTCGATCGCATCCGCAACTGGCGGTCGATTTGTCCGGACATTACGATCCGTTCGACGTTCGTGGTGGGCTTCCCGGGCGAGACCGAGGCGGATTTCGAATATCTGATGCAATGGCTCGAGGAAGCGCAGCTCGATCGCGTGGGCGCCTTCCGCTTCGAGCCCGTGGCCGGCGCCGCCGCGAACGACCTGCCGGGTGCCGTCCCCGAGGAGATCAAGGAAGAGCGCTATGCGCGCCTGATGGAAAAGACGGCCGCCATTTCCGCCGCCAAGCTCGAGGCCAAGATCGGCCGTACGATCGACGTGATCATCGATGCGGTCGACGAGGAAGGCGGCGCCACCGGCCGCTCCAAGGCGGATGCGCCCGAGATCGATGGCGAGGTCCACCTGCGGGACACCGTGGGGCTGACACCCGGGGATATCGTGCGCGTCCAGGTCGAGGATGCGGACGAGCATGATCTGTTCGGAGCGGTCGCTTAGAACCAGCCCACCATGCCGCGGTTCAAACGAAAGCGGCGACCTGCATGCACGCAGGCCGCCGCTCCGTTTGCCATAAAGGATCAGACAGCGAGTCCGCGCAGCTTGCGGGCACTTCCGGCCAAACTGACGTGCATGCCGGCCGCCCGTCTGCGCTGTAGCCAATCGTTGAGCATCTCCGCGCTGGTATGATCGATCGCCGCGAGCCGGCGAACGTCGAGGGTCAGCGGCCGGTGATGCGGCATCGATTCCAGCGTCCGCGTGAGCTTTGGCAGGGTCACGAAGGTCGCCGCCCCATGGAGCTCGACGTGACTGGCGTCATGCTCGTGCCGCTCATGCACGCGCAGCTTGAGCTTGCGCAGGTGCGGCACGAGTTCGAGCAGGGAGAGCGCGAGACCGACCAGCACGCCGGTCAGCAGGTCCTCCACAACCACGGTCACCAGCGTCGCCGTCCAGATGACCGCCGGCAAGGGGCCATAGCGGTGGAAGAGATGCTTCACATGGGTGAGACTGATCAGGCGCCAGCCGGTAACGACCAGGACGCCCGCCAGGGCCGCCATCGGAATTTCGCGCAGCAACCAGGGCAGCAGCGCGACAAACGCCAGGATCCAGGTGCCGTGGAGGATCGTGGACAGGCGCGAGGTGGCGCCCGCCTGCACGTTCGCCGACGAGCGGACGATCACGCCTGTCATCGGCAGCGCTCCCGCGAAGCCGCAGAGCAGGTTGCCCACGCCCTGCGCGCGCAGCTCCTTGTCGTAGTTGGTGCGGACGCCGTCATGCATGCGATCGACCGCTGCCGCGGAGAGCAAAGTTTCCGCGCTCGCGATGAAGGCGATTGCCAGCGCGCTCGCATAGATGGCGGGATCCATCAGCTTCGCGAGAAAGGCCTCGCCCGGCACGTCGATCGCATTCAGGATATTGCTGGGCACGGCGACGCGCGTGACGTCGAGCCCGGCCAGAAAGGCGACCAGCGTTGCCGCCACCACGCCGATCAACGCACCAGGAACGAGGCGGAGCGAGGCCGGGCGAAATTTCTCCCAGCCAAGCATGCCGAGGATGGTGAGCGAGCCGATGGCGAAAGCGAGCTCGGCACCGGATATGTCGCCCGGCGTGAGGCCCAGCAGTCGTTCGGGAATGGCTGCGAGATTCTCGACACCGCTCGCTTTGGGTTTGGCATCGAACAAGACATGGAACTGCCCAACGACGATAAGCACTCCGATGCCCGCGAGCATGCCGTGGACGACCGCCGGCGAGATGACGCGGAACCAGCCGCCCAGCTTGAACACGCCGGCGACGAACTGGATCGCACCGGCAAGCACCAGTATCGGGCCGAGCGCGGACATCCCCTGTTCGCGCACCAGCTCGAACACGATGACCGCCAGGCCCGCTGCAGGACCGCTCACCTGGAGCGGCGAGCCCGCGAGCATGCCAACGACCAAGCCGCCAATGATACCCGTGATCAGCCCTTTCTCAGGCGCAACCCCGGACGCCACGGCGATGCCCATGCAGAGCGGCATCGCGACGAGAAAGACAACGATCGACGCCGTGAAATCGCGCATCGGCGAGCCGCTGCCCGTGAGGCGTTGAACCAGCGCGCGCATTATTCCGCTGCCACCGAGAGGGAGAGATTGGTGGCGAGGCGACGTTCAGCCGGCTGGGCGACGGGCAGAGGTTCGTCTTCGCGCAACGGGATGAAGTGACCGGTTTCGGAATCGAGGGCCAGTACCTGTCCCGCATGGATATCGACGAACCAGCCATGCAAAGAAATCTCGCCGCGCGCGATACCAGCGGCAACGGACGGGTGCGTGCGCAGGTGGGCGAGCTGCGCCACCACGTTTTCGAGGCTGATCGCACGGACGAGATCGCCGTTGCTCAGCTCCGGATAGGCATCGCGCACGACGCGGCTGGCGGCGTTGGAATGACGCAACCATGCGGCCACGTTGGGCATGTCTTCGGTCAGATGCGGCTCAGCGACCGCCTTCATGGCACCGCAATCCGAATGGCCGCAGACGATGATGTCGCGCACGCCGAGTGCTGCGACCGCATATTCGACGGTCGACGAAACGCCGCCGTTCATAAGCGCGAAGGGCGGAACGATGTTGCCCGCATTGCGGCATACGAAAAGGTCGCCCGGTTCGGCTTGCATCACATGCTCCGGAGCCACCCGCGAATCCGCGCAGGATATCATCAACGCCTTGGGAGACTGGCCGAAACTGGCCAGCTTTCCGTAGAGATCACTGCGACTGGAATAGACGTCCTTCTCGAACCGAAGGACGCGCCCGATCAGTTCGTTCATGCAATTCACTCCCTCGAGGCAGATCGCCGATTGGCGACGCTCCCCAGGAAGTAGCGATGACATTTTTCCGCAGCGCAGCGAGGCTGTAAGGAAGTTTTGCTGGCCGCGCGTTTCAGCCGCGCGGAAGCCTCATTTCGGCGCGCAGCCCTCCCTCGGGCCGATTGGTGAGATGAAGTGAGCCGCCTTCAACTTCGGCGGCGCGGGCGACGATCGCAAGGCCTAGGCCTAGCCCGCTGGTGTTGCGACTGCGTGCCGGATCCAGCCTTACGAACGGTTGTACGACCTCGGCCAGGCGATCGTCGGGAATGCCGGGCCCGTCATCGTCAACGCGGATCAGCAGGACGCGCTCCTCGGCGATCACCGCGACCCGCGCGCTATGGCCATAATGGAGGGCATTCTCGACCAAATTCGCGATGGCGCGCTTGAGGCCGATCGGTCGCACCACCGCCTCAACATGATCGTCCCCGACATAGGTCGCGGCGCCGCCATGATCGGCGGCATCATCGACGATGGTCTGCGCAAGAACCGCGACATCGGTGCGTACCGGCTTTTCGGGGTCGTCCTCGCCTCCGACATAGGACAGGAGCGAACCGACCATTGCCTCCATTTCGGTGATGTCGGTCTCAAACGCCTGCCGAAGCGCCGGGTCGGCAATCGCGTCGGAGCGCAATTGCAGGCGCGCGAGAGGAGTCCGGAGATCATGCCCGACCGCGGCCAGTGCCTGTGTCCGATCGGTGATGAGCTGATGGATACGCGTCTGCATTGCGTTGAAGGCGCGGATCACCCGCCGGACTTCGCGTGGGCCCGTCTCGGGCAACGTGACCCCACCGCGCCGGCCAATGCGATCGGCGGCAAGCGCCAGCATCCGCATCGGGCGCAGCGTTTCCCGGAACAGGAGAGCGCTCAGCAACAGCAAGATGCCAGCGGGAAAGAGCGGCAGCAGAATGCGATGAATGTTCAGAGATCCACCGACCGACGGGGCAATCGCACGGAAACGCAACCAGGTGCCGTCGGCAAGCTGGAGGGCGCCGAACAGCTGTGCCCTGCGGCCCACCGGCACAAGCCGCACCTGAAGATTGCTATCGGCGAGGCTTGGCTCCCATTCGATCATCCGCGCCCGGGCGGCGGTGGGTGCCCCTTCCGGCGGCAGATTGGGGTTGGTGGCCCCTGCCCAGTGGACGTCGTAGCGATCGGTCGTCAGCCGGGCTGCCATGCTCGGCCGTTCGGGCCAGCTCTGCTCGGACACCAGCTTGCGCGCGATGACGAGATGTTCGGCCAGACGATGCGCCTCGTCGTCGTGGATCAACGCCCGACTGGAGCGTTCGTACAGAATCGTGCTGGCGAGATATTCGACCGCCATCGTCAGCAGCAGAATAGCCAGCAATCGCCCGAGCAAACCCAGCGAGAGTATCCGGCCTTTTCTCAACGTCGTGCCACCTCGGCGTTGAGCATATAGCCGATGCCGCGGACGGTGATGATCGGTGCATCCTGGCCCGTTCCGGAAAGCTTGCGCCGGACGCGGCTCACCAGCACGTCGACAGAGCGATCCGAGCTATCGCCCATGCGTGTGCGCGATAGCTCGATCAACCTTTCGCGGGCGATCACACGCTGCGCATGATCGACCAGGGCCACCAGCAGATCGAACTCGGCACCAGTCAAGTCGACCACCGCGCCGCTCGGCGACAATAATTCGCGCCGCGGCAGGTTGAGCCTGAAACCATCGAATTCGGCGATGCCCTGCCCCCGCTGCGCGCGTCTGTCCTCGGCGCCGCCCCGACGCAACACCGCGCGCACCCGCGCGATCAGCTCGCGCGTGCCGAACGGCTTGGGCAGATAATCATCGGCCCCCAACTCCAATCCTATCACGCGATCCGTCTCGCTCGCCTTGGCGCTGATGAAAATGATCGGCACCTCGCTTTCGCGCCGGAGCGCGCGGCAAAGATCGATCCCGCTGGTGCCTGGCAGCATGATGTCGAGCAGCACCAGATCGACCGGCCCCGCTTCCATCGCGCGCCACATCTCCGGGGCGGTGGCGCAGGGACGGACGACATAGCCATTTTCCTGCAACGCGCGCGTCGTGAGCGTGCGGAGGGCGGGATCATCTTCGACCAGCAGGATCGTGGGGGATGTCATGAACCGCATGCTCCCGGGACGCTCAGCGAACGCAATGCAATCCTCCTCTTGGTGATTCAGTCGTGGCGGCCGCGATTTAGGAAGTCGCTTCCCTTACTGCAGCAGTTCCGACCGCCCGGACATATTTCCTTACAATTCCGCGACCTTCGAGAAAATCGGCGTGCCTAGCTGCGCAGTCGAGACATGCCGTCTCGGAGCAACTTCATGATCCGTGCCATTCTCCTGTCTGCCGCGGCGGTGCTCATGCCTACCGCCGTATTTGCCAATGGCGGCGCGCAATATGATGCGGACCAGGGCGCAATTTCCGGGCGCAGCCCGCAACGGGCGCACCGCTTGCTAACGCCTGCCTCGAGCTGCGCGAAGGCCCGACCCATGCTGCCGGCAGGCAAGTTGCCCGTTTTCGGGAACGGCCCGACGCTGCGCGGCGACTGCCGTACCTCGGTGACGGAGGAGGCGGAAGCTGCGCCGGAAGCGGTGCGCAGCGGGAGCTGATAGCTCGGTCCACGCCGTTCCAGACCAAGACCGGCTTCCGTCATGGCCGTTTCCATGGCACCGCCGACGGCATGACCGATTTCGCGTCCCTCATTGCCGCCGATCGCGGCCAGCCTGCCCGTTCCCTCTCCCTCATCGCCAAGGCGGATTTCGGCGACTGGCTGAACGGTCAGCCGCCCCGCGCGCGTGCCGCGATCGAGGCGGCGCGCTTCGAGGGCAAAGCGGACAGCTTCGTGATTCTGCCCGGCGATGCCGCCGAGGACTGGAGCGTGGCGATCGGCGCGGAGTCGGTCGCCGGCCCATGGACGCTCGCCAATGCCGCGGCCAAGCTGCCCGAGGGCGCCTACCGTCTTGCCGAGGGCGTGCCGGGCGATGCCGCACTGGGGTGGCTGCTCGCCCAGCACCGTTTCGACCGCTATCGCGAAAAGCCCGACATGCAGGGGCCGCGCGTGCTGCTGACCGGCGAGCCCGCGCGGATCGATGAAACCGTGCGTCTTGCCGAGGCGACGGCCTTAGTGCGTGACCTGGTCGATACCGGCGCTGGTGATCTGGGACCAGCCGAACTGGCGGACTCGGTCAAGGCGATGGCGGACCGCCATGGCGCCAAAATCCATGTGACGCAGGGCGACGCACTGGCCGAGCACTATCCCATGATCCACGCGGTCGGCCGCGCCGCGACCAAGGCACGGGCACCGCGTTTGATCGAGCTGGAATGGGGCGATCCGAGCCATCCGCGGGTGGCCCTGGTAGGCAAGGGTGTATGCTTCGATTCGGGCGGGCTCGACATCAAGAATGCCGGCGGCATGCTCCTCATGAAGAAGGACATGGGGGGCGCGGCGCATGCGCTGGCGCTGGCGGGGCTGGTGATGGCCGCACGGCTGCCGGTGCGGCTGCACCTGCTGATCCCAGCGGTTGAGAACGCCATTTCCGCAGACGCCTTTCGCCCTGGCGATATTTTGAGGAGCCGCAAGGGGCTGTTCGTGGAGATCGGTAACACCGACGCCGAAGGAAGGCTGATCCTGGGAGATGCGCTCGCCCGCGCCTGCGAGATGGAGCCTGCGCTGCTAATCGATTTCGCCACGCTCACCGGCGCGGCGCGCGTTGCGCTTGGGCCGGATTTGCCGGCGTTGTTCGCCAATGACGAAATGCTGGCTGGCGAACTGCTTGCGACAGCCGAAAGTGCTTCGGATCCGCTGTGGCGGCTACCCCTGTGGCAGCCCTATAATGACATGCTGAAATCGGACGTGGCCGATATCAACAACGCGCCCGGCGGCGGTTATGCCGGTACGATTACGGCGGCCCTGTTCCTGGAACGCTTTGTCGCACCCTCGGTGCCTTGGGCGCACCTGGATACATTTGCTTGGCGGCCTACCCCAAAACCCGGTCGCCCTAAGGGCGGCGACGCCCTCGGCCTGCGCGCAACATGGGGATTGTTACGCAGCCGTTTCGGCAACTAGCTCAACTTTCGATACAAAATACTCACCGCCGATGAAACGATCGGCTCAGCCACGTGTTGTGTTGACCCTAGAGGCAGTAGCTCGTGTGAGGCCTAAGATGATACACGACACGACCCTTTCGGGGTGGATGCAGACGCTGGTCGGCTATGTTCGGTCGGGCCAGCCGGATCTGACTAACCGTCAGATGGCGCTGCTGCTGCTTGTCTATCTGACTCCCGGTCCTCACACGGTGCGTGGGCTCGCCCAATCGCTGGGGGTTTCGAAACCGGTCGTCACACGCGCCTTGAACACGCTTGGTGCGCTCGGCTATTTGCGCCGCGAGCGCGACGAGGCGGACCGCCGCAACATCTTCATCGCGCCGACCGAGACGGGGGCAGAATTCCTTGAAGATTTCGGAGGTCTCATCGACGGGGAAACGCCCGCGCACCTCGCGCGACAAATGCGCCACGTCGCGGCCTGAGAGCTTCCGACTCGAAGGGCCGTCGCGGCGGCTCGATCCACGCACCCACGCTTACCGGGCCGATATCGCCGATATTGCGCTCGCGGGTCTGCTGTTCGCGCCCCATTATGCGCGCGCCGAAGTCTGCCGGTGCATCAGCGATGCTGTCACACTGCGCGCCGCGCCGTCAGCTGACGCGCCGGCGATATCGCAGCTCGTTCATGGCGAGAGTTTCGCATTGGTCGACAAAGCGGGCGGCTGGGCATGGGGACGATGCCTGCATGACGATTATGTCGGCTATCTGCCCGCCGATGCGCTTGGCCCCGCGCGCGCGGCCTCGCATCGCGCAATCGTGCCGCTTGCGCTCGTCTTCGCCAATCCCGACATCAAGGCGCCCATCGTCAAGGCGTTCGCCATCGGCGCACAGGTGGCCGGCAGCGAAGAGGACCAATTCTTGCGGATCGACGAGGGCTATATCCATCTGCGCCACGTCGCACCGCTCGACGCATTCGAACCCGACCCGGTTACAGTGGCAGAGCGGCTACTTGGCGCACCCTATCGCTGGGGCGGGCGGGGCGCCGAAGGGGTCGATTGTTCCGGCCTGGTGCAGCGCGCGCTGGAACTGGCGGGGATCGCCGCCCCGCGTGACAGCGACATGCAGCGCGATCAGCTGGGCGAGGCGTTACCCGAGGACGCCCCGCTGCGACGCGGCGATCTGATTTTTTTCCCCGGCCATGTCGGCCTGATGGCGGACGGCGAGCGGTTGCTTCATGCCAATGCTTATTGGATGTCGACCGTGATCGAACCATTAGCCGATGTTGTTGAAAGGCTTGCGCCGACGTACCAGCGGCCGATCGTGGCCCGCAAACGGATTGTGAAGTGACCAAGATATTCATCGATGGCGGTGCAGGCACCACCGGGCTGGAAATTCGTGAGCGGCTGGCCGGGCATCGGAATGTCGAGCTGATCACGCTGCCCGACGACCGGCGCAAGGATGCGTCGGCGCGCCGCGATGCCCTCAATGGTGCCGATATCGTCATCCTGTGCCTGCCCGACGATGCGGCCCGCGAGGCGGTAGCGCTGATCGATAATGGCGCTACGCGCGTGATCGATGCCTCAACCGCGCATCGGGTGGCGCCGGACTGGACCTACGGCTTTCCCGAAGTTGCCGGCCGGGAAACGGTCGCCAACGCGCCTCGCGTCAGTAATCCAGGCTGCTATTCGACCGGCTTCATCGCGCTGGTCGCGCCGCTGGTAAAGGCAGGCCTGATTCCTGCGGATTGGCCGCTAACCTGCAATGCCGTGTCCGGCTATTCGGGCGGCGGCAAAACCATGATCGCCGAATATGAAGCCCACAGCGGCGCGCCGAGCGCGTGGCGCACCTATGCGCTAGGCCTGAACCACAAGCATGTGCCAGAGATGCGAGAGCGCAGTGGCCTGTCGGTTGCGCCGATCTTCACGCCCTCCGTAGCGAACGTGCTGCGCGGGATGGTGGTGGAGGTTCCGCTGCCCCTATCGGTCATGCCCGGCAAGCCCACTATGGCTGCGCTACGCGAAGCGCTCGGCGCCTTCTACGCGAGATCGCCGATCGTCCGCGTGATCGAGAGCTACGAAGAATCTACCCTGTCGATCGAACGGCTGGCGAACACGGATCGGCTTGACCTGTTCGTGTTCGGTAATGAGGCCGCCGGCCAGGTCCGGCTGGTTGCGGCGCTCGACAATCTAGGAAAGGGCGCGGCGGGCGCGGCCGTGCAGAGCCTCAATCTGATGGCTGGACTGCCAGAAACAGAGGGGTTGCGGCTCTAGGCCGATAGCGGCGCCCGATCGTTCGGTGCCGGATCTGCGGGCCGGTCACTCCGGTTAGAAAGGGAAGACATGGCATCCGGGCTGCTAGCATTGCTCGACGATGTGGCCGGCATCGCCAAACTGGCCGCTTCCTCGCTCGACGATGTCGGCGCTGCCGCGGGCAAAGCGAGCTCCAAGGCCGCGGGCGTGGTCATCGACGATGCAGCCGTCACACCGGGTTACATCATCGGCTTCACGCCCGATCGCGAGCTCCCGATCATTGCGAAGATCGCCAAGGGCTCCCTGATCAACAAGCTGATATTCCTGCTGCCGCTTGCGCTGTTGCTGAGCGCCTTCGCGCCTTGGGCGCTGACACCGCTGCTGATGATAGGCGGGACCTATCTGGCGTTCGAAGGCACCGAGAAACTGGTAGAGAGCGTTCTTCCCCATGCCCATCATGAGCACCCGGTCGAGCCCGACCTGGGCGGCACTGTCGAGCAAATCGAGGATGAGAAGGTGCGGAGTGCCATCCGCACCGATTTCATTCTTTCGGGCGAGATCATGGCGATCTCGCTGGCCAGCGTGGCCGCCCGACCGATCTGGGAACAGGCCGTGGCGCTCGTCATCGTCGCGATCCTGATCACCGCCGGCGTCTATGGCGCGGTGGGGTTCATTGTGAAGATGGACGATATCGGCCTGCACATGGCCGGACGTCGCAGGCGCGGCACGCGGCTGATCGGGCGCGGGCTCGTGCGCGGAATGCCGATCGTGATGGAGGCATTGTCCGCGATCGGCTCGTTCGCGATGCTATGGGTCGGGGGCGGAATCCTTCTGCACGGCCTGGAACATTATGGATTCAAGGCCGTACCGGACTTCATTCATGACCTTGCCCACCGGGTGGCCGAGTTGGCCGGCACGCTGGGCCCGGTCCTCGCCTGGGCAATCGATGCGGTGGCGGCAGCGATCGTCGCGGTGATTGTCGGTCTGGTGGTGGTGATCCTGCACACCGGCTTCGTGCGCATCCGTCAGCGGATCCGGCCCAGCTAGGGCCGGATCGCGCGTGCGTTGTCAGCGATTACCTTCGATGAAATCGCCCAGCGATCCGAGCACCGACCCCTCCCCGCGATTGCCTCCGCCGCCGCCCGCGGCAGCGAGCATGCGGCCGGCGAGCCGGGCGAAGGGCAGCGACTGGATCCATACCTTGCCCGGCCCGGTGAGCCGCGCGAAGAAGAGACCCTCCCCGCCGAACAGCGAGGAACGTACCCCGCCGGCACGAATGAGGTCGAAATCGACCGAGGGCGTGAACGCGGCGACGCAGCCCGTGTCGACATGCAGTTCTTCGCCCGGCGCCAGTTCGCGCTCGATCACGGTGCCGCCCATCTGAACGAACACCCATCCGTCGCCATCAAGCCGCTGCATGATGAACCCTTCCCCGCCGAATAACCCCGTGAGGATACGGCGCTGGAAATGGATGCCGATCTGCACGCCGCGTGCTGCGGCAAGGAAACTGTCCTTCTGGCAGATTAGAGTCCCGCCGAGATCGCTCAGCTTGATCGGCAGGATGGCGCCCGGCACCGGCGCCCCAAAGGCCACGCGCGCTTTGCCGCGCCCCTGATGCGTGAAAACGGTCGTAAACAGGCTTTCTCCGGTCACCAGCCGCTTACCGGCCGATACCAGCTTGCCCATGAAGCCGCCTTCCTGGCCAGCGCCCGATCCGAAGACGGTTGTCATCTCGATTGAGGCGTCTTTCCAGACCATCGCGCCAGCCTCTGCGACTGCGCTTTCGCCGGGATCCAGTTCGATCTCCAGGAACTGCAGCTCCTGCCCCTTGATCTCATAATCGATATCGTCGGCGACGCTGGATGAGCGGCTGTGGGAGCGTTGGACGTTAGGGACGCCCCAGGGAGAGGTGGACATGATATCCTCGCTGATGGTGGATGCGGCAGTCTAGCGGCTGCGGGTGACAGGTCCTAGCCGATCGACGGGGACAAAGGAGCCATCATCTCCATCGCGCCTCGACTCGCCGCAGGCCACCGGGTTCCGCGCGCTCTTACGCCCGATAAGCGGCTTAACGCGTTCCTTGCGCCCTGCGCAGGTTATAATAGCGCTGAACGTTCGCGTTGTGGTCCTTGAGATTGCTCGCAAAAACGTGGCCGCCCTTGCCATCGGCAACGAAATAGAGCGCGTCCGTTTGAGCTGGCGCCAGCACCGCTGCAATCGAATCCCGGCCAGGGTTGGTGATGGGGCCAACCGGTAGCCCCTCCATCGCATAGGTGTTGTAGTCGTTTTTCTCGCGCACTTCGCTGAGCTTGATACGGCGGCCGAGCGGCTTGCCGTGCGTGATCGGATAGATGATCGTCGGATCGGCCTGAAGCCGCATGCCGGAGCGCAGGCGGTTGGAATAGACGCCAGCCACCATCGGCCTTTCCTCCGGCACGCCCGTTTCTTTCTCGACGATTGAGGCCAGCGTCAGCGCCTCCAGCTTCGAATTGACCACGGTGTTCGCCTTGCGCGTCATCCACAAGCGGTTGAGCGTCTGGGTCATGGCGTCCTGCATGCGCTTGAGCACATTGCGGCGCGGCTCGCCGCGCTGGAAGCTGTAGGTGCCGGGCAGGACCGAACCTTCCGGCGGTATCGGCAGCTTGCCGGTCAGCAATTTCTCGCGGGCCAGCCGTTCGAATACCTCGATCGAGGGCATGCCCTCCGGGATGGTGATCAGGCGCTGGACCGTATGGCCGCTCTGCAGCAGCTTCAGGATGTCGCGTGCGCTCATATGCGGCGCGACCTCATATTCACCCGCCTTGATCGGTTCCGAAGAACCGAAACGGCGCGCAAACCGCAGGAAGCCGGTGGTGGAGCGCACCGCGCCGACCCGCTCCAGCTCGCGCGCGGCCGCCGCCAGGGTCGCCCCGCCGGGCACGACAACGGTGGTCGGATGCCGCGCGGGGCCCGGACCCGTCCAGTTGCGATGCACAGTGAGCCAGCCCGCGCCGACCACGATCAGCACGATCAGGAGCAGGCAGCCAAGCCCGCCACGGGAGGAGGAACGACGCTTGGCCACGCTTTATCCTACCGTCGTCCCCCCGGGGATCAAAGGGCTCGCATCACCAGACTGGCGTTGGTGCCGCCGAAGCCGAAGCTGTTGTTCAGCACCGCCTTGACCTGACGCTGCTTGGCAACGTTCGGCACGAGATCAACCCCTTCGCAGCTCTCGCTCGGATTCTCGAGATTGATCGTCGGCGGGACAATCTGATCGCGCAGCGCGAGAATGCAGAAGATTGATTCGACCGCGCCGGCACCGCCCAGCAGGTGGCCGATCATCGACTTGGTCGAGGACATCGACACAGTTGAGATGGCATCCCCGAACAAGCGACGGACGGCGCCCAGCTCGAGCTCGTCGCCCAGCGGCGTCGAAGTGCCGTGCGCGTTGATATAGTCGATATCCTTGGGCTCGAGGCCCGCCTTGCGCAGGGCCATCTGCATCGAGCGGAAAGCCCCGTCGCCCTCCGGATGCGGCGCGGTAACGTGATAGGCATCGCCGGTCAGGCCATAGCCG
>Ga0207706_10004543_pt1 | contig 13025 bp, 13 predicted proteins | sample KBSC53metaG_FD_184318 | JGI IMG/M metagenome (GOLD analysis project Ga0207706, IMG submission 184318) | Corn rhizosphere microbial communities from Kellogg Biological Station, Michigan, USA - KBS C5-3 metaG (SPAdes) (version 2) | ecosystem: Host-associated > Plants > Roots > Rhizosphere > Soil ... | reverse complement strand
GCCAAGCACGAGAACGGCAACCTCGTCCAGCCCGAGGAGCTGATCGAGCGGGCGAAGGACGCGCCTCCGCGCGAGCGTGAGGAGCGCCCGCCGCGTCGTGACGGCGATCGCGGTCGCGGTGGAAACCGCGGCGGCGGCCGTGGCCGTGGCGGCGGTCGAGACCGCTAACAGGAACGAGCGATCAGGGGCGCCTGCCCTCGTCGAGGCGAGGCAGCAGGCGCTCCTGATCGCGGCTCTCCGCGGCGTGCTCGCGCTGGCCGGCCTCGGCGCGGCGATCGCTCGCGGCGTCCACACGGGGCCGGCGCTCGGCCTGCTCGCGTTCGGCGCCGCGCTCGTGCTGCTCTCGATCTACGGCGGCGACAGGCCCGCGCGCTCGGCGGCGAAGTTCGCGAATCCCGAGCCGGCGCCCGCCGATGCTCACATGCAAGGGCGCTGGCGCGGGCTCGCCGAGGCCGCCTACCCGAGCACGATCGGGCTCACCGTGCTGACCGCGATCGCGCTCTGGCCGGAGCCTTTGCTCGCAGCCTTCCTGGCCGGGATCCTCGCCGGTCTCGCTGTGATGTCGCTGGTGGGCTTCCTGCGGCTGACGGCGCTGGAGCACGCTCGCCGGTCGCGGATCCTGATCGACTACAAGGCGAGCCGCGTCTTCGAGACGCCGCGATGACGCACGACGTGATCGTCATCCTCGCCGCGCTCGGCGTTGCCGGGCAGGTGCTGGCGGTGCTGCTGCTCCTCGTCGGCCTGGCCTGGCTCCTGGGCCTGCGCGGGCCCGGCGACTGGCTGCGGCGGACGCTCGAGGGCTACGAGCTCTGGTGCGTCTTCCTCGTCGCCTCGATCGCGACCGGCGGCAGCCTCTTCTTCTCCGAGATCGCGGGCTTCATCCCGTGCGAGCTCTGCTGGTACCAGCGGATCTGCATGTACCCGCTCTCGATCATCACGCTCCTCGCCGCGCTCGCCAACGACCGCCGGGTGGCGCGCTACCTGCTGCCGCTGCCGCTCGTCGGGGCCGGCGTCTCCGTCTACCACCTGCTGGTCGAGAACGGCGTCGTCGAGCAGGCCCGCGCGTGCCTGATCTCCGCGCCGGGCGGGTGCGCGACGAAGTGGATCGAGGAGTTCGGCTACGTGACGATCCCGGTGCTGGCGCTGACCGGCTTCGCGCTCTGCTTTGCCTTCCTGCTCCTGTCTGCCTTGCCCGCGCCGTCTGCGGCTACCGTTAGCGAGCGATGACGAGCGGCAAGCAAGCGCGGCGCCAGCGGCAGCAGGGCGTCCCGCGCCCACCGACGAGCAGCACCGGAGGGCGGAAGGCCTCGCCGCTCGTGCTGGGCGGTGTGCTCGCCGCGATCGTCGTGATCGCGGCCGTCGTGGTGGCCGTCGTCGCGCTCGGCGGCAACGGCTCGAGCGGCGGGACGACGACTGCGACCGTGCTCCCGGACGCGGGCGTGATCACGAAGCAGTTCGCCGGGATCCCCCAGCACGGAGACCGGCTCGGCAAGGCGAGCGCCCCGGTGACGATGGTCGAGTACATCGACCTCCAGTGCCCCGTCTGCCGTGACTTCGAGACGACCGTGATGCCGCCGGTGATCGACCAGTACGTCCGCGCCGGCAAGCTCAAGGTGATCGCCCGGCCGGTCGCGATCATCGGCAACGGCGTCGATTCGCAGCGCGGCCGGCTCGGCATGATCGCGGCGAGCAAGCAGAACCGCGCCTTCAACTTCGCGCAGCTGCTCTATTTCAACCAGGGCCCGGAGGACGGCGGCTGGCTCGACGACACGATGGTCGCCTCGGCGGCGAAGAGCATCCCCGGCGTCAACGTGGCGGAGCTGCAGGCGGCGGCGAAGAGCTCCGCCGTGGCCGATCAGGCGAAGACCTATGACGCCCAGGCCACACGGGACGGGCTCTCGGGCACGCCGACGGTGCTCGTCGGCCCGAGCGGCGGCAAGCTGACCGTGGTCGCGCCGGGGCTCGAGCCTTCGACCGAGCAGATGAAGGCCGCGATCGACGCGGCCCTCAGTCAGTAGCGGTCGAGCTCGACCAGGCGCTCGTCGCTGATCCCGAAGTGGTGCGCAATCTCGTGCAGCACCACGCGGCGGATCATCTGCTGCAACAGCTCCGGGTCGTGACCGTAGAGCCGCTCGAGCGGGCCGCGGTAGATCGAGATCTTGTCGGGCGCCGCGCCCGCGTAGAAGCTCGAGCGCTTCGTCAGCGGAATGCCTTCGTAGAGCCCGAGCAGGGGCTGGCCTGCCGGCGGCTCGTCCTCGACCACGATCGCCACGTTCGACATCGCCTCGCGCAGGTCTTCGGGCAGCGTCTCGAGCGCCGCCTCCACCTCGTCCTCGAACTCCACGCCGCGAGCCTAGCTGCGGTGCGCGCGAGTACGATCCTCCCGTGCAGCAGAAGTACGTGCTTACCGAGCTCGAATCGGGCGAGCGCGTCATCTCGGAGCGGCTCGCGCACGTGCGTTCGGTGGCGATCGGCTTCTGGATCGGCGCGGGCTCCCGCGACGAGACCGACGCCAAGGCGGGGATCTCCCACTTCATCGAGCACCTGCTCTTCAAGGGCACGGCCAGCTACAGCGCCCAGCAGATCGCCGAGACCTTCGACGGCCTCGGCGGCGAGCTGAACGCCGCCACCTCGCGTGAGCACACCGTGGTCTACGCGCGGGTGCCGGACGACAAGCTCGAGGTCGCGCTCGACCTGATGGGGGAGATGGTCTTCGCCCCGGCCTTCGCCGAGCTCGACGCCGAGCGCGAGGTCGTGCTCGAGGAGATCGCGATGTACGAGGACCAGCCGCAGGAGCTGGTGCACGACCTGATCTCCGAGGCGACCTTCGGCACGCACCCGCTCGGCCGGCCGGTGATCGGGCGCGCCGACGTGATCTCGAGCGTCACCCGCCGCTCGATCTCGGCCTACCACCGCTCGATGTACGTGCCCGGCAACGTCGTCGTGGCGGCTGCGGGGAACATGAAGCACGAGGAGTTCGAGCGGCTGCTCGTGCGCGCGCAGCGGCGGGCGAGCGCCGCCGCGCGGAAGGGGCCGAAGGTGCGTCCGGCGCTCGTGAAGCCTCCGCCGCCGAGCCTCCGCTTCCAGCGCAAGGACACCGAGCAGTACCACGTCTGCATCGCCGCCCCCGGTATCGCCCGCACCGACCGGCGCCGGTTCGCGGCCTCGCTGCTGGACGGGATCCTCGGCGGCTCGGCCTCGTCGCGGCTCTTCCAGGAGATCCGCGAGAAGCGCGGGATGGCCTACGCCGTCTACAGCTTCGCCTCGCAGTACACGGACACAGGCCAGATCGGCATCTACATCGGCACGCGGGAGGACAATGTCTCGGCCTGTCTCGAGATCGCGAGCGAGCAGATCGCCGACATCGCGGGCGGCAACGTGCGGCCCGAGGAGCTCGCACGGGCGAAGGAGAACCTGAAGGGGCGGATCCTGCTCTCGATGGAGTCGACCTCGAACCGCATGAGCCGGCTCGGCAAGTCGCTGATCACCGACACCGAGCTGCTCTCGATCGAGCGGATCATGGCCGAGATCGACGCGGTCGAGCCGGTCGCGCTGGCCGAGCTCGCCGAGGTGCTGCTCGCGCCCGAGAAGCTCTCGGCCGCCGGCATCGGCCCGCGGGAAGACCGCTTCCTCGAGGCGATCGAGCACGTGAACCCCGGGCTCTCGCGCGCGGCGTGAAGGTCACCCTCAACGGCCGCGGCGGCAGGGTCGGCTCGGTGCTCGCGCCGGCGCTGGCAGCGGCCGGCCACGAGCTGGTCGAGCTCGACGAGGCCGAGGCGATGGTCGACTTCACAGCCCCCGAGGCTGTCGACGCGAACGTCCGGGCGGCGCTCGAGCAGGGCGTGTCGTGCGTGGTCGGGACGAGCGGCTGGGACCCGGCGGCGGCCGGGGCGCAGGCTGCGGAACATGGGCTCACGTTGCTGGTGGTGCCGAACTTCGCGCTCGGGGCGGTGCTGATGATGCGGCTCGCGGCCGAGGCCGCGCGTTACCTGCCGCGGGCGGAGATCGTCGAGCTGCACGGCGAGGGCAAGAAGGACGCGCCTTCGGGCACCGCGCGGGCCACCGCGGAGGCGCTCGGCGGCGTGCCCGTGCACTCGGTCCGACTGCCGGGACTCGTCGCGCACCAGGAGGTGCTCTTCGGGGGTGAAGGTCAGCTGCTGACGATCCGCCACGACGCCTTCTCGCGCGAGGCCTACGTGCCCGGAGTGCTGCTCGCGCTCGACCGGCTCGGGTCGCTGCCACCCGGCCTGACGGTCGGCCTGGACTCGCTGCTCGACTGACGCCGGCCGGCTACCGGCGGTCGGCACAGTTTCGTCCCACCCGCGTCACAGACACGTCACACCGCGCCCGGTACCGTCCCCACCAGGGGTCACCGGGGATCCCCTGGGGGAGGTTGGGCGCTCGGGCGAAGGGGTCGCTGCGAGGGCGGCGTAGAATGGCGTCGTGCTCGGCGAGATCCTGACCGCGACCGTGACCCCGTTCGACGACGCGGGGGCCGTGGACTACGACCGCTACGGCGAGCTCTGCGCGTTCCTCGTCGACAACGGCTCGGACGGCGTCGTCGTCAACGGCACCACCGGCGAGGCCTCGACGCTTTCGGAAGACGAGCGCACCGGCCTGATCCGGGCGGCGCTCGAGGCGATCGGCGACCGCGCGACCGTGGTCGCCGGGACGGGCACGAACTCGACCGAGCACTCGATCCACCTGACCGAGCAGGCGCAAAGGGCGGGTGCGCATGCGGCGCTGGTGGTCACGCCCTACTACAACAAGCCGCCGCAGCGCGGGATCGTGGCGCACTTCGAGGCCGTAGCCGCGGCCACCGACCTGCCGGTCGTCGCCTACAACATCCCCGGCCGCTGCGTGATCAACATCGAGCCGGAGACGATGACCCAGCTCGCGCGGATCGAGAACGTCAAGGCGGTCAAGCAGTCGAACGCCGACCTCGACCAGGCGCGGCACATCGTCGAGCTCGGGCTCGACCTCTACGCGGGCGACGACAACCTCGTGCTGCCGTTCGTCGAGCTCGGCGGGCTCGGCGGCGTCTGCGTGCACACCCACGTGGTCGGGCCGCAGGTCAAAGAAATGGTCCAGCGCTTCCGCGCGGGCGACGTCGAGGCTGCTCGGCAGCTGGACGACGAGCTCGCGGCCGCCTACGAGCTGATCGGCGTCGTGACCGGCCCGATCCAGATCAAGGCCGCGCTCAACCTGCTCGGCCACGAGGTCGGCGGGGTGCGGCTGCCGCTCGTCGAGGCGAGCGAGGACGAGGTCGCGCAGATCCGCGACTGCCTCGAGCGCCTGCGGCTGCTCGAGCGCGTGGCGTAGTTCAGCCGGTCGCGGCTGTCATCGCCGTCGGCTCGGCCTCGGCGGGCCGTGGGGCGAGCGCGAGGCCGATCGCGTCGAGCGACGAGTTGAGCGCCGTCGCGACGTGCCGCTGCAACGCGCTCGGGCTGTGCAGGACGAGGAAGCCGGTGAGGGCGCTGTTCTCGCGGCGCAGCGGCAGGGCGACGTACGCGCCGTCGCCGCCGAGCTCGTGGGCCGCGGTGACCAGCAAGTCGTCCCGTGACTCGGCCTCGCGCACCAGCCAGCTCATCAGCGCGATCTCGGCCGGCCCGTCGCCGCGCGACAGCTCGATCTCGCCGCCGAGGCCGTCCTCCTGCCACTGGACGAGCGCGACCCAGTCGCTGCGGGTCGTCTCGCGTAGCAGGCGGTCGAGCGCCTCGAAGACGCGAGGACGCTCACCGGCCGCGAGCGCGTCCGCCAGCGCCCGCGCCAGTCGGTTCGCTCGCAGTCGGACCCAGACCTGGAGCACGAAGCCGCCCGCCGCCGCCGCGACTCCGGCCGCGACGAGCCAGAGCTGGTCGAGGCCGACGCCGCCGAGAGCCGCGATCACGCCTGCGAGCGCGACGAGCTCGGGTCGCTCCCGGAGGCGGCCCGCTCCCCGGATGTCGGGGACGCGGTAGGGGGTCGAGGCTCCGCGAATCTCCTCGCGTTCCTCCGGCGTGAGGACGGAGAACGGATCCTGGCCGCGCTGCAGCGCGACGAATGCCTTCGCGACGGTCGGATGGAACTGCGTGCCGATGTTCCGCTCGATCTCGGCGAGGGCTTCCTCGGTGCTCAGGCCGGCGCGGTAGGGACGGTCGCTCGTCATCGCGTCGAAGCTGTCGGCCACGACGAGGAAGTGCGCGGCGAGCGGCTGGTCGGCCGAAGGGATCCCGTAGTAGCCGCGGCCGTCGTAGCGCTCGCGGTGGTACTCGACCGCGCGCGCCTCGGCGGCCGATACCTCGAACCGCCTCAGCAGCCGGGCGGAGAGCCGGGGCGCGCGCCAGACGGTGCTCCATTCGTTCGGCCGCAGCTTGCCGGGCTTGCTCAGGACGGACGCGTCGACCGCCACCTTGCCGAGGTCGTGCAGGCGAGCGGCCCAGCGCAGGCGGTCGATGTCCGAGTACGGGAGTCCGAGCGCGCGGGCGAGCGAATCGACGTAGCCGGCGACGCGGACCGAGTGGCGATAGGTCCAGGGATCGCGCTCGTCCACGATGTTGGCGAAGGTCTCGAGAGCGTGCAGCGTCTCCTGCCGCGACCGGCGAACGCGCGCGTGAGCCTGGTTCACGGCGAGGGCGACCGGCACGACCGCGATCACGTTCCACGGGTGGTTGAGCGCGAACAGCGCCAGGATCGCGCCGAGCCCCGCTTCGGCGGCCGCGGCGGCGAAGTCGGGCTGCAGCACCTCGAGCCCGCCGACGACCTGGAGCAGCAGGCGCGAGACGAGCAGGTAGACGAGGGCCAGCACTGCCAGCGGGACGAGGTCGTCCGGCAGCTTCAGGTGCCCGGCGTGGCCGCCGCCGAGGGCGAAGGCGTAGCCGGCGGCGACGGAGGCGAGCGCGAAGGCCGATGCCTCGAAAGCTGCGTGCCGCCACGACCCGCGTACGACACGTGCGAGCAGCGCGGCGGAGCCCGCGACGAGCGCTCCGCGCCAGGGCCCGAGCACGATCACGGCGGCCAGGTCGACGCCGGAGGCGACGCGGAAGACGCCCGGCCCGACGGGCTCCCGGATGCGCGCGCTCTCCGGCTCCTCGAGCAGCTCGGCGGCGAGCGCGGCCGCGCCGAACAGCGCGAGGGCCGTCAGCGGGCGGCCTGCAGCCGCGAACGCTCCGGCCACGGTGACACCGAGACCGGCCGCGACGGTCGCGTAGGCGAGGATGGATAGCCGCACCACGGGTGTATCGGGTTCCACGCGGCAACCCGTTAGACCTCCATGCTGTCCTACACTGGGTCGATGCCTGGAAGCACCAAGATCATCCCGCTCGGCGGCCTCGGCGAGGTGGGCAAGAACATGACCGTGATCGAGGCCGACGGCGAGGCGGTCGTGATCGACGCCGGCCTCGCGTTTCCGCGTGACGAGCACCTCGGCGTCGACCTGATCCTGCCCGACTTCTCGTACCTGGTCGACCGCGACAAGCCGGTGCGCGCGGTGCTGCTGACGCACGGTCACGAGGACCACGTCGGCGCCCTGCCGTACCTGCTGCGGGAGGCGCGCGTTCAGGAGGTCTGGGCGACCCGGCTGACGCTGGGCCTCGTCAAGTCCAAGCTCGACGAGCACGGCCTGCTGCGCTCCACGGAGCTGCGCGAGGCCGATCCGGAGGGCGAGCCCGTTCAGCTCGGGCCGTTCACGGCGGAGTTCATCCGCGTCGCCCACTCGATCCCGGACGCGGTCGCGATCGTGCTCGACACGCCCGGCGGGCGGATTCTGCACACCGGCGACTACAAGCTCGACCACACGCCTGTCGACGGCCTGCGCACCGACGTCGGCCGCCTGGCCGAGCTCGGCAACCGCGGCGTCGACCTCTTCCTCGGCGACTCGACGAACGCCGAGCGCCCGGGCGTTACCGGCTCGGAGCGGCTCGTTGGCGAGGCGTTCCGCCAGCTGATCCCGCCGCGCACCGGACGCATCCTGGTCGCCTCCTTCGCCTCGAACGTCCATCGCATGCAGCAGGCCGCCGACGTGGCGATCGAGGCCGGCCGCAAGGTGTGCGTCGTCGGCCGCTCGATGCGGAAGAACATCAACATCGCGCGGAACCTCGGCTACATCGACGTCCCCGACGAGGCGCTGATCCAGCCGAAGGAGCTGGACGACTACCCGCGCGGGGACGTGCTGATCCTCTGCACCGGCAGCCAGGGCGAGCCGCTCTCGGCGCTCGTGCGGATCGCGTACGGCAACCACCGCGACGTCCAGGTCGAGGCCGGCGACACCGTGATCATCTCGGCCAAGCCGGTCCCCGGGAACGAGCTCGCCGTGCACGACGCGATCAACCAGCTCGCCAAGAACGGGGCCGAGGTCCTGCACCAGGAGATCGCGCCCGTGCACGTCTCGGGCCACGGCCACGCCGAGGAGCTCCGGACGATGCTCGGGCTCGTGCGGCCGAAGTCGGTCATGCCGGTGCACGGCGAGTTCCGGATGCTGGCCGCCCATGCGCGCCTGGCGGTCGAGGGCGGGATCCCCGAGAACCGGATCGTGCTCGCCGAGAACGGCTCCGTGGTCGAGCTCGACGAGTCCGGCGCGTACCTGACCGGGCAGATCGAGGCCGGCGTCACCTTCGTGGACGGGCTCGGCGTCGGGGACGTGCAGGACGTGGCGCTCCGCGACCGGCGGCACCTGTCCGAGGACGGCGTGCTGATCATCGTCGCCACCCTCGGCGCCAGCAACGGCTCGGTTGCCGGCAAGCCCGAGCTGATCGCCCGCGGCTTCGCCGAGCCGGGGGAGCCCCTGCTCGAGGAGATGCGCGAAGAGGCCCAGCGGGTGCTGGACGAGCTGGTGAAGGACGACGTCAGGGAGATCAAGCTGCTGCAGGAGCACCTGCACGACGGGCTCGGCCAGCTGATCTACGACCGCACCAAGCGCCGGCCCATGATCCTGCCCGTGGTGGTGGAAGTTTGAGCACCCTGCGCGCCGAGCCCGGCTGGGCTGACGTGCTGATCGACAACGCTGCCGAGCCGGACACCGCGGACCGCCTGATCCGCCAGCTGAACGCTGCCTCGGTCGCCTCGCTCGCCTTCTGCCGGCTGCTGGAGCGCTGGGGCCGCGGCGACGCCGCTCCGTCGACGCCCGGCGGGCGGCAGGCAGCGCTGCGGCGCGCGGCCGACCGGGCCGAGACGGCGCTCTCCGGCCTGGAGAGGCCTCTCGGGCGGTACCTCCTCGAGCTCGAGCCCGAGCGCGCCGAAGGTCACTCCTGGTACGGCGCGCCCGGCGCGGCCGAGCTGATCGAGTGGGCGCCGGTGCTGCACCGCGCAGGCGTGCGCTGCTCGTCGGTGCGGGTCGCGCAGGCCTACCTCGAGCTCGCGGTCTTCCTGCGGGCGCTGGCAGGCCTCGACGACGCCGCGCGGATTCGCCTGGCGCCGGACCGCTCGTCGCTCTGGGCCGGCCTCTTCGACCTGCGCGAAAACCTGCTCGGCCGGGCCGTGGACGACCTGCGCGCGCTTGCCGCCTGAACCTGCGCTCACTGTCGTCGGCTCGGTCAACCTCGACCTGGTCGCGAGCTGCGAGCGGTTGCCGCGCCAAGGCGTCGCTTGCGACGCCGCTCTCAGGACGCGCCGAAACCGGCGCGTCCGTCTGAAATGACCGGTCGAGCCGTTTCTCGCGAGCGACCCCGGCTCACCGTCGTCGGCTCGGTCAACCTCGACCTGGTCGCGAGCAGCGAGCGGCTGCCGCGGGTGGGGGAGACCCTGACCGACGCCACCTTCGCCCGCTATCCGGGCGGCAAGGGCGCGAACCAGGCCGTCGCCGCGGCGCGGCTCGGGGCACACGTGCGCTTCGTCGGCGCGGTCGGCGCGGACGCGTTCGCCGAGGAGGCGCTGGCCGGGATGCGCGACGTCGGGGTCGAGCTCGAGCTCGGGCAGGGAGAGTCGACGGGCGTGGCGGTGATCCTCGTCGACGCCGAGGGCGAGAACGTGATCGTTGTAGCGCCGGGCGCCAACGCGCAGGTCGGCCGCGTCGAGGCCGGCGGCAACGTGCTCTCGCAGCTCGAGGTCTCGGACGAGACGGTTCTCTCGGCCGCAGAAAGCGCCGACCGCTTCTTCCTCAACGCGGCGCCGGCGCGGCCGATCCCCGCCGAGGTCGTGCGGGCCGCCGAGCTGGTCGTCGTCAACCGCTACGAGCTCGACTCGCTGCCGGAGACGCCCCGCCTGCTGGCGCTCACGCTCGGCGCCGCAGGGGCAGTCCTGATCGAGGACGGGCAGGAGGTTGCGCGCGCCGCCGCGCCTGCCGTCCAGGCGGTCGACGGAACTGCCGCGGGCGACTCGTTCACCGCGTGTCTCGTCGTCTCGCTGCTCGAGGAGCGTGACCGAGAGGAAGCCTTGCGACGCGCCTGCGCTGCCGGGGCGATCGCCGCCTCGCGCGCGGGCGCGCAGCCGTCGCTGCCGACCGCGGCAGAAGTCGATGAGATGCTGAGAGCATGAGCACGCCGGTCCTGCTCGACTGCGACCCGGGCCACGACGACGCGATCGCGATGCTGCTCGCGCTCGGCAGTGACGAGCTCGACGTCCGCGGCATCACCACGGTCGCGGGCAACCAGACGCTGGAGAAGACGACCGCGAACGCGATCCGCGTGCTCGAGCTCGCCGGGCGCGCGGAGATCCCGGTTGCCGCAGGCGCGGGGCGGCCGCTCGTGCGCGAGCCGCGCGTGGCCGCGGAGGTTCACGGCGAGACGGGACTGGACGGCCCCGACCTGCCGCCGCCGCAGGGCGAGCCCTCGCCGCAGCACGCGGTCGACTTCCTCGCCAAACGGATCGAAGGCGCGACGCTCGTCGCCACCGGCCCGCTGACGAACGTCGCGCTTCTCCTTGCCCGCCATCCGGAGGCGGTGCCGGAGCGGATCGTCCTGATGGGCGGCGCGATCGCCGAGGGCAACGTCACGCCCGCGGCCGAGTTCAACATCTGGGCCGACCCGGAAGCCGCGCACCGCGTCTTCACGAGCGGGCTCGACGTGACGATGGTCGGGCTCGACGTCACGCACCAGGCGCTCGTCACCTCGGCGCATGCCGAGCAGCTCGGCCAGTCGGGCCGGATCGGCACGGTCGTGGCCGAGTTGCTCGAGTTCTATGGCGGTTTCCACCGCACCGTCTACGGCTGGGACGGCTCGCCCATCCACGACGCGGTCGCGGTGGCGCACGTGATCGACCCGACGCTGCTCGAACTGGAGCACGTGAACGTCCGCGTCGACTGCGAGTCGGAGCTCTGCCGGGGGCGCACGGTGGCGGACATCTGGCGCCGCACCGGCCTCGAGCCGAACGCGAACGTCGCGGTCGGGATCGACTCGGAACGGTTCGTCGACCTGCTGCTACAGCGGCTCGCCCGGCTAGGCTAGGCGCCGTGATTGCCGACATCTACACGCTGCTGATCCCGGTCTTCATCCTCCTCGGGCTGCTGCTCCTGCTCGTCGCGCTCAACGTGCTCGCGCGTGTCAAGGGCGGCAAGTACGTGCGGCCGATCGCGATGGCGCTGATGAAGGTGCCGTTCCTCAAGCGCTGGCTGCAGAAGGCCTCGAAGGCCAACCTCGAGCGCCAGAACCCGGAGCTCGCGAGCGCGATCGCCAAGCTCGAGCGCAGCGGCGTCCAGCGCGACCCGCAGAAGGCGCAGGCGGCCATGTCCCGCCTGAGCGCCGGCGAGCGCCGCGCGTGGCTCGAGGCGGCCGGCGAGGAGGGCGCGATCCCCGAGCCGATGAACCGCCAGCAGCGCCGCCAGGCGGCAAAGCTGAAGAAACGCCGCTAGTGCGCCGAGCCGAGTAGCCGCAAAGGGGTCGATCGCGCGGCGTCGAAGCAGGCGCCCGATGGCGCGCCGTCGCAAACGACGCACGCTCAGGCCGCGCGTGCCCTCGCGCGTCAAGCGCAGGAAGCGCGGGGGCAAGAAGGCCGAAGGGCACCAGCACCCGGAGCTGGTGGGGCTCGCCCTGCTCGCGCTGGGCGTGTTCCTCGGCTTCGTCGTCTGGGCGGACTGGAACGGCGGCTACGTCGGGCTCTGGATCGGTGAGGGCCTCGATGCCCTCATCGGGAGCGCGACGCTCGGGCTGCCTGCGGCGCTCGTGATCGTGGGCGCGCTGATGGTCACCCGCAGCGACCTGGTCGACGTGCGCCCGTTCCGGACCGGGTTGTTCGTGCTCGCGTGCGGCCTGATGATCACGCTCGGCAAGGACGAGGGCGGCTACGTGGGCACGCTGCTCGGCGGCGGGCTCGCGCTGGCGATCGGGTCGACCGGTGTCGCGATCGCCGGGATTCTGACCCTGCTCGCGGGCGCACTGCTCGTGACCGGCGCGTCGGCGGGCGCGATGCTCCGCTCCTCCGGACGCGCCGTGCACAGGGCCGCGCGCAAGACGATTCCGCCGCGCCGGCCCGAGCCGCGCCTGCAGGTGCTCGAAGGCGCCGTCCCGCTGGCGCCGCCGCCGCTGCCGCCCGCGCCGCCGGTCGACGTCGTGAACGCCTTCCCCGAGCTCGTCTCCGACGGCCCGCCGGGGTTCCCGCAGGAGGACGAGCCCGACCAGGAGAGCCTCTTCGACGTCACCGTCGAGCCGCAGGCCGAGTACCGCTTGCCGGACCGCGCGCTGCTGCGCCGCTCCGCTCCGGGCGCCGGCCCCGACGCCGACCATGCCGCCCGCGTGGCCGAGGCGCTCGTCCAGACGCTCGCCAACTTCGGCGTCGACGCGACCGTGATCGGGCAGATTGCCGGCCCGCGCGTGACGCGCTACGAGCTGCAGCTCGCGCCCGGCACGAAGGTCTCGAAGGTCGCCGGCCTGAAGGACGACCTCTCCTACGCGCTGGCGACGACGGAGATCCGCATCCTCGCGCCGATCCCGGGCAAGCAGGCGGTCGGCGTCGAGCTGCCCAACACGAGCCCGAACCTCGTCACGCTCGGCGACATCTACGACGACCTGCCGGCCACCTCGAGCCCGCTGTCGGTCTGGCTCGGCAAGGACATCTCGGGCCAGTCGGTGTGGACCGACCTCGCGCGGATGCCGCACATCCTGATCGCCGGCACCACC
>Ga0207706_10004541_pt1 | contig 13027 bp, 15 predicted proteins | sample KBSC53metaG_FD_184318 | JGI IMG/M metagenome (GOLD analysis project Ga0207706, IMG submission 184318) | Corn rhizosphere microbial communities from Kellogg Biological Station, Michigan, USA - KBS C5-3 metaG (SPAdes) (version 2) | ecosystem: Host-associated > Plants > Roots > Rhizosphere > Soil ... | reverse complement strand
GCTGGTCGTCGTCCCCTCCCCATATTGGGGCCTGAAGTCAATTCTCGGACGACTGTTCGGTTTCAAGACTGTCCAGCTGTTCGCCTCCGGTCGCCTCTTCTTGTGGATCGGCGCGTTGCGAGGCTTCCTGGCCAGCCCACTGATCGGACATGGCGAAGGCCAATTCATCTTCGAGGTCGGCGGCCGGCTTTGGAACCACCCGCACGATTCAATCCTGCAGTTTCTGTACCAGTGGGGGTTGATCGGGACGACGTGCGTACTGATCATGGTGGGACCGATCGTCACCGACATCCGCCGTGCCGCTCGCTCGGCCCCCGATGTAGCGCTGCCGGCAGGCGGCGCGCTTGTCGGATTGCTCCTCATGTCCCTGCTGGAGGGGTCACTTTATCACGTATTCCCGGTAGCGGTCGTGGCCATATGCCTGGCGATCTTGGCCAGCACCGACGGTCAATCTGAGCCCGCGGGGGAAACCCGCCGTTAGGCCAATCACCGGCAGGACGAAAAAGCGCTTTCCCCCACAAGACGAAAGTTGTCAGCGTGAAAGCGATGAAACTCTCGGATGGACGCCTGAACAAGCTGCCACTGGCCGCATGGATTGTTACCGGGCTGGTCCTGGGAGCAGGCGCTGGTCTCGTCCTCCCCGCGACGGGCACGGCCCCGTGGAGCGACGCCGTCGTGGCGAGTGCCGATGTGATCGCCAAGCTGTGGCTCGCGGCGTTGCAGATGACCATCCTGCCGCTCGTCTTCGCGCTCCTTTCGACCACCTTCGTGCGTTCCGCAGGACTCGCCGAGAGCAAGGGGGTCGCGCGGCGCACGATCGGCACGGTGTTGGCATTGTACCTTCTCGCGATTCTCGTCGGCCTCGTCTTCACGCCGCTCCTCCTTGCCGTGTCACCGATTACACCGGAGATTGCCGCCGCGATGCGGACCGCTGGCGGCGGACCGGTCGAGATGGCCAGGTTGCCCGTGACGGACATGATCCTGGGTATGGTGCCCACGAATATCGTATCCGCGGCCGCAAGCGGTTCATTGTTGCCTGTGGTCGTCTTCGCCCTGGTTTTCGGCGCCGCGCTGGCGCGGATCGGCGCGGAGCGCAACGTGGCGATCGTCTCGGTTCTCGAGGGACTCGCGGCGTCGATGTTCCTGGTCGTCGGTTGGGTCATCGCGCTGGCGCCGATCGGCGTCGCGGGGTTCATGCTCGTCGCCACCAAAACCGGCGGGGCCGCATTGCTGTGGGGCCTGGCGCATTACGTAATCCTCTATAGCGTGCTGACGGCGATCCTGACCGCATTCGGGTACGGTGTCGCGATTCTGGCCGGGCGCGCTCGGCTAGGCAGTTTCGCCCGCGCGATGCTCCCGGTCCAGGTCGTGGCGTTCAGCACTCGCAGCTCGCTGGCGTGCCTGCCGCTGGGAATTGCTGCGGCGCGGATGATCGGCGTGCGCGAGCACGCGGCGGACGTGGCGATGCCGCTGACCGTCGCCCTGATGCGCAACAGTTCCTCGACTTCCGCGGTGTTCTACGGCGCGTACGGCGCGATCGTTTATGGCCTTCCCCACGGCGTCGCGCTGCTGTTCGTCGCAGGACTGCTAAAGACATTGATGGAAATCGGTTCGGTCGGGATTCCGGCCCAGGCCACTCTGGCGGCAACCGCGGCGCCGGCGCTGGCGGTGATGCACATCCCCCCTGAATTCCTAGCGCTGATCATCGTCGCAGAGACCGTGCCGGACATGTTCAAGACGGTGTGCAACGTCACGATGGACGTCGCCGCTGCCACCGTGATCGACCGCGACCGAGAAAGCTAGACGCTCGCGGACCTGGCCGGCGCGTCCTTCGCTCGCAGGTACACGTAAGGCAGATGTGCGGGATCGAGGATGTTGGGACGAGCAGCCAGTACAGCACCCACCGTCAGGGGACCTGCCGCCAGAGAGACCTGATCTTCGCATCCCCTGCCGGTCGTCCGGTCGACGGGGACCATGGTTACTTTCTCGTAAAGACTTGCCGGCCGGTGGAGGACGAGCGCCTCGGCCCGCTGGCGATTTCATTTGCAATCCGTTAACCAAGTTGGCCTAGCCGAAAGTCGTTCGAAAAGGGGTTGCCTGGTCATGAAGGATCCGCAGATCGGCGCCGTTCAGCGTGAACTGTCGGTCGTGGTGCCGGTGTTCAACGAAGAACCGGGGATCGATGCGCTGCTCGCCCGGACGATTCCGGTCTGCGAGGCGGAGTTCGGCACCAATTTCGAGATCATCCTGGTCGATGACGGCTCGACCGACGGCAGTTGGCCAATCCTCGCCGCCCGTGCAGATGCCTCGCCCAACATCGTCGCGGTCAAGCTGTCGCGCAACTACGGGCACCAGCTGGCGCTGACCGCCGGGCTCAAGCTCGCCCGCGGCGACTATGTCTTCGTGCTCGACGCCGATCTGCAGGATCCGCCCGAGCTCTTGCCCCGAATGCTGGGGAAGGCGCGCCAAGGCTACGACGTGGTTTACGGTCAGCGCGTCGCCCGCGCCGGCGAGACAGTGTTCAAGCGCGCCTCGGCCAACCTGTTCTATCGCCTGCTCAGTTCGGTGGTCGACGTGTCCATACCGCGAGACACAGGCGATTTCCGCCTGATGACGCACCGGGTGGTGGCCCATTTCAACGCGATGCCGGAACGGTTCCGGTTCGTGCGCGGAATGGTCGGCTGGTTGGGGTTCAGGCAGATCGCCGTCGAGTACGAGCGCGACCCTCGCTTCGCCGGCGAAACGCATTATCCTCTGCGCAAGATGGTGCGCTTCGCGCTCGACGCCATTACCAGCTTCTCAACCATTCCGCTGCGCTTTGCGTCGCTGCTGGGGATGGGGTTTGGCGTTGCCGGGCTGCTCGCGCTGATCTGGGTCGGCGTTTCGTGGATTTCGGGTGGAGCGGTGCTCGGCTGGACCAGCCTGGCGGCGCTGATCCTGATCCTCGGCAGCATGCAACTGCTCATGCTCGGCATCTTCGGCGAGTACCTCGGGCGGATGTACATGGAATCCAAGCAACGACCGCTCTACCTGATCGACGAGGTCCACCGGCAGCCCGAGATCGCCGCGAACGCCGAGGTCGACATTTCGGACGAGCTGCGGCGCGCCCTTTAGGCCCGGCCCAGAGTCAAAGCGGATGAGACGTCTATCCTGGGCTATCGCCGCTCGCTACGGCGCGGTCGGCGTGGCCAATACGCTGATCGGCTATGCGATCATCCTGGCGGCGCTGTGGCTCGGCGCGGGCGATTACCTGGCCAACGCGCTGGGCTATGGGTTGGGACTGTGGTTCGCCTATCTGCTGCATCGCCACTGGACCTTCCAGGTCGCGCATCGCAAGTCGCTGGGGGAAGTGGTGCGGTTCTATGTTTCGGCGGGCATTTCCTATGCCGCCAACGTGGGCTTCCTCACCCTCGCCCGTTCCGCGGGCTACGTCGATCATCCGCTGGCGCAGCTCGCGGCGATGGGCGTCTATTCGATCACATTCCTGCTGATCGTGAACGTGTGGGTGTTCGCCCGAGGCGAGAAGCCTAGCTCACCCGCGCCATAAGCATCGCGATCCGGTCGACCGCCGCGCGCGGAAGCATTCTGACTACCCCCTTACGCAAGCGCCAGGCAAAATCGCCGGCCTCCTCGATTCTGTGCGCTCTGGTTGCGAGAGCCCCGGGCGCCAGCTGTTCCTGCCCTGCCGCGTTGGCGTAGATCACGGTGTTGTAACGGTACCACGGGCGCACCTCGCGCCGCTCGCGCAGAGCCGGGCGCAGGAAGTCGAAGCAATCGTACTCTCGCTCCGCGAACAGGGCCCGCCAGTACTCCAACGGCTGTTCGTTGACGTGATGCTCGCCGCCCTGCCCTGGCACCGCTGCCGAGAACAACACCACGTCGCCGTGGCGGACGAGCGAGGCGACGAAGTCGCGGGCCGACGAAGCAGGCAGGTGTTCGGCGACCTCCAACGATTGCACGAGGTCGAACCTGCGCCCGAGGTCGAGCGGTTTGCTCAGGTCGCGCGGCTGGAAATCGTCGACCAGCGGTGCGCGCACGTAGTCGCCGTCGACCAGCGTCGCCTTCGCGCCGTTGTCTTCCCACACCCGCGCCCACACGCCATTGCCGCCGCCGACATCGAGGACCGTGCCAACCGGTACGGCGGATTTGACGAGCGGAACAACCACCGACGCGGAATCGTGCGACCCCGAGCCGATGTAGGAATAAAACTGATCCGAATATTCATGCATGGGCTATTGTCCGCGGCACGTGGCGACCGATACCCGGCCGCGCAATTGACCCTCGGGGTTGGGGATTAATTCAGCGCGGCGCATTGCCACGCCGCCGGCCAAAATACAAATCAACCCCGCGACATGGCCAGCATTGCAGCCCCCAACTCCGCGAAAACTGGCGGCATGACGTTTACCGGCCTGTGGCTTTCGATCGCCGTCGCCCTGCTCATGGCCCTGCCGATCCTGCTGCCGCCGGTGCTACCGCTGGCAGACCTTGGCGGGCACCTGGGGCGTTACGTGATCCAACTCGACGCTGGCCGGGATCCGCAGCTCGCGCAATGGTACACGTTTCATTGGCTGCTGATCCCCAATTTGGGCGTCGACCTGCTCGTCCAGGTTTTGGGTCCGCTGCTCGGGGCCGAGACGGCGGTGAGGACGGTTGTATTCGCGACGGCGTTCCTGCAAGCCTTCGGCCTCCTCGCGGTCTCGCGGGTCGTTCACGGCCGGATCACGCCGTTCGCGATCTTTGCACTGCCCTTCGTCTACGCGCATTCGCTGCTCTACGGATTCCTGAACTACACCCTCGCCCTGGGCTTGCTGTGGTGCAGCCTGGCACTGTGGATCGCGATGAGCGAGCGCTCAACCGCGCGGCGGCGCTGGGCGGTGTTCGCGCTGATCGCGACGGTCATGTGGGTTTGCCATCTCGTCGGCTGGGCTCTGCTATGCATCGCCGCGGGGTCGCAGGAACTGGTCCGCCAGCATGAGCGCAAGGGCAAGTTTATCCCCGCGGCCATTGCCAGCATCGCCCCCTTGAGCTGCCTGCTGGTTCCCTGGTTCGTAAAGCTGCTGACATTCCAGCCATCGACCGGCGCCGGCAGGAGCACCGGTTTCTTCCGCATGGCCGACAAGCTGGGCGAGGTTTTCCAGGTCTTCCGCGATCAGTGGTATCGGTTCGATACGATCTCGGTGGAGATAATCGTCATCCTGATCGTCTGGTCGTGGTTCACGGCTTGGACCCGGCTCAATCGCGGCCTCACGCTCGCGGCCGCGATCACCGCGGTGTGTGTGATCCTGGTTCCCGATCGCCTGCTCGGGTCCTTCTTCGCCGACCAGCGGCTGATCGAGCCGGCGCTGCTGTTCGCTTTACTGGCCATCGGCCTTTCCGGCCGCGGCCCGGCACGGCTGCCTCAAGTGCTCTTCGCCGCAGCAATCCTGTTCGCTGGAGCACGACTGGCCGGCAACACCGTGAGCCTGTGGCAGCTCGGCAATCGCTCGGCCAACGAGCTCAAGGTTCTCGACGCGTTGCCCCGGCACGCGCAGATGGTCACCTTCCGCGCCATCGCCTGCCAGCCGCCGGTCGAGTGGACGTTCGACCGCTGGACGCACCTGTCGGGCTACGCCATCGCGCGGCGCCACGCCTTTTCCAACGATCAGTGGCAAGTGCCCGGGGCGCAATTGCTGCGGGTCCACAACCCGGCGGCGGGCCCGTTCGCCAGCGACGACACGCAGATCGTCTTCGAAACGCCGTGCGGCGGGAAGGAAGGCGTGATGTCTCGCATCGACCGCGTGCCGGCGGACATTCCCTACCTCTGGGTGTTGTGGAGCCGGCAGCCCAACTCGCTGACCGGGTGGGAACCGCTGGCCCGGAATGGCCGGTCGGTGCTCTATCGGCGGCCCCGGGCCTTATGAAAAATTAACCATGTCGTCGGCATACCGGGCGCGACTGGCGAGCGGGAAGCGGCGTGGCGACTTCGATCATCGAACACCCTGAGATCGGACGGCCGGCGCGTGTTTCACGCGGCGCGCTCGCTACCCTGGCTGTGTTCGTCGCGATCGCGCTGGCTACGCGGGCCATCTGGTTCGGCGATCCGGTGGCCGATTTCGACGAGCAGATCTATTCCCTGATCGGCTGGCGGATGACTTACGGCGATCTGCCGTTTGTCGAAGTCTGGGACCGCAAGCCGTTCGGCCTGTTCGCCATCTTCGCTCTCGCGCACGGGCTGTTGGGGCCCGAGCCGATCGCCTACCAGGTTGTCGCCTGCCTGTCGGCCCTCGCCGGCGCGGGGCTGGTATACGCGCTGGCCAGATCCCTGGTCGATCGGGTTTCGGCCACGATCGCCGGCGTGCTCTACTTGATGCTGATGGCCGCCTACGGCAGTTACTCCGGGCAGAGCGAGATCTTCTTCGCACCGCTGATGTTGGGAATGCTGTGGTTGGTCCGCGACCGCGAGCGCGCCGATGCTGGCAGGCGCGCCGCGCTCGCGATGCTGCTGGGCGGCATCGCGCTGCAGATCAAGTATACCGTGCTGCCGCAATGCCTGTTCTTCGGTGGCTATGCCCTCTACGCCGAGTGGCGTGAGGGCGCTGGCATGGCGCGGCTGGCGAAACGCGCGGCGGACTTTGCGCTGCTCGGCGTTCTCCCGACCGCGCTGGTCGCCCTGCTCTACCTCGGCACCGGCCATTTCGGCGCCTTCTGGTTCGCCAACTTCGTCAGTTTCTTCGAGCGCACTCCCGCTCCGTTGGGACGGATGAATCCCGACTTGTTGATCGCGGTCGTCCCGCTGGTGCTGCTGGTCGTCCTGGGGTTCTACGCCGCCTTTCGCCTGAGCCCGCCGCGCAACTGGCGGCTCTACGGCCTTTATTGCGGATGGTGTGTGGCCGCGCTGGCGACCGTGCTGCTGCCGGCCACGCTCTACGTCTATTACTACGGCGCCTTGGTGCCCGCGGCGGTGCTGGTGGCGCTGCCGTTCATCGACCGGACCACGCCGGCCAAGCTTTTTCCGGCGGCGCTGCTCCTGCTCGCGGCGGGTTACGACCTCGACTACGCCAATCGCTACCTTCATTCGTACAACGAGCGGCGGACCGAAGCGCGCCTCTCGGCCGCCATCGCCCAGTATGTCGGGCGCACGAAGGATTGCCTCTACGTGTTCGACGGGCCGGCCGCGCTGTACCGCACCACCGGCACCTGCCTGCCGACGCGCTATCTCTACCCCGACCATCTCAACAACGCGCTCGAAGCCCGCTCGCTCGAAGTCGACCAGCCGACGGAGATCGCCCGCGTCCTGGCCACTAAGCCGGGCGTGATCGTCACCGCGGATCGGCCCATGACGGTGCAGCGGTCGGTCAACCTGGAGCTGATCCGCCAGGCGACGACGGCGGACTATCGGCCGCTCATCACCGCTTCGCTGCACAACCGCGAGGTCACCGCCTGGGTCCGCCGCGACCTTCGGCGCTAATCAGAGGTCCGTTTTCGGCGGTGCCTTCACGCGCCCGGTGCGCCAGAGGTAGAGTCCAGCTCCGATGATGATCGCCGCACCGAGCAGGGCCAGCGCGTCGGGCCTGTCGCCGAAGAACACCCAGCCGAGCGCGGTAGCCATCAGAAGCTGTCCATAAGTCATTGGCGCGATCGTTCCGGCACCTGCCTTCACGGTGCCCATGTAGATCAGCATTTGCGCCGCCGTCGCGCTGAAGCCCATGAAGGCGCAACGGACCAAGATCGTCCAATCCGGCCAGGTCAGGCGGAACGCTTCGCTGCCGCTGAAATGCGCAGCGACGGTCACCACACTGAGCACGATCATCGCGGTGACCGACATGTAGTATTGCATCGTCAGCACACTGGCGCGCCCGGTCACGGCGCGATTGGCGATGATCGTCACTGCCATCCCCGTCGCGCCCATCAGCGGGAACAGGCTGCCCAACCCGGCGCTGGCGAAGTTCGGCCGCAGAACGATGAACACGCCGACAAAGGCTATGAGTGTGGCTATCCAGGTGGAGCGCTTGGCGCGCTCGCCCAGGAACAGGGCGGCGAGCAAGGCAGTGATCATCGGCTGCGTGAAAGCGATCGTCGTCGCTTCCGACAGCGGCATCAGCCAAACCGCGAAGAACATGCCGATGGCCGAGACGCTGATGGCAGTGCCGCGGAGCCATTGCAGCTTGTCCCTGGGCAGAGCGATGGCCTTCGCGCCCTCGCTTCTGGCCAGCACGACCGCGAGCAGCATTGTGCCGACGACATAGCGCACCGTCGCCATGGCCGGCGCCGGCCATTCCCCGGCCATGCTCTTGACGATCGCATCGCCGATCGAAAGCGTGCAAAAACCGGCCAGCGCGAAAAGCAGCCCCGCCCTGTCCGATTGCTGCATGGAAAGTGTGCCCCTCGTCGCCTGCGTCCGCTTAGGGCGGAGCCTAAGGTTCGACAATCCTGCCAAGATGCTCGTCCGGCGAGATCGCAGCGAAATTGACTGTCATTGTGCGGTTAGCGGACCCGCCGTGCCGTCGCTTAGGAAATCTTCAGTATTTCGGGGTTAACCATCGCCCGAACGCCAGCACAGGTCCGGACATGCTCCGGACGCAGCTTCGAGGTTGAGACTGGAATGAGTGCATTCGGACGCAAGAACGGTGTTGGCGGCATGGGCGCGGGCGCACGCCCGAGCTTCGGCGTCGCCCGTCCGATGAAGGGCGGAATCGCCAAGCCCGAACCCCTTCCACCCGGCGGCGACCAGTTCCCGCCGCTCCCCGGTGGCGGCGGCGCGGGCGACATGACCGGCGGGCCGAACAAAGGCGATGCAATGTCGCGTCTCGCCGACCGCGCCAATCACGTCCACGAGACCAACGAGGTCGGCGGCTTCGAAGCCAGCGTCCATAAGATCAAGGAGCAGGTGCTGCCGCGCCTGCTCGAGCGCGTCGATCCCGAAGCCGCCTCTACGCTGAGCAAGGAAGAGCTGTCGGAAGAGTTCCGGCCGATCATCATGGAGGTGCTGGCCGAGCTCAAGGTCACCCTCAACCGGCGCGAGCAGTTCGCGCTCGAGAAAGTCCTGATCGACGAGTTGCTCGGCTTCGGACCGCTCGAAGAGCTGCTCAACGACCCCGACGTTTCCGATATCATGGTCAACGGGCCCGACCAGACCTACATCGAAAAGAAGGGCAAGCTGCAACTCGCGTCGATCCGCTTCCGCGACGAGCAGCACCTGTTCCAGATCGCCCAGCGCATCGTCAACCAGGTCGGCCGCCGCGTCGACCAGACCACCCCGCTGGCCGACGCCCGCCTCAAGGACGGCAGCCGCGTCAACGTTATCGTCCCGCCCCTCAGTCTGCGCGGCACTGCGATTTCGATTCGTAAGTTCTCCGAGAAGCCGATCACCTTGGACATGCTCAAGGAATTCGGCTCGATGTCCGACAAGATGTGCACCGCGCTGAAGATCGCGGGCGCCTGCCGGATGAACATCGTGATTTCCGGCGGTACCGGCTCGGGCAAGACCACCATGCTCAACGCCATGTCGAAAATGATCGACCCCGGCGAGCGCGTGCTGACGATCGAGGACGCCGCCGAACTTCGCTTGCAGCAGCCGCACTGGCTGCCGCTCGAAACCCGTCCGCCGAACCTGGAGGGTCAGGGCGCGATCACCATCGGCGACCTGGTCAAGAACGCCCTGCGTATGCGCCCGGACCGGATCATCCTGGGCGAAATCCGCGGCGCGGAGTGCTTCGACCTCCTTGCGGCGATGAACACCGGCCACGACGGCTCGATGTGCACGCTGCACGCGAACAGCCCGCGCGAATGCCTCGGCCGTATGGAGAACATGATCCTGATGGGCGACATCAAGATCCCCAAGGAAGCCATCAGTCGCCAGATCGCCGAATCGGTCGACCTGATCGTCCAGGTCAAGCGCCTGCGCGACGGTTCGCGCCGGACGACCAACGTCACTGAGGTGATCGGCATGGAAGGCGACGTGATCGTCACGCAGGAGTTGTTCGCGTTCGAGTACCTGGACGAGAGCGAAGACGGAAAGATCCTCGGCGAGTTCCGCACCTCGGGCCTGCGCCCCTACACGCTGGAGAAAGCGCGCCAGTACGGCTTCGACCAAGCCTACCTCGAGGCCTGTCTCTAGGTTACCGCCCCTCCGATTGCCATTTTCCGTTACCCGGCGCAGCATCGTGTCGCCGGCCGACTCCCCGCCGATGCGGGGGCTGTCGAGACCGGCAGCGAGGGGAGTTCGATCGATGAAACCCTTTACCACGCTGGCCGCCGTCGTGCTCGGCGTCATGGCTCTGGCGCATCTTTATCGCCTGATTCGTCCGTTCGAGATCGTCATCGGAGGATGGCCGGCACCGCAGTCGCTTAGCGCTGTCGCGCTGGTCGTCGCGGGCGGACTATCGATCATGCTTTGGCGGGAATCGCGCCGCTAAGGTTTCATCCAGCCGCTCGCCGCCATTGCCATCAACACTAGACCGGCGAACGCGGAGAGGGCCGAGAGATCGCGCCAGGGGACCCAACCGACCGAGTTGATGTCCGTGCGCCGCCGGCGCCGGCGGTCGCCGAGCATCGCCATCAGCGACAGCAGCAGCAGCCCCCCACCCCAAAGTGCTGCGATCGTCGCTTCGCTCGCGAAACGGATGAAGTCGGGTGGCCACGCCATGCGCGGCGATATGGGAGGCGGCGCCCGCGGCGACAATCCTCGCTTTGGTAACGACAGGTGCTTGATCGTCGTCCGCAGGGCCTTATGCCGCCGCAGGTGGATGCCTCCCTCTCCCAACCGCGCCCACTGCTCGCTCTGCTGATCCGGCTCGGCGCGATAGCCGCGCTGGCGACGATGTCGGCGTTCATCAAGCTGGCTTCGCAGCACCATATCCACCTGCTCGAGATCATGTTCTGGCGCCAAGTGCTCAGCCTTCCGCTGATCCTCGGCTGGCTCGCGACGACCGGCGGCCTAGGCACTCTGCGCACGCAGCGTCCGCGCACCCATTTCCTGCGCGCGCTCTACGGCACGATCGGGATGCTGTTCAATTTCGGCGCGGTGATCCTGCTGCCGCTGGCAGAGGCGACAACGATGGCCTTTACAGCACCCATTTGGGCGGTGATCCTGGCAACCCTCCTGCTTAAAGAGAAGATCGGCGTGTGGCGCTGGTCGGCGGTGCTGTTCGGCTTTGCCGGGGTGCTGCTGATCGCCCAGCCCGGCAGCGGCGACATTCCGCTGTACGGCGCAGTGGTGGCGCTGGCCGGTGCGTTCATGGTCGCGCTGATCTCGATTCAGATCGCCGACCTGAACCGAACCGACAAGCCGGTGACGATCGTGTTCTATTTCGCGCTGTTCAGCGTGCCGATGACGGCTGTGGCGTTGCCGTTCGTAGCGGTTTCGCATGACTCCACTGGCTGGCTGCTGCTCCTAGCCATCGGCATCTTCGGCGTGATCGGGCAACTGCTGCTTACGGCCGCCCTGCGGTTCGGCGCGGTCGCCAGCGTGATCGTGATGGACTATTCGTCGCTGTTCTGGGCGACGCTTTACGGCTGGGCATTCTTCGCCAGCCTGCCGCCGGCGAGCACCTGGCTCGGCGCCCCGCTGATCATCGCCGCGGGCCTCGTCATAGCGTGGCGCGAGCACCGCTTGTCGCGCCCTACCCTGCGGGACGTGGCGAGGGTCGAAGGAACCTAGGGCAAAGGCCGGGGTTGTCTCCTCCGCCACTCCTTTGGAGAAAAGGTGAAAGGAAACCACTATGCTTCGCAAGGTCATCATCGCGCTCACCGCGAGTGCCATCGCGCTCAGCGCCACCGCCTGCCACACGGTCAAGGGCGTCGGCAAAGACGTTCAATCGGTCGGCGAAGCGGCTGACACCGACCACCGCTAAACGACCGGCTGACAAGTGCCCTGATTTGAGTCTAAGACCGGCTCACAACGCATGGGAGCTTAGTCGATGACGAAGAAGTTTGTTCTGGCGCTGGCCACCGCGGCCTTCTGCCTCGGTGCCACGGCCTGCAACACCGTGAAAGGTGCCGGCCGGGATATCGAATCGGTGGGCCAGGCCGGTTCCGACGCGATTCACTAGCCGATAGCTTCACGCAGTCGCCCGCCGGAGAAATCCGGCGGGCGTTTGCTATTGGCGTGCACCTTCGTCGACGCTTTCGAGCCGGCGTTCCAACCGCCGGATCGCGTCGTTGTCATGGACAAAGGTGCCGCGCACCTTCTCTTTGGCACCTTGCAGCGAGGCGCGGGCGACGATCCGCGCGTCGATCGAGCGGAATCCACGGCGCGCGCCGTGGAGGAACAGGTCGGCCAGCGGGCTGAGCAGGATCGCCAGCCGCTCACCCGGCCGGCGGTCGCCCGCACGCGGCCCCCGCAGCAGCCCCGGACGCAGGATGTCGAGCCGGTAGAACCCCAGTTTGCGTACCGCCGTCTCGACCTGGGCCTTCACGCGCAGATAGAAGGCGCGGCTGGCCAGCTCTGCGCCGGCGGAGGAAACCAGCAGGAAATGGGTTACGCCAACCGCCTTGGCCGCTTGTGCCACTCGCAGCACCAGTTCCTCGTCGACCGCGCGGAACGCCGCTTCGTCTCCGCCCGCCTTTCGCCAGGTCGTTCCGAGCGCGCAGATCACCGCGTCGGGCGCGACCGCGGCCAGCGAACGGTCCCATTCCGCGGGATCGGCAACGAGCATTTCCATCCGCGCGCCTGTGGGCATCGGCGCCTCGCGCCGGGTCAAGGCGATCAGCCGCACGTCGCCGCGCCCGACACAGGTTTCCATCACCCGCCGGCCGACCAGGCCGGTCGCGCCTACCAGCAGCACGCGCGTGGCTTCAGACATTGGTCAGCCCGCGCGGAGCTTTGCCGAACACGTCGCGGTAGCGGGCAATGGCGTAATAATCGGTCATCCCGGCGATGAAGTCGGCGATGTGCCGGCTGCGCGCCGGTTCGTGCTCCGGCAAGGCGAGCTGCCACGGTTCCGGCAGCAGCTTGGGATCCTGATGATAGGCGGCGTAGAGTCTGGCGATCACGCTGCGGGCGCGCTCCGCGGTCTGGGCCTGCCGCTTGTGGTGGTAGAGACTGGCG
>Ga0207706_10004536_pt1 | contig 13031 bp, 14 predicted proteins | sample KBSC53metaG_FD_184318 | JGI IMG/M metagenome (GOLD analysis project Ga0207706, IMG submission 184318) | Corn rhizosphere microbial communities from Kellogg Biological Station, Michigan, USA - KBS C5-3 metaG (SPAdes) (version 2) | ecosystem: Host-associated > Plants > Roots > Rhizosphere > Soil ... | reverse complement strand
CAAAATCCATCTCGCGAAGAGAGGACGTTCGAATCAACTGCGACGTTTGAGGGGCGTCAAGCACGGTCGAGGACTTTCGGGGTGCGACAGAGGGCAAGGGCTGATCCCTTCCCGTCAGAGGGCTCCAGCTATTGTCTAGTGCGCAATCGATGATAGTTGTCGTAGCTAGGTCCAATGGTTGTAGCCAATTCAACTCGCCTTCCCCTCCACCCCGCACACCGCGAGTTTCGGGTGGCTCGGTACACGAACCAAGAACGGTTTCGTCGTTATAGTCTGAACAATCTCGGATCCTCGCAACTCGGGAGGAGGTTCCTCCTCTGGCCTGAGCACGAGAACCAAGCCGTAACTGCCGGCTGCGACAGAACGAGGCAGTGAGAACGCCGGACTGTGTCTGGCAATCAAATAGTACTCGCTCCGCTTCAACACCTTTCCCGGTTCGAGCTTCAACCGCTCCAAGTGTGTCCGACTCTGCGGATAGTGACTCGCTGTCTGCTCATACAAGAACCTTCCGGCTTCAGCGTCCGCGATGCTTGATGCGACCATTCCAACCCAAGGAACCATGGGCCACAGAAGATATGCAGGCTTGTTTGACGAATTGTCGATCTCTAGCTCAACACGGAGCCAGATAGAGAAAACATCGGCGTCACCGCGGCAATATTTTTGTTCAACTACACGTGCCTTCACACGAACCGCGCTGCTCTCCGATTGCTGCACCTGCTGGCACGAAAGCTTGAGTGTTAGGCTTAACAAAAAAAGGGCGGAGACCACTGACGTTCGGAGCATGCATTGATGATTCTTTATCGAGTGTGCTGAGTTGGATGCTGGCAAAACTCCTAATCCGCAGCTTCCGGCATTCCAATCTCGCGTTCACTAATATGTTGCGCCATCAGGCGATCCAATTCCGCCCGGGTATGTACCATGACCTGTTCCGCAAACTTTCGCGACGACTCGCGATGTTCCTTTCCTAGCGGCGCAATCCGCAACGCCAGCAAAGGCATATCCTTTTCCATGCGGTGCAACATTCTAAGAGTACGGTTGATCTTTTCCTGAATAGTGATCATGGCATCTCCAGCCAATAAGAATTCAAATAGGCTGCCATGAAATCTCGCCGGAACGAAGTCTCACCTTGGATACCCGCTAACATCGTCCACAAGTCATTGAAATGAAAGATACGCCGGAAAGGAAACACGCTGCGGCAGCAATTCTGCTTACCGCGCGGACAAATGAGGGCGAAGCACCGCAGGCATCTGCTTTTCAAGATGCTCGGTGAGCCATTTTTCCAACTGATACTGCGAACTTTGAGGCACTTCGGTAAACCGGATTCCCGCCCGGCCCAAATCGTCGGCCCAGGCCACTTCGGCTTTCAGTTCCAGGGACGAGTTCGACTCCGGCAGTTTGAATTGCAACATCACATCGGCTTCGCGCGGAAGCTTGCCTCTGCAACGCACTGCCATTCCGCCTTCGCTCAAGTTGGTCGTCGTGGCCATCATCTCCTGGCCTTGACCGAACATTACTTTTACTTCCATTTCCACCGCGTGACGGAAATATCTTCGCCGCTCCCGCGCCATAAACGTCAACGCGGCATTAAAACAACGCGTGGCATTTAGAGGAGTCACCGGCTTTTGCAGCACGAAGTTTGCGCCCAACTCAAACGCCTTCTGGGTAGTTGTCTTTCCATTGAGAAGGGCAAACGCGACGGAACTCTTGTTGCTCCGAGTCTTGCGCAGCGCCGAAAGAATTTCGATTCCGCCCGGCAGATCGTCACAATCTACGATGACCGCATCGAATTTCCGCGCCACCAGGATTTCGCCACCGGCGGTAGCCGCCGTGCACACCTCGACCGTCACGGCCATCTTGTCGAGTGTAGGCCGCAGGATGCTGGGTACTTCAGGATCCCGGCTGATGAGGAGCGCTTCGAGCGTCATTCCAACACGATGTTAGCTGCGCCCAAACTACCCGGAAAGTAACCAAGGTACCCCCGGCGAACGGGTTGGATTGAGAGCGTGGGTCGGAACCTAAGTTTTTGCTGGCATCTCGCTGAGAGAAAGCACAAACTGGCGCCGTGCGTACCCGGGCCTACCTTTCGCTCGGATCCAACCTCGGCGACCGTGCTCAAAACCTTCAGCGCGCCGTCACAGAACTTTCACGCGCCGGATCATTAGGACCGCAATCTTCTCTCTACGAAACCGAGCCCGTGCAGGTGGCCGCGCAACCCTGGTTCCTGAATTGCGTTGTAGCACTTGATACGCAACTTTCCCCGTCCGAGCTTCTCTCCACTGCACTCGCTCTCGAAAAAGACATGGGACGCATGCGTTCGCAGGCCAAAGGCGCGCGCGTCATCGACGTCGATATCGTTTTTTATGGCGACCTCATCGTCGAAATACCCGGATTGATTATTCCCCATCCCGCCATGCACGAACGGCGATTTGTCCTTGAGCCGCTCGCTCAAATCGCACCCGACGCAACGCACCCCCTGTTGCACAAGAGCGTACGTCAGCTTTTGGCGGCTCTCCCGCCTGGCCAGGTTGTTCGGAGAATTGCAGACAATGAACACGAAGCGAAAACGGGGTCGGACTGAAGATTTCAGTCTTGCGGTTCCTTGCGGAGCTTGCGGCTTTCTGCCAGTAGGGCCATCGAGTGCATCAGGTTCTGCAGCGTTACGATTCCCACCAATCGCTGTTCATCTACAACCGGAATGATGCTCAACCGGTTCGCCGTCAACTTTCGAAATGCGGATGCAAGCGACTCCTGGCGCGCCGCCACTTCAAAGATCCGGTTCATCGCAGACTGCACATAACTGTTCCCATCCACCTTCAACGCATCCAGGATTTTCTGCTTCGAAATCACACCCACCATGTCGCCGCCGCGCACCACCGGAAAGTCGTCCTGCAGTGTGTGTACCGCTTTGTCGAGTGCATCTTCAAGCGTGTCCGCCGGCGATAGCGTTGCAAAATCCGTCAGCATCACGTCTTCCAATCGCACCGTTTGCAGCACGGACTGGAAGATCGCCGACCGCTCCTCCAATTGCGCTCCCGCGAACAGGAAGAAACCAATCAGCGTGAGCCAGACGTTCGTGAGCAAGCCGACACACATAAAAAGCGTGGCGAAGGTTTGCCCGATCGTCACCGCACGCCGCGTCGCCGCAACATGGTCCATCTTCCGGGCAAAAATCGCGCGCAGAATTCGGCCGCCGTCCATCGGGTATGCAGGCAGAAGATTGAATAGCCCCAGCGAGACATTCGCCCACACTAAGGACCGCCACAAAAACCTTGAGTCGATCCACGGCTTCGACCACAACTGAACTTCCGGGGCCACAGCCAGCAAAATGCTTCCCGCCACGAAAGCAATCAGAAGATTGACGATCGGGCCTGCGAGCGCGATTCGGATTTCCCTCTTCCATGCGTCAACGCTTGGTTTGCCATCAACCAGCTGTTGTGATTCATCCAGCAGTGTGATCCCGCCAATCGGTAGAAGGATGATTCCTTTTGCGGCAACGCCGGCATGAACAGCCACCAGAGCGTGGCCCAATTCGTGAAGCACAACGCACCCAAACACGATTCCAACCAACGCCAAAGCGCGCATTGCCCCGTCAGGCCCGCGCGTCGTTCCTTCCGTTACCGCCACAAAAAGCAGCAGAAAGAAAAATGTGAGATGGATGCGGATCTCGACTCCGAATACCCGACCCGCCGGGATGGACCAGTTACGCATGAAGAACGTCACCTACATTCTATATAGTTTAGACGCTGTCGGTCGGCTCCAGGCTTCACCAAACAATCCCTTGGTAATCAGCGCAATAGTCGCAAAGGGGGCTGCAAGGTGACAACTGAGGCTGCGAATCGGCAGCCGAGACCGATTCCTTGCGCGTCATCTCCGGCCAATTCCGCAGCCGTCCCATCAAGTCCCTCCCCGGATACGACATACGCCCCACCTCCGACCGCCTCCGCGAAACCCTTTTCAACGTTCTCACGGCCGGAAATCCTGCCGCTCTTGAAAACAAGGTGTTCGTGGATCTTTATGCCGGAACCGGCGCGGTTGGGATCGAAGCCTTGTCTCGCGGAGCCGCCAACGTCTACTTTGTCGAGTCGTCGAAAAAGGCAGCCAACCTCATTGAGCAAAACCTTGACTCGCTCAGCATCATGTCGAATTTCGAAATCCTAAGAGAAGATGTCGTGTCAGCCCTTCGCCACCTCGTCCAGCGCAACATCATTTCCGACATCATCTTCCTCGACCCTCCATATCGTCTCGAGCGTGAATATCGCGTTGCCCTTGATGCGCTCGCAACCGGGGGATTGCTGGGTGGAAATACGATCGTCGTCGCCGAACACGAAAAAAAGTTTGATCCCGGCGAGGCTGTCGGAACCCTGCATCGTTACCGCACGCTCCAGCAAGGAGACGCAGCACTAAGCTTCTATCGCCAGTCCCACGAAACTTAAAAAATCCTGAAGAGATTTTTAGGAAAGATTTTTAAGAATGATTTCCGCATTTTCCTGCGTCGCCTAAATAGAAAAGCGCGGCTTCATAGCCGCGCCCTTTCGAACCTTCTCTTTTCGCTACATCAAGAACTCTTGTGTCCTGCGCACAATCGGATGCTGTAGCTCCTGCAACTCGTTCTTCACGCGATTTAGTCCGAACACGCACTGCTCAAACTGGTTCGATAATTGCGCGAACAGCGGAGCCACTTTTGCGTACTCGAAGTGCTCGAACTTCGAGACGATGTAATAACTCTCTTTTCCGGCTTTCATCAAATCGACGAAACTTTCCATTCGCTGCCGGCGCAGCCGAAAATGATTGATGCTCTCCGGAAACATTCCCGTGAAGAACAACGTGTAGTCCCCAATGTGTTTTCGCACCTGGCGCTCACGATCAAACGATGGCGCTGGCCCGAATACTGGATCTGATTCCATCAGCATCTCGCCTACATCGTCCAGCGGACGACCTGCCCCGTTCCGAATCTTGAACAACTGGTCCGCATCGCAAAATTCCGTCAGCAGATGCGCCACGTACCCAATCAGCTGCGGATCCCGCAACCCAATTTCCTCGGCATAGTGCCGACCCACCATCTCCAAAAAGAACTGCTGCAACGGATGCGATTCCTGCACCATACTCTTTTGGGCCCCCCATGAAAGGCCGCTCCCCTGCGGCATTTCATCGACAGTTTCGCGAGTGATATCGCAGCCTGCCTGCAAAATCAAGTGACTTTTGTAAGCCACCCCATGCTCGCTACCTATACTTAGAGTGCGCGACCCCTCCAAAACGTTTCCTCCTCCAAAAACTGTTGGCACACTCCCTTCATGGCTGCTAATTCCCAACGAGTTGCCGCTGCCGAACCGCCGTTTCCCCCGTCTTATAAGATGGTGGGCTCAATGAGGGGAACTATGGAACGTCAGAACATATCGAGCGGTGCGCGCTGGGAACCTATCGTCGGTTACTCCCGAGCAGTTCGCGTCGGCCCTTACATCCACGTTGCGGGAACGACCGCTACCGGAGCCGATGGCAATATCGTCGGTGTCGGCGATGTCTACGCCCAAACCGTCCAGACCCTCAAGAACATCGAATCAGCCCTTCGCAAGGCTGGGGCAACTCTCGCCGACGTAGTTCGCACCCGCATGTTCGTCATCAACATCGCCGACTGGGAGAAGATTGGAAAAGCTCACGGTGAGTTTTTCCGAGACATTCGTCCCGCCACCAGCATGATCGAAATCAAATCGCTGATTTCTCCAGAAATGCTGGTCGAAATCGAAGCCGATGCGATCGTAATGGGTTGATTGAATCGCGCACGAAGTAGTAACGCGCCGGTCCACGCGGCCGCGCTGTGAAGTGCCCGTCCGATTGCCGTATATTGTCCTGACCAATGCACACCACCCAGGGGAATCCAATGAAGAATGCTGCCCGTGTCGTTCTCGGCTTGATCCTTGTAACGACGCTTTACGTTTCCGCGCAGACCAACGCGCCTGCCCCGCGCCGCGTCATCGTCCATGCCGGGCACGTTCTCGACGTCAAAACCGGTAAGACGCTCGACAACCAGACAATCACCATCGACGACGACAAGATCGTTTCCATTGGCTCCGCCTCCGACGCGAAATCTGCAGGCGCCACCGTCATCGATCTTCCCAACGCCACCGTTCTTCCCGGACTGATCGACAGCCACACCCACATCACGTTCGATCCCAAGAGTCTCGGCTACGAAAGCCTCGGCATCTCCGTTCCTCGCGAAGCTCTAATCGGCGCAAAAAACGCGCGTATCACTCTCGAAGCCGGATTCACCACCGTTCGCAATGTCGGCGCCAGCGGCTACTCTGACGTTGCTCTTCGCGACGCGATCAACGACGGAGATGTCCCGGGTCCCCGCATGCTGGTCAGCGGCGCTGCCCTAGGCATCACCGGCGGACACTGCGACGACAACCTGCTTCCCTACGCATACCACCAGCAAGGCGAAGGCGTGGCCGACGGCGTGGCCGCCGTTCAACACAAAGTCCGCGAGGTGATCAAATACGGCGCCGACGTCATCAAGATCTGCGCCACTGGCGGAGTCATGTCCAAGGGCGACGACCCGAACGCCTCGCAATTCACCATGGAAGAAATGAAAATGATCGTTTCCGAAGCCCACCGCCTCGGCCGCAAAGTCGCAGCGCATGCGCACGGTGCGGAAGGCGTTCGTTGGGCATCCGACGCCGGAGTCGATTCCATCGAGCACGGTCACCTCATGGACGACGCCTCCATCGCCACCCTCAAGAAGAACGGCACCTACCTGGTCCCCACTCTCTATCTCATGGATTGGAACCGCGAGAATATGAGCCAGCGTCACGTGCCCGACTACATCGCCCGCAAAATGGAAATGGTCACGGCCGTCGGCCAGGCCAACGCCAAGAAAGCCTTCGCCGCCGGAGTGAAAATTGCATTTGGAACCGACGCCGCCGTCTATCCTCACGGATTAAACGCCCACGAATTCGGCGTCTACGTCCGCCTTGGCATGACCCCACTTCAAGCCATCCAGACCGCAACCATCAACGCCTCTGACCTGCTCGGTCGCTCCACCACAATCGGAACCCTCGAACCCGGTAAGTTCGCGGACCTTATCGCGGTCGATGGAGACCCACTGAAAGACGTCACCACGCTCGAACACGTGAAATTCGTAATGAAGGGCGGCGAGGTTGTGAAGAACGCCTACACAAAATAGGCAAGTCTCGCGCCGATCTCGACTCACAATGTTTCTCGAAGCGAGTCGACCCGGAAGCAAAGGGCGTGTTCATTGACATCATGATGTTACATATATAACATCATGTAATGACTGTATCCCAACAGTCAAACCCGCAATGGTTGATGATCGTCTTCAGCCTGCCCACCCGGCTCGCAAGCCAGCGCGTCGAAATCTGGCGCAAACTGCAAAAATACGGAACGCTCCCGCTATCGAGCGCCGGATACGTCCTCCCAAACTCTCCGGCGAATCTCGAGCGCATGGAATGGCTTGCGACTACCATTCGCGGTTACAAGGGCCAAGCGTCAGTCGTTCAGGCGCAGAGCTTCGACGACTTGCCCGCGCCGCGTCTGCGGCAACTTTTTATTGATGCTCGCTCGCGGGACTATCGCAAACTTCAAAATGACGTTCAGAAATTGCTGGCGTTATCAGTTGCGAAGCGCTCTGCCGCACAACTCTCACGGGTGAGTCGTCGCCTTGCAGAGATCGTCGACATTGATTTCTTTAATGCTCCACTCCGCGCGCGGGTAGAAACAGTTCTGGCGAAGCTCGATCAGCCCAGCCCCGCACAGTCACCGATGAAGCGGCGAGCAAAAGCGTCCGATTACCGCAACCGCATCTGGATGACCCGTCCCCGACCCGGCATCGACCGCGTTTCGTCCGCTTGGTTAATCCGCCGCTTCATCGATCCAAAAGCGCGCTTTGTGTTCGCTGCCGATCCTGCCACGCATCCAGATGCCATTCCCTTCGACATGTTCTGCGCGCAGGGCTTTGGCCATGTTGGAGAGGACTGCACCTTTGAAACGATCTGCAAGCAGTTCGCAATACGCGATGGGCGAGCGAAGCGCATCGCCGAGATGATCCATGACGCCGACATTGCCGACGAAAGATTCGGCCGAACCGAGGCGTTCGGTTTGGACAAAGTTCTCAATGGTTGGGCAAAACAGGGTGTGTCAGATGAAGAACTTCTGAAACGCGGCATGGAATTGATCGAGGGCCTGTATCAATCGCTCGGATGAGCCACTGGAGCCTCACATGCCCGCCGTCGAAGACCGCAGACAGATGTTGCTGGTCAGCAATTCCACCGTTCATGGCAGCGGATACCTTGATCATGTAGAAAATGAGATCCGAAACCTGCTGGGACATGCGCACAGCGTGCTGTTCATCCCCTTTGCTCTTCAGGATCGCGCTGCCTACACCGCCAAGGCGCGTGACCGATTTCGCGCGATGGGAATACCGCTCACATCAGTTCACGATGTTTCAAACGTCGCGCGCGCTGTACACGAAGCAGAGGCGTTTTTCATCGGCGGCGGAAACACGTTTCGGCTACTCAAGGGTCTTTACGATCATGGCTTGCTCGATCCCATTCGCAGCAGGGTCAATGCCGGCATTCCTTTTATCGGCTCGAGCGCCGGCTCGATCGTGGCGTGTCCTTCCCTGAAAACCACGAAAGATATGCCCGTTGTCGAGCCGCCTGCATTTGAGGCCCTGGGACTCGTTAAATTCCAGATTAGCCCGCACTATCTCGATCCAGATCCCTCCTCCACTCACATGGGCGAGACGCAGGAAGAACGCATTTGGCAGTTCCTTGAAGAAAACGAGTTTCCCGTTGTCGGTTTGCGTGAAGGATCATCCCTGCGCATTCAGGGCCCGATTGTGACCCTGCTCGGTCCAAATACGGCGCGCATCTTCCGTCGTAACCAGGAACCAATCGAAGTTCCTGCCAACTCCGATCTTCGACCGTTGCTGGAAGATATTCCTGTCCTAACCAACGAGGCCGCATGAAATCCGGCGAGGTAATGTTTCTGACGTCGGCCGATATCCGGTCGCTGTTGACGCCCGACGATTGCATCGCTGCCGTCGAACGAGTTTTTCGGATGTACGGGGAAGGCCAGGCATCTACGCCCGGAGTTCTTAGCGTTCACGCAACCGACGGCGCATTCCACATTAAGGCCGGACTCCTCAACCTTAATCGTTCTTACTTCGCCGCCAAGATTAACGGCAATTTCCCCGAAAATGACACGCGCTATGGCTTGCCCACAATTCAAGGCGTTGTCTCTTTGCATGACGCGACCAACGGCTCAGTACTGGCGCTAATGGATTCGCGCGAAATCACGTGTTTACGCACCGCCGCCGCCACGGCTGTCGCCGCCAAGTATCTGGCGCGTGCCGACGCCCACACCTTAACCATTTGCGGATGTGGCCAGCAGGCACCTGCTCAAGTGCGTGCACTTTCGCGCGTTTGCATTCTCCAAAAAGTCTTCACTTACGATCAGAATGAAGACCGAGCAAGACAACTCGCATTGAAACTGTCCGCCGAACTGGGTATTTCTGTTACACCAATTGCAGATGTTCGCGAGGCCGTGCGCCTGAGCGATCTATGCATCACGTGCACCACGTCGCGCGCGCCCCTGCTGCAAAGAGAAGACGTCGGTCTCGGAACATTCATCGCGGCCGTCGGCGCCGACAACCCTCAGAAGCAGGAACTGGATCCAGCCCTTATGGCGGCAGGCAAGATCGTCGTTGACATTCTCGACCAATGCGCTGCTATGGGAGATCTCCATCACGCGCTCGATGCTCACGCCGTCACGCGTGACGACGTTCACGCAGAACTCGGAGAAATCGTCGCCGGCAAGAAACCGGGCCGGGAAACGCGGCAGGAAATCACAATTTTCGACAGTACAGGTATGGCATTGCAGGATGTCGCCGCAGTCGTCCTCGCATTTGAAAAAGCCGAACAGCGAGGATCTGGCGCGCGCCTCAATTTTGCTGGATGAACGAACAGGAGCAGACCATGTCACAGCTAGCCTCGCAAAAACACTCACGACTCACACGTGTTTTCACGCTTCTCCTATTCGTCGCGTTCTGCTTGGCCCTCGACATTCACGCCCAAACTCCCGGCTCCAGCCCAAGCCAGGCCGCGCCCGATTGGAAATCTGTTGAAGCTGCCATGGGACGCCCAGGTCAAAGCCAACCGGGCGACGTCATCAAGTTTGGCATGCCAAGAAAAGACCTCCGTGTCACGCTCGATGGCGTCGAGATCAAGCCCACCTTCGCCCTCGGTTCCTGGGTCGCCTTCAAACAAGATGCCGGTGCCGCTATGGTGATGGGCGATCTTGTTCTTACCGAGAGCGAGGTCCAACCCGTACTGCTCATGCTGCAGGAGGGCGGGATTCAGACGGCAGCTATCCATAACCATCTCATCGGAGAGTTGCCCCGCGTGATGTATGTGCACATCTCCAGTCACGGTGATGCAGCTCAGATGGCCAAAGCCATTCATGATGCTCTCAGTCTGACAAAGACCCCTGCACCCGACTCAGGTTCCCCGACTGCTGCCTCCGCGGATCTCGGCTTCGATCAAAAACAAGTCGAACAAATTCTCGGTCACTCCGGCAAGGTTAACGGTGGTGTCCTTCAGTTCGCCGTTCCGCGATCGGAAGCCATCCATGACTCAGGCATGGTGATTCCGCCCTCAATGGGTATTGCCACCGCTCTCAACTTTCAGTCCAGCGGGAAGGGCAAGACAGCCGTCACCGGCGACTTCGTTCTGATTGCCAACGAGGTCAATCCTGTGATCAAGGCGCTGCAACAAAACGGTATAGCGATTACGGCTATTCACAGCCACATGCTCAAGGAAGAACCCCGGCTCTTCTTCATGCATTTCTGGGGGATCAACAACGCAACCACGCTCGCGCGAGGTCTGCGCGCCGCACTCGATTTCACCAGCTCCGCCAAATGACAAGCACGCGCCCACATCTCGCGCCTCCTGCGCAAGCTCCTCTAGCCAATTTCATCGGCTATTTCCTGTGGCTTGGGACGATCGGATTCGGCGGCCCCATCGCGCTCGTCGGACACATGCAGCGCAGCCTTGTTGACGAGCGTGCCTGGATCACGAAAGAAGACTATCTGGAAGGACTCGCGCTAGCTCAGTTGGCCCCCGGTCCTCTGGCCGCACAACTCGCGATCTATCTCGGATATATCCGCGCCGGCATCTTCGGAGCAACCGCGGTCGGCATGGCGTTCGTTTTACCGTCGTTCCTCATGGTGCTCGCTCTCTCCGCGGCCTATGTGCGTTTCGGCGGCCTCCCGTGGATGCAATCCATCTTCTATGGCATCGGTGCTGCCGTCATCGGCATCATCGCTCGCTCCGCGGTCAAACTCACAAAGCTCACGCTTGGTAGAGACAAACTCCTTTGGGGCATCTTCAGTGTCCTCGCTATCTCGACCGCCTGGACCTCACGGGAGATCATCTGGCTCTTCTTTCTCGCTGGAGCTGTCAGTCTCCTGATCAAGGCTCCACCGCGCAGGGCGCAGTTACCAATCAAGAACGCACTTCCTGCATTCGTCACACTCAGCGCGGGCGGACTCAATCACACTCTGCTGGAAATCTTCCTATACTTTGCGAAAGCCGGGCTCTTCGTTTTCGGCAGTGGTCTCGCCGTTGTCCCATTTCTCTACGGCGGCGTAGTCCAGGGGCACCACTGGCTCACCGATCACCAATTCGTGGACGCCGTTGCCGTTGCCATGATCACTCCCGGTCCTGTCGTTATCACGGTCGCCTTCATCGGATACCTTGTCGCAGGCATCTCCGGTGCCACCGCGGCCGCAGTCGGAATTTTCCTACCCGTCTATTTGGTAGTCATCCTGCTTGCTCCTTCTTATAAGAAGTGGGCAAAGAATCCGCAGCTCAACGCCTTTGTCTGCGGAGTAACTGCCGCAGCCACGGGAGCGATCGCTGGAGCCGTCATCGTTCTCGCCCGCCGCTCGGTCTACGACATCTCCACACTTCTGATTTGCGCCCTGAGCCTCGCAATACTTTTCCGCTGGAAAATCCCCGAACCCGCCATCATCGCCGCCGCCGCACTCGCAGGCTTGCTCTTGCACAAATCCTGATATAAAAAAATGGGCCAAAATTTCCGGTCCACGACTGAATCACTCGATCGCGAACACCGTCTCCGGTTCCATCTCATGCTTCGCGATCTCGTCTTTCACCCGCACGCGCAGCCGATACACGCCCGGCTCCAGATCGTCCGCAGACAATGTTTTATGTAGCGTGAGCTGTCCACCCGTCGCACGCTCATCGCTCATCGTCTGATTGCCATGCATCACCGTTTTCTTCGTTCCTTCTTGAATCACATCGAACTCAACATTCGCATTCGTCTTACCATCTTTCGCATCGACTGCCAGGTTGTAAACCTGCATCCACACGTTCAGCTTTTCGCCGTGCCGGAACACCGCCTTCCCTCCAACCGCTGCGGGAACGCGGGGACGCACGAGCGTATCGCCGATCACAAACGTCCCACGCCCAATGTCCTGTTTCGGAACGCGCTCCATCTTGTCAGCCAGGATGATCGACGAAGTCGCCAGTTCATCTTCAAAGCTCGGCACTACCATACTTCGCCGAATGCCCCCTTCCCTCTCGCTGTGTACATCCTTGATCAGGATTTCCAGCATGTATCGTCCCGGCGCAAGCGGCAGCGACTTGCCGTACAAGGAAGCCTTGTCCGCAAATTTCGGAAGGAGTTCATGCGGCACATCCAGCTGCACCGTGTCTTCAAACGTTTGCACGATGCGCCCGCCAATACTTGTGACCTGCCCCTGAATGTGGACCATCCCGCGGTCCACTCCGTTCTCGTTCGCGAACGTCATATCGCGGTTTTTAATTTCGATAGTGACTGGCACCAGCGTTACGTTGCTTGTAGCTTTCACGTAGCTTGTAAGGACTTCGAACGGCAGTAACTGAAAATTGAAAGTGTGCGAGACCAACGTGTGCAGTTCTTTAAAGTCAAATTTCGGAGGTCGATTCAACTTGCTATTGCGGTCAAGGTCCTCGAAC
>Ga0207706_10004533_pt1 | contig 13037 bp, 9 predicted proteins | sample KBSC53metaG_FD_184318 | JGI IMG/M metagenome (GOLD analysis project Ga0207706, IMG submission 184318) | Corn rhizosphere microbial communities from Kellogg Biological Station, Michigan, USA - KBS C5-3 metaG (SPAdes) (version 2) | ecosystem: Host-associated > Plants > Roots > Rhizosphere > Soil ... | reverse complement strand
CTGTGGTGAATATCGACAATGGGTTTGGAGCGGCCTGTATCGCTTCGCTCATCAATCATATGTAGTTACGGGTTTTGCGGATGCGCCTAAAAGGGCATATGGTGCGCCACGTCGGTCTGTCCACTTAGCTTAGAATCTGCTCAAAGTGATGCCTGTCACTGTCGTTAAGTACCTCACGCGCGAATCATTCCTTTAAACAGGTCGACTGTTCCTGAAAGTGCGTGGGTAGATCCTTGGCACCCTCCAGATTGCCGCTTTTGCGCAGAATTTCGCAGATATTCTTTCTGCTGCTGTTTCTTGCGCTCCTGATCTTTACGTCACTGCGCCCGACGCCCGGGGGCGCAGGCGAGATCCACATGCGCGCCCCGATTCGATTGTTCTTCCAACTCGATCCGTTGGTGGCGATCGCGAATGTTCTGGCCGCGCATTCTCTTTACCGCGGACTGTTGTGGAGCCTCATCATACTGGTGCCGACGTTGTTTCTGGGGCGTTTCTTTTGCGGCTGGATCTGTCCGATGGGAACGCTGCAGCACTTCGTGGGCAACATGTACTCGGAGGCAAAGCGCGGGAAGCAGCGGATCGAGTCGAACCGGTACAAGCGCTGGCAGACGGCTAAGTATGTAGTGTTGATTGCAGGGTTGGTTGCAGCATTCTTCGGATCGATGGCGATCGGGTGGCTCGATCCGTTCAGCGTGCTGGTGCGCTCGGTCGGGCTCGCGCTGCTGCCGGCATTCAACTTTGCGATGCGCGCAATACTGGCGCCCCTCGAGCACAGCCACGTGGTATGGATCAAGGGGACTGGCGAGACGTTGCACGCAGCGCTGCAGGCAACTGTGCTGGATTTCCGGCAGGCGCACTTTGCACAGGGGCTGGTGCTCGGTTTGCTGTTCCTGGTGATTCTGTGGGCCAGCCTGCGCATCACGCGGTTGTGGTGCCGGGCGATTTGTCCTTTGGGCGCGTTGCTGGGAGCGGTTTCGCGCTGGTCAATTCTGGGCCTGCACAAAGACGCGTCGAACTGTGACAAATGTAATCGCTGCCTTCTGAACTGCCAGGGCGGGGACGATCCGATCGGCGGCGTGCCATGGCGCAAATCCGAGTGCCTGATGTGCATGAACTGCGTGGGAAGTTGTCCGCACAATAGCCTGACCTTCCGATTCTTCCGCAATGAGAGAGAAGTGGCCACGCCGGATATTGGGCGCCGCAAAGCCTTGACGGGGCTGGCTGCTGGCGTAGCTGTAGTTCCGCTCCTGCACGCAAATACCGGCATGGGCAAGAGCCGCCACGAGCGGCTGCTCCGTCCGCCGGGCGCGCTGGACGAGAGCGATTTTCTTTCGCGGTGCATTCGCTGCGGTGAGTGTATGAAAGTCTGCCCGAACAACTCACTCCAGCCAACATTGGACGAAGCTGGCATACAAGGATTGTGGACACCGACGCTGGTGCCCCGCATTGGATATTGCGAGCCAAGCTGTGTGCTTTGTTCTGAGGCGTGTCCTACGGGTGCGATCTGGACCCTCACAGCAAAAGAGAAGGGCTGGGTTGTGGGCATTGGCGATAAGTCCGCCGCGGCGAGTCAGCCTGTACGGCTTGGCACGGCATTTTATGATCGCGGACGTTGTCTGCCTTGGGCGCTTGCCACCGAGTGCATTGTGTGCGAAGAGTGGTGCCCCGTATCTCCAAAGGCCATTTATGTCGAAGATGCGCAGGTCATCGATTCGTCAGGAGCGACGAAGACCCTGAAGCAGCCGCGCGTTGATCCAAGCCGGTGCGTAGGTTGCGGGGCATGCGAGTATGCGTGTCCACTGCAGGAACATCCGGCGGTTTATGTGACGAGTATTGGCGAGAGCCGTTCGCCGTCAAGTCAGATCCTGTTGAACAGAAGATAGAAGGGATTATTTCGAAATGACGCGTTCAAGAAGATGGTTGTTTGCTGTTGTTTCCGTCGTGATGTTTGGCCTTCTTGTGAATACGGGCTGCAAGAAGAGCAAGGGAGATCCGTTTCCCGCATCAGGAACGGTTGCAGGATGGGAGAAGTCGAGCGACACGCGCGTGTTTGCGGCGAAAGATCTTTGGCAGTACATCGACGGCGACTCGGAACAGTACATACAGGCCGGCGTGGTCTCGACATCGACTTCCGATTACAAGTATCAGGGCAAGTTGGAGGCGGTGGTAGACGTGTACACCATGGGTGCACCCGATGGCGCGCGCACGATTCTGCAAAAGGGCCAGACGAAAGATTCAAAGAGCGTGAAAGTGGGCGACGAGGGGCTGCAGTTTGCGCAGAGCGTCAACTTTCGCAAGGGACGTTACCTGGTGCGCATCGTTGCCTATGAGTCTTCGGCTACAACGCCCGAAGCGCTGCTGGCACTTGCGAATGGAGTCGAAGCAAACCTTTAGGCCACAGCGGCCTCTGGGGCCGCACAAAAGAATGCGAGGAACTATGAGTAGCCGCCGCGATTTCTTAAAGGAAGCAGCAACAGGAGCCGTGATCCTGGGCGCGCAGGGCAAGCTGGGCATCGCCGCCCTCGCGGGCAAAGGCGCCGACAAAGGAAAGTCGAAGGTTGTGATTGCGCGGGATCCGGCACTGCACGGCGCGGATGGAAAGCTCGATGAGAAGCGGGTGGGCGAACTGCTTGATCGCGCAATCGCCTCCTATACAGGTCGAACCAAGCCGGCCGATGCGTGGAAGCACATTGTGGCGAAGGGCGGCGGGCAAGACAAGGTGATCGGCCTCAAGACGAACGGCCTCGGGGGCAAGGGTATCTCGACCCATGCGGTGCTCGTGTTTGCAATCGCAGAGCGGTTGCAACAGGCAGGTGTAAAGCCGGGAAACATCCTGGTCTGGGACCGAAACGAGCGCGATCTGAAAGCGTGCGGGCTGGCGATAAATATGGATCCGAGTCGCATGCGCTGTTTTGGGTCAGATGTTTCCGGTTTTGAAGATCAAGTGGAAACATTTGGGTCATCGAAGGCACGCTTCTCCAAGATACTCACGCGGGAATGCGCGATGGTGATCAACGTGCCGATATTGAAAGATCACAGTATGTCCGGCGTCACCTTCGCCATGAAGAATATGTATGGCGTGGTGGAACGGCCGATGGATCTGCATGCGACGGGATGCAACCCGGGAGTTGCAGATCTAAATGCGTTTCCCGTGATTCGCGAGAAGATCAAGATCACTATCGGAGACGCAATGAGTTCGGTTTATGAAGGCGGCCCCATGTTCCGTCCGGAGTATCTGTGGTATCCCAATTCGTTGATTGTGGGCGAGGATCGCGTCGCGATCGATCAAACAGCCTGGGGAATCCTGGAGAAGAAACGGGCGGAGATGGGGCTGAAGACGCTTGACGCGGCGGGGCGGCCTCCTCGGTACATCGCCACGGCTGCTGATTCGGCGCATGGATTGGGCATCAATGATCCCGGACGAATCAAGGTGGTCGAAGTCTGAGCAGGAGGACGACGATGGCCGGAGACGAGGAACGCGCGGCAAGTGCGCCGGCGCTGACGCGGCGGGAGGCGATGCTGCAACTGCTGCGGGTGGGCGGAGTCGCGGCGGGCGCGGCAGGCGCCGGCGTGTGGCTCAGCAAGCGGAGTTTTCGCCCGGTACCGGCGCAGGCGGAGCAGGCGCGTCGGGATCATCGTGTGGGGAGCGACCAGAGATGGCCGAACCTCACCGTCGTCCAGGGCGGAGAACCGCGCGCGCTGGCGCAGAAAGCGCTGGAGAATCTTGGCGGCATGGGGCGCTTTGTTGGCCGTCAAGACGTTGTGGTGATCAAGCCCAACATCGCGTGGGACCGCACACCGGAGCAGGCGGCCAATACGAATCCGGAACTCGTAGCCGAGGTGGTGCGGCAGTGCTGGCAGGCGGGCGCAAAGCGCGTCATCGTTACAGATGTGAGCTGCAACGAGGCGCGGCGATGTTTCCATCGCTCGGGGATCGAAGCAGCAGCGCGGGCAGAGAATGCCGAGGTGATTCTGCCGGATCCGGAGTTGTTTCGCGAGGTGGAACTGGGCGGGGTCGTTCTGAAAAGCTGGCCGGTATTCACGCCGTTTCTTGAGGCCGACAAGATTCTCAATCTGCCGATCGCGAAGCATCACGAACTGACCGGCGCAACGCTTGGGATGAAGAACTGGTACGGGATTCTGGGCGGGCAGAGAAATCGGCTGCATCAGCAGATTCATCAGAGCCTCGCAGATCTTGCCGGATTTATGTTGCCGACGCTCACGATCATGGACTGCTATCGGATTCTGCTGCGGAACGGGCCAACGGGCGGGAATCTTGAAGATGTGGCGCTGAAAAAGACAGTCGTGGCCGGGACGGATCCGGTGGCGCTGGATGCTTATGTGGCAAAGGCTTACTGGAATCTAGACGCGGAACACCTGCCCTATCTTCAGATGGCAGCGAATCGCGGGCTGGGCGTTGTCGAGTTCGAGAAGCTGGATGTGAAGGTGAGCCAGCTGGCTTAGCCTGCAGACAAGGGATTCCCCAGGAAAAGCGCGGCGGCTTACAATCCTTGCGGGAGTTCGCAATGACTCAATCTCGCAGGACCTTTTTAAAGACCGGCGCGGCAGTGGGCGCTACCGCGCTTTTGCGTTCGCGCGGTGCAGCCTCATTGACAGAAACCGCGACGAATGCCCCGGCGATTGCGGCGCCGCTGAGCCAGTTCGGATATGGCGATGTGGAGTTGCTGGAAGGGCCCCTGCGTGAGCAGTTCGATGCGAATCATGCATTCTATCTGGGGCTGAACGAAGATTCGCTGCTGAAGCCGTTCCGTGAGAAGGCCGGGATCGCCGCGCCGGGCGAGGAGATGGGCGGGTGGTATAGCTGGGCTCCCCTGAGCGACATTGATGCGCGGCCAAACAATGGATTTGCGCCGGGACACAGCTTTGGGCAATACCTCTCGGGGTTGGCGCGGGATTATGCCGCTACCGGCGACAAGGCTACACAGGAGAAAGTCCACCGAATCGTGCGCGGGTTTGGGCCGGCGATCTCGTCGCACTTCTGGGATGACAATCGATTCCCCGCGTATACCTACGACAAGATATCGATCGGGATGAGCGATGCGCACGAACTTGCAGGGGACGCGCAGGCCTTCAAGGCAATGGATGCGGCGCTGGACTCGGTGATGGCGCATCTGCCTCCCCGGGGACTTTCGCGCGAGCAACAATATGCGCGGCCGCACAAGGATGAGTCGTTCTGCTGGGACGAGCCTTACACGGTGCCGGAGAATGCTTTTCTGGCGTGGCAGCGAGGGGCGGGCAGCCGGTACAAGGATCTCGGGGTGCGCTTTCTTGCAGACGACTGGTATTGGGATCCGCTGGCAGCGGGACAGAATGTGCTGCCGGGCAAGCATGCCTACAGTCACGTGAATGCGATGAGCAGCGCCATGCAGGCGTACTTTGTGCTGGGGAATGAGAAGTATCTGCGAGCGGCTAGGAACGGATTTGATTTTGTGCGGGCGCAGAGCTTTGCAACGGGAGGATGGGGGCCGGATGAGAACTTCCGCGTGCCAGGGAGTGGTGAGATCGGCGAGAGCCTGACAAAGTCGCATTCGAGTTTTGAAACGCCGTGCGGTTCGTATGCGCACTTCAAGCTGACCCGCTACCTGGTGCGGGCCACAAAGGACAGCCGATACGGAGACAGCATGGAGCGCGTTTTGTACAACTGCGTTCTTGGTGCGAAGCCGATCGAGAAGGACGGGCATGGGTTTTACTACTCCGACTACAACAACGACGGGTCGAAGGTCTATCACCCCTACAAGTGGCACTGCTGCACGGGCACGTTTTCGCAGGTGACGGCGGACTACGGGATCAGCTCTTACTTCCATGATGACGACGGTTTGTATGTGAATCTCTACGTGCCGTCGAGGGTGACATGGAGGCGCGGGAGTGAGCAGATCTCGCTCGTGCAGCGTACGAATTACCCGCATCGTCCGACTTCTCAGTTTGAGATTTCGGTTGCAAAGGCCAGCGATTTTGCGGTTTACCTGCGGATTCCGGCGTGGTCGGGGCCGAAGACAGCGGTCCTGGTGAACGGGAAACGGGTTGGGGAAGGGCCGGAGCCGGGAAAGTTTGCGCGGCTGCATTCCACCTGGAAGAACGGCGATCGGATCGAGATTGAGTTCGATATGCCGACCACGCTTGAGGCAGTTGATGCGCAGCATCCGGCTTTGATGGCAGCGGTGCACGGGCCGATGGCTCTGTTTGCCGTTGGGAAAGTGCCGGCATCGGTTAGCAGGAAGGATTGGATGGGTGCAACACAGGTGCCGGCGGGATCGACGGATTGGGAAGTGAAAACTGCGGCGGGTGCGATCAAGCTGCGGCCGTTCACGGCGATCAAGGATGAACACTATCGCTTGTATCTGGATGTTCAGGGATGACGCGATCGAGGCGGCGTCCGCGTTGCTTCAAAGCAAAGGCCAGAGCGATGCTCCGGCCTTTGATGCTTTTGCCGCGCCAGCGGCAGTTAGCCCCATCGCAGGTGGCTACGCGCGGTCGTAGAAGCGGAAGAAGAGCGATGGCTTCGCACAGGGCTCGGCCTTGGCCACCAGTTCTGTCTGCTGCTTCTCATTGATGGGAGTGAAGTTTCGCGCGAGTTGCACGTTCTCTTCAAGCTGCGCGGTTGTGTCGCATCCGATGATGACGGTGCTGACCGGGCGCGAGAGGGTGTAGTACATCGCTTCGCGCATGTTGAGGGTGCCGGGCTTGTCGGTCTGGATGGTCATGCCTTCCCAGCTATGTTTCTGCTGCTCGATTGGTGGCGGGGTCCAGCTGGAGAGGATTCGGCCGCGACCGGGAATCTTCATGCCGATAATTCCCATCTGCTTCTCGACCGCGAGCGGCAGCAGCGCTTCGTTAAAGCTGTAGTGGTGCGGATCGGCAGCGTTCACGGCCATGAGGATGGTGTCGAAATCATGGCGATGGATGCATTCCATTAGCGCATCGGGGCGATAGTGGCCGGTGATTCCAAGGTAGCGAACGACTTTCTGCTGCTGCATTTCCAGAAGCGCCTCCATCGCTCCGCCCTTGGCAAAGACTTCGTTGACGTCGGTCATGGTGCCGATGTCGTGCAACTGCCAGAGATCGATGTGATCGGTCTGGAGCAACTGCAGGGACTTTTCGATCATTTGCATCGAGCCGTCGCGGGTACGCTCCTTGGTCTTGGTGGCGAGAAACGCCTCGTTGCGCCGCTTGGCCATGACTTTGCCAACGTACTGCTCGCTCCATCGCTGGGGGCCGCCGTAGATAGAGGAGGTGTCGATATAGTTGACTCCGAGGTCCAGCGCACGCTCGATGATGGGCACGGCGGCGTCGAAATTGTTAGGGTGTTCGAGTGCGGCCTGACCACCGAGCGAAAAGATTCCGACCTTGAAGCCGGTTTTGCCAAGATTGCGCGTAGGCATTGCCTCCGGCGTGCGCGGATTCGACGGCAGTTCGGGCAGGGACTTGTTGGGCGTCGCGGCAAACGCGGAAGGCGAGAGCAGAGCGGCGGTGACCGCACCGCCAGCTTTCAGGAATTCGCGGCGGCCTTGCTTGCGGGCAGATTTCGGATTCATTTCGCTCATTTCAATCGCTCCTTGCGGGGTGGGATGTCGGCCAGTCCATCATAACCCCCGTGAGAATCTAGCGAGTAAAACGGGGCGAGAAGGAAACGCCGGCTGGATCGCTCGCGCGCTGCTGCCGGCCCGGATTGCGCATTGATTGCAAAGGGCTTCGTTCGCCACGGGCGCATTAGGATTGACTGAGATTTAGGGTTTCGCTATAGTCAAACCTATGAGTTCTGTCTCCAAGCCGGGGATCTGTTGTGCGTGTTGCTGCTGCACGCTGCGCCGGTCTTGTGGATGAGTTAGCAAAAAAGCTCAAGTAATTCCTATAGGCCGCGTCTCAGCTACTTTGCTGACGCGGCCTTTGTGTTTGTGGTGTAAGTGGCTCGATCAAGTCGAGCATGAGTTTCGAAAACGATGATGCTTCATCCAGCTTCGCGTCTATTCTTCTCTGCCTCCCGGCGGACCTCCTGTTGTTGTTGTCGCTAATCGCCGCATTCCGTGAATGCGATGAGAACAGACACAGATGTTCTCTTGGCGTTTCTTCCCCAAGCCTGAGCAACAGGCAATCGCTTCACCAGAATTCAGGAGGCCTTGTGACACTCGTACGAAAATTGAACTTCATTCTTTTTGCTTTGGTCATGGGCGCCGTGACCGCCGGTGCGCAGGTGGTGGGTGGTTCCATCAATGGCGTCGTCCACGATAAGACTGGGGCCGCGCTCCAAGGAGTGACGGTAACGGTTCGCCAGATTGAAACAGGCGCCACGCGTACCTTGATCACGGATGGCGATGGACGGTTTAGCGCTCCCTCTCTACCCGTTGGGAACTATACGGTTTCGGCGAAGTCGGAAGGTTTTGCGACAGATGAGCGCGGCGGGATTTCGCTTGCTGTCGCGCAGAGCCTGCAGTTGAACTTCGTGCTGGGCCTGGCTTCAGTGCAGCAACAGGTGGAAGTGGATTCGGTGCCGGCGAGCGTTAATACGTCTACGCAGCAAACGTCAGGGCTGATTGATGAGCGGCAGGTGAAAGAGTTGCCGCTGAATGGACGGAGCTACGATCAGCTGCTGACACTGAATCCTGCAACGGTGAACTATACAAACGAGCGCTCGGGTGGGACCGGAACGTCGAATTCCTCGGTCGGCAACATGTTTGCCGTGAGCGGCCGTCGGCCACAGGACAACCTGTTTCTGCTGAACGGAATTGAGTACACGGGTGCGTCGCTTATCAACGTTACGCCTGGAGGAACGAGCGGGCAGTTGCTGGGCGTGGATGCGGTGCGCGAATTCAACGTGGTCAGCGACACCTACGGCGCGAGCTATGGGAAGCGAGACGGCGCGCAGGTGAGCATTGTGACGACGTCAGGCAGCAATCAACTGCACGGGACGGCATTTGAATTCATCAGGAACAGTGCCTTCGATGCGAAGAACTATTTCGACGTTGGCGAGATTCCGGCGTTTCAACGGAACCAGTTTGGCGGATCGCTGGGCGGACCGATTCGGAAGAACAAATTGTTTCTCTTTGGAAACTACGAGGGGTTCCGGCAGAACTGGGGATTGAGCGCGGTAACACTGGTGCCGGATGACAGGGCGCGGCAGGGGTATCTGCCGAACTCCGCAGGGGTGGAGCAGTACGTTGGCGTGGACCCTGCGGTTGCTCCGCTGCTGGCGCTGTGGCCGGAGCAGAACGGGCCGGAGCTTGGCGGCGGTATCGCCGAGGCATTCAGCCATCCGAAGCAGCATATCCAGGAGGACTTCGGCACGACGCGCTTTGACCAGAACATCAGCAGCAAGGACCTGCTGTTTGCCGTTTACACGATCGACGACAGCAGTGCCACGACGCCATCGCAGAATCCCCTGAGCTGGGTGAATGAGAGCCTGCGCGAACAAGTGGCAAGTGTGCAGGAGCAGCACATGTTCTCAGGCGCCCTGTTGAATACGGCGCGTTTTGGGTTCTCCAGAGCGAGCTACTTCTTTACTGGCTCCTCGCCGGTTGACTTGCCGGGATGGGTATCGGGTCAACCGATTGGAACGATCGTCATCAGCGGCAGTACTGCGTCGAATGGAGCATCAGCGATCACACAAGCCGGAACGAATGTGGGCAGCAACAACACGGCGGCACGGAACCTGTTCACGCTGGATGATCACGTCTATTGGTCGCACGGGAAGAACCAGGTGGAAGCAGGAGTGTGGTTCCAGCGCATTCAGTCGAATGACCTGCTGGCGCAATACCAGTACGGGCAGGCCTCCTTCAGCACACTCGCGTCGTTTTTGCAGGGAACGGTGAAGACGTTCACGGTTGTGCCTTCGCCGACGGAACTGGGCTGGCGGTCGATTCAGATCGCGGGATTTGTCGAGGATACTTACAAGATCTCATCGCAGCTGGAGGTGCGGGCCGGTTTCAGATCGGAGTCGACAAATGGCTGGAACGAAGTGCAGGGGCGGGCTTCAAACTATGTGATCACGGATGGCGTTCTCGAAACCCAGCCGCGAATTGGCAGTTCGGCGCTGACGGAGAATCACGCAGTCTTTCTTCCGGAGCCGCGCGTAGGTTTTGCGTATGACGTGCGGGGTGACGGGAGAACGGCAATCCGAGGAGGCTTCGGCGTGTATCACGGATTGCTCGATACGCTGGACTACAGGCTGGATCAGACTGCGCCATTCAATACGGCGCAATCATTCAGCAACATTCCGGTTGCGAATCTCAACATCACGCCGGGAACACCTCTTCCGGCCGGCAGTAAGGTTTCTCCGAGCAACGTTCAGCCGGATATCGACACTCCCGCGGTGTTGAGTTGGAGTCTGCGCGTGGAACAGCAGATTGCGCCGCGGACATCGCTGACCGTGGGCTATGTCGGATCTCACAGCTATCAACAGATTCTCTCGGAAGATATGAACGAGCCGGTGCCGACTTATCTGCCTGACGGCACGGTCTTTTATCCACCGGGATCGAAGAATGTAAACCCGGAACTTGCGAACACTACATCTTGGGTTTCGCAAGGCGTTGGCTCATACAATTCCCTGGTTGTGGACGTGCGACGTTCGTTTGGGAATGGATTTCAATTTCGCGGGAACTACACGTTCGCGAAGAATCTGGATGATGGGTCGGCATGGAATACGAGCGTGAGCGGAAATACGCCGGCCTTTGTGATGTTTCCGCTGCAGCCGATGTTGGACTGGGGGCCGGCGGCGACGGACGTGCGGCACCTGGCGTCGCTGAATGGGAGCTACGAACTGCCATTTGGAAAAGGGCAGCGATTCCTGAATCACTCGTCCAAGCCGGTGAACGTCCTGACTAGCGGATGGACTGTGAGCGCCATTGCGAATGTGATGACGGGTTTCCCGTTTACACCACAACTTGGATACAACCCAACAGGCAATGGGGATACGCGCAATCCGGTGCGGCCAAACTGGAATCCGAACTTCAACGGAAAACTCTATCCGCGAACGACGAGCCAATATTTCAACCCGGAGGCTTTTTTGCCTCCAGCGACAGGAACCTACGGGAATGTGTCGCGAGATTCTCTGACGGGACCGGGATTGACGGAGTTGGATTTCTCAGCCACGAAGAACGCGCACCTGACGGAGCGGCTGGGACTGCAGTTTCGCGCGGAGTTTTTCAACGTGCTGAATCATACGAACTTCATGACTCCGAATGAGGTGGTGTATACGTCGGCGACATCAGGGATTTCGCCCACGGCGGGGCTCGTGACGTCGACTTCGACGACCTCACGGCAGATTCAGTTTGGAGCGAAGCTGGTGTTTTGAAGTGCGGCCTCCAGCAGTCAGCTTCCATCTGCAGATCGTGAGAAGCGAAGATGAACGACGGCGATGGATCGAGGTGGGTGCTTTCTTGGTCTGGCACTGTTACTGGAGAGCGGCCCACACACCGTGAATTCTGTCGATGCTGCGCACCCCCCCACCCATACTCTGGAAGTAAAGTCTCTATTTTCATGAGGCTGCGGCGTGAGGTGGCTCTAAATTATTCGTAAGATCAGACTTCGCCGCAGAATCCTCTCAGGAAAGGAGTTGGGAGTCAATTTGGCGGCGAGTCGCGGTCGCCGAGGCGCCAGAACGGAAGCGTCCATCGTTCATTCCTGGCTTGAGTGCAGCCCGAGCAGGAGTGCTCTATCTGTATTGTGCGCGTTGGCAGGTAAATACAATGCAAATTCTGTGACGATTCTTTTTGCTTTTAAAATGAAGCGATTGGGCCTCGGATGAGATGGAAACGGGTTTGACAGGCATAGCGCTATCCCAGCTTTCAGGAGCAAGCGAGGCCCAGGGCACGACATTGGGGACCGGGATCGACCCGCGCTAAGTCTTCTTGGAAGTCACAGCGGAAAAGGCTGAAACGAGCTGGTTGACATGCTTGCTTCCGCAGTTTGGGCACGCCACGTCGCTCTTGTCGCGGTCGGCGATGTGGAGATGCTGGGTGAATTCTTTCTTGCAGTCCTCGCAGAAGAAAACGTATTGAGACATGGTCGCTTCTCCGGGGAAATGATACTCCTGTTTCGGGTGCAAAAGTTGGAAGGCCGTCCGCTGATGCGGACGGCCTTCGGTGTTTGAGAGCCAAAGTTCAGAGAATCAGCCGATGCGCATGACGCGAGTGTCACATCGGTCGTGTGATTCCGGCGCGTTGCGAGGCTTAACTTCTTGACAGACTCGAAGACCGCAGCGTGGAAACACATCAGGCGAGAAAGTCTCCATTTGTTTAAGTGGAGAGAATCGGTCTACAATCCGATTCCAAAAGCCAAAAAGGAAATCGCCGATGAAACCTGAACGCCTGTTTTATACCGTCGCCGGGGCCATCTTCCTGGTCCTGACTGTCATCGGCTTCCAACACTACATCTTCGGAAGCAAACACTTTGACGGCACTCCCATTGCCCCGTCGATGCTGGCAACGGTTGTGGCGCACAGCTCGGCGATCTTCGCCTGGTTCGTGCTGTTTTTCGTGCAGTCTCTGCTCATCTCCACACAGAACCGCCGGATACACATGAAACTCGGCTGGAGCGTATTGGTGATTGCCTCGACGATCGCAGTGACTGGGCCACTCGTGGCTACTCGCTCTATACGCCTCGATCCGAGCGTGGCTAATTTTGATTGGCCCGGTCGTCAATTTCTATTGATCATGTATTCGGAGATTGCACTGTACGTGGTGTCTGTGGCGATTGGTGTGCTCAACCGCAAGCGGCCGCGCATTCACCGTCCCATGATGCTGATAGCCAGCCTTAGTATTCTCAGCGGAGCGACAGCGCGTATACCGCTGGTGAATTCGATTTTTGGGCTTCACACCTGGATGGCATTGTTCGGGCCGGTTGTCACCCTGGGAGCGCTTCTTCTGCTTGTGCGCTGGATGATGACCCGCCGATTCGAGCGTGAGTTTGCTGTTGGTTATGCCGCTCTGGTTGTAGTGTCAGTGGTAGTGGCGAGACTGGCGGTGACGGACGCGTGGGTCAGTTGGGCGGGGATAATTTTGAAACTTTGAAGCAATATCCTTGGC
>Ga0207706_10004532_pt1 | contig 13040 bp, 10 predicted proteins | sample KBSC53metaG_FD_184318 | JGI IMG/M metagenome (GOLD analysis project Ga0207706, IMG submission 184318) | Corn rhizosphere microbial communities from Kellogg Biological Station, Michigan, USA - KBS C5-3 metaG (SPAdes) (version 2) | ecosystem: Host-associated > Plants > Roots > Rhizosphere > Soil ... | reverse complement strand
GGATGACGTTGGCGAGGAGGGCCGCGAAGGCGCACGCGGCGGCGACGCGCCAGTCGAGCCAGCGCAGCGTGAGCGCGAAGAGGCCGATGCCGGCGTGGATGCCTTTGCGCTTCCACTCGGCGGCCGTCAACGCCGTGTCCGTTTTCAGCGGCCCGCGCTCGTCGAGGCCCCGCTCGACGCCGGTTTCCCCGCCTTCGCGTACTCGTCGTACCAGGCGAGGTAGCGCTCGAGCCGGTCGCGGACGTAGCTCGGCTTGCGGATGCCGTGGTGCTGGCCGGGATAGATCACGAGCTGCGTCGGCACGCCCATGCTCCGGAGCGCCTGGTACATCTGCTCCGAACCCACGATGGGCATGTTGAAGTCCGCCTGGCCGCAGAGAAAAAGAGTCGGCGTCGTGATCCGGTCGGCGTGCATGAACGGATAGGAGACCTTGAGCCACCCATCGATGTTCTTCCAGGGCGGGCCGAGCTCCTGCTCGTACTCCCGGATGTACTGATCGCTTCCGTAGCCGGCGAGCGGGTTGGACGATCCGGCGCCGCTCGTCGCGGCCTTGAACCGCTGCGTCGAAGCGATGACGTAGTTCGTCAGCATGCTGCCGTAGCTCCAGCCTCCGACGGCGAGCCGGTCGGGATCGGCGATCCCCCGCGCCACCGCATCGTCGACCGACGCGAGAACGTCCTGGGTGTCGACGTTGCCCCAGTCGGCGTAGATCGCGGTCTGGAACTTCTCTCCCCGCCCGGAGCTTCCGCGCGGATTGGGCGCCAGGACCACGTAGCCGTTGGCCGCGAACCACGCCCACTCCTCTTCGAAGGAGCACTCGAACTGGCCGACCGGGCCCCCGTGGAGACGCAGGATCGTCGGATACCGCTTTCCCGCCACGTAATCCGGCGGTTTCACCAGGAACCCGTGGATCTCGGTTCCGTCCTTGCTCTTGAACTTCGTCTCCTCCACGGCTCCCAGGCGCACCTCGGCGAGCCAGGCGTCGTTCTGCTTCGAGAGTTGGCGCGGCCCGCCCTTCTCGACGGCGTAGATCTCGTTCGGCCGCACGGCCGTGCCCATTTGAACCGCAACGTGCCCTTTGGCGGCGCTGAACCCGGCGACGACCTGCCGACCGTTCACGAGGCGTTCGACCGGGCCGCCGCCGGCCGGAATGCGCGCGAGACCGATGGCCTGGTCCTCTTCGAGCGTGAACAGAATCGCGGAGCCGTCTTCCGTGTATTGCGGGGAGAGGACGTTCAAATCGAGGTCGGCCGTGAGGACCTTCGGGGCGCCGCCCGACGCGGGCACGACGGCCAGGCGGTGCAGGCCGTAGTAGATGAGCTTGTCGAGCCCGCCCTGGACGTAAGCGATGGACTTGGAATCGGGGCTCCAGGCCAGGCGGCTGCCCCAGTCGGCCTGGTTGTCGGAGCGCGCGTCGGTCGTCAGGGCCCGCGGCACGGCGCCCTGGCGCGGCTCGATCGCGTAGATGTCCCAGTTGTCCGTCCGGTCCGCCTCGTCCATGCGCTTCGAGACGAAGGCGATGGTCTTCCCGTCGGGGGACCAGGCCGGAAGCTCTTCGTCGTAGTTGCCCGTGGTCAGAACCTCCGACTTGCGAGTCGCGACGTCCAGGATCGAGAGGTGATTGCGGAGCTTCGTGAGGTAGCCGTCTCCGTCCGATTTGAACTGGTAGCGATCGATGACGATCGGCTTCTTCGATTTCTTCTTCCCGGATTTTCCTTCGTCGGCTTGCGCGTCGGGGTCCGGATCGGAGACGACGAGGACGAGCCTCTTGCCGTCCGGGGACCAGTCGAAGTCCTCGACGCCTCCCTTTTCCTCGGTGACTTTCTCGGCCTCGCCGCCGGTGCGCGGAAGGAGCCAGACCTGGGAGGCGTCGTTGTCGTCATCGCGGCTCGAGAGGAACGCCAGGTACTTGCCGTCCGGGCTCCAGCGCGGCGAGGTCTCGGAGTCCTTGCTCGTCGTCAACCGCACGGACTCCTGGCCGTCCCACCGCGTCATCCAGACATCGGAGGTGTTGCGGTCCTCCTTGAGGTCCGGAGTGCGGACGCTGTAGGCCACCCAGGTTCCGTCGGGCGAGACCTGGGGGTCGGAGACGCTCTTCATCCGGGCCACATCCTCGAGGCTGAAGTTGCGCTTCGCGGTCTGGCCGGACAGACCCGCGGTCAGGAACGCAGACGCGGCGAAGGCGACGAACAGTCGACGCATGATCAACCCCCCTGAAAGCGTCACACAGTCTAACTTCGACGATCCCGCCTCCCGCCTCCCGCCACCTGCCTGCGGACTCCTGACTATCGGTCAGGCCTCCGGGCGCGCGCGGCGCGCGAGGTACTCGGCGAGAGGGTCGCGGAAGTGGCGGATGGGCCGGCCGGTCAGCCTCTCGTACTTTCCGGTGTCGAGCACGGAGTACGCAGGACGCGGGGCCGGGCGGGCGAGGGCCGCGGCGGTCGTCGGGTCGACCGCGACGTCGGAGCGTCCCGCGAGCCAGAGGATCTCGCGCGCGAATTCGTTCCACGAGACTTCGCCGCGGTTTGCGAAGTGATAGACGCCCGAGGCGCCGGCTTCGAGGAGAGCGAGGACTCCCTCCGACAGATCCGTCGTGGAGGTCGGCCGCCCGACCTGGTCGACCACCACGGACAAACGCGTCTTTCCGGTTTCGACCTGTTTCAGGATCGCCTCGACGAAGTTCCAGCCCGATCGCCCGAACAGCCACGAGGCTCGAACGACGAGGCTGCCCGGCAGCCGCAGCGCCTCCTCTTCGCCGGCGCGCTTGGACCGTCCGTAGGCCGACGCGGGATTGACGGGATCGTCCTCGCGGTAGGGCTCCTGCCGGGCGCCGTCGAAGACGAAGTCGGTCGAAATCTGCACCAGCTGCGCCCCGACGTGGCCGCAGGCGTCGGCGAGGTTCGCGACCGCCTCGGCGTTGACCTGAAACGCCCGGGGGTCGATCTCGCAGTCGTCGACCTTCGTGAAGGCCGCGCAGTTGACGAGCACGTCCGGCCGCAGCTCGCGAAGCGCGCGCGCGACCGCGCCCGAGTCCGCGATGTCCAGATCGGCGCGCGGCCGCGCGAGCACGTCGTAACCCGCCGCGGTGAGCAGGAAGACCAGGTCGGAGCCCAGCATGCCCGAGGCTCCGGTGACGAGCACCCGCCGGCGCGCCCGAGGGGCCGGCCGGGAGGCCGCGAGCACGGCCGCGTGGGTTTCGGAGGGAGCGCCTGCGTCCGGCATGAGGCGTCCGCTGTGGGGCCGAGGTTAGCCCGGCTCCTTGGCGGTCGCGGAGGAGGTCGCGAGCCGGTGCGCGTACTGGGAGCGATAAAACTCGCGGTAGGCCGCGTCGCGTTCCTTGATCGGCCGCCACCACTCCTCGTGGTCGCGATACCAGCGGACCGTCTCCGCCAGGCCGTCCTCGAACGGCGTCGACGCCGAGAAGCCGAGCTTCGCGAGCTTGGAGGCGTCCAGGGAGTAGCGGCGATCGTGGCCCGGGCGGTCATCGACGAAGCGGATGAGCGTCTCGGGCTTGCCCAGCTCGCCGAGCACGCGGCGCGTGATCTCGATGTTCTCGCACTCGTTGCCGCCGGCGATGTTGTAGGTCTCGCCGGGGCGTCCCGCGTCGAGAAGGAAGTCGACCGCGGCGGCGTGGTCCCGCACGAAGAGCCAGTCGCGCACGTTGCGCCCGTCTCCGTAGAGCGGCAGCGGCTCGGCGTCGATCGCGTTCGTCGCGAAGAGCGGGATGAGCTTCTCGGGGTACTGGTACGGGCCGTAGTTGTTGGAGGCGCGCGTGATCAGGACCGGGACGCCGTAGGAGGCCCAGTAGGAATACGCCAGCCGGTCGCCCCCGGCCTTCGAGGCGGCGTACGGGTTGCGGGGATTGAGCGGCGATTCCTCGGTGAAGGAGCCCGTGGCAATCGTTCCGTAGACCTCGTCGGTCGAGATCTGGATGAACTTCGAGACGCCGCGGCGCCGGGCTTCCTCGAGGAGGACGAAGACTCCGCGCACGTCCGTCTCGATGAACGAGGCGTCGCCCAGCAGCGAGCGGTCCACGTGGGTCTCGGCGGCGAAGTTGACGACCGCGTCGCAGCCTTCCATGGCGACGCCCACGACGTCCGGATCCACGATGTCGCCTCGGACGAATCGGTACTCGGAGGCCGGCCGCTGCGCGACGTCCGCCAGGTTCGCGGGGTTGGCGGCGTAAGTCAGCTTGTCGAGATTGACCACCGAGACCTTCCCCGCCCGCGACTCCAGGACATGGCGGATGAAGTTGGACCCGATGAAGCCGCATCCTCCCGTCACGAGGAGCTTCATACGATTCCGATCTCCGAGTTGTCGCCGACCAGGAACCTGTGGACCCGGGGCCGCTCCGCGCCCGGATGGATGCGGACGTTTTTTCCGATCAGCGAATCCGCGATGCGCGCCGGGATCCTCTCGAGCCGAGCGCCCTCGAGAACGATCGAGTTCTCGATCTCGCAGCGGTCGATGAGGCAGCCCGCGCCGATCGAGGTGTAGGGGCCGACGAAGGCGTCGCGGATCTCGGCGCCGGGGCCGATGACCGCGGGCCCGCGGACCGTACAGCTCGAAAGCCGCGCCCCCGGCTCGATCACGACCTTGCCCTCGACCTGGCAGCCATCGCCCGCGCTCTCGACGCCTCGGGCCGTGAACGTGTCGAGGATGATCCGGTTGGCCTCGAGCATGTCTTCGATCTTGCCCGTGTCCTTCCACCAGCCCGTCACGAGGTGGGGATGCACGCTCTTGCCATGGTCCACCAGCCACTGGATCGCATCGGTGATCTCGAGCTCCTGTCGGGCGCTCGGCTTGATCGCATGGACGGCTTCGAAGATCGTGTCGTCGAACATGTAGACGCCGACGAGGGCCAGGTCGGACTTCGGCTGGCGGGGCTTCTCGGTCAGCCGCACCACCCGGCCGTTCTCGAGCTCGGCCACGCCGAACTGCGACGGGTTGGTCACCCGGGCCAGCAGGATCTGCGAGTTGCAGCCGAGCTTCCGGTAGTCGTCGACGAGGGTCGTGATCCCGTCGGCGATGACGTTGTCGCCGAGGTACATGACGAAGGGCGAGCCCTTCAGGAACTTCTCCGAGATCAGCACCGCGTGCGCCAGGCCGCGGGGCGCGTCCTGCGGGATGTACGTGATCCGCGCCCCGAAGCGGGACCCGTCGCCGAGCGCGGCTTCGATCTCCAGCCGCGTGTCGCCGACGACCACGCCGATCTCGGAGATCCCGGCCGCGACGATCGCCTCGACCCCGTAGAAGAGGACGGGCTTGTTGGCCACCGGCACGAGCTGCTTGGCGCTGGTGTAAGTCAGCGGGCGCAGGCGCGTGCCCTTTCCGCCCGACAGGATGAGGCCTTTCATCGGGGACGGATCATACCGAAACGTTCCGATTCGTTCGCACGGGGCTAGCGGACGAGCTCGATGGCGGTGACGCCCGGCGCGAGCGTCACGCCGCCCGGCGCCCACGCACCGGACACCCAAACGATCCGCTGCCGGGCGAGCAGCTCTTTCAGGCGCAGGACGGCGTTGGACAGATCCGGGAACGACGAAACGTCTTCGACCTGCCCGTCCTTCCATCGGGTGGGAGAGTTGCGCAAGAGCGACCAGACGCGCAGGGGGACTCCCAGGCTCGCAAGATAGTCCTCGACCTGTCGGGGCGACAATTGACTCGCGTCCCGCCGCTCCTCGCCTTCGACGAGCACGACTGCGCGTCGCCTGCCCGCGCTGCAAGCCTGAAGGCCCGCAATGGCCACGGCGTCCGCGAACCGATACGGGGGCGGTGAGCGGTCGCCCACGCGCCGGACGTGTGTCAGGAGCCACGAGTATCCGGGGTCCGCCTCGCCGAACGGCCCGATGATTTCGAAAAGCTCGCTCTGCACCGAGCCGTCCTCGGGTGCGAGCGACACCGGCCAAACGTAGCCGACCTCGTCCCCGCCGTCGAAGCGAAGGGGGAAATCGCGGTTCGCCGTGCCGAGGCGGCGGTGCGCTTCGTCGTGAAGCGGATGGCGGACCAGCAGAACCGTGGCGCCCTCTTTCTCGATGGCCACGGGCACGACCGGGCCGGAAGGCCCCCGGAACGCGTCCCGAATCTCCGAAATGTCCGGTGCCTTGCGACCGGTCAAACGCACGGCCACGGCCGTCAGGACTGAGCCCGACGCATCGCCGACATCGCCGCCGAAGGCGATCTCCGCACGCGCAATCGCATCGCGGGAATAATCCACGACCGCCCGCAGGACGTGGACGCGGGTGAGATCCAGCTTCGGCAGGGTGGCCTGTCCGGCGGCGTCGATGTCGAGCTTCCGGCTGTCGAGCGTCAGCGAGCGGCGGACGGGAGCCTGCCGCCGAACGCTGGTCGCCACCATGCGCGCCGAGCGCGGCCGTCCCTTCTCGTCACGCTCGATCAGGATCTCGACGCGGGCCGGGGGCTGCGGCGTATTCACCCAGCGCGACACCCGACCGACCTCGCGGCCCGAACGATCGAGCGCGATAGCGACGAGCTCGTGGGGACGGAGGGCTTCGCCGAAATCCACTTCCGCCGTCCAGGGAGGTCTCGTGAGGCGGGCGACGGGCAGGCCGTCCAGAGTCACGACGAGCGAGGCGGCCGGCAGCGACGGCACGATGTCGACCGCCACCGGATGAACGCCCACGAGCAGTCCGATCAGAAGCGACGAAAACGCGATCGCGCGTGCATCGTCCATGCGCACGGCAATTCTAGAACCCGAGGAGCGCGTCGATCGAACCGTTGACGTCGAGGATCGTGCCGATGTCCTTGAGGTTGACGACCAGCCGGTAGTCGTTGCGCGGCGCGGGGGGCAGGCGGAGTTGCCGGATCTCGAGAAAGACCGTGTAGCAGGAGCCTTTGTAGGTCAGGAGGCCCCGGTCCTCCTGCCAGGTGTTTGCCGTCGCGTCGTAGGCCACCGCTCCGTCGAAGCGGAAGTACTTGCCGAGGTCGACCCCTCCCGAAACGCGGAGCTGGTCGGAATTGAAGTTGAATCCGGGTATCGGATTGTCCACGACCGGCCGCGCGCCGAACCAGCTCGCGTTGAGGTAGTTCGAGCCCCAGGTCGCGCCGGCCGTGACGCTCGCGGTCGTGAGCTGGTTGGCGTAGGGGTCGTAAGCCAGCCGGCCGTCGACGTGGAGGAGGCCCGGACGCGAGATCCGGAGGAGGGCCTCGTAAGGTCCGGTCTTTCGCTGCTCGAACGTCGGCGGCACGGGCACGAGCGTCTGCGGGAAATCGAAGGCGTAGGTCTGCGCGATCTCCAGCGAGGCGATCTCTTCGGCCGAGCCCTTGACTCCTTCGGTGCGCGCGAGGAGTCGGTTGACGATCGCATAGCGGATCTGGTTCCGGCCCAGGGCGTTGTCGACCTCGTCGAAGGCCGGAATATGGTCCGGATTGTCGACGTCCGACACGTACTGGTAGTCCACACGGGGCTCGATGATGTGCTTGAACTTGTCCCATGACCCGATCGACGTGTCGTAGATCCGCGAAAACGAGGGACCGACGAAGGAGACGCCGCCCTCCGCGTAGCTCCGCGTGAAGGCCTCGCCCGTGAACTTGCCGCCCGGAACCAGGACCGAGTCCGTGTACTGCGTGACGCGCCCGCCCGCCCGCGCCGTGAGCGACAGCCAGGGGATCTCCTTGAACGGGAACGAGAAAATGGGATACGCGTCGAACCGGCCATAGGTGCCCTTGGTGAAGTCCCGGCCGCGATTCATGTACAGCCCCGAAAGCGAGGAGAGCAGCGAGAGGTACAGGCCGCTGTGCCCGATCTGCGCCGTGCGGTGGAAGAACTCGACCGTCGGAAACCTCTCCTGGATGACGGTCGAGGAGTAGAACGTCTCGCTCCTCTCGAAGCGGACGTTCAGCGAGTCGGCGCCGAAGTTCTTCGACAGGAAACCGCGCGAAACGATCTGGCGGGCGGAATTGAGCGCAAAGCTCCGTTCGTAGTCCTGGAGGTACTGCTGGTCGGAGTAGTCGCGGATCGAGAGGACTCCCCGGAACCCGAAGGGCAGGTCGTCGGCCACGTGGTCGAGCCGGAGCTTCCAGCGCGTCGCCGGCTGGTCGGTATACACGCCCGGTTGGCCGTTGGGCAGAAAGCACACGCCGTTCCCTCCGTCCGGAGGGATCTCCGAGAGCGGAACGCAGACCGTCGCGTTCTGGTCGCGGATGACGTAGCCCTGGAACAGGCCCGCCGACTCGTCGGTCGGCCGCCAGCGGGACTCGAGCCCGCCGCCGACGGAGCCGTCGGTGTAGGCGTCGAGGTGGATCGTCTGGTCCGTCGGCCGCCCCGTGACCCAGAAGTAGGACAGGCCGAGGAAGAAGCCTCGCTGGTTGCTGTAGCCAATCCCGGGGACGAGCATGCCCGAGGCGCGGTCCTCTTTCGTCGGCCAGATGAGATACGGCGAGTAGAGGAGCGGCACGTGTCCCGCGCGGAAGGCCACGTGCTTCATCCGCGCGTAATCGTCGAGCGTGACCGTGGCCTCGGCGAGCGTGAACGACCAGTCGGGGTCGGGCATCTCGCAGGCCGTGAAGACCCCGTCCTTGATCCGGTAGGTCGCGGGTCCGATCTTCTCGATCGTCGAGCCGACGATGTGGAAGGTCGGCGGCAGATCCGCCGTCGCGTCCTCGAGCACGCCGGTCTTGGTGTCGAGGTGGAACGTTCCGCGGGATCCGGACATCCGCGTGGGCCCCTGGTCGATGACGACGTGGCCCGTGAGCACCGCCGTCTTCGTCGGAAAATCGTACCGGGCCGCATCCGCCGTGATCTTGAGGTCCTGGTACTCGATGACGACTTCTTCGCTTCCCTCCCAGAACTGGTCCTTTTCGAAGTGCACGGGGTTCTTGGTGTAGAGGCGGACCTCGCCGCCCTTCTCAGGCGTCTTGAACTTGATCTGGAAATTGGTGCGCTGGTCGAAGCGCGACGCAAAGGGATCGGCCTCGTTGGCAACCTGGGCCAGCGCCGCGGACGCCGAAACGGCCAGGACAGCGAGTCCCGTCGCGGCCGGGAGGCGCTTCACGCGTCCATGGAGCGGACGCTCGCGGCGACCCGGAACGCGGCCTCGGTCCTGGCGCGAACTTCCTCGGCGGTGACTCCCGGAGCGAGCTCGACGAGCTCGAGTCCGGCGCCGGCCTGGAGGACGTCGAAGACACAGAGGTCCGTGATGATCCGGTGCACGCAGCGCCGCCCCGTCAGAGGCAACGTGCACCGCTTGAGGATCTTCTTCTCCCCCGACTTCGCCGTGTGCTCCATCGTCACGACGAGGCGCCGGGCGCCGGCCACGAGATCCATGGCGCCGCCCATGCCCTTCACCATCTTGCCGGGGATCATGTAGTTCGCGATCGAGCCCTCTTCGTCGACCTGCATGGCGCCGAGGATGGAGAGATCGATGTGCCCGCCCCGGATCATTCCGAAAGAGTCCGCCGACGAGAAGTACGAGGCGCCCGGCCGGATCGTCACGGTTTCTTTTCCGGCGTTGATGAGGTCGGGATCGACTTCGTCCTCCCGCGGGTACGGACCCAGTCCGAGGATGCCGTTCTCCGACTGGAGAATCACCTCGATGCCGGGCGGAATGTGATTCGCGATGAGGGTCGGCATGCCGATGCCCAGGTTGACGGTGTAGCCGTCCCGGAGCTCCCGGACCGCCCGGCGGATGATGCCTTCGCGGTCGAGCATGTCAGCCCTTTCTCACGGTCCGGCGCTCGATCCGCTTCTGACGAGGAGCGACAACCAGGCGGTTCACGAAGACTCCGGGAGTGTGAACGCCCTCCGGATCGAGCTCGCCGACCTCGACGAGCTCCTCGACCTCGGCGATCGCGATCTTTCCGGCCGTGATGGCCATGGGATTGAAGTTCCGCGCCGACTTCCGGTAGACGAGGTTGCCGAGGCGGTCGCCCTTCCAGGCCGCGACCATCGAGAAGTCGCCCACGATGCCCCGCTCGAGAAGGTAATCGCGGCCGTCGAAGCTCCGCGTCTCTTTGCCCTCGGCCACGAGCGTTCCGGCGCCCGCCGGCGTGTAGAACGCGGGGATGCCGGCGCCGCCGGCCCGCATCCGCTCCGCGAGGGTGCCCTGCGGCACCAGCTCGACCTCGAGCTCGCCCGAGAGGAACTGCCTCTCGAACTCGGCGTTCTCCCCGACGTAGGAGGACACCATCTTGCGGATCTGCCGGGCGCGCAGCATGAGCCCGAGCCCCCAGTCATCGACGCCGCAGTTGTTCGAGACGACGGTCAGGTCCTTTACGCCCCGGCGGACGAGCGCGCCGATCAGGTTCTCCGGGATGCCGCACAGGCCGAATCCCCCGACTACGAGCAGGGCACCATCCGGCACGTCCCGCACGGCCTCGTCGGCGGACGAGACGACCTTGTTCATCATCGCTTGGACGATGATAACCGAGGGAAAAAGTCGAGAGTCGAGGGTCTAGGGTCTGGTGTGGGGACGAGCAACCGCGACGAATTCCGAAACGTCCAGATCGGCGCTGGCTCCGGAAAACTGCGCCAGCCGGTCGCGGCGCTTCGCGCCGTCCGGAGACGCCGGAAGCATCTGCGTGTCGATCTCGGCAACGCGATAGCCGGACGCTTCGAAGAGGTCGATCAGCGTCGAGCGCGTGAAGAAGCGGACGTGCGTTCCCGAGAGGATCGAGTAGGGCACGTAGTCGAAGCGTCCGCGGATGAGGTCGTCCACGATGGACCAGTGGCCCACGTTGGGCACGGACGCGACGACCACGCCGCGTTCCGACAGCCACGGCCGCACGCGGACGAGAGCGTCGGAGGGATCGGCCAGGTGCTCGAGCACGTCGCCGAACAGGATCGCGTCGAACCGGCCCGAAAGCGGAGCCGCCTGCGGGACATCCTCGAGACGGATCGCGAGCACCTCGTCGTAGGCGCCGGCGGCCGAGGCGGCATCGCCGGCGTCCGGCTCGATGCCGACGATGCGCCGGACGCCCCGGGCGCGAAGCGCGCCTGCGGTGGCCCCGCGAGAGCAGCCCACGTCCAGAACCGCGCTGGCGCCGACGGGCACCTTCGCCGCCAGATCGTCGCGCGAGGACGCGTCCATGGCTCCGTATCGGTGCACGTAGGCGCCGGGATCGATCGCCGCCGTCAGGCCCCGTCGAGCGGCCTCGCCGGGGACGTCGCGCAGCGGCAATTCGCCCGGAAGTGCCTCGAGGGCCGAGCGCCGCACTGCGAAGATCGGCGACGCGGGCGCCGTCGCCGGTCGGAGCGGCCCGCCCGAAGCCTCGAGGAAAGCGGCGGCTTCGGAAAGCAGCGTCGGCGTCAGATATGCGAAGGGAGGCGCGGTCCGGCCTTCCTCCGATTCCGACTCGTTCGAGACCGGCAGGGCGAGAGCCAGATCCGGGCGGGCCGCCAGAGACCGCACGAGACGGAGACCGGGCCCCGGCAGCAGATAGGCTTCGGGGTCCACCTGCACGAGAACGATCGGCGCATTTCCGACGGCGTCGGAAACGACCGGGTCACGACCCGGGAGCTCGGCGCGCCTCCGCGCGGGGAGACGGCGCGCGTACCGGGCGGCCAGACGCCAGGCCCACGCGGCTTCGGCCTGGAAGCGGGGAACCCCGCCGAGAACGAGGTCGAACGCGTCCCCGGAAGGGACCGTCAGGCCGTCTCCACCAGCATCGCCGTCGCTTCGCCGCCGCCGATGCAGATCGCCGCGACGCCGCGCTTCTTGCCGCGCTTGCGGAGGGCGTGGATGAGCGTCGTGAGGATGCGCGCGCCCGACGCGCCGATCGGATGGCCGAGGGCGACGGCGCCGCCGTTCACGTTCACGCGGTCGGGCGGGAGCGACAGCTCCTTGATCGCGGCCATCGCCACCGCCGCGAATGCTTCGTTGATCTCCCAGAGGTCGATGTCGGACACGGAGAGGCCGGTCTTGGCGAGGAGCTTCTGGATCGCGCCCACCGGGGCGGTCGTGAACCACTCCGGGGCCTGCGCCACGCCGGCATGCGCGACGATGCGGGCAATCGGCTTCCATCCCTTCGCCCGGGCCGTCTCTTCCGACGTCACGACCAGGGCGGCCGCGCCGTCGTTGATCTTCGAAGAGTTCGCCGCCGTCACCGTGCCGTCCTTCTGGAAAGAGGGCTTGAGCGTCGGCATCTTCTCGAGCGGGGCGCTGAAGGGCTCCTCGTCGGCGTCGATGCGCAGCGGGTCGCCCTTCTTCTGCGGAACCTCGACCGGCGCGATCTCGTCGGCGAACGCGCCGCTCTTCGCGGCGTTCTGCGCGCGCTGGTACGACTCGAGCGAGAAGGCGTCCTGCTCCTCGCGCGTGAACTTGTACTTCGCCACGCAGAGCTCGGCGCAGTTGCCCATGTGCTGATCCTTGTACGGATCCCACAGGCCGTCCTTGATCATGGAGTCCACGAGCGTGCCGTTGCCCATGCGCAGCCCCGTGCGGGCCTTCTCGAGCAGGTACGGCGCGTTCGACATGGACTCCATGCCGCCCGCGACGGCGACCTCGTACTCACCGGCCTGGATCGCGTTGCCGACGTCCATGACGGCGCGCATCCCGGAGCCGCAGACTTTGTGGACGGTCACGCACGGGACCGAGTTGGGGATGCCCGCGCCGAGCGAGGCCTGGCGGGCGGGCGCCTGCCCCTGCCCCGCCTGGAGGACGTTGCCGAACACGACCTGCTCGACCTCCTCGGGCTTGACCCCCGCGCGCTCGAGTGCGGCGCGGATGGCCACGGATCCCAGAGCCGGAGCGGGCAGCGAAGACAGTTTGCCGAGAAACGACCCGACGGGCGTTCGTGCCGCCGAAAGGATCACGAGATTCTTCATAGGGCGCGGATTCTAGCCGTTGTTCTCCCGGGAGGAACTATGGCGCGTCCGGCTCGAAGGGTTCCTACTTGGCCGACTCGAGCTTCCAGCCGCTCCGGATCGTCGTGGCCTGGCAGTAGGTCTTGAGGCAGTCGACGTCGTTGAGGCACTGCAGAACGGACTGACAGGCCTGCGCCGGCGACGAGCCCTCGGCCACGTCGACGTTCTCGACGCATTTTCCGGAGAAGCCGGGGTTGGTGAAGACGCAGGTGGCGTT
>Ga0207706_10004528_pt1 | contig 13049 bp, 16 predicted proteins | sample KBSC53metaG_FD_184318 | JGI IMG/M metagenome (GOLD analysis project Ga0207706, IMG submission 184318) | Corn rhizosphere microbial communities from Kellogg Biological Station, Michigan, USA - KBS C5-3 metaG (SPAdes) (version 2) | ecosystem: Host-associated > Plants > Roots > Rhizosphere > Soil ... | reverse complement strand
CACGTGCGTGCCTGCGACATTCCCCCAGCACGAACTTGAGATGCACCAGTTCCCCGTCAAGGACTGGCCATCCGGCGACAACGTAAAAAAGGTGCCCGACGGCCAGACGGCGAACGGAGGGTTGCCGTCCCGTGAGAGCTCCACTTTCGTCGGCTTTGTGCCGGCCATTCCCACCCTCACCGCTGTGGTGGTCCCGTGAAACGGAAGACTCGGAGCATTCGGGACCGTGAGAGACAGGTCATCCACGTTGAGCGTCACGGCAGCGGAGGATGTCGCCCCGGTGGCATAGGTCGCGACGACCTTCAGCACGTGTTCGCCTGGGACATTGCCCCAGCACGAACTTGAAATGCACCAGTTCCCCGTCAACGACTGGCCGTCTGACGACAACGTAAAAAATGTGCCCGACGGCCACGCGGCGAACGGAGGGTTGCCATCCCGTGAGAGCTCCACTTTGGTGGGCCTCGTGCCGGCCATCCCCACCGTCACCCGGGCGGTCGTCCCATTGAATGGGAGATTCGGCGCACCAGCGACTCCCAGGCTCACCGCTGCAGCGGGTGTTGGCGAAGCACTCGGGGGGTAATAGGTGAGGACATTGCTCGGCCCGGATTCGTTCTGTGCAAAATCGTAGGCCGTCACCAGATAGTGCTGAACGACCGCGGGTGTTCCGATATTGAAACTCGTCACTTTCCCCAACGTCGCAAGCGGTGTCGCCGTCCCAAATGCTTTCGAACAGGGCAGTTGACTGCACTGGTAGACGCGGTACCCCGCGAGATCGGACGCGCTATTGTCATCCCATGTCAGCGAGGCTCCCCATACAGTCGTCGACCACAAAGCGAGAATCGCAGCGCCGGCGTGTAGCCAGTTCATATGGATACTCCTTAATATTCTGCTCATAGTGGAACACACCCATAGCCTGATGAAGACCATCAAGCGTCTCTCTGTTCGTTGTGGATGGTTGACGCAGTTACCGCTCTACGGCCAGGTGCATTGCAGGTTGGTGGTGGATGTCGACGCGAAACGAAGCAATCGCTGTGCCATTGCTCAGATGATGAGCCGGCACCTGTGGGAAGCGGTGAAACGCTATGTCTCGAAAAGAGCGAATGAACGATGCGTAAGCAATATGTAAAAGTTCACATCAGCGGTACACCGATTGTCCGGCACCTGCGGGAATGTCCAGTAGCACTGTATGAAATTGTCCTCATGCGAGGGTCCAAGAATGTTCCGCGACGGATGATCGTTGCAGACTTTTGTCGCGAGTCAGGAAGGCCGGTGTTCACTCGCACCGTCGCTTGCGCGAGCGGTTCAGCGGAGATGGGGATTACACATGACTCCAATACCGGAGCCTATCCCCTTGAATTGTTTTCCTGTCGACTTGGATCCTTGTCCGACCGATTCGCGAATGACCCGTTGAAGTTGTTCGACCGCGTCCTTTGAGATAACGGTCGTGGCCCCGGCCGCCTTCATGAGCTGGCAAGTGTCTTCGGTCGCAATGGCCGACACGCCCACGACTACCACATGAGGATACGTTCTTCGGATCCAGGCGGTCGCTTCAATCCCATTGAGCCGAGGCATGTTGATGTCCATCACCACGACGGCGGGCTTCAGTTGTGCTACCGCCAGCACGGCCTCTTCGCCATCGCACGCCTCGCCGACAATTTCGAAATGGGGAGAGGTGGCGAGGATCGCTCGGAGCGACTCCCGAATCTTCTCGACGTCATCGACGAGGAGGATTCGAATGACCTCACTTCCTTCGCGTTCCATGTATCTCCTCCATTTCTGCCGACATGAGAAACCGTGTGCTAGGGGGCCAGGGTCTGACGCGTGGGCCTGACCCGTTGCATGAAATCCGTATGACATCCTGAACAATAGGTGTGGGTCACGGGGTTCCCCACGAGCCTCATTCCATACATCTGTTCATAGGCTCGCTTCGTGACCCACCGGTCGGGGTCCCCAGCAAATGCCTTTCGTGCTCGCACCAGTCCGCACACACAACACATGGCGATGAGAGAGGTTCCAGGTACTCCCCCACCGTTGACGCCTTGTCGGAATGTAGCCATACGTGCTCCTCGAGGTTAGATGATTGCTCATTCTCCTATTGAAAGCGTACCTGGCAGGCGGACCCCCCTGGCCAGTACTTCCCCTAGTTTTAGCATCATGGACACCCCAGTTCGCCCTGGAAAAGCACCTAGTTTCTCACTTTTTCATCGAAGAGACCGTTAGGACGGGCCGAAGCGGCCGGGGTGAGGATGCCCTCGTCGAGGTGCGCAGGAGCAGCTCACTCCTCCGCAATTCGGATCAGTTCATCAATGACTATCTGCAGGTCAATCGCACAGTGAAGGTCACGATCAACGATCGTACAAGCAGCTTGGAAGGCGCATCTCACGATGGTTGTCCTGCGATGGCTTTGAGGGTAGACTCGCGTTCGTTGGCTTAACGAAAAGGAAGCTCGTCATGAAGAGTCTCGCGTTCGTTGGGGTTGGCGTTCTTCTTTCAACGACAGTGTGTAGCCTCGTCGATTCGAGAGCGGAGGAGAAGAGGCCTCAAAACTCATTCTCTGCCGCGCATTGCCACGGCTCCATCGCCAAGACCGAATGGACACTGGCTGATGGCAACTCCCCGACCCCCGCCTGTGTGGAAGGGAAAGATCTCACGAAGGGCGTCCTTGCCTTCGATGCCGACGAGGCCCAAGGCGCTCTTGTTCCGTTCACCTTGCCTGGACACTTTACGGGGAAGCTCAATGTCAAACTGACGTGGCAACCGGCGTCCACGATCGGTTCAGTAGGATGGTGTGTCACACTCGTGACTGGGTCGAATCTGAAGCGCGGCGGTGGCGCACCGCTCACGCAAGCCGCCCGGAGCTGCGCCTCAGATCCGGCAAAGAAATCGCCTCAGCACCTCACGACTGCGCTCGTCATCAACGTACCCGCCACAGCGCCTGCCGCGGACAATGACGTCTGGCACATCAGAGTCAGTCGCGACGCCAATAGCAGCGTCGTGCTTGACGACATGCCCGGCGATGCTCGCTTGATCGGCGTGGTGATCGAAACTCAGGAAGCCCCTCGGCGGACGCTGTAACTGCAGTATCTCTTTTTTATCACTTATGAGGGGAAAACACGGTGTGTTCCCTGTCACGTGCGGTAGGCGTCGACGCGATGATGGCGGTCATCTCATGGCGAAAGCAACCGGGCGGGCCGATTGGAAATCCGCCTTGAAGACACCGTCCATTCACCGGGACGGAAATGAAATGACGATCGCTCCCATGACGTCGTTGAGCTTCAGGTCTCGCTTGTTGCTCAACGAATGGCCATTGTGACACTCGACACAGGCTTTCGTGATCGCCCGATCGGCATAGATGGCCTTAAACATGCGCCGGTCCCCTTGGCTGACGATGCCGGCATACGGTTTTTGTGGTTCCTTGGCCACCTTCTCTAAGCCAGCCCGTTCAAAATCATCAGCAGGGCCATTCGCCTTGTTGATCGGCCAGAGGCTCGTTAACCGGATACGCAAGCTCGTCCCTTGCCCTTGAACGGCTTCCCCCGTCATCAGCAGCATTTGTGCTGGCAGGGGCAACGTCCCTTGCTTCTTCCACTGCTCTGTCGCTGCGGTCACTCCGAGCTCCTGCATGCGTTCCACCACGTGGGTGGTATACAGCGTGCGATCCGCTTGAACGATCGCATAGACGTACTCGGCCACCACCTCTGGTGGAATTCCCGCTTGCCCTTCAGGGCGCGCCATTTCCCCCATGAATCCTGCAGAACACAGCAGGCTGAGGCTGAGCACGATAAGGCCTCTTCGAGTGGCTGTACGCATGGCAACTCCCTTACCGACCGTGTGTCTCGCTCGCCGCGTGCGGCTGCTTCTCTTCAGTCATAATAATCAGGAGCTCTTGAAGCTCTGACCCGGGCTTACCATCATGGCCGCACCAGATCAGATCGTACATTCTGCGAAATCCACTGAAGGGTGCCGTAAACTGCAGCGTGAGGGTGTCGCCCGGATTCAAGCGAAACCCGGCGGCATCTTTCCGAAAAATCCCCGTCGCGCGCCCCAAAAAATGGATCTCCGTCTTGGTGAAGAGAGGAGAGATAAACTCACGAGGACCGTGATCTTCGTTCCGGAGCGCAAGGACGATCGGCTCGCCCGCGACTAACGTCAACACTTGTCCGTGGGTTTGTGGTCCCTTCAGGATGGGATGGCCGCCTTCTTGAACGACGATCTCGGTATCGGCGGTCGCTGGCTTGGCTGAGGAATGAGCGCCTTGGTGGTTATCGGACGCTCCATCATGTGCCAAGGTCCTGTCCTGGGGAACCAGGACGATAGCCCCAGCGATGACGGCCATCACTCGAGCGAACAACAGAATCGATAAAAAGGTGTCGGTCGGTTTCATGAAGGCTTCCCGTCCTCGTTATCCATGCTTGGGCTTCACGACAAATATTTCCCCTTGCAGGACATCCCCATGGAGCTTCCCATGGACGTTACACCAGAACTTGAACAGCTCCCCACTGAAGTCCTTCGGCAGGTCAAAGCGAAGACCGACCGTCTCCCCCGGATCGATGCGGAGACCGTTGGCCGTATAGGTATAGACCATTGTCGCTCTGCCCCAAAACTGGAATTCCACCTTGGCGAACAAGGGGGACACGAACTCGTGCGGCAGCGTATCCTCATTGCGTAACTCCAGCGTGATCTCTTCCCCCGACGGCAAGGAGAAGGCCGGGTGCTCCGAGTGTTGCCCGGAGGTATTTCCCTTGACCATATGGAAGGCCTTCTCCTTGATGACGAGAATCACGTCGGGCTCATACTCACGCTCATCGGCTTGAGCAAAAGCGCCGCGTGACCCACCCGTCAAGACCATAGCCAGGACCATGAGCGGCACAAGAGAAGAGTGCACCTCAACCTCCGCCAATCTCCCCTCGGTGATCGACGACCAGCACCTCACCGCGCATCTTGTCGCCGTACTGCTTTCCATGAACGTTGCACCAGAACACCTCATAGAGATTTTGGAACTCTTTGGTGTCCTGAGGCACATCGAACGTTAACCGGACCACTCGTCCCGGATCCACCCGCACCCCGGCCGCGTTCGGCAACTTCACAAACACGCCGTTGCCATCGAGCGCAAAGGGGACATTGAACAGCATGGGAGACACGAACTCATGGGCTACGGTATCTTCGTTCCTGAGCACGATATCGGCTCGCGTACCCGCCAACAGCATAAATCCTTTTGCCGTCTCTCCTCTGGCGATCTGAAACGTCTTCCCCGTCATCACCACTTCGGCATTCGGTTCCATATTCTGTGACCGCATCACTTGAGGACGACCGGCGTCGGTTGCCTCGTTCGTCGATGACTCCGCCGCAGCTGGGGCTGCAAAAGCAAGGAGCGCGATCACCGATGCGCTTATACCGCCTATGTACTTCATGGTTTCTCCCTTCGTGATAGAGGATACACTGTTGTCGCTCACTGACGCGTTCCACCGCTGAACGTATCGAATCTCCCACCTCCTTGGTTGTAGGAAGCCAATGTTGGAATGAACGGACGTGCTGCGCCTGCTTCATAGACAGATACCTGCATTGCACATACCTAGGAAGCGAAGTTGAGAATCGCCTGCAAATGGAGAGAATCGCGCGAAGGGAGGTCAAATACGTGGGTTATTTTGAATCGGATCCGATCCGCTGTGCATCCGATCCGATCCGAATTTTCTTGAGGGAGCACTCAGAGTTTTTGAAATCGACGAAGCCGCGCTGATCTGCCCTCACGCCGAGTGGATCGAGAAAAGACTAGCCAACCACTTTGGTTTTACCTGCCTGAAGACCATTTTCGCTGGATATTAAGCCCGTTTCATTAATACTAGAAAAGACCACATTCGATGAGGAAGTGTGTCGCCTAAGGGTGAGACGATCGGCGTGGCGACTTCTGGAGAGATGGAGAGAAGCATGCAGTTTCTTGGATGGACCGGCGGATCAAAGGACTCAACGGGAGCAATGTCAGGCGGCCTCGATCGCGTGACAACGCTGAGAGGAATAGCGGCGTTGATGGTCGCGGTCGGACATAGCCTCCTGGTGTTTTCCGTTGACAACCTCCCCACGCTACGGACTGTTCCTTTTGCCGAAGTCCCTGGGGTTGAATCCCTGGTCACCAAGGCATTGCTTGTGCTCTTCAATGGGAACTCGGCCGTCACACTCTTTTTCGTGATCAGCGGATTTGTGCTCGGCCTTTCCCTCGATCGTGGGAAAGGCGGGTTCATCTCAAACTATATGGGGTTTGTGCTTCGCCGCGTATTCAGGATTTATCCAGCGCTCATCGTGTCACTCCTTCTTGTCGGAGCATTGATGCCATGGATCGTGAGTCTAGACGAATCCGTCCTGGGGTCTGAATGGTTCAACTCACTCTATCGAACCCCGTTCGAGATCGCGGATCTTTGGAATAATGTCTTGCTGGTGAGCACGGACATGAATCCAATCAGTTGGACACTCAGAATTGAACTAGTGGCTGCATTGTTTTTGCCGCTGCTTCACGTATTTACGAGAAAAACAGGACCATGGTACGACGTGGTGATGCTTGTCGGACTTGTCTGGATTTCCAGTGAGTACACGCGTGCCGACAGCCTAAAATGGATCGTTGCCTTTTATTTTGGAATAATCTTGCCTCGTTGGGGCGGCTGGATTGAATGTCTCGCAAGGACATCTCCGATGGGAGGGAGTGCCAGCATTCTTGTAGCGATAGCCACCTTTCTCACGGCAACTCCATTTTGGGGGATCAATTTGAGGGATACGACAGGTATCGTGTATGAGGCAGCGAGTGCCAGTGTGGTGATCGCCTGTTTCGTCTACGGCAAAGAGTTGCAATGGTGTCACTGGATCGATCTGAGATGGTTGCGGCTGGTCGGGCGAGTGTCTTACAGCTTTTATCTCATTCATTTGGTCGTTTTGTATTGTTTGGCACGAGCGATCATTCAAATTCCTGGTACGTGGGTGGCCGGTATTCCTCCGCTGGTATTGAATGTATTGTTGGCTGGCCTATCCATCTCGGCGGCGATAGTGCTGGCGCGGTACTTGTTCCTGTGGGTTGAAACCCCCTTCATGCTCCTGGGAAAACAGATCTCATTGCGGCTAGTGCGATTAGGCTCTCTTGCGCGTCTCTGTCGTTCAGAGGATGATTGGTATCGGCACGCCAAAAACACTCCGAGTACCTAATCTCACCCCGTCTTGCAGTCACACATTCGTCTCCTCGGCCTGCTCCCGACCCCTTTTTTATTCCCGACCTAGGTGATCTCCTCGTCTCCATGAACGGATAATCCGCATATCATTGAGTGCGCAAAGGCCTCCCCTCTCAAGGAGTAAACAACATGACACAGACCATGCCATCCACCATGCGGGCTGCCGCCATCGACCGGTTCGGCGGTCCTGAGATGATCGTGTTGCATAAGCTGCCGCTGCCAGAGGTCGAGCCCGACGAGGTGCTGATCCGAATCGAATCGGCCGGCGTGGCCGAGTGGGACCCGTTCGAGCGCGAAGGCGGGTTCGTCAAGATGCTGGGCAAGACACCGACATTTCCGTACGTGCTCGGCACCGACGGGGCCGGTACCGTCGCCGCCGTCGGCAAGGAGGTCGCAGGATTCAAGGAAGGAGACAAGGTCTACAGCGCCTCTCTCGCAAATCCGAAGGGCGGGTTTTATGCCGAGTACGCCTCCGTGAAGGGTGAGATGGTGTCGCGCATTCCCGACCAGCTGTCGATCGACCAGGCGGGCGTGATGCTCTCCGACGCCGTCACCGGCCTGCGAGCGTTGGACGACATCCTCAGGGTGAAGCGCGGAGAGTCGGTGATGATTTTCGGCGCCAGCGGAGGCATCGGACATATGGCCATCCAACTGGCCAAGCGGATGGATGCCCGGGTCTTTGCAGTCGCCTCCGGCGACGACGGCGTGTCTCTGGCAAAGCATTTGGGCGCCGACGCCGTGGTGGACGGGCACCGGGAAGACGTCGCCGCCGCCGCTCGAACGTTCGCTCCCCGTGGCGTGGATGCCGCGCTGGTCACGGCCGGCGGTGAGGCCGCCGATCAGGCGCTCACGGCGGTCCGCGATGGCGGACGCGTCGCCCATCCCAACGGCGTAGAGCCCCAACCGAAGGCGCGGCCCGGTGTGAAGGTCATGGCCTACGACGGCGAACCGGACCGCGAGATCATCGACAAGCTCAATCGACTCATCGAGGCTGGTCCCTTCGAGGTTCATATCGCCCGCACGTTCCCGCTCGAGCAAGCGGCCGACGCGCACCGGGCCCTTGAGAAGCACCATCTGGGGAAGCTGGCACTACGACCACGACAACAGCAGCCCTAGAGGAAAGGAGACCCATGTTAGGCGATACGAACGCGGTCGCGAACCTCGCCGTGAAGAATTTGGAAACCGCCAAGACATTTTACGAAGACACGATCGGTCTCAAGCCGGTCGACGGTGAAGGCGATGAGCTGATTGTCTTCAAAAGCGGCAACACCACCATCAATGTCTATCGGTCACAGTATGCCGGGACCAACAAGGCGACGGCGGTGACATGGGCGCTCGACGATCTGGAAGGCGCCGTGCGCATGCTGAAAGCCAAGGGAGTGAAGTTCGAGCATTACGATTTGCCCGGCATGAGCCGACAGGGCGACGTGCACGTCTGCGGCGACATGAAGGTGGCCTGGTTCAAGGATCCAGATGGCAACATTCTCAATATCGTGAGCTCTTAGCGAGATCGGCGGGTGTCGAGAACAAGCAAGCTTGGAAGGAGCTTGCCCGGTGGAGTGGCGCTAAGGAACCAGGGAGGTTCGCACAATAAAGACCTGGCCACCGCTCCCTCGAAATGCCAAGCCGTTGGTTCCCCACCGGATAAAGTTGGTGAGCGCCTGTGGACTGACAACCGTCACATCGTCAGCCTGTCCACGAAGTTGCAAGCTGTTGATGTCGTACGAATATAGACTGAGTTTTCCTCCACCAACCAGCCCTCCCGTGAAGAAGACACGCCCCACCGTTGAGTCTGGTCTCACGATCATAAAAGGGTTGGGAAGCCCCATGAACTGTCCTTGTGTCGTCCAGGTCGTCGGATTCACCACGTAACCATGATTGGTGTAGATCAGACCGTTGTCAAAGACGATGTCATCGAGCGATATGGCGACTGGCGTCGTCGCTTGATTGACGATACTGACGCCCAATGGAGTCACCGCCAGGGTAGAAAAGCGGCGGTCAGGCACCGGTAGTGTTTCAGCGTCATAGCCATACAGGGTTGATGCGGTTTGCGAGAACTGAATGATGTTAATGCTTCCCGCTATCAGTCCCGGCGTGGAGGTCGGTCGCCGCACACCATCGTCGTAAATCGCCACGGTCTCATGACTTGGCGTGCAATTGGCGTTGCGAATGGAAACAGCAACGGAATGGGAGTTACCGGGGAGCACCCCGAGGTCTTCAGCAGATAATATGCCGCAAGCCGCGGGACTCGGATTCGTTCCGGGTCCAAGCGGGAACTTAAGGTCGGCGGTGAAAGAGGATAGCGTGATCCGCCGAACGGCGGATTCACCATCAAGTCCAACGTAGAGGAACTGACCATCGTCTGAAATCGCCAGCTTGTTTGGTTGGTTTCCCACGACGACAGAGGCCCCAATCGTCCCAGTCACAGGATCAATAATCGTAATGCTCCCCGGCGTCCCTGGAATTGAGGCGTATATTCTGCCGCTAACTTTGTCATACACAAGTTCATTTGTGGTCAAGCTAAGCGTGCTGACTTCGTTCAGAGCACCACCGATCCCGCTCCCGTCCACAAGCGAGCCGACTAATTCCTCGATGATCGTGGTTGAAAGACCACTAAACCCACTTACGTCGATTCGTTTCACGGGGCCAACACCGGAAGCCAGCCATATGGTTTCTGTCTCAACGCTTTCCGCCGTGCTGCCACTTTGAGAAAACTTTCCGACTGTCTTCACGGTGGTTTCCACTCGCACTGCATGTGAGAAGGTACCCGCTGAGACCCCCACAGTTTCAAATCCCAGAACCTTCACCTGCGCGCTGATGTCGAGGGTTTCGTGTATCCCATCTCCGTCAAGGTCCCCACCAAAATCAACGCCTTGTTTGCTGAACATCTCGAACATCGTACCCGGCTGCAAAGGGAACCTTAGCTGACGATATGGCACGAGTTGCGGAGTGATAGTGTCGTGGACATCATTATCTCCCCAATTCATGAGACCCGTCGTGTCCTTGACCAGGTATTCGTCCATCGTTCGTCCCCCATTGTCAGGGTTCGATTCAGAAGAAACGTGAGTCGCGACATTTCCGATGGTTTTGGTTCCTGAGATGGTCCTCTTGTTCTGATAACTCTGTGGGAAAAGACCCAGAGGATTAAGTGTCGACGAAACGCTGCCTTGAAACTGCCACACATTCCCCTCTGTCAGTGGCACATGGTTGCCTACGTCACCAGGGCCCTGTGGAGTTTGACCAGCCGTTCCAGCAGCGGCGATAAATGTCATCAATCCGGCATTCCCTGCAATCGCGTTACGGATCGTGGTCACTGCACTCTCAACGTTTGTCCCGGCCGCCAATTGTTTCACAGTCACCAGCACATTAATTGAACCGGTAATATCCGCCAGTTCTTGAACCGTAAAATTGTGAATGGTCGCACCTGGAACCGCGGTCAGCTGCTGCACGACGAGACGCACAGCAGTTTCAGAAGCTGGGTCGAGGTCCACTGTCGAGCCAGTGACAAAGGCGCGCATTTGGACTGCGCCAGTGGCTACCCGCACGATCAGATCATTGGCGATCTGAAGCTGAAGAGAAGTGAGGTTAAAAAAATAGGTCCCACCAGAAGTTGGCGTGGTGGCCAAAATTGTAAAGCTAGAAGTGTCGGCGCTCAGTCTTGCAAGTTGAACAAGTGTGCCGTCTGGAACTGGGCTCGTTCCGGTGATGGATGCGTAGGCACTTGGATGAAAGAGATCAACGAGCTGAGTAAGAAATCGTAATGAGTGATTGAATGCAATCTGACCACTTGGCGCCTGCACTGACCCGGAAATCGTCGTTCCTTGAGTTGGAGATGCCTCGCCTCCACCGCCACCTCCATCTCCGCCGCAGGCCGAGATGGAGAACCAGAAGACCACCCCCAAGATTCCAGTGAGTATCTTCTCTGATCCCCCCACGGACACCCCCCAAGTGAACACCTTTAAGATATCCACATTAGGTGTTGAGCAATTGACGTACCATCACGGCTTCTAGGCCGACGATAATTGCAAACCATTAATCTTTCGATAAGAAAAGCCGCGGATGGGCGAAGGGACTAAAAGAGCGGTCGAGAAGGTTCGATCAAAAAGAATTCAGGCTGAATCTAGTTTGATTCAAAAGAAACAGAGTAAGTTTCTATAAAGGCTCCACACAAATTCGGCTGAATCACTCTCTCAAGCTGATTGGCAGCGGTAACCATGAATATCTCCTTTAATAACCAGGACAGGCCCAGGAGCGTTCCTCATATCCGCATTGCGGGCATTTCAGTACGAGAATCGGAGGCACCACACACCCCACGCCGCTCCCGATTGATTCCATCTCGGCGCTGCACTTGGGACACCGCAGAGACTCCTTGTATTCGTCGAGTCTATCGGCTGACAAAGGTAGTTTCTCAAGGCGTCTTCTGATCATCCGAGCGATCAACCGCATATCTGTCATGGCGGCAATCCTCCTCCTTGACGGAAGCGAAAGCAACCGGCATGCCGCGACGCGTTAAGCCAAAGACAGAGGAACTTAAGGAAATGGCAGTTTCGGGGTCGCGAGAATCTTAATTGAATGCATCAGATCGTCTGAGACAGGATCGAAATCGATGCAGCTATACACATTGAAAAGTAGCCTGTCCCCTTTTTCTTCCTCTCCTCACGGAAACTCGATCACAGGGCCAACTTCCACAGATTGTCCCCTTTTCATTCCCAAACACGACGATTTACGAGAAGGTCCAGTGGGATTATTCTGTAAATGGCAAGCACCAATGGCGGTGCCTGTTCTGTTGTCGGGGGCTGACGTATGTCTCAACGACGAAGGCTGGCGATTGAGCTGTTGGTCTTGGGTGTCTTGTCGAGCGGTTTCCTGGTGCTGTTTCCACGAAGACCGATCTCCGCGGACCTCGGTCTCGCGTTGTTCGCCGTGAGTCTCGTCCTCCTCAACGCGAACTACACCAGGACTTCCATCTGGGGACAGTGGCCGCTCGAAGGAGAACAGCGAGGGTGGTGGCAGTGTGCGGTGGTCACTATGGCCTTTACGGCGCTGGCGATACTCGTGTTGTTGTTCATAGGAATTGCGATCGGCTATCAGGGAGCCGGCTGGCCTGGAGCAAAGGCGAGAATTCTCCACCCGTACATTCCCACCGCCATCCTGGTGTACTGGCCATGGGCCTTGCTCCAGCAAACCCTCCTTCAGTTCTACTTGCTTGGCCGCGTGCGCACGCTCTGCCCCTCGCTCCATCCGCTCGCTCTGTCCGGGTTGAATGGACTGGCCTTCGGCGTGGTCCACGGCACCGATCTCGTGATCGTGTTCCTGGCGGCGCTGGGCGGAACCCTCTGGAGTTGGTTGTATCTCCGGTACCGTCGGATCTGGCCCCTGGCCATCTCGCACACCCTCGTAGCCACCACATTTTATTACTGGGTGTATGGCTACGATTTGGCGAGCCGATGGAGCGCCTTCCTCGGAAGGCTGTAGACTTACCTCAAAGCCACTTCCAACTTGCGCGCGATTGAAATTAACGAGCAAGCTTGGAGGATGGAAGCGCGTGGCCTGGATTGGTCCCAACGTGCGCCCATAGTTTAATGATCCCTCCAAGCTCGCTTGTTCTATGCCCCTTTCTGGCGTGCGCGTTGGGCGAGCAAAGAAAGCTGCCTAGCCTCTCATCCTTCTTCACTTCATATTTTTCTATTCAGGAGATTGGCTTCATGCGAAGCTGACCGGGGGCAATAGAACCACACGCTATTCGCATCTGTATGAAATACCTCTACTCGAGAACGGCTTGGGCAGCCGCGATTCTTATGGTGTCCATCGGAGGGGCTTCCGAGGCCGGGACATGGGTGT